>Ga0209160_1004402_pt1 | contig 11251 bp, 9 predicted proteins | sample GraSoiAngelo_153_FD_186167 | JGI IMG/M metagenome (GOLD analysis project Ga0209160, IMG submission 186167) | Grasslands soil microbial communities from the Angelo Coastal Reserve, California, USA - 14_1009_12_40cm (SPAdes) (version 2) | ecosystem: Environmental > Terrestrial > Soil > Grasslands ...
GCCGTCGTGAACTGCGCGACGGATAGCGTCAGGGTGGACTACCTCGATGTCGCCGTCTCGCCGGCCACGATCAAGACGACGATTCGCGAGCTCGGCTACGAGGTGTCTGAGAAGGGCGAGGGCGAGGCAGGCGCGGACCGCGAGCGCGAGCTGCGACGACTGGAGATCCGGCGTCAGCTCGTCAACATGCTCATCGCCTGGCCGCTGGGCGCCATCGTCATGCTCGGCACGTTCAGCGACTACGAGCCGCTGAAAGGGATCGTGCCTTCGTTCATGGGCGAGAAGCTCTTTCTCTTCGCCCTTACCACGCCGCTCGTCCTCGGGCCCGGGCGACAGTTCTTCGTGAATTCTTGGAACGGCCTCCGCCGGGGCCTGACGGACATGAACCTGCTCTACGCTACGGGCATCGGCGCGGCTTACCTGATCGCTGTGATCAACACCTTCTTCCCGGACGCCGGTTTCGGGGGCGAGAAGGCGACGTTCTACGAAGCTGCGGCGCTTCTGATCGCGTTCATCGTCCTGGGACGCTACCTCGAGGCGATCACACGTGGGCGCACCTCTGAAGCCATCCGCAAGCTCATGAACCTCCAGCCCAGGCGCGCGACCGTTCTGCGCGGCGGGCAGGAGATCGAGCTGCCGGTGGACGAAGTTGAGGTCGGGGACATCGTTCTCGTCCGCCCGGGCGAAAGCGTTCCGGTTGACGGTGTCGTCGTTGAGGGATACTCGGCCGTCGATGAGGCGATGGTCACCGGCGAGAGCATGCCGGTCGACAAGCGCCCGGGCGACGAGGTGATCGGCGGCACGATCAACAAGACCGGCGCCTTCCGCTTCCGCGCAGTGCGTGTCGGAGCGGAGACCGCGCTCGCGCAGATCATCAAGCTCGTTGAGGATGCTCAGACTTCGAAGGCGCCCATCCAGGCGCTGGCCGACCGCGTGGCCGGAAACTTCATCCTCGCGGTGCACGCCCTGGCGCTGGTGGTCTTTCTCTTCTGGTTCTTCGCGGGCTATCACCTCTGGTTCGACGCGGACACCAAGCTCATCCTCACTCCGTACAGCCTTGAAAACCTCGAGGTCTTCGGCTTCGCGCTTCTCATCTCGGTCACCGTGCTCGTGATCTCGTGTCCCTGCGCCGTAGGCCTCGCCACCCCGGCGGCGATGATGGCCGGTACCGGCAAAGCCGCTGAGTACGGCATCCTCTTCAAAGGCGCGACCGCCGTAGAGGCGCTATCAAAGGCTCGTGTCGTCGTCCTCGACAAGACCGGCACGCTGACCAAGGGCGAGCCGTCGCTGACGGACGTCATTCCGGCGTCCGGGCCGCCCGGCGAGAGCGAGCTGGTCGCGGACAGGCCTGACGGCCTGCCCGTACACGATGCGACGGTCACGCGCGATGAGCTTCTTCGCCTCGCTGCGGCCGCCGAGAAGAACTCCGAGCACCCACTGGCCGAAGCGATAGTACGCGCCGCCAGAGAGCAAGGACTCGATCTCGCCGAGCCGGAGTCGTTCGACTCGATTCCCGGCCTCGGTATCGACGCGAAGATCGAGGCGCGCTCCGTCCTTCTCGGCAACCGCAAACTCATGACCGACCGGAGCATCGACCTGAGTTCTTTGGCCGCCGAAGCGGAACGACTGGAGGCAGAAGGCAAGACGGCCATGTTCATAGCGGTCGACGGGGCGCTCGCCGGACTCGTAGCTGTCGCGGACACGCTGAAGGAGACTTCCGCCCGAGCGGTTTCGGAACTCAAGCGGCTCGGCCTGGACGTCGTAATGATCACGGGGGACAACAAGCGCACGGCGAGTGCCGTCGCCGCGCAGCTTGGTATCGAGCGGGTGCTGGCGGAGGTTCTGCCTCAGGACAAAGCTTCCGAAGTGCGGAGGCTACAGGGCGAAGGCAAGGCGGTGGCGATGGTAGGCGACGGCGTAAACGACGCGCCGGCGCTTGCGCAGGCCGATGTCGGCATTGCGATCGGTTCTGGCACCGATGTAGCGAAGGAGACGGGCGACGTCATCCTCATCCGAGACGACGTGCTTGACGTCGCGGCCGCGATTCAAGTCGCCCGGGCGACTATGCGGCTCGTGAAGCAGAACCTGCTTTGGGCGTTCGGCTACAATTCCGCGGCGATCCCGCTTGCGGCCGGCGTCCTGTACCCGTTCTTCTCGCAGATCGTGAGTCCCGAGCTGGCGGCGCTGCTGATGGCGACGAGCAGCTTCTCGGTCACGATGAACACGCTGCGGATGCGAGGTTACACGCCGCCTGTGAAGCGCGGCCCGCCGCCCGCGTCGCCGGAACCAGCTCGCCGGGAGGTGCGGACGGCCGTGGAGGCGCGGCCATGAGAGCTGGCACTATCGCAGCGGTCGTCTACACCGGGCTGTCGCTGGCGGCCGGTCTGGTCTTCCTGGCGATCACTACGGCGTTTGGCAACTACAACTGGGTCGCGCGCATCGGAGGCGCTGTCTGGGTGTTCGCGCTCTGCATGATCATCCTCATGCCCACCGTCATCCCACTCGTACGAGAGCGGATGGGCGATAGGGCGTAGAATGCCCGGTAGGGGCGACCCTGCGTGGTCGCCTAGTTGCTTCCACGAAGCACCAGGTTAGGTCATGCCCAAGAGACCGTCTCTCGACGACCTTAATGCTCGCTTGGAACGCGCGAGCAAGATGCTCGATGGGTGCGCCACCATGATTCGCGACAACGCGGAGATTGACTCCGCCAACATCCGGAACATCGGCGACGCTCTTGTCGCGGTCGTTGAGATCAGGTACGAAATCTACAAGGTCCGCCCGGACCTTATGCCGGATTTGCTGAAGCCGGAGCCGATCAAGGCTCTCTACGCCGAATTCGAAGTTTATCGCTCCGAACCGGCGCTCGTTCAAATGATCGAGCTGGCCAACAAGAAGTCGCGCCGGCTTCGCGATCTCGTTCTCGCGCCGAAGATTCTCGTGATGCCCGGCGCCTGGGATCCGCTCAGCGCCATCCTCTTCGAACGCCTGGGCTTCCAGGCGATCCAAGGCAGCAGCGCCGCGATCGCCGCCACTCTCGGTCGTAGAGACGGCGAGGTTATCGGTCGGGGTCGCACAATTGGCTCCACGCGTGAAATTGCGGCCGCGGTCTCAGTGCCAGTCAACGCCGACGGCGAGGCTGAATATGGCGGCCCTGAGCAAACATCAAGGCTGGTGTATGGACTGATCAATGTTGGCGCAGCCGGAATGAACCTTGAGGACAGCATCCCGAGCGGCCCAACGGCGGCGGGCCGAGGTCTCGCGTCGATCACGGATCACCTCGAGAAGATCGCGGCCGTGATGGAGACCAAGCGCGCGATGGGGAGCGAGTTCTTTCTCAACGCGCGCGTCGACGCCTTCGCAATCATGCGCGACGACTCGACGGCCGCGCTGGCAGAGGCGATCAAGCGTGGCAACGCCTACGCGGATGCCGGCGCCGACTGCATCTTCTACCTCGGCGTCTCTGACCGCGAAACGCTGGCGACGCTCGTGAGGGAAGTCGCCGCTCCTATCAGCGCATTCGCGGTCGCGGACACGCCGTCCGTCGCGGAGCTAGAGGAGATAGGTGTCGCGCGCGTCAGCTACGGCTCCGCCTTCCAGCGAGCCGCTCTCGCCGCGCTAAAGCGCTTTGCGGAGGGCATCCGCGAGCCGGACGGGCATTCGGCCATGCGAGAGGGAATGACTGGGCGCGAGCTTCAGGAGATGCTGCGTGGGCGCCGATAATTGCCGCAATCGGAAAGCCACCTGATCTGGAACGCTGGGGCGAGGCACGGAGCCTTTTCCCGGAGCATTGCCGGTGCAAACAGCCCGGTGGGCGTTCCGTTCGAAGGTTGTTTTGGAAGCCTCGCCCCTACGGAACGCTTCTAGTACCAGTCGTTGCTGTAGGGGGGGTACGTCACGGCGAAGGCCTCGCGCATGTCTTCGAGCGCCTCGACGCGATTGACCTTCATTAGACCGACGCCCGCCGCAACGTCCGGGCGCATGAAGCCGGAGTAGAGGGGCGCAAGCGTCCCCGCATTTAACTCAACGTCCGCGTCGGCGTCTTTCCTCTCGACATGCACCTGTCCTTCGCCGGCGTCGATCCGCCAGACGCCCTCGTTCCAGGACGCGGACGGGTCGGTGACGCGCATAGTGAACGAGACCGGGCGGCTGCCCACGAACGGTCGGCGGGATAGCGCGCGTTCGAGGTCAACGACGCGGATCATCGGCCCCTCCGCTCGTGGCAGTTCGACCTTGCGCGGGTCCTCGACGAGGTCGGCGAACGGGTCCTCCACCGGCATGTGGACCGCGAGGCGGGTCGCGATATCGTGCGCGAGCAGGTGCCTCCAAAGGCCGAGGTAAGCATCGCCGGAGAGCGACACGAAGTCGCGGACGACCACCTCCCATGGCACAAATTGGCCAGTACGCGGCATCGTTCGGGCGTAGTACGTGAGATAGCCCTCGTCCTCGCCGTCCGCGTTCTTCCAGACGAACGCCTCGTTGTCGCCGAGCCCACCGGTTGATTCCTCCCAATGGCGGAGGACGCTTTGCCGCCACCACGGCTCGACTCGGTGGAGCGGGCCGTTGCGCGGGCCCGCGTACCGTCGGTAGATCGCATCGAGGCGCGACCAGTCGTCCGCTGTGACCGCTTCGATACTCCCGAGGGCGCCCTTTATACGCATGCGAAGGTCGGACGGCCGCAGGTAGTACTGCTTCCGCGCCTCGGAGCGCTCCCAGCCGAAGCGTGCGTAGAGCGCGTCGTGCGGAGTGAAAAGGCCCGATAGCGGGATGCCCTGCTCGCGCATGCGCTGGAGCGCGAGCCGCAGGAGCCTGCCGACGTGGCCCTGCCGCCGGTAGGCGGAGAGGCAGGCGACGGGTCCGATCGCCCCGAAGTGCGTGGCGCTGCCGTTTATGCGTCGCGCCATCGGGATCGTGCGCACATCGGCGACCAGCCGCCCGTCAACGAACGCGCCGACAGTCCAGTCCGGCGGGAAGAACGTACGCAGCTGCTCGAGGCGCTCGGAGGTCGGCTTGTAGAAGGCGGTCGATTCGACGACTACGGCCTGCTCGAGGTCGTCGTCGGTCAAGGGGCGATAGTCAACGGACATGGCGAACGTGATGATTGTCCTCGCTGGCTATCGGCCTGTCAAAGTGGGTTGTGAGTTCGCCGCTACGTCCGACCTCTCGCTGTTGGCCGATGCCGAGATTCCTCGCCTCCACCCCCGTACCGCTCGGCCCTGCCCAGCGAGCTCGGAATGACAGGTTGCTGAACTCTAGCTCCTCGCTCGTTGCTCCTGGCTGCTCCTACAATATAAGCGTGATCCAGCGCACCGCTGCCGTCGCCGCCGCCAAGGCGACCGCCGCCGTTTCCCGGCGCTTCCGCCTGGGTGGCGGCACGGCCCTTCCCGGCCTCGTCGCCGAACGCATCGACCCTGATGTTATCCAGGAGCTTAGCGCTCAACTGAACTTGGGAAGCGTCATCATTACCGGAACGAACGGCAAGACGACCACGGCTCGGCTCCTGCGCAGCATCGTGAAGGAAGCTGGACTCAAACCGGTCGCCAACCGGGCAGGCTCGAACATGATGCGCGGCATCGCGGCTGCGCTCGTCGACGCCGCAAGCTGGTCGGGCGACATCGCCTCGGCCGAACGGCGACTCGGCATCTTCGAGGTGGACGAGGCGACGCTTCCTCTGGTGGCGAACGCAGTGCGCCCCCGGGCTGTGCTCTTCACGAACCTCTTCCGCGACCAGCTCGATCGCTACGGCGAGGTGGAGACTGTCGCAGCCGTCTGGCGGGCGGCGGTGTCCGAATTGCTCGCCGAGGCGACGGTGGTCCTTAACGTGGACGACCCGTCGGTGGCGGCGCTTGCATCGGCCGCCGAGGGACGCGTGGTGAAATACGGGATGGAGGACACGTCCTCCGGCGCCGCAAAGCTCGAGCACGCTGCTGACGCGCGCTGGTGCACAGCCTGCGGGAGTGAACTCGGCTACGCAGCTGTGATGTATGGTCATCTCGGCCACTGGCGTTGCCCGAAATGCGGGAATGCGCGACCGGAGCCGGACGTTTTCTGCGGGCTATTCCAGACGGGGGCAAATGGCTCTCACGTCACCCTGAAGTTACCGGGCGGGCTCGTAGAAGCGAGCCTCCCGCTTACCGGCCTGTACAACGCGTACAATGCGCTCGCCGCGGCTGCCGCCGCAGCCGCGCTCGGTCTCGGCCGGGCGGCGGTCCAGCGCGGCCTCAATTCCGCGACAGCCGGCTTTGGCCGTCAAGAGCGTATGTTCGTCGGCGGCCGGGACGTTCAGATCATGCTCGCCAAGAACCCCGCAGGCCTGAACCAGGTCTTAAGGACCATCACGGCCAACGGGTCGGAGGCAGACCTGCTCGTACTTTTGAACGACAACATCGCCGACGGCCGGGACGTTTCCTGGATCTGGGACGTGGACTTCGAGCTACTCGAGGGTAAGACGCACTCGGTGACGGTGTCGGGCGTGCGCGCCTGGGACATGGCGCTGCGCCTGAAGTACGCGGGTATCGATGGGGGTGGAGCTACGACCCATGTTGAACCGGAGCCGGCGCAGGCGCTCAAGCGGGCACTCAGCGCGACGCCCGAGGGGAGCACGCTCTACGTGATTCCCACGTACACCGCGATGCTGGAAGTGCGCGACCTGCTCGCTCGATGGGCCGGCCGCGGTGCTTTCTGGGAGGCCGAGTGAAGGGACTCGCGCTCCGCGTGGCTCACCTGTTTCCGAAGCTCATGAACATCTACGGCGACCGCGGCAACATCCTTTGTCTCCAGCGCCGCTGTCAGGCTAGAGGCATCGCCTTTGAGGTCGATGGCCTCGAGCTCGGCGATCCTCTCAAGGCCAAGGATTACGATCTCGTCTTCGTGGGCGGCGCACAGGACCGGGAGCAGCGCCTGGTCGCAGAGGACCTGGTAAAGGTCAAGGCCAAACCGCTCAGGGAGGCCGTCAAGCGGAACGTCGCCGTGCTGGCCGTCTGCGGGGGCTATCAGCTCATGGGCCGTTTCTACCGGACCGCCGAAGGTGAGGAGCTCCCCGGCTCCAAGGTCCTGGATCTGCACACGATCCACCCCGGCGCCCAGGCGCAGCGCTTCATCGGGAACATCGTCGTCGAATGGAACGGAACGACTGTCGTCGGCTTCGAGAACCACGGAGGGCGGACCTTTCTGGGCGACGGCATTCAGCCGCTCGGCCGCGTTGTCGCCGGGTTCGGCAACAACGGCGAGGACGGAGGCGAAGGCGCGGTCTATCGGAACGTCTTCGGGACGTACCTGCATGGCTCCCTTTTACCTAAGAACCCGAAGTTCGCCGACCACGTAATCGAGACAGCGCTCCGTCGTCGCCACAAGGATTTTCGCCTAAGCGAGATTGATGATGCGCTCGAAGACGCTGCCCACGCGGCCGCGGTGCGGCAGGCGACGCGGAGAAGTATCATCCGATAGGAGGCGGGCCGATGACTGAGATTACACTCGAAGCGCCGGACATCTCGTGTGACCACTGTATCGCGAGCATCGAACAGGCAATGACTAAGCTGCCGGGCGTCCGCTTTGTCGGCGGCGACCCCACTGCCAAGCAGGTGATGATCGAATACGACCCGGATATCGTCGACATTGGGACCATCGAAGCCGCGATGGAGGAGGAAGGTTATCCCGTCACGTAATAGCGCTCTGCGGCGCCTGTTTCCTACGATGGTATCCGGCGCGGCCCTCGCCTGCATTTTCTCGACGGCGTGCGGCGGCTCAGGCGAGAGCAAGGAGCCTTCGCCTACTGTTCGCCCCTCACCCCACGTTTCGACGCCCACCCCGGAGGTACTCGCCTTCCAGTACGAAGTGCAAGAAGGCGATAGCTTGTATGCACTGGCCGTGCGATTCGGGACGAGCACGGACGAGATCCTAGCGCTCAACAAGCTTTCCAGTCCCGATGAGCTTTCGGTTGGCCAGATTATCCTGATCCCGGGCGTGCCGCCACCGGACCTGCCTTCGCCCAACGTGGTCCCACGCAATCCCGCGGGCGCCGGGTTTATCTTCCCGATCGAAGGCGCGTGTCTTCCGAATGTCGATAAGCTCATGCCCAACGCGCCCCGCGAGTACCGGGCGGGCATTCACGAAGGCGTGGACTTTTACGCCGGCTACAGCTGCGCAACAGTGCTCGAAGGCACGCCGGTGATGGCCGCAAAAGCGGGGACGGTCGTAAGGGCCGACCACGGCTTTACTGAAATGACAGCCGATGAATTGCAGGAGCTATTGAACCGGTCGCTGGCCCAGGGATATACCGACGCCGAGGGATTGGACCGATTTCGTGGCCAGCAGGTCTGGGTCGATCACGGTAACGGCGTGGTCACGCGCTATTGCCACCTGAGCGCGATCCCGACGGCGATCAGGGACGGAACGCAGGTGGCCGCCGGCGATCTGGTCGGGTACGTTGGCGATTCAGGGACGCCGGAGGCCGTCACCGCGCCCGGCACCGAGATACATCTGCATTTCGAGCTCCGCGTCGGCGATACTTTCCTCGGTGCAGGTCTTCCGACCGGCCAGGTGCGCCAGCTATACGAGCAGGCGTTCTCGCCTCCTTGATGTTCACCGCCTTCAATGACAGATAACCTCCGGGTATCAGAACCTCTTGAGCCGGGCTCCAGACTTAGCATCGGGCCGCGCAGCGTTTTCCGCCGGATCGTGCTACCGTTGCTCGTTATCGGTGCAATTGTCGCGGCCATTTGGTGGCTCGAATCGCGTGGCGGCGATGACGTTAGCCCCACGGGGGAGCGGTATGGGCCCGTCGAGTTGCCAACGGCGCTTCAGACGACGGGTTTGGAGATCGGCGTTCAAGAAGGCAATCTGGCGCCGGACTTCCTGTTGGGGACCTTGGACGGCAGCGAGGTCCGCTTGAGCGCGCTGCGCGGTCAGCCAGTAGTGCTGAACTTCTGGGCGACCTGGTGCGCGCCCTGCCGCCAGGAGATCCCCCAATTCGTCGCGGCATATGAACGCTTTCGCAACGAGGGCTTGCTGGTGCTGGCAGTAAACATGCAGGAAGGAAAGTCGATCGCGCGGGGGTACGCGGAAGATTTCGGTATGAAATTCCCGATACCTATCGACGTTGACGGCGAAGTGGGAGATGAGTACCGTCTGCTCGGCCTGCCCATGACCTATTTCATCGATCGCGGCGGGGTGGTCCGCAGCGTCTTCACCGGGCCGCTGCAAGAGCGGCGCAGCGATACGGACGTACGCGGTGCAATCGAGCAAAGCGATCTGGAGCAGCGGATCGCTCAGATCCTCGGTAGTGGTGCACCGTAATGGAACGCGGCGAGGCGATACCCGGGCGCGTCCCGGTCCCCTCCGCTCCTCGCGGTTGGTCACGCACACTTGGCGTTCTGAACCCGCTAAGGGCCGTTTGGTGGCTCTTCACCAATGTTCGCTTCGCCGTCGTTCTCCTGGTCCTTCTTTGCGGACTCAGCCTACTCGGCGTCGTCCTGCCGCAAAAGCCGCTCCCCGTGCGCGGCGATGTGGTGGCAGAAGCGAATTGGGTGCGCGTCCAAGAAGGCAAGTTCGGCTTCCTGACAGACCCGCTTGACGAGACCGAGCTGTTCGATGTATTTCACGCCCGCTGGTTCGGCATTCTTCTCACACTGACGGCAGCGTCCACCGGGGCCTACGTCATCAGCCGGCTGCCCGGCGCCTGGCGGGCTATTACTCAACCCCGAAAGCGTGTGCCCGATCGATATTTCGAGACGGCGCCCAACCGGCTTGAGGTTGCCGGGGGCTTGGATGCGGGCCGGCTGGAAGAAGCGTTGCGCCGGTCTCGTTATCGCGTTGAGCGCTTCGACGAGGCAGACGCGTCGAACATCTTTGCAGACCGGTTCGCCTGGGCCCAGTTGGGGACCCTCTTTACTCATGCCGCCGTCATCGTCTTCGTCCTCGCGGCGGTCGTTAGCCGGGCGGACGCTTTCTCGTCGCCGCTTTTCCTGGCCGAGGGCTCCACGCTGCCCATCTTTCCCGTGCGTGACCCCAATCAGATGCAGGTCGAGCTGCGGGATGCAAAGGCGCAGTTTGCGGCCGATGGACAGGCCCTCGACTATCGATCAGAAATCGCGATCTACCGAAGGGGCGAGGAGGTCAGGAGCTGCACTTCCACGGTGAATTCCCCCTGCAGCTTCGCAGGCTACAAGTTCTACCAGTCCGCCTACTTCGGGTTTGGCGCAGCTGTGCAGGTCCGTGACCTCCAGACAGGCAACACGATCTATCGCGAGACGCTCGCGCTATCGGGTACAGCGAAGGCACCGCACGTGACAGTCCGCGACGGCGCGGGAGCTGTACTCCTGGACGAGACCTTGGTGCTGACGGACGAGCTCGTGGGGCGTGACTTCACATACCGCGGCACACTTGTCCGCCTGCCATCCGGCCGCTTGATCAGCGTTGGTCTCCAAACGGCCGATAACGGTGATGAGCGGTTGGCCGTCCTCGAGCCGGGCGCGGGGGACGGTCTACTTCAGCTGTCCCTCGCCGAGGGAGAGAGCGGTGAGTCGGGCGGTCTTCAGGTGTCATATCAGAAGGCTGTTGCAATACCATATGCGCTCGTTCCGGAACTCCCCGTGCCCCTCACGACCGGCGAGGATGGCGCGAGCAAGCCCGCTCTCCAGCTCAGCAACGTCGTTTACGGCACCGACAAGACATCCGAAGGGACGACAACCGGCGATTCAACACCTGCGGGACCGCCCCTGCTGACACTCACCGGCCTCAAAGCCCAGGCCGTCAAGCTCCACCAAGGCGAGAGCGTCCGGGTGGGTGATTACCAGTACAGCTTTCTCGGTCAGCGCGAGTTCGCCGGCATCACGGTCAAGAGAGACCGCAGCGACTATTTGATCTGGGCGGGCGCGGCGCTGATCGTCGCCGGGCTGGCAGCGACGTTCTGGGTGCCTAGACGCAGGTTTTGGGCTAAAATTACCGCGACTCGCACGCTGATGGCCGGCCAAGCACCGGCCCACGCGCGTTATGCCCGCGAGTTGAGGCGCCTGGCCCACCAAGCAGGTTCTGCACGGGACATTATGAAGGACGATGATTGAGACGATGCTACTCTCGATTGACATCGGCATCGACCCGGTAATTTTCAGCAACTGGGGTATCGAGGTTACCTGGCATGGTCTCTTCACGGCGCTCGGCGTGATCATCGGCGTCGGGGTAGCAACCGCTTTCGCCCGGCGGGAGGGGTACCAGGAAGACACAATCTACAACGTAGCGCTTTGCTTAGTGATTGGGG
>Ga0209160_1004404_pt1 | contig 11249 bp, 9 predicted proteins | sample GraSoiAngelo_153_FD_186167 | JGI IMG/M metagenome (GOLD analysis project Ga0209160, IMG submission 186167) | Grasslands soil microbial communities from the Angelo Coastal Reserve, California, USA - 14_1009_12_40cm (SPAdes) (version 2) | ecosystem: Environmental > Terrestrial > Soil > Grasslands ...
CATTGCGGTTCGCGCTGATAAGGTAAATTTTGGCGCGTTTAGCATTGGCGGCCGCTTCAAGGACCGCGGCCACCCTGCCGGCACAGTAGAGTGCGAAGTTCGGCGATTAGATGACGTCTTGCGCGAAATCGGGATCGCGCGGGTCGACCTGATCAAGATCGACTGCGAGGGTGCCGAAGCCGGTGTTTTTTCAACCTTGCCCGATGAGATTTTGAATGACTGCCAATGGATTGTTGGCGAATTTCACGATCACACCGGCTTCGGGGTGCTCGCACGTTTGGCACCACATTTTCATTTGGACCTGAAAAAGAAAATGTTTCGTCCGCGTTTTCGTTTTCACGCCTGCAACATCGACAAAGTGCAGGAGCTATCCCGCTCGGATGTCGATGCATTGCAACGCTGAGCGTATGCGTGTTAAGACCTACTTCGCTCTGTAAGTCCGAGTTAAGGATCCAGGGCAAGGAAAGATGAGAACGTATCTCATTGGCACAGCAAACTGGTATGATCACCCCCAGTACTATGACATTGCGTTTCAGAGCTACACGGCAGGGGAGGCCGATTTCATTGAAGCCGCATGTCGCAAGTATTGCCCATTCGCTGTTCGCAGACTTTTGGAGCCGGCATGCGGCAGCGGGCGACTAACTGCATGTTTGGCGGGGAGAGGTCACCAGATGACTGGATTCGATATTAACCCGTCAGCATTGAGTTACCTGCGGCGGCGGTTGGCACGGCAACATCTCCAAGCCGAGATATTCGAGGCTGAAATGTCCGATTTTCACATCGGTCGTCCGGTTGATGCGGCCTACTGTACCGTTGGGGCGTTTCGCTACTTACTGACCGAGCAAGCGGCGCGCGGTCACCTGAAATGTATTGTCGACAGTCTTCGTCCCGGCGGGATTTATATCCTTGGCTTTCATCTTCTGCCGCTGCACGGCAAGGCTATGGACGCCTTGCAGTGGACTCAGCGGAGAGGAGACACAAAAGTGACCGTGACGCTGCGCGTGCTGAGCATTGATCGCCGCCGACGCATCGAAAACCTTGAGGTGTGCGTGTTGGCGCAGCGCCGGCGGAAAAAAGTTCGTCTGCAACACGAATTTCGGATTCGCACCTATACTGCGAGCCAGTTTCGAAAACTGGTTCATTCAATCCCATTGCTTGAACTGTGCGATGTTTACGACTTCGAATACAACATCGAGCATCCGGTTTCTCTGAATGACGAGATGGGATACACTGTGTTTGTCTTAAGGCGGCGACTGCCATCGGCAATTACCAGTCAATTGGAGGGTGCTAAGTCCTGACGGAGGAAGATCGACATGTGAGAGAATATGTGGTTCAACGGAGGCCGATACGCTGAATGAAATCTAAGATCTCCGGCTTTATCGATCGTTTTTTTCGGAAGGAAGGGTTTAACGGGGGCTATCGCTGGACGTTGGCGCGTGTTGGCTGGCTTTGTGTGTATCTCCATCACTTTGTTGACGACGATTGGTTGGGAGATATGCACGATCATCCCGGCCGGATCATTTCGATCGGTCTATTTGGTAAGTACCGGGAAGAAACTCCCGGAGGAGTCCACATTTACCGAGCGCCCTGGGTGCGGTGTTTCCCCGCTGCACATATTCACCGTCTCGTCATGGTGGGCGGCAATTCCTGCTGGACGATCGCGATTACCCTCAAGCCTGTAAGAACTTGGGGTTTCTGGACGTGTGCCGGCTGGAGGCCGTGGGATGAATATCTGAAAACGCGAACGACTGCAAACCAGCGGTCATGATTCCAGGTTCCTGGTTCCTATTGGCCAAACTTCGGTGGATGAGTGCGACGTGCGAAGAGCTCAACTGCCTAGGTGACAGCGAATGTCGACTGTGAGCTTGACATTGAGACATCGAGTCGGCTACATCTCGCCCATGAGACAAGACAGCGTCCCGCCCGGCCCGGAGAAACCGAAACCGGAGCCAACACCAACACCACCATCACCAACGCCGCCGCCGCCAAAGCCGCAGATAGGCTGAAATCATTCGCAGGACGACGAACTAATCGGCCAGCATTACTGCGCCGCCGACGCGGCGAGTAGTTTCTGGAAGCGGGGGTCGTTCCGGAGTGGATCGAACATCGGATCGAGCCGGAGAAGCGCAGGAGTGAGCGGCATGCCTGCTGCCAGCGCTCCATTGTAGGGTGTGGAAAGCAATTTCTCTAACGTGGCGATAGCGCGGTCAGAATCTCCCGTGCGTGCCGCCACCCGCGCGAGGACTTCGAGTGGAATCAGACCAGTCACGGCATCCTTTTCGACTGGATTTACAGCCATTGCCCGTGCCGACAAGTCTAACGCGGCAGTTTTGTCGCCTAGTCCCAGATCGACCAGCGCGAGATTGCTCATGAGTAAGTAGTTGTCCGGCTGTTCTTTCAGAAAGGTTTCCAGTTCCTCGCGTGCCTGTTGCCAAGTTTGCTGGGCATCGACTTTGTCGCCAGCCGCTTCTTGTGCCCAACCTAACCAAAAGCGCAGAACGGCATTGAAGTAGCCCAATGCGGGATCAGGCTTGCTAAGTACATTCTTTAAGAGCGGGATTGCTGATGCGGGACGACCTTCAAGGATTGCTTGGTAAGCTTGAGTTTCTGGGCCTTCAATGTCCTCAGCCGTGAAATGGAGCTGCGCGAGGAGCGCCGAAGCACGCGGGAGGTCACCCTCGGCCTGTGCGATACCAGCCTTTGCGACAAGGATGTTTAAATCGTCCGGCGTAATATTCAGAGCTTCATCAAGCTTGCGCAACGCTTTCCGAAAACGACGATGACAGATGTCATTGATCGCGTGCTGAATGAGGAGATTGACATTTCGCGGGTCCAGCCGCTGGGCTTCGGCAAAATAGGCTTCGCTCCGATCCCACTGACCTTGTTTCCGTGCGATGTAAGCCAGTGATTCAGGAATTCGACTGCTATTCGGCAATAACTGGCGTGCTTGTTCGAAGTAACGCACAGCTGCGTCGTAATCTTTCAGACAATAATAATAGTAACTGCCCCGTGCTAGTATGGCCTCGCCAAGTTCGGGCTGGAGATTGAGCGCCGTTTCGGTTGCCAGCCGGGCCTCTTCACGAAGGGCGACTGTTGGCTGAATGCTCTGGGTTAGGTAATTGCGCGAATCAACGATGGACAGCTGCGCCCAACCAAGAGCGAATTTCGGATCCAACCGCGCCGCTTCTCTGAAGTATTTCTGGGCGCCGAGCGCGGCAGCTGGATTGTTTGAAGCTCTTAACGTGTAAGCGAGCCCCCGCAAGTAAGCATCGTAAGCTTCGACACTGTTTGTAGGCTTTGCGGAAACGATCTGTTGTTCCGCTCCGGTAAGTTTGGCTTGCAATTGATCGGCGATGGATTTTGCAATGTCGCTCTCCACGGAAAAGATGTCCGTCAGTTTGCGGTCGAAAGTATCGGCCCAGAGATGAGAGTCGTTCGCCGCCTTAATAAGCTGAACGTTTACCCGCACAGTATCACCGCTTCTCTGCACGCTCCCTTCCACGATATGGGCGACGCCCAATTGTTTGGCTATCTCGCGGAGGTTTCCCGGTGTACTTTTGTAATGCTGGGTCGATGTGCGCGAAATTACCTTAAGGTCGGAGATTTTTGCCAAACGCGTGAGAATCTCGTCCTGAATGCCGTCAGCAAAGTAGGAGTTCGCTTTTTCCTCGCTTCGGTTTTCGAAAGGAAGCACCGCGATGCTTTTTTCCGGAACAATAGCCGTGGCGTTGCCCGAGCGAGTTAGCCGTCCATAGCCGAATAAGATCGCCAGAGTGATGGCCACCACAATCGCAGACAAAATGAACGCCGTTGTGAGAGCTGATTTTGACCATCCCGGAGCGATGACGGGTCTAACCGTTGCATCGGTGTTTTGCTTCCATCTTTTTCTTCGCTTGAGCTTTTCGGGCAGATTCGGATTTCCAACGTTATCTTTGCAGAGATTAACAATATTGATGCGCAAGCCGTGCTTGACTTCGTACTCACCCAGATCACGCAAGTAAGGTTGCCAATGCCGATATTGCATTAAATCGTCGGCGACGTGTTTGGACAACAAGATGTGCCCGGCGTCGCCACAATCCATTATTCGCTGGGCCACATTGATTCCGCTGCCGGCGACGCTGAGCGTATCGTTAACATCCCTGACTTGATTAACCGGCCCACTGTGAATCCCCATCCGCAATCGAACGGTCGAAGTTTCTGTCAGCTTCTGACTAATCTCCAAGGCGCAACGCACGGGTTCTTCCGGACTGCGAAAGAAAAGCAGCGCCATTCCATCGCCCGTGGGCACCCGAATCAGCTTGCCCTTCTCTTCAGCATTTCGGAAGCATTCGGTGCTTCGCACGATCCGAGCGAGTTCTTGGAGCGCTTCGATCTGCTCATTTACAAGTAATTTCGAGTAACCGACGATGTCGATTAAGAGCAGATGCGCGATCTCGAGCTGCAGATCTGATTGCGGCATCTGCGGTGTTGGTAGCGTGGGCAGGCGGCTCCTTCGCGGCTAACGATTATCGCCCTTTGCATTCGCCAGGTCGAGGGGAAATGCGACTGTTCAACTGCCACGACCACAGCCTTTTCGCAAGAATGTGGTCGCGTCGCTCACATTTCTCGTCCGGGCAAATAGGCTTTGCCAGCATCGGAAATCTTTATAGAGTCGTGCGCTTTATCGCCTTAGAGCCATGTCCTTTCTTGCTTTGAACCTGCTCGATTCCGGAGTGCAATTGTCGATGTTGTGCGCCGTGATCGGCCTGATTTTCGCGTTCGTTCTCATTGCGATAGTGGCGCGTTCACCAGCCGGTAATGAACGGATGCGTCAGATTTCCGGAGCAGTGCTGGAGGGCGCGAAGGCATACTTGAATCGCCAGGTCGTCACGATCAGCGTAATCGCGGTTATCATTTTCATTCTGCTTTTCATCTTTAAAGATCATCCGACCGCGATCGGTTTCGTCGTCGGCGCGTTCTGTTCGCTCTCAGCCGGCTTCATCGGCATGCGCATCGCGGTCATCGCCAATGTTCGCACGACCCAGGCGGCAACGAGTTCGAGTACGCGTGCCTTGCGTATGGCATTCAACGGCGGCGCGGTCACTGGTTTGTTAGTGGTTGGTCTCGCGCTTCTCTCGGTGTCGATCTTTTACACCGTGGCCGACAAGATGGTCGGCCATGATATGGCGATTCGCAGTCTGGTTGGTCTCGCCCTCGGTGCGAGCTTGATCAGCGTCTTCGCGCGACTCGGCGGCGGCATTTACACCAAAGCAGCCGATGTCGGAGCAGATCTGGTCGGCAAAATTGAGCAAGGTTTCGAAGAAGACGATCCGCGTAATCCGGCCACGATCGCAGACAACGTTGGCGACAACGTCGGCGATTGCGCCGGCATGGCGGCAGACGTTTTTGAAACTTACGCGGTCAGTTTGATCGGCGCGATTTTGGTGGGCGCGCTCACGCTGGTTGGAAATTCAGCTGCGATCGTCTATCCGTTCGTGCTTGGCGGGATTTCAGTGCTCGGCGCGATTTGCGGAGTGTTATTTGTGAACGTCGCCAACGGCAAACCTGCAGCTGTGCTGATGGGCGGCGTTCTAACCAGCGCGATTATCTCAGCGATTTTGTTTTGGCCGGCCACGCATTACTTGTTTCCAACCGGATTGACGATCGGCGGCGCAACGCGCACGCCCACGCAACTCTATTTCGCCTCTCTCATCGGCCTGGTTATGACAGCGGTCGTGGTCGCGATCACAAATTACTACACCTCGATGCGCTACGCCCCGGTTCAAAAAATCGCGCGCGCGTCGGAGACGGGTCATGCTACCAACATCATCGCCGGGTTGGCGGTTGGCCAACACGCGACCGCGTTGCCGGTTGGATTCATCGGCATCGCTATCCTCCTTAGTTTTCATTTCGCCGGGCTTTACGGAATTGCGATTGCGGTAATGTCGATGTTATCGATGGCGGGAATTATCATCTCGCTCGATTCATTCGGACCGATCACCGACAACGCCGGCGGCATAGCAGTGATGAGCAATTTGCCAAAAGAGGTGCGCGTGGTGACCGACCAGCTCGATGCCGTCGGCAACACGATGAAAGCTGTTACGAAGGGTTATGCGATCGCGTCGGCGGGACTCGCCGCGCTGGTTCTTTTCGGATCTTATGTCGAGGAATTGAGGGCGCATAACGTTGCTTACGCCGAATTTCATTTTTCGCTCACAGAACCGAAAGTGATCATTGGCCTCTTTCTCGGCGGTTTGCTGCCATTCATTTTCACCGCATTTAGCATGGATGCGGTTGGCAAAGCTGCGGGCGCGGTCGTGCGTGAAGTGCGCCGGCAACTGCAGGCGAAACCGGGAATTTTGACTGGGCAAGACGCGCCCGATTACGGGACCTGCGTCGATATCGTGACCAAAGCAGCTTTGCGCGAAATGATTGTTCCGGCGTTGTTGCCGTTGGTCTTCGTCGTTGCGGTTGCAATCATCAAGCCGCTTGGGCCGGTTGTTTTGGGCGGTTTACTTGTTGGAACGATTGTCACCGGATTGTTCGTCGCTATCGCGATGACTTCCGGAGGTGGTGCGTGGGACAATGCAAAAAAATTTATCGAAGAAGGAAATCTCGGCGGCAAAGGCTCATTTGCCCACGCGGCTTCGGTGACCGGCGATACTGTCGGCGATCCGTATAAAGATACTGCCGGACCCGCGATCAATCCGATGATCAAGGTTGTGAACATCGTCGCGATCCTGATCATTCCGATCTTCTTTTAATTTCGGTTGGCGAAAAATTTAGCGCGCAAAATCTTCTCGATCTGTTACAAGATCGACATGGACGAGAGCCACGATTTTCAGATTGTCCGGCCGGACCAAGGTGGTTCCAGGACGCGAAGCCTGGCGAAAGCGGATCCGGGAGCGACGCCGTTCAAGGTTGTGGTCGATCCGAAAGTGCGGCTCGATCTTCGGCGGGCGTTAGTCGATTTAATCGATTATCACGACGAAGCTTTGGCCGAGCATTTTGCCCAGGGCAAACTTGGTCTTGATTCCTACAAAGAATATATCGAGCTGTTTGCGCGCAGTTTGAAAGAGACAATGGAGAGCCGGGAAGGCGTTTCCTATTTATTGCGCTCCGTCGGATTCGACGTTCCCGCGGAGGAAATCAATTTGCATCCCGAACTGCGCTGGAAAAAAGGCCCGGCGCCTTTCGGGGTGAGTTTGCTGTAGTTTGCCGCACTAGTTCGATCTCTGGGGCGACTCGATCAGCTCGCGTTCCTGTGGATTTAACCGGTCGCGCGGAATCGTTGCAATAATGTCGCGTGCTTCGTCATTGCGATCGCTGGCGAGAAGCGCTGCGGCGTAAACCGCGCGCCAGGCCGGCAAAGTCCGTTTCCAGTCGATTGAAACAGGCCCTTTGAATTGAGCCATTGCCGAAGCCGGATCGTGCTGGCGAAGATATCCGAGCGCAGTTGTGACCCGATACGACAACCGGCTTGGATATTGCTCCGCTAATTTTTTTGCGACCGCGAAATTTTGATCAACATCTTCGCCCAGCAACAAATTGAGATAAGCCAGTTGGTCCGCCGCGTTCGGGTCTTCCGGTGCACGAGCCGAGATTTTTGACATTGCTGTGCGTTGGACGGCCGTATCGCCACTCCTTTGACTCACGCGCTGCGTGCCGCGGTAGGCGAAGTCTGCATGTTCCGGAAAGCGGGCAAGTTGCTCATAGGCTTTGAGCGCGGCGGCGGTGGCGCGGCTTTGTTCGGCAAAATTCGCAACAAAACGCAATTTATATGGATCACTAGCAGCCAGCGAAATGGCATGGTTCCAATGGACCTCGGCATCCAAATTAGCGTTGCGCTCGAGCGCCGTGCGCGCGCGAAAACTTTCGATTACCGAAGGGTCCAGGGTGACGTCGGTCCGGTTGAGAACACCATCGATGTCGTTCCAACGTTGCAGAGTGGCCAGTGCATCCAGTCGCGCGAGTAACAGCTGGTTGTCTTCCAACGTGCGTTCAATCGGGAAAGTCGAGAGCACCAGCTCAGGCTGCTGGTGCGCGTTTAACCAACGCGCAAGGCCGAGAAGTTCCTGGCTCTGTCCATTCCGCCAACGTTCGACCTCCTCGCGGTAAACTCGAGCTGCCTCATCCGGCTGCAGCTGGATGCGCATGTCGGCGGCAAGCAAATCGTCCTTAGCGGTTTTTGGGGTTAGAGCCGTCAGTTCTTGCAAGAGCCGCTTTCGCTCGTCGGTCGTTAGTTCAGGCGCAGCGGCGAGCGCTTCTACAGCTGCCTTCTTATAAACAATTGGTCTAGCGGCGAGTTCCCAGAGAATCTTACGGGCTTCTGCCTGATCGGCCGCATCCGTCGATTGGGCGAGAACTTCGGCCAATTGAAAACGCGGCGCGTCATCGTCTGGAGTGCGTTTGCTGGCGACACGCAGATATTCGCTGGCCTTCACATTGTCCCCAATTTTTCTGGAGTAGCGCGCGGCCAGTTGAAGCGCCTTCGTATCGGGATTGTCTTTTAGTAATGGGTCGATCACTTTTTCCGCGAGATTCAGGCGATTAGTTTTAATGAGCAATTCGGCGTAGTCCTCGCGGTCGCGGATGGTGCACTGGGGAAGGGCCAGAACTTTCTGCCAGAGCTCGAGCGCTTCGGGACGCTCGGCTTTCGAAGCGAGACGCGCGGCCCCGCTTAAACCGTGGTAATTCGAAGGATCCAACTGCAGCGCAACGCGGTACTGAACTGCGGCATCATTCCATTTATTCGCCGCGACAAGGGCCTCGCCGGCCGCGGCAAAGCGTTCGGCCCGCTGTCCCTTGAACCAGCGGTAGGCTATTGTCCCCGCGACGATCACGGCTAACACGCTCGCGGTCAGCAAAATCCACCACCTGCCTCGTCGTTTTCGTGCCAAATTGCGCTGGTCGCGCTTGAACCTCTCCCGGTCTGTCCCCTCACTCATGAGCTGTAATATTGAAAGAGCGCAGGCAAGCGCCAACCCTAAATCGGGAACGCGTTTTGTCAGGTCAGAGCCGTCGTTCCCAGGCTAAAGCAGTCTAAAATATCATTGACATCCGGACCGCATTTAAGGCACGATCGCCGCTGAATTTCACAGAAAATATGAGGAAGGCATGCATTCTAGGGTTCGCGTTGCTCGGGTCGGTTAGTTTCATCGCGCGAGGCGATATTATTCCGACGTTATCGTCCGTAACGGGATCGAGTCCAAATTTCACTTGGAATTACTCGGCCAATGTGACGGTGGATGAAACGATTAACACCGGCGATTTCTTCACAATTTACGATTTCGGGACGATCGCGCCCGGATCCAATACTCAACCGACTGGTTGGACGTTTTCACAGGCGCTGATCGGTCCTACCCCATCGCTGGTATTGCCCACCGATAATCCAAGCATTTTGAACCTGACCTGGACTTATAATGGCGCCGCGCCGATCACCGGCTCGGCGGCGCTGGGAATATTTTCGGTGATCACGTCAACGGATCAGTTGAAGGTTGGTCAGTTTACCGCCGAAGCGACGCGCAGCAGCGGACCAAATGCCGGGACGAAGGTGGATAACATTGGTACCATTTCGGTGCCGGTGCCAGAATCATCGTCCTTGTTGCCAATCATCGGCGTGTGCATCGCAGCTGCTCTTTCGAGATTGGTTCGTCGTCAGCACGCTTAAGACAACAATTACTGTTTCCCTTAGGCTGCCCCGAAAGAGATTTCGGGGCAGCTTTTTTTGGGCTGCGACGGAGCCGCGAAAACCCTTGGTTTCGGGGCGGTTGCGTGACACACTCGATGCCGGTTACCTATGTCGGCGGCATCGGAATCGTCTACGCGGCTGAAGCTGTGGGGAGTCCGTGGCTCAATTCCAGTCCCGGGCCCGACGACCGTCCGTTATGGCGGTAACACGACCTGCGCGGAAGTGCGCGCCGATGGCGAGCTCATTGTGCTAGATGCCGGATCGGGGATTCGCGAGCTTGGCCTGGCCCTCGAAAATGAATTCGGGTCGCGCCCGATTAATCTCAGCTTGCTCATCACCCACGTTCATTGGGACCACATTCAGGGTTTTCCTTTTTTCGTGCCTTCCTATAACGACAAAAACCAAATTCGGATTCTTGGTTATGAGGGGACGGGCAGCGGCCTGCGCGAGATTCTGAACGGGCAGATGGCAACGCCTTTCTTCCCCGTCGCGCTCTACGATCTGCCGGGAAAGATCAAAATCGAAAAACTCGAGTCGATGGATTTCAAGATCGGGAAGGTGCATGTCCGTTCAAAATTCATGAATCATCCGGGCGTTTGCGTTGGCTATCGAATTTTCACGAGCAAGGGGTCGATCGCTTTTCTGCCTGATCATGAACCGTACGAATCGTTCAAGCTTCACTCTGCTAAATCGCATCTGTTGAGCCCGGAGCAGACGCAGAAACGCGCTCGCGAAGACCGCGCCGAACTCGTGAAATTTCTTCAAGGTTCCGATATTCTGATTCTCGATACCCAATACACGGACGAGGAATATCAGGCGCACGTCGGCTGGGGCCACGGCTCGCTCAGCACCGCCATCTCGCTCGCGCTCGATGCCGCCGTTCGAAAGCTCATTCTCTTCCACCACGACCCGACGCACGACGACGAAATGATCGACAAGATGGTCCAGACGGCGCGAAAGCTGGCCGCTAAAAGCGAAAGTTACGTTGAGGTCGAAGGCGCGCGCGAAGGTGCCGAAATGACCCTGGATTAATTGTGACTAGGTCGGTTTTCGATCTGCTTGCGCAACGGGCAAATTGAGCTTTAGATCTTGTCCCCCGTGCTTTTGCCTCGTGGTGTAATGGTAGCACAAGAGATTCTGGATCTCTTTGTCTAGGTTCGAGTCCTAGCGAGGCAGGTTTTCTCCTCAGCCTGCCCCAGTACGTCCGTGAGTGCCTCATTGTGCCAAAACTCCTCTGGATAAACGACTTTCGATGTATTCTCGGGACGCGAGGCGGTGCCAACCGGTGACTCCGAATTCCTAGAACAGTCTGGAGTTTGTGTGTCTAGTTGTGTGTCGATGAAGACATCGGATTCGGCAAAGCGGGGGAGGTTTTCGATGGCCTCGTAAATGGGCAATTTAGATGCGTCCATGTAGTGATTCATCGTTAGACGAATCCCGACAACTAATAATATCGGAAACCTTTCAAACACAGCGCCTTACGAATCTTCGGTCGATTGCTTCGCATTAATTTAAGTCCGGTTATTGCGTGAAAAGCGAATATGAAATCAGAAACCACAACACAACAAGGGATCAACGT
>Ga0209160_1004407_pt1 | contig 11243 bp, 8 predicted proteins | sample GraSoiAngelo_153_FD_186167 | JGI IMG/M metagenome (GOLD analysis project Ga0209160, IMG submission 186167) | Grasslands soil microbial communities from the Angelo Coastal Reserve, California, USA - 14_1009_12_40cm (SPAdes) (version 2) | ecosystem: Environmental > Terrestrial > Soil > Grasslands ...
CCGGGCGTTCTCGTCGGGTGAGAGGCCATAGCGCGCTCGAGCGACACCCCGTCGCCCCGGAGCAACTACCTCGAGGCTCAGGACCTGCCGGCTGCACGGCGTCGTTGCCACGAGGACGTCGGGATGGTCCAGACGAGTCTCATGGTCTCTCACGACCACCTCGCGTTCGCTGCGAGTGAGAACGAGCGCCGCGCGTGCGGGCCGGCCGGCCAAGGCCGTGTCCTTCGAGAGGTCGTACGCCGCAACCACGACACAGGAATCGCCCCGCCGGAACACGCCGATCTGATGGTCCAGATATGCGAAGGTCTTCGCATACCGGGGCGCGTAGCGCTCGCGACCTTGCAGCGGCTCGGGAGTCCAGTCCTCGGACTTCGTGTCCCCGGGATTATCGAACGCACGAGCGCCTGGCGTGAACTGGAACGCAGGCGAAGGGTCGTGGCCCGTGATATTGGGCTCGGTCACGAACAGCGAAGCCATGGGGGGCTCGCGGGTCCACCAGGTCGGCCAGCCGTAGCGGAGCAGCACGTCGCGGAGATCGTTCGCCCAATAGAGCCCGAACGTGGTGCGGCGGCCCTGCTCGATGCGGACCATCGTCTGGCGAGCGAGGTGCTCGGTGCGACGATCGTTCCAGGCGAGGGAGTAGAGCGGCTGGGCGAGCCACCACCAGCGCTTCTCGAACGCCGCCCTGCTGGCGCAATCGAGCTGGCGGTAGCGGTCCGACAGCTTGTCGTCTAAGAGGGGAGCAATGTCGCTCCAGCGGCACCGCTCATCTTCGGGCATGTCGGCCAGCGCGGTCGAGAACAGGCTTTCGGCGGCGGCGAACTCGCCGCTGGCGTGCTGCACCAAACCTCCTAATGCCTCGCACCACGACCGGACGGCGCGACACTGCTCCACGGCCCGCGCCGCCAGGCGCGGCTGGCTGTCTTCCAACAGGTAGCGCACCCGCTGACCGACGATCCACTCGTCGCCGGGAAGGCTGGCGCCGGCGACCTCGAGCGCCGCCAGGAGTCGGGTGCGGGCCTGACGGATCTGCGGGGGCTCAGGCGGCGCGCTGTCTTCATCCCCGCCGTGCTCATACCAGTAGCGGATCCGCCCGATGACTTCGTAGCGCCCGTCGTTCGAGCCCGAGGGGCGCAGGGGGAGATTCTCGCGCCGGGTGATCTCGAACGCATCCTGCGCCCGGCGGGCCGACCTGAGCACGATAAGCGAGTCGATCCCGCCTGACTGTGACGCGCCGGCGATCAGAGTAGGGAAGAGCAGCGGTATGAGGCTCACGGTGGCACTCCGAGGGGGCAACATATCTCCCTGCCCGCCGCGCCGCGAGCTTGACTCCCCGGTGGCGTGCGGTAACGTCGGCGCGGTGATCCCGCGCGACCTGAACGCCGCCCATTGGTTCGTCGACCGCCATGTCGAGGAGGGCCGGGACGGGCGGCTCGCGATCGTCTATGAAGGCCAGCGTCTCACCTACGGCGACGTGTACGCCGGCGCCAACCGGGTCGGCAACATGCTGCGGCGGCTCGGTGTCACGATCGAGCAGCGCGTGGTCCTGCTGCTGCCCGACGGCCCGGAGTTCGTCTCGAGCTTCTGGGGCGCGCTCAAGATCGGCGCAGTGCCCGTCCCGACCAATACGCTGCTCAAGGCGCGCGACTACGAGTACATCCTGAAGGACAGCCGGGCCACGGTCGTGATCGCGGGCGAGTCTCTCGTGGCCGCCGTCGAGGAAGTGCACCCCCGCTTACCGGATCTCACGCATGTCGTAGTCGTGGGCCGACCGGCGGCCGGTCAGCTGGCCTATGGTGAACTGGTCGAAGCGGAGCGGCCCGAGCTCGCGCCCGCCGCCACGACCAGGGATGACGTCGCGTTCTGGCAGTACACCTCGGGCACCACCGGGACGCCCAAAGCAGCCGTCCACCTGCACCACGATATGCTCGTCTGCTGCGAAGCGTTCGGCCGGCACGTGCTCGAGATCGGGCCGGAGGACCGCACGTTCTCGGTCGCCAAGCTGTTCTTCGCCTACGGCCTGGGCAATGCGCTGTACTTCCCGTTTCACGTGGGCGCCTCGACGGTCCTCTACCCGGGTCGCCCCGAGCCGGCGAAGGTGTTCGAGGTCATCACGCGAGAGCGCCCTACGTTGTTCTACGCGGTCCCCACGGCGTATGCCGCGATGCTGCAGGTGCCGGACGCCGAACGGCGGTACGACCTCCGGTCGGTCCGGGTCTGCAGCTCGGCGGGCGAGCCGCTCCCCAAGGCGATCTACGAGCGCTGGCTCGAGCGGTTCGGGCTCGAGATCCTCGACGGGATCGGCTCGACCGAGATGTGCCACACCTTCATCGCGAACCGCCGCGGCCACGTGCGCCCCGGATCGAGCGGCACAGTCGTGCCCGGGTACGAGGCGAAGCTGATCGACGACTCCGGCCGCGAGGTGGCGGTCGGCGAGGTGGGCAACTTGATGGTGAAGGGGGACAGTGCCTGCTCGTGCTACTGGAACCAGCACGAGCGCACCAAACAGACGATCGAAGGCGAGTGGGTGCGGACCGGCGACAAGTACACCCGGGACGCCGATGGGTACTTCTGGTACGCCGGTCGGACCGACGACATGATCAAGGCGGGCGGCATGTGGGTGTCGCCGGCGGAGGTGGAGGGCGCGCTCGCCGGGCATCCGGCTGTCGTGGAGGCGGGCGTCGTTGGTGCGGAGGACAAGGACGAGCTCGTGAAGCCGCTCGCGTTCGTCGTGCTGGCGCGGGGCCACTTGGCGAGCCCGACGCTCGAGGCCGAGCTCAAGGCGTTCGTGAAGGAGCGCGTCGCCGCGTACAAGTACCCGCGGTGGATCGTGTTCGTGGACGAGCTGCCGAAGACGGCAACGGGGAAGATCCAACGATTCAAATTGCGGGAGATCGCGAAGGAAACGGACCGGGGAGGCAAGAGCTAGAGGAACAGAGGGCCCAAATTAGCTTCCGTCCACCCCGCCCTCACGGGCGGGGCGATGGTGGGCCTCCTGGCTCCGGATGTATCCAATGACTCTGTCCTCGCATTGCTTGCAGACGGAGAAGGCTGCGTATCCCTTCTGCCACGAGAATAACCTCAGATGGGGGAATGTCTCGTGGATCCAACGGGAGGAATTCGCTTTGAGCGCGTCCACGAGATACGCCACCGACGTGTGCGCAGCAAACGAGACGTACACGTGCACATGATCCCTCGCACCGCCCACGCAGAGCGCGATGGCTCCCTTTCGTCGCGCAACACCCGCCAAGCATCTGTACAAACGCTCCTGCCACGTCGGCTCGATCCACGGGTGGCGCCGGTAGGTGCTCCACACGAGGTGGACGCGCACCCACACGAATGTGTGTCGCATGGCTAAACGTTGGTGATGTAGCCCGGGCCCGCGGGGATCCGTCTGTTGCATTCCGGTGCCCGATATTGCATCCGGCGTCATAGCCCCGCCCGTCAGGGCGGGGCCAATGGCGATCGGGGCACAATGCCGCATAGCCCCGCCCGTCAGGGCGGGGAGGGAAGGGGGTCCGCCCGTGAGGGCGGGGCTCCTGGCGAGCGGCGCCCGGATTATTGCATCAGGAGAAGCAGCACGTCGTACAACGCGTGCGTCCACGCCGTGATGCCAAACCCGCGCACGAGATACAACGCCGAAAAGAACAGCCCCGCGACCATCCGGAACGCGAACGAATACAGCTGCCAGCGGTCGCCGTAGGGGCCGATATAATGGAACGCCGAGAAGATCGCGGCGCCGGCGAGGGTCGCCGCGATGCCGGCGGTGAGCGGGCGCCAGCCGAGTAGGCCTCGCGCGGCGGCGGCGAGCGCGCCCACGAGCAGGACGCGGAACAGCAGCTCCTCGTAGATCCCCGCCCCCAGCGAGAGCATCAGCCGGGTCCACCAGTCCATCTCGTGGCCTGCCCCGCCGGGGAGGGCGAGGGTCTGCAGCATGCCGAGCACCCCCGAGGTCACGCTCCCCACTACGAAGCCGAAGATCAGCGCGAGCGCGATCGACTCGCCCAGCATCGCGGCGAACAGGCCGCCCCGAAGCCGCGATCCGTGGGCGCGCATGTCGCGCGTGACGAGCCACAACCCCCCGCCGATCAGGCAAACCATGAAGAGGGGCGGGCCCCACGCGCCCGCCGCCGCGGTGAACAGGGCCTGCAGGATCACGTCCGCGCCGTTGCGGATCGAGCGCTCGCCGTGCGCGAGCAGCAGCGCGAGTACCTGGTAGAACACCAGCAGCGGGATCGCAAACAACAGACTGTAGCGCGGGGCGCGACTCACCTGCCAGTAGGAGGTCCGCGTGGTGAGAGTCGGGAAACCGGTGCTCGTCATAGGGTCATGAATCTAGCGCGCGTGATTCCCGGGCTGAGAGCCCGGGCTCGGCGGGTGTGCGTCCTTAAGGACGCCCTGGCGCCGAGCGCGCCCTCTTAGGGCGCGACCTCACGACGGGGCCGCTTGCTACGTGGTTTCGGCGCCCGTATCCTACCGCCACCCATGAAGCTCGTCTCGTTCCTTCTCGCTGGGCTCGTCGCCGCCCCCTCCAGCGTGACCCTTGCACAACGCCCCGAGCGCGGCCGGGACTTGGGCATCCCGTTCGAAGGCACGCCCGGGCCCCTCGACGCCATCACCGATGTCGGCGGCGTCGAAGTCGGCCACCGCACGCTGGTGGAGGGAAACGGCAAGCTCGTTGTGGGAAAGGGCCCCGTCCGGACAGGCGTCACGGCGATCTTCCCTCGCGGCAAGGACTCCGACGACCCCGTGTTCGCCGGCTGGTTCACGATGAACGGTAACGGCGAGATGACCGGGACGACCTGGGTGGAGGAGTCGGGGTTCCTGTGGGGCCCGGTGATGATCACGAACACGCATTCGGTCGGCGTCGTGCGCGATGCGGTGATCGAATGGGTGGTCCGTCGGGGGCGCATGCGAGGCGACGAATGGTCGTTGCCGGTGGTGGCGGAGACGTGGGATGGCGGGCTCAACGACATCAACGGCTTTCACGTCACGAAGCAGGATGCCTGGGCCGCGATGGACAGTGCCCGCGGCGGTTCCGTCATCGAGGGCAGCGTGGGCGGGGGCACGGGAATGGTGTGCAACCAGTTCAAGGGAGGGATCGGCACGGCGTCGCGCCGGCTCGACCCGCATGACGGCGGGTACACGGTGGGCGTACTGGTGCAGTGCAATTATGGGAGACGCCGCTACCTCCGCATCGCCGGCGCGCCCGTGGGTCAGGAGATTGCGGACCTCGTGCCGTGCCGCGTCCCGTGCAGCGGTCCGCGCTCGGGAATGGCACCGGCCATTCCGCCCGATGTGGGCTCGATCATAATCGTGGTCGCCACCGACGCCCCACTCGTGCCCCATCAGCTGAAGCGCGTCGCCCGGCGGGCCGCGCTCGGCGTGGGCAGGCTGGGCGGGGTCGCGTCCAACTCGTCGGGCGACATCTTCATCGCGTTCTCGACGGCCAACGCCCGCGCCTCCCGGGACTCCGGGCTCGCGCAGGTTTCCATGGTGTCGAACGAGCAGATCACTCCGCTGTTCGAGGCGACGGTGCAGGCCACCGAAGAGGCGATCGTCAACGCCATGCTCGCGGCCCGGACCATGATCGGCGCCGACGACCTCACCGTGTACGCGCTGCCGCACGACCGGCTCCGCGCCGTGCTGCGGAAGTACAACCGCCTCGGCCCGTAGTGGCCAAGAACGGCTCCTTCCCCCCGCTCAAGGCGGTCGATTTGCGGGTCCGCCCGCTCGCACGCGCGGAGACCATCCCGTCGGCGTGGTACACGGACCCGCGGTTCCACGCGCTCGATCGCGACGCGATCTTCGCGACCACGTGGCAGCACGTGGCCGACAGCCATCAGCTCGCGCAGCCGGGCGACCATGTGATCGCCGAGGTCGCGGGAGAGCCGATCATCGTGGTGCGGGGGAAGGACGGGGCGTTGCGCGCGTTCTTCAACGTGTGCCGGCACCGCGGTGGGCCCCTCGCCATGAAGGACGGCAACGCGGACATGTTGATCTGCAAGTACCACGGCTGGACCTATCGACTCGACGGCATGCTGCGCGGCGTGCCGCATTTCAATCGCGTGGAGCTGTTCGACAAGCGCGACTACGGTCTCACGCCCGTGCACCTCGCGGAGTGGGAAGGGTTGGTGTTCGTGAGTCTGGCCGAGCGCCCCAAGCCGCTCGAGACGTACCTGAAGGACATCAGGGAGCGCGTCGCGCCGACCCACATCGGCAAGCTCACCTTCGCCCGCCGGGTCGACTACGACGTGCGGGCGAACTGGAAGGTGTACGTCGACAACTACCTCGAGGGCTATCACGTGCCCTACGTGCATCCCGAGCTGTATTCGCTGTACGACTACGAGGGATACGTCACCGAGGTGCACGACTGGTACTCCGTGCAGGTGGGGCCGCTGACGGGGGACTCGAACGTCTACACGGCGGGCGGGGGCGAAGCGTTGTATTACCAGGTGTTCCCGAACCTGATGCTCAATGTCGTGCCGGGGCGGCTGCAGTCCAATCTGGTGATTCCGGTGGCGCCCGATCGCTGCAAGGTGGTGTTTCGGTACTACTACGACGACGTCACCTCGGCCGCGGCGCGGCAGCGGATCGAAGCGGACATCGCGTTCTCGGACAAGGTGCAGCACGAGGACGCGGAGATCTGCGAACGGGTACAGCAGGGGCTGGGCTCCCGGGCGTATGACAAAGGCCGCTTCTCCGTGCGATTCGAAGAAGGCGTCTATCATTTTCAGAAGCTCTTGAAGCAGGCCTATCGGACCTGGCTCAAGCGCTGATGGCGGACCTCAAGCGTCAGCTCGGGCTCCTGGACTCGACGATGATCAACGTCGGGACGATCATCGCGTCCGCGATCTTCATCGTGCCGAGCGTGATCGCCCTCAACCTGGGCGCGTCGCTTCCCACGATTCTCGTCTGGGTCGTGGGCGGCGCGGTGTCCTTGCTGGGCGCTCTCTCGGCAGCCGAGTTGGGCGCAGCCATGCCGAACGCCGGCGGCATCTATGTGTACCTGAGCCGGGCCTACGGGCCGCTGTGGGGGTACCTGTACGGCTGGTCGAGCGGCGTCGTGATCAACCCCGCCTCGATCGCCGCGATCGCCCTGGGATTCGCGACCTACGTCGGTTTCTTCTTTCCGCTCGGGGACGGCGGCACCAGGGCCGTCGCGGTCGCGTCGATCGCGGGGCTCACCGTGCTCAACTCGCTGGGCGTCAGGCTCGGTGCAGTCACGCAAAACGTGCTCACCCTGACCAAGATCGGGCTCGTGATCGTGCTGATCGTCGTCGGATTCGTGTTGCCCGGCGGCAGCGTTGCGAACCTGGCGCCGCTCTGGTCCGATGCGCCGCTCGGCAAACAGATCGCGTCGTTCGGCGTCGCGCTCGTGGCGGTCCTGTGGGCCTACGACGGCTGGATCGAGGTCACCTACGTCGGGAGCGAGGTGAAGGACCCGGAGCGCAACATGCCGCGCTCCATCATCCTGTCGACGTTCATTGCCATCGCGCTCTATTGTCTCGTGACGGCGTCGTTCGCCTACGTGCTCTCGCCGACGAAGATGGGCGCGTCGTCCCTCGTGGCGTCCGATGCCGCGAAGGTCACGCTCGGTGCCGCGGGAGCGGGGCTCGTGGCGGTGGCCATCATGACGGCCACGCTCGGCTCCAACAACGGGATCGTGTTGACGGCGGCGCGCGTGCCCTACGCGATGGCGCGCGACGGCCTGCTGCCCCGCTGGCTGGCGACTGTGCACCCGCGCTTCCTGACGCCGATCCCCTCGCTCGCCGTACAAGCGGTCGTCGCGATCGCCTTGACCCTGATTTCGACTGATCCGTCCTGGAAGAACACGTACAATCACCTCTTCACGTACGTGGTCCTGGCCGAGTTCGTGTTCTACGGTATGTCGTGCGGGGCGGTCATTGTGTTGCGGCGCAAGGAACCCGGCATGGTGCGCCCATACAAGGCGTGGGGCTATCCCGTCACACCCATCGTCTTCATTCTCTTCGCGCTCTGGCTGCTGTACAACACTGCCCGGGAGCAGCCGGGGGACGTGGCGATGAGCACGCTCCTCATACTCGCCGGGTTGCCCCTCTACTGGTGGCAGCGCCGGCTTGCCACGCGGGTCGCGGCGGCTCCCTAACGCTCCTACTCGTCGTCCGTGGCGGGCTTCTGCAGACGCTGCAACGCGGTTTCCACGTCCTTCCGGGTGTCCGGGTACTTGAGCGTGCCAACGACCGCCTGCAACCGCGGGACACCGAGCTGACGCGGCAGCGTGAACTGGAACGCCTCCACCACCCAGCGCCGGACCACCGGGCGGTTGTCGTTCAAGTGGGCGGCGAGCAGGTCGAGCGCGTGGCCGCTGCCGCGCGCCGCGAGCGCCGCCAGCACGTGCGCGGCGAGGCGGTCCGTCGCGAGCCGCTCCTCGACGCGGGGGATGGCCGCGGTGTCTCTCGTCTGGGCGATGATGCGGTAGGCCGCTTCCTGGATCACGTCCTGATACGAGGGTGTGGCGAGCCCCCAGGCGACGGCGCTGTCGCGCGCGGTCGAGTCGGCGTGGACGAGCGCCGTGAGCGCCGCGGCCCGCACTTCATAGCTCGGGTCAGTTTGGAAGGTGGCGCGCGACAGCTCCGCGGCTCGCGCACCACCCAGCTGGCCCAGCGCCGCTATTGCCGCTCGGCGTACCTGCGCCGAGGTATCACGCAGCGCCGCTGCGAGCGGCGCCGCGGTGCTCGCCGCGGGTAACTCGCCCAGCGCCTCGATCGCCCCCGCGCGCGTGCGGAAGTAGTCGGCGCCGGTTGCGGCCTCGGCGAGCGCGGCCACCGCCGCGGCGTCCGCCGGGCGCTGCCCGAGCTGGTCGATCGCCCACTGGCGGTTCCAGAGATCCGGATCCCGCTTGAGCTGAGTCGCGAGCCACGGCGTCGGCTGGTCGAACGTGAGCTCCTTGAGAATCGTGTTGCCGTCGTCGAACACCACCATTGTCGGCGCGCTGGCGAGCCCCGGGATCTCGATCGTCTGCTCGCGGGCTGCCAGCTCGACCCGCCGAACCACGTCCCCGCTCACAGTCCCCACGCGAATCGTCACCGGCATGCGGAACACCTTCGGGGTCTCGAACGCGAGGCCGGTACTGTCCGCCTTCGCGGAGTCGGTTTGCGTCTGCTTGACCGTGAGCGTCAGCTTGCGTGCCACCGTGTCGTACGCCGCCGTCACCACGAAGCGGGGGTGCCCCGCGTCGTACACCCACTGGCTCCAGAACCAGTCGAGATTCTCGCCCGTTGCGTCGAGCACCGCCTGACGTAGATCGTCGGAGGTCGCGTTTCCCAAGGCGTGCCGGTCGAGGTACAGGTGGAGCGAAGCCCAGAACCGCTCGGGGCCCAGGTAGCGCAGCAGCATGCGCAGCACGAGCGCGCCTTTGGGATACACGTTGTTCGAGCCGAGCGCCGCGAGCGGCATGCGACGCCGCTGGTCGATCTGCAGATACTGGTGGTACTCGTCGAGGTAGTAGTCGTCCTCGGGGTGGGCGCCGAGCTTCACCCGCCAGTACTGCCCCGGGAGAAACTCGGCGAAGCCCTCGTTGAGCCACATGTTGGCCCAGTTCTCGAGGGTCACGTAGTCGCCGAACCATTGGTGCGCCAGCTCGTGCGGGATCAGGATCCACTGGTACCACGGACGGTCGAGGTAGGCGCGCTCGTCGGGGAGCCAGTCGATGAGCGTCGTGGCGCTCACGTTCTCCATCCCGCCGAAGAAGTCCGCCACCGTGGTTTGGGCGTACTTGGCCCAGGGGTACCGAACGCCGGTGAGCTGGGAGTACACCTCGATCATGTCCGGGGTCACGCCGAACAGGCGCCGGGCGCGATTCGAATCGGCGCGGTACACGTAGTACTCCACCGGCATGCCGCGCCACGTGTCGGCGAGCTTGACGAGCGGTGCGACGATGAGGGACACGAGATAGGTCGCGCTGCGCGGGTCCTGGCGCCAGGTGACGGTATGGGTGCCGTCGGGATTCCTCCGGTCGGCCACCAGCCGCCCGTTCGAGACCACGCTGTACTGCCGCGGCACGGTGGCGGCGAGCTCCCAGGTCATCTTGTCGTTCGGGAAGTCGTAGGTCGGGAACCAGAAGTGGTTGTTGTGGTCCTCGCCCTGGCTCCAGATCTGTTGCGGCCGGTGCTCCCGGCCCTCGGGCTCGATGAACGTCAGCCCGCGGCCGTTGTCGATGCGCGCGTGGTAGTCGATCGAAAAGCGCAGCGTGTCGTGGAAGGCGAGCGGGCGCGCGGGGTACACTACGAGCGTGTCGCCATGGGCGGCACTCCGGAGGCTCGTGCCGCGGGCGTCGACGACGCGCGACACAACGAGCCGCTTGCCCGCATCGAGGATCACGGAGTCCAGCCCGGCGCGGAGCGCCACCAGCGTGGTCGTCACGCGGCCGTCGAGCGACGTCGAGTCCCAATCGAAGTTCCGGACCTCGATACGTTGATGCACCAGGTCGTAATCGTGGGACCGGGCGTAGGCGTCGTTCACCACGCGCTCCGCGTTCGACTGCGCGGCGACGGGAGCGGCCAGGGCGAGCAGGGTGGCATAGGTGAGGGGGAGGCGCATGCCCTAATCTAGTCTGGACGGCAGAGCCTTTCCGATGCAGAATTCGGCGGCCGCCAACACGCCCTTCACAGGAGATTCGAGGATGAGATCCACGCTCGGAACCATGCTGCTTGCCGTTTGCGCACTCCCCACCGTGATCGCCGCCCAGAACCCGGTCAGCAATGGCATCCGGGCCCTGGCGCAGCGCCAGACGAAGAACATCGTAGACGCCGCGGAGGAGATGCCGGCCGACAAGTACGGCTACAAACCCACGCCCGCCCAGATGACCTACGGGGACGTGGTTGCCCACCTGATCAAGGAAGGGAACAACTATCTGTGCAGCGCGGCGTCCGGGATCAAGCAGCCCGACGCGGACAAGTTCACGGGGGCGGACCCCAAGGACAAGCTCGTGGCGGGCCTCAAGGCCTCGTTCAAGTTCTGCGAGACCGTGCTGGGGCAGATCCAGGACGCGCAGCTGGGCGACAGCATCGACTTCTTCGGCGGTCGTAAGGTGACGAAGGCGATGGCAGGGCTGATCACCGTGGCTGACTGGGCAGACCACTACAGCCAGATGGCGATCTACCTGCGCTTGAACGGACTGCTGCCGCCGACCGCCAAGAAGGGGATGGACTAGCGGTCCCGCAGGATCTCGCGTGCGGCGTTGTATCCGCACGCGCCCATGA
>Ga0209160_1004409_pt1 | contig 11240 bp, 12 predicted proteins | sample GraSoiAngelo_153_FD_186167 | JGI IMG/M metagenome (GOLD analysis project Ga0209160, IMG submission 186167) | Grasslands soil microbial communities from the Angelo Coastal Reserve, California, USA - 14_1009_12_40cm (SPAdes) (version 2) | ecosystem: Environmental > Terrestrial > Soil > Grasslands ...
GAGTGTATTCGAGGAAGAAGATCGAGTCAGTAATGCTTGTTTTAGCCTTCAAGTCGACCCACTTCCACAATACCGAAGGCACGTCATCAGTATTCTCCAGCTTGATGGTCCCGCTACCCGTCCCAGTTTCTATTCCTCTTGACCGGAGAAAATTGACCGTCGCGTCCGCGGACCCAATATTCAACCCAACTGCACCAGCACCTTCATACTTCTCCAAGAACGCAACCGTATCCTTCGCCTTAGTGGGATCATAGACAGACAATAACTCAAGGTACGTGTCGTCTTGAAAGCGGGCTATACTATTCTCCGTGCCACCAGGATGCTGGCCTATCCCTGAAATATCAAAGCCCAGAAGATCATGGTATTCTTTGGTTGTACTCTGAAGGTCTCTGACCAGAACCACGAGATGGTCAATCCCACGACCATCTTGCAATAATGAATTCTGTGTTTGCGACTGCAAAGTCTCGTCAACCTCCTTGCTTTAACTGAAGTACTAAGGCTTGCCTCGAAAAATCAACCACAATCGGTTATGCTTTATAATCCCCCTAAAAAAGTGAATCGAAACAATGCGAAGGACACGGACACATTTCTCAAAGGAGTTGGGGCTTCGCGATTCGGTATTGCTCGGTGTCGGCTTCATTATCGGATCGGGAATCTTTCTCTTCCCAATTTTAATGGCAAGCATGGCCGGCACATACTCCCTTCTCTCATGGGTGATAGGCGGCATCTACACGATACTAACAGGGCTCTGCTTCGCAGAGAACGCGGCCAGAATTCCACGGGCCGGTGGACTATACTCGTACGCACATCAGGAACTCGGAAACACAATCGGCTTCCTAGCGGGCTGGTCATTCTGGATCGGATATTGGCTCACGATATCGACAGAGACTAAAGCTCTCTCGTTATACTCCTCATTCTTCCTACCAGTCACATACTTCAACGAATTGTCCAGACTGCTAATTGCGACCGCGATAGTCATCATTCTAACAATCATCAATTACCGTGGTGTGCGAGGCGGGGGACAGACTCAGGACATATTCACGATCGGCAAGATAATTCCTCTCCTCATCTTCATCCTCGTAGGCGTCTTCCTAATCCATCCTCAAAACTACTATCCTCTTCTACCCGCAAATGCGGCCCTCGCACCAGGAGTGGGCTCTGCAATAATCCTCGCATTATGGGCCTACCTTGGAGTAGAGATAATCACAGTTCCAGAAGAAGAGATCAAGGATGCCAAGCATACTGTGCCACGAGCGATCCTAATCTCCATCTTCATAGTCATGGCAGTCTACCTTCTCGTTTCCATTACAGCTCTCGGACTAGCTCCCTGGAGCGATTACGTAAAATCGAAAACTCCGCTTGCGGACATTTTTCAGAGTGCAACACAGGGATCGATAGGAAGCCTTGGCGGCATCCTGTTGGCGATCGGAGGATTGATCTCGATCATTGGATCGATCAATGCTGTAATCCTTGGGACGGCACGTGTCTCATACGCGATGGCACGAGATGACCTATTCCCAAACTTCCTGAATCACCTGCATCCGATATTCAAAACGCCGGACAGAGCCATGCTGCTCCAATTTATTCTCGCAATGACCGTCCTATACTTCGTCTCGAACCTCTCGATGCTAGCTTCTCTCACGGTCCTCTTCACAATAATCCCTTACCTACTCAGCTGCGTAGCAACCCTTCAACTCATTCGTCGTTCAAACTGGAAGACCCAGATTCTCCGCACACGTTACACGCCCATTATCGCTATAGTCTTCTGTATTGCATTATTCTTCTTCGTCCAAGTATCGGTGCTTCTCCTCGGGCTCGCCTTCATACTAGTAGGACTTGCAGCACATTACCTGAAGACGAAAACATCGAAACCAAGATCCAGCTCTCTCTTTGAGAGGTAGGATTCACAAGCACAGTCGAATAGCATGCAACTTCAAGAGAAGAAAAGTCCCATCACAGAAGTGGCCCCGTGAGCCCCGATCAGAACGCGTTCGACTATTGAATAGCCTCTCTACCATCTCCTTAGCTTCGGGCCTAGTGAATATTTCTTGAAGTGACCGAGGTTTTCTATCTTCAAAGACACGTTTTGCATACCATTTTGAGCCGAAAGCGATGAAATGCAATAGTATTGGTAGGGTGTCTTCTCCTTTCTCCGTGAGAGACCATCTTACTACCATTGGAGAATTCCGAGGCAGGAAAAAAAAGCGCTAGAAAAAAAAGTTTTACAGGCACTTTTCAAATTCACCCTAAGAATTGTTATTGATCCCCACCCCCCATTATTTTTCTCCAGCCACAGACAGAACCAGCTTCACCTTCACTTCCAACTCCCCCACTAACTCATCGACCCTCGTCGACCAATCACAAGTCCCAATCCTCAAACCATCCCTAAGCTTAAACCCCAACAACTCCCCACTCTCCAGACAGTTCCACTATGCTAGAGACCAAGTTTACCAAGCTAATCGGTTGCAAAGTACCTATACAACAAGCCGGAATGGCAGCACTCGCAAACCCTGAACTCGCCGCAGCCGTCTCCAAGGCCGGAGCGTTAGGAATGGTCTCCGTCGGAGGACTCTCACCTGAAAAAGTCACCCTAGAACTAGAACAGGTCAAGAAGCTAACATCAAATCCTTTCGGAGCCAACTTCCTCATTCCAGGAGAGGCTCATGAAGACCTCGACGAGCTACATGAGCCGGTCAGAGCCGCCTCCAAACAAGCAAGGCTAGTCGAGTTCTTCTATCGAGAACCAGACGCTTCACTAATCGAGATCGTACATGGCGAAGGAGCCTTGGCCGCCTGGCAGGTCGGATCCAAGGAAGAAGCCCAGGCAGCTGTCGATTCTGGATGCGACCTCGTAATCGCCCAGGGTATAGAAGCAGGAGGCCACATACGAGGAAAGATCGGACTCATCGCATTACTAGATCGAGTCCTATCATCAATCGACGTACCTGTCATAGCTGCTGGTGGAATCAGCTCCGGCCGAGCCATGGCGGCCGCACTCGCTGCAGGAGCATCAGCGGTTCGTGTAGGTACACGCTTCGCTGCCTCGGAAGAAGCAGGCCCACACCCCATCTACGCAAAAGCAATGATCAATGCAGAGGCCCAAGACACTGTCTTTACAGAGGAATTCTCGACCGGCTGGCCCAACGCACCCCATCGAGTCATACGCGCGAGCCTAGAAGCCGCCAAAGCATTCCAAGGAGACGAAGTTGGACAACGATACATGAAAGCCGAAGACCGATGGGTCCCAGTCCGTCGACTACAACCCGTCGCCGTAACCAAGCAAGTAAAGGGCAACATTGAGGCGATGCCCCACTGGGCCGGCGAAGGCGTAGGCTCCATAAAGAGCATCCTGCAAGCCGCAGAGATAGTCGAACAGCTTGCTGGAGAAGCGGAGAAGCTGTTGAAACGGTGGACCTAACACATTCAGGTACTTGGGACCTCAGCAGCAGGCTCTTGGTGCGTCGTTCTTATTTTTCCATATGAAAAAAGGGAGGAGTTTGATCGGCTGCGGTGTCGTGTAGCGCTGATTCTTCTAAGTACTCCGGATGTCGCCGTTGTTGCCGCCACGGTCAGTTGAAGCGTTCTTCCAAGCGTGCTCGATGAGCCCTTGGTCAGCAGCCTCGTACGTGAAGAGGAACGTGGTCACGTGGCAACCGGTATCGCTTGGGTAGCTGCAGGTAAGGAAGTGGCTGTTCATGAACGTACTCGTGAAGCAGTCCTCGGCCGGTGGACTCATCATAGTGACCGCATCGCAATGGGGATCCATCGATGTTTGCGAGACCCCAGTCGGAATCGGTATGATGAAGTAACCGCGCAATCCGCCTGTTACACCAGGTGCGACCTTGCCGCCGTTCCCAAATGGTCCCGGTGAAGTGTTGCACGCACCAGGGCTTTGGTTAGTGTCCGGAGGAGGCGGAGTAGCTGTTGAGGGAGTGAGGAAGCTCCCATCCCTGAATTGTTCAACGACCACCACTGAACCTGCCTTGTTGAATATAGTGAAGTGTCGTTGGAATGTGTCGTCTGCCCAGTTGTTTCCACAAGTCCCAGAGTCGGCTGTGGCGCTTGCATATGGCCCGTAATGCTGTGCCGGTGTGCTCGACGGATCGATCAGCGTGGTCAGGTCAGCTGTCGCAAAATTGTAGTCGCCGATCGTGTTGACGATGTTCAGGATGTTAGAAAGCAGTGGGTCCAGTGTTGATACGGTGGACACAATGTTCTGTGCCTCAGGCGCCGCCCTAGCTGAGGCAAAGGAGAACCCAAGGGATAGCATCACGAGAACGATTGTAACTGACAGTGTTCTGATCGTCATCATTTTTCTTCGATATTTGCAGCTTTGCACATAGGTAATAAAATAATAGCACCCGCTACAATATTCTCTAGGCTCGATATTCTCGGGTTCCGACATATCCCCAATCGATAGGACTAGAGGTACGATTAGCTCTATGCGGAAAGGACTGTCCCAAAAAGGGTGGGTATATCGATCGTGAACTGAGGCGTCTTCTTACTTGCTCTTTAGTCGGGTGAATGCAGCGGATACCGCGACGAGAACGGCGACGAGTGTCAAGGCTCCACCTATGACCAATGATAACGCGCTCGCAATCGCCTGGTCGCCGGACAAAAGAATCCTTTGCTGGCCCAGAAAGAATTGTCCGACTGCGTAGAAGAGTCCTCCGACGATGAAGGATTTGAAGTGGTCGAAGACGCCAGGGAATGCTTCGGTCAATGTAGTATTCTCACCCAACGGTGAGACGCCGAGATAGATCGCCGCGATGAAAGCGTAGCCCGCAATTACCATAGTTACCCATCCTTGCAGTGTTTGGGTTGTTGAGAGGAAGCTGTTTGCAGAAGTCACTAGAAACACGTTCAGTCCAAGCAGTATGGCTCCGACGGCAAGGTTATGCCAGTTCTTGAAAGCGGTCGTCAATACGTGCCTATACATTTCTGTTGACATTTTTTCTCGCAGTCAAGCGCCTCTTGGAATGCCTGCTAAAAGCATGATTCTGATCAACTAGTTGAACAGTGATATTCGCACTCTGCATACAGAAAAAGCCATTTTTCGGAGGAATAAAGCAGAATCCGTTGAATAGGTAGAAAACGGATTAACCGGAGAGAAAAATAATACCCGATAGGATAGACAGCCGTTCTAGAATCTAGGATTGTGAAGTGTGTTTCGCCCTGGCTCTGCCCTTCAACCTCGTCCGACCAATGACTCCGATTGAGATCGCGATTACAACCAAGACCGCCAATAGCTCCCAGATAACCAACGGCTGACCCAAAGGCGTCGGAGTTGTAGTCGTAGTTGATGGCGGTAATGGTAACTGTGATCCAAAAGTGTCCAGTGCTCCCGTGATTCCAGCAGGAGCATCATTCCAGTCCCCCGCATTCCACACCATATACCCGAGACCGGCACTGTGAAGATCAGTGATCAACCGAGAAAGATATGCAACTGTCTCTGGCGCGTATCCTGCCGAGCCGGGCACTGTTGGGTCGGGAGGACAGCTGTTAGGCATGGCAGGATCTCCACATCCAGTATCAGCGCCAAACTCTGTCCCAATGAACGGTCTACCCAACGTATTCTGAACATCTAAGGCTCCATGATACTTCGAATCTGCGAAACTCTGAGCCGCAGAGGTCGTCCACTCACTCGAGTGGGGAGCGTAGAAGAAGTATTCATGAAAATCATAGAAGACATGATTCGCAGGATCAGTCACGACCGGGAAAGCAGCTAGGTCGGTGCCTCCCCCTGAAGGAGTACAATCGTTGTTGCATCCCAGCACAAACCATCTCGTGTCCCCCATGTTCCTGGCCATGTTGATGATAGCCTGGTCATCAGAAGCCAAACTACTACAATGCGGCTCATTCTTCGTCTCCCACAGCACATTCGGATAAGTGGACTGAGGAGTATCCTGGAGAACCGGCTGCCAGAATGATATGCTGGGACAGTCATACTCATGATCATCTCCGATCACGGTGATCCCATAATGCTCGGCCAACTGTAGAGTTCGATGCCAAGCACCAGAATTGTACGAGCCAGAATCTGGCTGATTCCCCGGATCGATGATCGAGACCCTGGCCCCATTGTAGCCTCTCGCTTTCAACTCTGCAAAAGTCACTTCAGTATTCGACGCAGTCTCGCCCTGAAAGACCTGGGAAGCCGGGCTTCCGGACGTGATATGATTGGACGCTACAGCCAGAATGCCTCCGTAACCACGTAGAAGTGGTGTCGAATCTGATGCTGCTTTCACAAATTCAATGGATCGGAATGGAATGAAAGTTGAGACGAGCAAAAGGCATAGTAGAAGTGGGACTTTTCCCACGTTTCCTAACTACTCCTCTGCCTCCTCCTCTTTGAGGCAGGCATGATCTTTACGGAGATAAGCACGGCCGCAGCTACGACTACGACTAGGATCAGGATCACTGGCCAATATTGAACAACTCCAGGTATGCCGCTACCACTGAAGCCGGTAAAGAACTCAGACATGACCGGAGCGCCTGCATCATCGGATGTTAGAGTCGGAAGTCCCCAATTGTCCTCTACAGTGTGCAAATAGGAATAATGAGTGTACGCAGTGTTAGATGCGAATCCCTTCTTGGCCATCGGACCAGACCAAGACGCATAGACGCAATCCTGGCCTCCGCTTGAACAGGAAACATCATTTCCCTCATCATAAACTATGAACAAAGCGGCTCGCTGAGTTTTGAATACAGTCGAGCCCAATATCTTCGGAACAATGCCTGCAAGGTATGTATCGCCATATCCGATGCTCGTATCATGCGCATCATTAGAAAGGTTAGGCGTTAGCCACACATAATTCGGCCAGTTGCCCGATGCGTTAAGGGCATCTATTAGTTCCTGATCGCTTGAGGCGGTCGCACCGACAAGATTGTTGCATCTCGACGGACTATTCGTTATGTCCGAGAAATATATGAATGGAAAATGGTCCGTGTCAATTCCGCCGCCTGCACAGTCACCGGTCGTGAGGTCTTCTGCAAATGCCTTCCACGTTAAACCGTGAGACTCTAAACTATCCACTAGGTTCTGATGATTATCCTGACTACAACAGAGGCCATCGTCCTTGTTGACTCCGATCTGGCCACTGATCATTGCGGCATAGTTTGGTTCGCTCGGATGGCTTACACCGGAATATCCTTTTGCGAGAGTGTACTGTTGCGCAAGACTTGCTTGATACTGTCCTTGGGCGAGAACGCTCGGCAGGTCATTGTTCTCCATCAAGATGGTTACGACATGGTCAAAGTATTTCCCTGATGGAGCGGAGGCATGAGCTATGAGCGTAGAAGCTTGGAATACCGATGTGAAAAGTAGGACAGCCAATAGGATGAAGTGATATCGTTGCTGTCCATCTCTTCCTATCAATGCCGACCAATCCTCTGTTTTTTTCGGAACCTGAGAAGTCCGGTTCGGCGGTCCTCAACCTGCAGACATGCCGGAGATGAGCCAACCCTTTCTACGAGAACAGGGAAGGTCTCCGGCGATACTAGTATAGACGGGTATCACAGCCATAGGTCGACCTATACCGAGATCGACTGTTCCCGGTTAGACCGATAGGCAGCTTCAATCGAAGAGTACGGCTCTTGAAGCGATAATCCCAACCCGTCCCACGATTTCTTAAACCCCCATAGGTCGCGAACAGAGATTATGCATCGATACACGACAGACATGTACGAAGGAATGCTTGCAGAGACCACGACGGTCCAAGGATTCAACGGGGACATTATCAACGCGTACTTTGCGCGTCCCCTTGGACCCGGCCCTTTTCCAGGAGTTGTTGTGATCCACCACATGCCAGGATGGGATGAGTTGTATCGCGAGATGACGCGAAAGTTCGCCCATCATGGGTATCTTGCCTTCAGCCCGAACATATACTACAGATTCGGCCACGGGAGCCCAGACGATGTGGCGGCGAAGGTACGTGCATCCGGAGGAGTCGCGGATGACTCAGTCCTCGGAGACACAGAGGGATCGCTCCGATTCTTGAAATCACTTCCACAGTCCAACAAGAAGTTTGGAGTTTTCGGGACGTGCTCGAGCGGACGCCAAGCGTTTCTCGCAGCATGCCGGTTGAAAGCATTTGATGCTGCGGTGGACTGTTGGGGCGGAGGCGTCGTAATGTCCAAGGAAGAGTTGACTCCCAAGCGTCCAGTCGCACCGATCGATTATACGAAAGACCTCTCGTGTCCATTACTGGGCTTGTTCGGCGAAGAGGACCAAAATCCTACACCGCAACATGTCCATTTGCTGGAAGAGGAGTTGAAGAAGTATGGAAAGACGTACGAGTTTCACATGTACCCGAAGGCTGGGCACGGCTTCTTCTACTATGACAGACCATCATATCGTCAGGAACCAGCAGTAGATGGTTGGAAGAAGCTTTTCGGATTCTTTGAAAAATATTTGAGGATATATAGCTAGGAAGGATTCGCAATGTGTACTGGTATAGTTGAGAAGGCAGAGGTAAAGGGCAGCGGCAAGGGACCGAATGGATGGTTCAAACTAGAAGAGGTCAACGTGTCCTACGATCATCCTACTGATGCTCCCTTGGAACATGCGTTGAACATCGATTTTGTCAATGGCAAGATGGCTCCTGGTGCAAGGGTTGCGGTAGAACTGAGCCCAGAATCTGCGAGAAAGCTTGTAGACGCTATTCTCGCCGCCTTAATACGCGGAGAAGACCTCTAGAAAAATCGGATTCCGACACAGCATAAGCTTGACTTGGAACCGTATTGCGGGCTGACGAACACGATGCATCCACAAAACTAATCCGTCTCAAGAACCAATTGTTCACTGATAATCATGGACACTTTCGAACTCGCCTGGAGATCTGTTGGGGCAATCCTGGGCGTCATATCTGGAATAGAGATCGTGATCATTTTCTTGGAGTGGCGCAAGCTCTCGAATCAGGCGGAGCTGAAGCCTGGCGAGAGTATTTTCACGGGGGTTTTGGCCCGGCGCTTGTTTGTCTTCATCTTCCTCCCCTTTCTTGCCGGAATCCTCTTCAGTTTTGAAGCTACCTTCGGCGGAGCATTGGTGGGACTGGTCATCGGTGTGATCGGTCGGCACAGATGGCGAATAGTCACTTCGAGGGATCCTGAATCGTCAACGGAAACCTACACGGGCGACTGAAACCGATACAAAGTCGCAACACTTGACTCGTCCCACTGATCATGATTCGACTGTCTCGACGTGTACGCGAAATCAAAGAGACGATTAGAACGAGCAGAAAAACTCCCACTATTCCAGCAGCAGCTATGACGAATATCAACAAACCACTAAAAAGAGAAGGCGTGACAGAAGAACTCGTAGACGCGACAAAGTGCGCAACATAGGTTGGATCATGCTTCAACCCATAACCTGACCATACAGGATACGATACTCGATAGATCAATCGAGAAGTAGCATAACTCAAGTCTGACGTAGACGGAAGACCAGCAAAATCAGGAAGCTTGTTTCTAACATAGTCCTGTACTCGAATTAGCGGGATGTAATCCTGGCCATTGAATGCTCCAGCAGGCAATGAATTGCCAGGAGACGCGACATAAAGCGCGGGATGGATTTCTGGCAGGGGCTTCGCGAGAGTATAGCTGTCACTGAAACGGAACTCGTAGGTCAACCCGTTATCCACGATCAAATGAGCAGCCGTCACGAGTGAAGGAGACGTACTCGTCTGCGAATCGTACGGATTGCTACCGGCAACAACGCTCAACTGATGAGACGCCACTGCTAGAGTCGTATGCAATAATGAGAAGCTCAACCCCTGCAGGGTCACACCAGGATCAGTGGGTGGGACCAGAGTGACACTACCGATGTCATAACTGGTCTTGAGATACGTCGTGTTTCCATTGAGACTGTAGTCGTATGAGAATGATACGTGATCTATCGACGTGTATGATGCTGCCAAGCCTCCAGTGTAACCATAGTTCGGAGAAGCAGCCTTGATCAATATTGCTTGGACATTGCCGTAGGTTACTCCCCAGCTGTAATGGGCTATCCCGCCGGTGATAGTTTTCTGGACAGGGCTTGGTGTAAAGGTCTGTGAAGCATTCATTCCCAGGAGATACTTGAGTTCCGTCGTACTCGTGCCGTAATTCGCGTCCAGGTAACCGTTCCCGTTAGTGTCATTGTAAACCTCCAAGGCCAAAAGAGCGTTCGCAACGAAAACCTTCGAACCTGAAGATGCATTGTATCCCTGTCCGACAAAAGCGGAAACGGGTGACTGGGCTTGATAAGAGTGGAGCGCCAGGAATATCGTGTGTGTCCCATTGATATTGATCCAGGTATACCAGGCCTGAAGATACGGGAATACATCCACATCTCCACTCGCATACTCCTTCGAAAGATCGATAGACGAAGACTGCGCAGAAATAGAATGGAAGAGGGGCACTTGTGCAACAACAGCTAGCAATGCGATCATAGTTACCATCATGGCCAATACGGTCCGTCTGCGTGTGAGAGAAGACATTTCGATTCCTCTCAAGCTCTAACCGGTACCTGTAATCTTCAAGCCTTTAGGCATTTAATGTCCCACCACTTCTCTAGTGGACTTTGAACATAGTGGACTTCGCGTACGAATGCCTGCAAAGACCCTGATGGTTCCCGGATACGGCGGAGATTCTGTCAACGCGTACTTCGTGTATCACGGCGCAGAATATTTGCTGTATAACATGAATCTGACTGGACGCGCGCTTCTATGATATGTTGAGTTTCGAGGGATTACATGCGTCCAGGGATTTACGCTAGTATGCGTGGCTTTGCAGCCAACACGTTTCTCGATAGCACGTCGAGATGTACTCCCAAGCGACGCTTTAGATCTCTGTAGCCTCGAATGGAGACAAACAGCCAACCCACTGTTCCCAAGACTGACAAGAGCCAAAGAGTTCGAAAACCCAACGCACTCGAAGAGCCAACAAACGCTGTTACTATCATGCCAAAGAACAAAATTGTCCCGATGAACATCAGACTGAGGAGAGTCAAGACCCACCTTGTCGTGGAGACCAGCTTCCACTTATGCCGCAGCCGCCCATCGTCATCGACCGCATAATACCGACCCGTATCATGAACTGCCATTCGAACCCAATAGTTATCTCGCCCATCAGGATGGACACCCCCCGCAATCATCGTGACGGTTTGACCATCCCGGACGGGAATATCCACCCCACTCAATTGAATGGGTACTTCCCTACCATCCTCGGTGAGTAAGAAGAACTCCTGCTTGACCACAACATTT
>Ga0209160_1004411_pt1 | contig 11239 bp, 9 predicted proteins | sample GraSoiAngelo_153_FD_186167 | JGI IMG/M metagenome (GOLD analysis project Ga0209160, IMG submission 186167) | Grasslands soil microbial communities from the Angelo Coastal Reserve, California, USA - 14_1009_12_40cm (SPAdes) (version 2) | ecosystem: Environmental > Terrestrial > Soil > Grasslands ...
TCGACCACGTGGCGGCCATCTGGCCTCGTGCGTTTCGCCGTTTCTGAACGTCGTCCCAGTGCGCGATCCCCACGCGCGCGACTTTACGCCCTAGACATCGCTTGCGATGTCGATTTCAGAGGAGGTGTGGGCTTCGCCCGCCCCTCCGTCTCAACCCGCTCCTGGGTCAGCCCGCCGTCCGAATCGGCGGACGGAACGCCACGGGTTGCGCGAGAGCCGAATCGCAGCGTTCGAGCGCAGCGGCGGCGCGTTCGTCGGCTTCGAGCCGGGCCCAGGCTTCCGCATCGTGGACGAGTCCGCGCAGCTCCTCGAGCAGCACCGCGGGGGGAGCGCCGTCCCGCTCGAGCACGTCGATCCGGTCGAGCCGTTCGATCACCGCGCGGGCCTCGTCCATTCCCTCGACGGTAGCTCGGCAAAATGCACGGGACCGTGACGCATTCGTGCCGGATTCTGCTCGTCGCAGCGACCTTGCTCGTCGCGCCTCATCCGCACGTCGGTCACGCTGCGACGCACGACCGGACGGTCGTCCGGCACGCGCTGCTCGGCCGTTCGGCGTTCGGCCGCCCGATCAGGATCACCGAGCTCGGCGACCCGGACGAGCGCCGAAAGCTCCTCGTGATCGGTTGCATCCACGGGAGCGAGTGCGCGGGAATCGCGGTCGCGCGCGAGCTCGCGCGCGGGGCGCCGCTTGCAAACGCGGATCTCTGGATCGTCGAGAACCTGAATCCGGACGGCTTCGCCGCGGGCACACGCATGAACGGGCGCGGAGTCGACCTGAACCGAAACTTCCCCTGGCACTGGCGCCCGCTCGAATCGCCGGGATCCCTGCACTACGCGGGCCCTCGGCCGCTCTCCGAACCCGAGTCGCGCCTCGCCGCACACCTGATCCTGCGGCTGCGACCCGCGGTGACGATCTGGTTCCATCAGGCGCTCGACGTCGTCGACGAGTCGGGCGGAAGCGTGACGATCGAGCGGCGCTTCGCGGATCTCGTCGGGCTTCCCCTCGTTCGCCTCCCTCGATATCCCGGCAGCGCGACGTCGTGGCAAGACCATGTTCTGCCGGGCACGACGGCGTTTGTCGTCGAACTGCACGGCGGCGCGCTCTCGGCGTCAGAGGTGGGCCGATTTGCATCGGCGGTTCGCACGCTCGCGGCCCCCGACGAAGACTCACCGCGAGGGAACCTCCTCGCGCCCTTGGGTGTAACCTCTCCAAGCGAGTAGGAGGGGGTTTCGATGAGACGGGTGCTGGCCGCCGCGCTGCTTGCGGTGTCGATTCTGGCGGTCACGTCGAGCGCGGAGGCGAAAGCACCTCCGAGCGGGTTCCAGGTCTGTGGGCGGACTGCGTGCGCCGCGATCGACGCATTCGCCGACGCCGAGCCACTGGCGATCAACCTCTTCTACGGCGGCGAGGGCTCGGTCGAGCTCTGGTCGCCGAAGGTGCCGCCCGCGTCCTTCTACGCGCTGCACTGGTCGTTCCAGCAGGGAGAGGCGCGCACCGGGTACTACGTGCCGCTCCTGAATGCGTTCCGGTACGTGGGCTCGCCATCGGGTCCGGAGTCGGCCGGCGCGCTCGTCCATTGGATCAAGCTGGGCCAAGGCGTGCGCACGGTGCTCGAGCGGCTCACGTCGACGCTCCAGCCGTTTTCCGCCCCGATCCCGTCGCTCGTGACGGTCGGTGGGAAGCCGGTGCAGGATCCGGCGAGCTACCTGCGGCTCTGGTCGGTGGGAACTCCGACCTATACCTGGCCGCCGACGGGTTTCACGGCGATCAAGGTCACGTCCGATCTGGTGAGTCCGTGGACCGACGGCGCGGCGCACCTGAGCATCTCGCGCCGTGGCGGTTTTCTGATGCGGGACTCGACGGTCTACCGCATTCCGACGCAGCTCGCCCGGCTCGTCCGCGCACGCGCGTCGCTTCGATGAGCCGACTGCCGGTTGCCGCAGTCCTCGCAAGCTTTGTGTTGGTGTTCGCGACGGGCGCGGAGGCCAAGGCGCCGCCAGACGGCTTCCGGCTCTGCGGCGTGTCTGCGTGCGTGTCGCTGGCTGGGAACGACGCGGAGGCCGTCGCGGTCAGTCTCTTCTACGGCGCAGGCGTCACGTTCATCGGGCCGACTGCCGTGCCGTCGGACTTCTACGTCTTGCGGTGGCAGTTCGCGAACCAGCGGCCGGAATCCGGGTACTACATCGGCGACTCGCGCCTGGTCCGTCTCTTCGGCGCCGCCCTGGGTGGGAGCACCTCCTTCGACGCCGCGGTGTCGTGGCTCCGTCCGAGCCCCGGCGCACTGCAGGTCCTTGGTCGTCTGAGCGCGGGCATCAAGCCAATGCCGGCGCCGACGATCACGCGCGTGACAGTTGGTGGTCGCCCGGCGCGCGACCCGGCGAGCTACGCGCGGTTGTGGGCGGTCGGGTCAGCTGCGTTGCCGGCGCATCCAGTCGGCTGGCTGCGCGTGCGAATGACAACAGTGGCGCAAAGCCCGTGGAGTGACTCCTTGACGGACGTACGCGTGTCGCGCCGCGGCGGGTGGCTCTATCGCGACGGAACGTTCTACCGCGTCCCGGCGAAGTTCGCAGCGCGCATTCGGGCGCGGCAGTCGCTTCGCTAAGCAGTCGACTACAGGAGGCTGATCCCGCCGTCGCAGCGGAGGATCTGGCCGGTAATCCAGCCGCCGCCCGGCGAGCACAGGAAGGCGACGAGCTCCGCCGAGTCCTCGGGGCGGCCGAGGCGACCGAGTGGCGTGCGCTCTTCGATCTGCGCCGAGAGGTTGGGCGTCATCCACCCGGTGTCGACCGGGCCCGGATTGAGCGCGTTCACCGTGATTCCGAGCGGCGCGAGCTCGATTGCAGCGGCGATCGTGATCCGGTCGAGCGCCCCTTTACTAGCGCCGTAGCCGACCTCGTCGATCACGGCGTCGCTCGTGTAGCTGACGATGCTGCCGCGCTCGCCGCGAAAGCGGCGTGCGAACTCTGCCATCAGCAACATCGAACCGCGCGCGTTGACGGCGATGTGACGATCGAAGTCCTCGACGCTCGTGCTCACCACGCCGCCGTGTTCGGAGTGCGCGTGCGCCATGATCAATGCCGTCACGTCGCCGGCAGCGTCGAAGATGCGCGCCGGTGCATCGGGCTCGGAGATGTCGGCCTGGATGTCGACCTCGCGCGCCTCGCCCACGTCGGACCGAGGAAAGCCGGCGGTGACGACCTCCCAACCGTCGCGCTCGAGCGCCCGGACGGCTGCAGCGGCGAGCCCGATGCGGCGGCTCGCCCCGGTGACGAGCGCCGCGGGCATCAGCTCGCGAGCGCGCGGGCGACCGAGGGCGGGCGCGCGGCCGGTGCCGGGCGGAGGCCGAGGATCGTCTCGTCGAGCATGCGGACGAGTGTCGCGCGGTCGCCGCGCACGAGCGTCTCGACGAGCGCGCGACGGACGAGGTCCGACTCCGGATCGCCGGCCAGGCGCACCTGGGCGTCAGCACGTTCGCGGCCGTCCTCGCCGAGCAGGATCGCACCGCGAACGACGGCCGCCCACAGCCCGTCCGTTCCTCCGAGCAACGCGACGAGCGACTCGCGCAGCTGTTCCGCTCGGAACGGGCCGTCCTGGAACAGCGAGAGCTCCCACCGGTCGAGCGCCTCGCCGAGATCGGGGTCTTCGTCGGCCGCCGCGAGCCGCGTACGCAGGTCGGCTGCGAGCGCGCCGCGGAAGGAGTCGAGCCGGGTCGGTTCGCCCGCGGGCTGCGTGGCGGCGATTGGCAGGACGGGCCTGACGCCGTACGGACGCCAGTCGAGCCGCTCGAACAGGACCGGCCCGGCGGCGATCGGCGCCGCTGCGGCGAGGCGGATCGCCGTCACCGCGTCCGCGATCTCGCCGGGCGCATCGGGCGGCTCGGTGTCGCCGCGCGGGAGGGCACGCTCGAGCTCCAGCACGCAGATCCGGTCGGGCTCGCGGCCGAAGTCGACGGGGAGCAAGCCTCCCGCCTCCGGCCAGAGCTTCGCTACCTCGCCCGTCGCCGCCGTGCGCGCGCGAATCCCGCCGCCGAGGTCGACAGCCTGGCCGCCGAGCGTGATCCCGACGAGCGGAGCCACAGCGCCGTACGAGTGGCCGGCGCCGAACAGCGACTGCTCGAGCTCCGCGTATGCCTTGTCGTACGCCGCGTCGTCCCAGTCGAACCCGCCGCACAGCTCGGCCGTGCGCGCGAGCAACGGGAGCAGGACGCTGGCGAAGAGCCCGTCGTCGTCGGACGCGCGCGGACTTGCATGCGCGCGCGCGAAGATCGCCGCCGCAGGCTCGCGCTTGAGGTCGTCGATCGCGATGCGCGCGTCCTCGCGACGCGTGAGCCGGTGCGCACGAACCTCGACGAACGGGCGGACGAGCGGACGGTACTCGTACAGCGCCGGCCGGTCGAACGACGTGTGCTCCTCGAAGGCGAACGGGACGTCGGCGCCGTCGTCGATGTCCCCGAGCAGCGTGCGAAAGGCGCCGAGGCAGAAGCCGCGGAGCGAGCGATACAGGTGCGGAGCACGCACGGCCACGGGTTCCGTCTACGGCGCGCGCATCACCTCTCCTTCGCAGCCGTCCAAAAGCGGGTCAGACCCGGAGGGCCTGACCCTTTGGTCTCTCAGCGCGGACCCGGCTGGCACTGCGGGCACCAGTACGCCATCCGTGCGCTGTCGCCCTGCGGCCACGAGCGGATCGGCAGGCCGCAGCGCGGGCACGGTCGGCCTTTCCGTCGATACACGCGAGCCCGCCCGCGGATGCCGTCGAGGCGTCCCTTCATCAACCCGTGCGCTTCGTGGAGGACCGCGCGCAGCTCGTCGTCGCCGACGTCCGCGAGCGGCCGCCACGGCGACACTTCCGCAGCCCACAGACTCTCCACCTTCCAGACGTTCCCGATGCCGCCGATGAGGCGCTGATCGAGCAGCGCGTCCCCCACCTCGCGCGTCTGCTCGATCGCCCGCAGGTTCCGCAGCATCGCGTCGAAGTCAGGCGGCTGCGCGAGGATGTCGGGTCCGACACGGCCGGCGACCCCACGGTCGAGCTCGAGCACCGATCCGCCCGACAGGACGCCGACGTGCTGCTCGCCACGCAGCACGAGCCACGGCACGCGGAAGATCTCCGCGTTGCGCGGCAGCACGCGCCAGCGTCCCTTCATCCGCATGTGACTGCGTAGGACGACTCCGCCTTCGAATCGAAGCAGCAGGTTCTTGCCAACCGCCTCGACCGCTTCGAGCCGCCGTCCGTCGAGCAGCGGGGCGAGCTGCTTCACGGCGGCGCGCGGATGCGGTGTCTCGACCTCGAGCTCCTCGCCGACGAGCGCCTGCAGCCGCCGTGCCGCGCGGTGAACGGCATCTCCCTCGGGCATGGCGGCAAATGTACTGCCGGGTTACTATCGACCTATGAGCGAAGCGGGCGCCGCGTCGGTCTCGGCGCAACATCCGATCCGCCTTCGCGTCACGGACGACCTGCGGCGCACGCGGTCGACGGTCTTCTTCCGGCTCTTCCTCGGGATTCCGCACTTCTTCTGGGAAGCCCTGCTGTCGATCGTCGTGATCCTGGCGGTACTCGCGAATTGGTTCGCGACGCTGTTCGCAGGTCAGTCGCCTCCCGGCCTGCACTCGTTCATCGCGGGGTACCTCCGCTACGCGACGCACGTATCGGCCTATATGTTCCTGATCGCCGACCCGTATCCGGGGTTCTTCCTGATCAACCTGAAGCAGGACTATCCGGTTGACCTCGAGGTCGATCCGCCCGATGTCCAGAGCCGCTGGACGGTGGGGTTCCGGATCATCCTCGCGATCCCGGCGATGATCATCACGCAAATCCTGCGGTACCTGTCGGGCGCCCTGGCCGTCTTCAGCTGGTTCATCGCGATCTTCACGGCGCGCGTGCCGGAAGGGATCAGGAACTTCGCTGCGTTTGCCCTCCGCTACGAGACGCAAACCTACGCGTACATCGCGCTGCTGACCCCGCGGTACCCGAGCTTCAACGTCGGCGTCAACTAGCCCTCCTCTCTAGACAAGCATCGCCTGCCGATCTAGGCTCTCCCGCCGGTGGTGCCGTCTCGCCGATCGTTGCTCGCGACCGCGGGCGGCTTCCGTCTCCTGCGTCCGCTGCGCGTGCGCAACTTTGCGCTGCTCTGGTCGGGGATGACGATCTCGCTCCTCGGCGACGGGATGTACACGGTCGCGATCGCGTGGACGGCCTACGAGCTCTCGGGCGCGCCGACCGCGCTCTCGCTCGTCGGCCTGTCGGCGACGGTGCCGCAGCTCGTGCTCGTGCTTCTGGGCGGCGTCGTCTCGGACCGGTTCGAGCGGTGGCGCGTGATGCTGGGCGCGGACGTGCTGCGCGCGGTCGTCGTCGCGATGATCGGCGCCCTCGCGCTGGCCGACGTGCTCCGTCTGTGGCAGCTCGTGGCACTCGTCGCGTTGTACGGGATCGGGACGGCGATGTTCGTCCCGGCGATCACGGCGCTCGTGCCGGAGCTCGTCCCGAGCGACCGTCTGCTCGAGGCGAACGCCCTCAACCAGGTCTCGCGACCGCTGATGCTGCGCTTCCTCGGGCCGGCGCTCGGAGGACTGCTGATCGCGAAGCTCGGCGTCGGTTGGGCGTTCGTCGCCGACGCGGCGTCGTTCGGCGCGTCGCTCGCTGCGCTCGTCGCGATCGGCCGCGGCGCCGCGGCCGAGCTCGAGCGGCGCGTGCGCTCGTCGATCGTTCGGGAAGTCGGTGAAGGGCTCGCGTTCGCGCGGTCGCAGCCGTGGTTGCTCGGGACGCTGATCGGCTCGTCGCTCGCGATGCTGTTCTTCTACGGGCCGGTGTACGTCCTGCTCCCGTTCGTCGTCAAGCACGTGCTCGGTGGTTCCGCAGGCGACCTCGGGCTCGTGTTCGCGGCCGGTGGAATCGGCGCGATCGCGATGTCGCTGACGCTCGGCGGCCGCGGCCTGCCACGGCGACCGGTGACCGTGATGTACGTCGCGTGGGCGTTGATGTCACTGCAGCTCATCGGCTATGCGACGGCCGACACCTTGTGGGAGGTCGCGATCGCGAGCTTCGGCGGGACGGCTCTGCTCGTGGCCGGCCAGGTCCTCTGGTCGACGCTCCTGCAGCGACTCGTGCCGCGCGAGGTGCTCGGCCGCGTCGCCAGTTTCGACGCGTTGTTGTCGTACGCGCTCGTTCCACTCTCCTACGCCGTGACGGCGCCGGTCGAGGCGGCGATTGGCCTCCGAACGACGTTGATCGGCGCCGGGGTCGCGAGCGCGTCGATCCTCGCGCTCACGCTCGCGTTCTTCCCGCGCCTTCGCGACGTCGAAGTGGGCCGGCGCGACGACCTAGGGACGCAGCACGGCGCGGCGCGGGCCGGCTAGGAAGCCGGCCTCGAGCAGCAACGGCATGATCTCCGTCTCGCCGACGGGCTGACCGTCGAAGCGCTCGACCGCCAGTCGTTTCGCACCGCCCTGCTTGACGTAGTCGACGAGCGCGGCTAGCGCGACCCGCAACCAGTCGTCCTCCGGATCGCGCAACGGAACGAGCGAGCGACCGCCGCGCTCGACGAACAGCGCCGCTTCGCCGCCCAGGAGCACGACCTGCGCGCCGGCCACCCGTGCGGCGCGTGCACCCGCGCGCTTCGGCCAGGGCAGCGACGCGCCGTACGGCTGCGCCGGGTCCGCAGCCGCGAGCACCAGCGGCTCCGGCTCGTCGCCTTCGCGCGGCCTCAGCTCGCGCAACCGTTCGACCGCGCCCGGTAACGCGAACTGGGCGCCGCCGAGCCCTTCGACGAAGTACCCGCGACGGCAGACGCCGAGCGTCTCGAGCGCGCGCAGCTGTCCGTAGACGGCGCCGTAACCGCCGGGGATGCCTTCGCCGCGCACGCTGTCGCGCGTGACGATTCCCTGCCGCTCGAGCAGCAGCTCTGCGAGCGCACGCGGATCCGTTTTGCCGGCGAACAGCCGCTCCGTCGGCGACCAGCGTCCCTGTGTCGCAGTGACCTGTGCAGAGCGTTGGCGGGAGAAGCGCCGCGGACGGGTTTTCGGCGCGGCCGTCTGGTACCGGCGCCCCGCCCGAAGCGGCGTCCAGGCGTCGTTCGTCACCTCGCCGGCCCAGACCAGATCCCACAAGGCGGGAAGCGCCTCCGCCGCTTCGAGCTCGGTCGCGGCGACGAGGTCGTACCAGAACTCGGCGCTCTGTCCGAGCGCTGCGCGGATGCGGTCGTGCGCGTCGCCCTCGGGCGGCGCCGTGGCTGGCGGACGGCCGAGCACCGGCGCGTCCTCGCGGAAGAAGATCGCGACCCGGTCGAGTCCCGCGCCGACCCAGACGACCTCACCGGAGGCGCACAACTGGTCGAGCTGTCCGGCGTTGTAGCCGGGCACGCGCCGCGGCAGCACCTCCGACTCCCAGAGCGTCACGGGCAGCGCGAGACCCTGTAGCGGGACGAGCGCCTCGCGCAAAGTGGCGCGGCGGTCGATTCCGTGCCAGTTCGGGAGGAACCGGCCAAGCGCGGCCTGCTCGGCCGGCTCGACCTCCTTGCGCAGCGCGGCGAGCGACGCGCGACGCAGTCTCCGCAGCACGTCCGGCTCGCACCACTCGCGCGTCGTCCCGCCCGGGCGGAGCTCGCCGCGCAACAGCTTGTCGCGGCGCTCCAGCGAGATGAGCACAGGCTCGACGTCGATCCCGAAGCGCGCGTTCGCTTCCGCGGTCGTGAACGGGCCGCGGCCGCGCACGTACCGAAGCACGAGCTGTTCCAGCGACTCCGAGCCGCCTTCCAGGAACACCTCCGGCAGACCGCCGGGCGGCATCGCGCCGAGCGCGTCGCGGTAGCGACCCGCATCCTCGGCAGCGATCAGGCGCTCCTCTCCCGCAAACCGGACGAGCAGCGCGCGCCGCTCGGCGAGCAGCGGCTCGGCGAGACGCGCCTCATATTCGCCCGCGCGCAGATCCCCGCGCAACCGCAGCTTGTCGTGCAACTGGTCGACCGTGCGCGGATCGCCGCGGAGCTGCGCCTCGACCTCCTCCAAGGCGCCGGGATCGATCAGGTCCCGCAGCTCCTCCTGCCCGAGCAGCTCGCGCAGGAGGTCGCGGTCGAGCGACAGCGCCTGCGCCCGCCGTTCGGCGGGAGGCGTGTCGTCCTCGTACATGTAGGTGGCGATGTAGTCGAAGAGAAGCGACGCGGAGTACGGCGACGCGGAGGCGGTCTCGACGTCGACGACATCCAGCTCGCGCGTACGTAAGCCCTGCAGCAAGCGCTTCAGCGCGGGCAGGTCGAACACGTCCTGCAGGCACTCGCGGTACGTCTCGAGGATGATCGGAAACGAGCCGTACTTGCGCGCGACCTGCAGCAGGCCCTGGGCCTTCAGACGTTGCTGCCACAACGGTGTTCGCTGATCCGGACGCCGACGCGGGATCAGGAGCGCGCGTGCCGCGTTCTCGCGGAAGCGTGCACCGAAGAGCGCGCTCTGCCCCACCTCCTGGACAACGAGCTCCTCCAGCTCGTCGGGCGCGATCACGATGTCGTCGGTCGGCGGCGGCGTATCCGCATCCGGAAGGTGGATTGCGATCCCGTCGTCCGACCAGATCGACTGCACCTCGAGCCCGAGCGATTCGCGCAGGCGCGCGGACAGGGCAAGCGCCCAGGGCGCGTGCACGCGGGCGCCGAACGGCGTCAGGATGCACAGCCGCCAGTCGCCGATCTCGTCGCGGAAGCGCTCGACCACGATCGTGCGGTCGGATGGAACGGCGCCGGTCGCAGCGGCCTGCTCCTCGAGGAACGTCATCAGGTTCTCGGCCGCGCGCTCGTCGAGCATGTGCTGCCCCTGAAGCCGCTTGACCGCTGCCTTGTGACTCAGCGCCACGAGCTCCCGCGACGCACGGCCGATCGCCTCGCCGAGCTCGTAGGGACGGCCGACGCCCTCGCCCTTCCAGAACGGCACCGCGCCCGGCACGCCCGGCGCGGGCGACACGAGCACGCGGTCGCGCGTGATCTCCTCGATCCGCCAGGTCGAGGCGCCGAGCAGGAACGTCTGGCCCGCGCGCGCCTCGTAGACCATCTCCTCGTCCAGCTCGCCCACGCGGCCCCCGCCGTCGATCAGGTGCACGCCGAAGAGCCCGCGGTCGGGGATCGTGCCTGCGTTCGTCACCGCGAGGCGCCGCACGCCGCTGCGTCCGCGAATCACGCCCGCCGTTCGGTCCCAGATGATGCGCGGCCGGAGCTCCGCGAACTCGTCGGAGGGATACCGGCCCGCCAGCATGTCGAGCACGTTCTCGAGCTGCGTGCGCGAGAGGTCGGCGAACGGATAGGCGGCGCGCACGAGGTCATGCAGGTCCGCAACGGCAATCTCTTCGTCAGCGGCGATGGCGACGATCTGCTGCGCGAGCACGTCGAGCGGATTGCGCGGGATCACGGTCTCCTCGATCGCGCCGTGCTGCATCCGCTCGGCGACGACAGCGGACTCGAGGAGATCGGCGCGGAACTTCGGGAAGATCCGTCCCTTCGACGTGGCGTGCAGCTCGTGTCCCGCGCGGCCAATCCGCTGCAACCCGCGCGCGACCGACTTCGGCGACTCGACCTGGATCACGAGGTCGACGGCGCCCATGTCGATTCCGAGCTCGAGCGACGACGTCGCGACGAGGCACGGGATCTCGCCGGCTTTCAGCAGCTCCTCGATCTCGAGCCGCTGACCGCGGGCGATCGAGCCGTGATGGGCGCGCGCGATTTCCTTTTCCGCAAGCTCGTTCAGACGGAGGGCGAGCCGCTCGGCGAGGCGGCGATTGTTGACGAAGACGATCGTCGAGCGGTGTTCCTCGACGAGCCGAAGGATCGCCGGATAGATCGACGGCCAGATCGACTGGCTCGACGTCTCGACTCCGGGGCCCATTTCGACTCCGTCGCTGAGCACGGGCGTCGAGAGCGCGTCGGTGCTGGGGAGCTCCCGCATGTCCTCGAGCGGCACGACGACCTGGAGGTCGAGCTTCTTCGCGATCCCTGCGTCGACGAGCCGAATGGGCCGCGCACCGGAGACGAACCGTCCGATCTCCTCGAGCGGTCGCTGCGTCGCCGAGAGGCCGATCCGCTGGAACGGCTCGTCCACCAGCCGCTCGAGCCGCTCCACGGAGAGCGCAAGATGCGCGCCCCGCTTGGTGCCCGCAACGGCGTGCACCTCGTCGAGGATCAGCGTGCGGACGCCCTTCAGGTTCTCGCGCGCGCGCGAGGTGAGCAGGAGGTAGAGCGACTCCGGGGTCGTGATCAGGATGTCCGGC
>Ga0209160_1004412_pt1 | contig 11238 bp, 10 predicted proteins | sample GraSoiAngelo_153_FD_186167 | JGI IMG/M metagenome (GOLD analysis project Ga0209160, IMG submission 186167) | Grasslands soil microbial communities from the Angelo Coastal Reserve, California, USA - 14_1009_12_40cm (SPAdes) (version 2) | ecosystem: Environmental > Terrestrial > Soil > Grasslands ...
TAAGCCCGGACTGCCAGATGTAGGCGGAAATGGCCTTGATCTGATCGTCGTTCAAGCGGAAGTTGGGCATTTTGGTGGTGGCGCGAAAATCGGTGGGCTTTTTCAGCCACACGGGGATCCAGTTCCTGTTCAGCTTGAGGCGAACGTCTTTGAGGTTGGGGCCAACTTTCTTCAAGTCCTGCAGCAGGCTCTTTGTGGTGCGGTCAAGCTGGACAATGCGCAGGTCGAGCTTGCTGTTGGTGACTTTGAGGGCCACGGCGCGGTCGTTGAGGCGGTTGGCTTCGTCATTCGATTCCGCCTTGTCGGCCTGCTGCATGAAATCGGTGGCCTGTTTCAGGTTGTCTTTCTTTTGCTGCTCGAGGAGTTTGATTTCCTGCCCAATGGAAAGCAGATCCTCCGGTTCCTTGTCATAGCCTTCGTAGCGATGACAGCCCATGCATCCGCGCTGGCGGAAGAGATCCTTGCCTTCGCTGAGAGCCCAGCCGACATCATTGCTGACCAGCACTATGTCCGCGGCGTGGCAGATCTGACAGCCCGCTTCGAAATTGCCCCGAGGGAAGATGGGCCAGAGCCAGTGCTCGTAGGTGCCGTGGGCCTTCTCGACACTGGTGGTGGCGCGGCCATTGCCCTGGTGGCAAGGAGAGCAGCCGAACTTGTCCGGGTCGTGAATCTTCAGGAGATCGCGTTCCGGATGGCTGGTGAAGGCCCGCGCGTATTCATCCGGCTTTTTGCCTTTCAAGGCCATGGAAGTGGCGGTGAGGTTCACTGGTTCGCGAATGCCCATGTGGCAGGATTCGCAGCGGTCGACGATATTGGAACTGTCCTCCCGGACGATATCGGCATTGTGCTCGCTGACGTTGATCTGGCGGATTTTCGGGGTCAAGGCCTCCACGCCGTTCTGCAAGTTGGTGAGCTGCGAGGGCGTGAGGTTCACCATGTGATCGGTGAGGTAGGAATCCATCAATTCCTTTTTTTCGTTGACCGGCTTGATGAGCTCGCCGAGCTCGGCACTCAACTGCGTGCGCTCGTTCTTGAGGTCGTTGTAGGTCTCTTCCAGTTCGTCGAAGCTCTTGAAGGTTTGTTTCTTGCCGTCGGGCATTTCGACGGTGCTGGGTTCCTTTTTATATTCGTCGAGGTTCCTCTGCTTGCGCTGTTTGGCGGAGGGACTGGTCTCGGTCTCGATGTCGTAGGTGGAAGCGTTGACGTAAGCGCGGCGGTCGGTGAAGACATTCTGCACGGCGAGGATTTTGGCGCCCAGGTCGTGCAGCTTTTCGTTGATCTCCTTGATGCGGGGCGCGGCATTCTGGCTGGCGGCTTCGTAATCCTGCTTGAGCTTCTGGTAGTCGGCGCTGCCCTCGATTTCCTTCTGGGACTCGCGCGATTGGGTTCGCGCGTTCTTCAGGAAGGTTGAATAGCGGTCTTTCCATTCGTGCTGGAAGGCCTTCCAGGGGCGCTGGCCGAAGTCTTCATCCCATAGCGCCCAGAAGAGCGTGGCCATGAGGATGACCATGGAGATGACGTAATGCGGGGCGAGCGATTTGCTGACGATCGGGTCGTTTTCGGGGATGGGCTTCTCCGGCACCAGTTCCTCCTAGACGTTAAACCAGGGCGTAATCCAAACGTACTTGATATGAAAGAGCAGGCGCAGACCCATCTTGATGGGCAAGGCCACCATGGTGAGGAAAAAGGTCATCATGATGGAATACTGCAACAGGCTCATGCGCTTGAAGTCCTTGGCATTATGCCGGCGGAAGAAAGCGTTCACGGCCAAGCCGCCCAGGGTGAAATAACCACCCACGACAATCGCTCCGAAGACGCCCTTGGCCCAGTTCGAAGTGATTCCGAAAATGTCCGGCAAATCACGATTCACTTCATAGATGAGGCGGTTGTGGTCCCACGTCTGTCCAGGCCAGAACCATTGCCAGCCGGGTCCGCGGATAAACGTTCCGATAAAAATCATGGAGACCCACAAGATAATGAAGCCGAAGAGAAAAGTTCCGATGGCAAATTTGCGCTGTTTCCATGTGTAATAGCCGCAGCCCAGCGGGTTGGTGTCTATATAAGGAATCACCATCAAGCCGATGATGATGAGGGTGGGCATGACCACGCCGGCGATCCACGGATCGAAGTACACGAGCATCTCCTGGAGACCGAGGAAGTACCAGGGGGCTTTCGCCGGATTCATGGTCAAGTTAGGATTGGCGGGCTCTTCGAGCGGCGCATTCAGGGTGATGGACCAGACCATCAGAATGATGGTGACAATGATGGCGGCGAGGAATTCCACGCGCAGGAGAAAGGGCCAGACGTGGACTTCCTTCTGCCAACCGGGTTTGAACGGCCAGGCCTTGCGGTGATGGGTCTTGGCGAGAGCGGGATCGCCCGCGAGCTGCTCGATCAAAACGTCGTTGGCATGCGCCTGCCTCCACGCGAGAAAGATGTAGAAGGCCAGCAGCGGGATCATGGCGACGATCGGAATGTTGTCCGGGGCGGATAGGATTTGCCAGAGTTGCTTCCAGTCCATGGCTACTTCTTCGCCTCCTTAATTTCGGAGTCGAGGACCACCGGAGCGGGGCCGGAAATGCCGCCGTCCTTACGCACACGCCAGAAGTGCAGGATCATGAAGACGGAAGCGATGATGGGGATGCCGATGCAATGCCAGATGTAAGAGCGCAGAAGGGCATTGGCATCCACGATCGAACCGCCAAGCAGGCCGAAGCGAACGTCGTTATAAGGGGTCATCCCCAACTGCGATCCGAACGGCCCTTCGTGGCCGAGCAGGGGAGTGGCACGCGCCATGTTCGTGCCGACGGTGACGGCCCAGAAGCCGAGTTGATCGTCCGGCAGAAGGTACCCGGTGAAGGAAAGGAGAAGAGTGAGAACCAGCAGAATGACGCCGACGGTCCAATTGAATTCGCGCGGCTTTTTGTAGGAGCCGGTGAGAAAGACGCGGAACATGTGCAGCTCCACGGCTATGACCATCAAGTGCGCGGCCCAGCGGTGCATGTTGCGCAGCAATTTGCCGTAGGGCACGTCGTGCTCGAGGTAGAGAACGTCGCGGAAGGCCTGCACTTTGCTCGGGTGGTAGTAAAACATCAGCAGCACGCCTGTCAGCGTCAGCACGAAGAACAAGTAGAAGGTAATGCCGCCCATGCCCCATGTATAGCTGTAGCGAACGGCGTCGCGATTGATTTTGGCGGGATGCAAATGCAGGAAGACGTTAGAGAGCACGCCGAGGGCGCGATTGCGAGGAGTGTCGTCATGCTTGTGGCGAAAGATGGAGGTGAAGAGCTGGGTCTTGGTGGGTTTCTTCAGAATCTCCACCTGCTCTTTGGCCTTGGCGGGCAGATCGGTCGTCAAGGACGCGAGATCTTCTTTGACGCCCGTTTTGACGCGATCCAGCAGGCCCACTGACTTGCCATTGTTGCCGTTTCCCTTGTTCTCTTCAGCCATCGTTGCACTCCCCGGATCTTGACGTCCTGTGCCGTTCCTTTACTTCCTTTACCTCCCTTGCCTCCTCTACTTCCTTTTTCAGCTACACCGGCAGATACGCTCCCGGATCGTTGAAACGGCTCGGCTGCCCTTTAGGCCACTGGTAGAGCCGCGAAGTATCCACAACGATCTGGCCGTCGGGAGCCACTTCCAAGTGGGCACGGTCCATGGGCCGCGGTGCGGGCCCCTCGAAGTTCACGCCTTCGTTGTCGTAGCCGCTGCCGTGGCAGGGGCATTTGAATTTGTTCTCGCTGGCTTTCCAGTCGGGGGTGCAGCCAAGGTGAGTGCACCGCGCGTAAATGACGAAGACGCGATCCGGCGTGCGATCGACCCAGATGCGGTACTTCTGCTGCCACTTGGTATCCACACCGAGCCCGTAGTCCGACGCGTAGCCGATCTTGAAAATGGTGGGAGGCTCGAAAAGCGTGCGAGGAAGGAAAAAACGCAGGAAGGCAATAAACCAAGCGCCCAGGAATGCGGTGACACTGCACCAAACCAAACGCCTGCGCCCTACATTGGCCTGGCTGGGTTCGGGGCCAACCGTCGCCAAACCACCAGCGGCCGCGGCTTTCGACGTTCCCACGGCGGGCGTACCGACATACTTGGTAGCATCCGTGCCGCCGGGAGCCGGCGATTTCGCCGCATCCGGTTTGGGTTTGACCGTGTCCGATTCCGGTGCCGCCATGCATTACCTCCTGGTTGAAATCAAGCTGGGGATTTGTGCGCGGCCGGGGACTGCGCCGCCAACCTTCCCCTTAAATTGTAAGCCCGTGATCCCGCGTTAGACCGCAAATTAGGCGCGACACGGCGTGATGGCACGCAAATTTGCCCCGCACATTTTCAATGCGCCACAAAATACTCGAATGAACAGAAAGATTACAACAGAAAGGCGGATCGGCCGCCACCACCTGAAGCCCGTCGAATTGGAAAAGTACGGTACGAAAACATCGCGAGGCCCCAAACATTTTCACCGGCCCCCCAAGGAACGAAACGGATATTACTCAAATCAAAAAAATTCGTCAATGTAAGTTTGCGATGTTGTGATTTGAGAAGTCACAAGAGATAAAATGCCGATTCGAGCGCCGGAGAGTTGCCGGTGGAAAAACTAGTAGTGCAAGAACGAGCTTGCACGGAGAAAAAGCTGTGATATATTCGCCCCGATTTGGATTTCCCCACTTAGTAGCTGGTAAAAATTTGGGGTGCTCCGTGGGGAAGGCGGAAAAACGAAAGTGGGGAGGTCACGCTCCATGGGCCTTGTTCTACTGCTCGTCATCTGGCTGATCACGCTCGTTAGCACGTATCTTTTCATCGCCAAGACATGGTGGTTGCCAGTCGGGGCCTCCGCGGCGGCGGCGGGAATCGATCATCATTTCACCACTACGTTCATTCTGATGGGAGCCGTTTTTGTGGCGGCCCAACTGGCGCTGGGATGGTTTGCCTGGAAATACCGCGAGGGTGGAGCGTCTTCGAAGGGAGCAGAGTATTCGCACGGCAACGTCACGCTTGAGGCGCTATGGACAGTCCTTACCATCGTTCTATTTGTCGGGATGAACCTGATGAGCCGATCGATCTGGGCGTCCGAGCGTTTCGATTCGGCGAAACCGGGCGCAGTGCAGGTGGAAGTGACGGGAATGCAGTTTGCGTGGTATTTCCGCTATCCGGGGCCGGACGCCAAATTTGGCGCAACCAAGCCGGAACTGGAGGACGCCTCGCTGGGAAGCGCGGGCGCGCTGGGATTGGATTCGAACGATCCGGCATCGAAAGATGATGTGGTGAGTGGGGTGATGGTGGTGCCGGTCAATCGCGAGATCGAAGTGATCTTGCGCGCGCACGACGTGATTCACAGCTTCTTTGTGCCAGCGATGCGCTTTAAGCAGGACGCGGTGCCGGGGCTGGCCATTCATATGCATTTCACGCCGATACAAACTGGGGAATATGAGATGGCCTGCGCGGAGCTGTGCGGGCTGGGACACTACAAGATGCACGGAATTGTGAAGGTCGTCAGCCAAGAGGAATTTGATCAATGGCTGGCGGCACGGGAGGCGGAGAAGCAATAACATGGCTACCCACGAATTCGCAGCCCAGGCCCATGCGCACGCAGCCCCGCAAGGTTTTATTCGAAAATGGATCTTCAGTCTGGATCATAAAGTCATCGGTTTGCAGTACTTCTTCCTGGCGCTGACGGCTGTGCTTGTGGGCATGTTCCTCTCACTGCTGATGCGCATCCACTTGATCTGGCCGACGGTGCCGCTGCCGTTGCTGGGGGAGATCAAGCCGGAAACCTATCTCAGCTTGCTGACCATGCACGGGACGATCATGGTGTTTTTCGTGTTGACGACCGCGCCGCAGGGGGGCTTCGGAAATTATTTTCTGCCGATTCAAATTGGCGCGCCGGACATGGCGTTTCCGGTGCTGAACATGCTGTCGTTTTGGACCACGTTTCTCGGATTTGTCGTGCTGCTCCCTGCCTTCTTTGTGACCGGAGGTGCGCCGCTGCACGGGTGGACCGGCTATGCGCCGCTGAGCGCGTTGCAGTCGGCCGGGCCAGGAGAGGGCCTCGGGGCGGACCTGTGGATTATCAGCATCGCGATTTTTTGCATTGGCGCGCTGATGGGAGCTTTGAACTTCATCACCACGACGCTGGATATGCGCGCGAAGGGCATGACCATGATGCGCATGCCGCTGACATGCTGGGCGTGGTTCATCACGGCGATTCTGGGGCTGCTGGCGTTTGGTGTGCTGCTATCGGCGGGAATTCTCCTACTGATGGACCGCAATTTGGGCACGAGCTTTTTTTTGCCGTTGGTCACGGTGAACGGGCAGCTCACCGGGCATAAAGGCGGGTCGCCGCTGTTGTGGCAACACTTGTTCTGGTTCTTTGGCCATCCGGAGGTGTACATCGCGATTTTGCCGGCGATGGGGTTGTGCTCGCAGTTGCTTTCGGTTTTTTCGCGCAAGCCCATTTTTGGATACAAGGCCATGGTGTACGCCATGCTGTCGATCGGGTTCCTCGGGTTCATGGTGTGGGGCCACCACATGTTTATGAGCGGCATGAGCCCGTATACGGCGTTTGCATTTTCGATCATGACCATGGCCATCGGCGTGCCGTCGGCGATCAAGACCTTTAATTGGCTGGGGACTCTCTGGCGAGGGAAGTTGCGATTTACTTCGCCGATGCTGTTTGCGATCGGATTCGTGTCTCTGTTTGTGACCGGTGGAATCAGCGGCCCGTTCCTGGCGCAGCCTGTGCTGGACATTTATTTGCACGAGACGTATTTCGTGATCGCGCACTTCCACTTGATTATGGGCGTGGCGTCGATCTTCGGAATTTTTGCCGCGACGTATTATTGGTTCCCGAAAATGTTTGGGCGGATGATGAATGAGACATTGGGGAAGCTGCACTTCTGGCTTACGTTCGTGGGCGCGTACGCCATTTTCATGCCCATGCATTATTACGGCATGGCCGCCGGGCTGCGGCGCTATTCGCAAGGCACGGAAGTGGCTTGGATTCAGCATCTGCTTCCGCTCCAGAAATTCATTACGATTGCCGCGTTCGTTACCATTGCCAGCCAGTTTATTTTCGTCTTCAATCTTTTTTGGAGCATGAAAAAAGGGAAGAAGGCCAGCGACAATCCGTGGGAAGCGACGACGCTCGAGTGGACCACCGCCACTCCGCCGCCGCATGACAATTTTGGCGGCAAAACGCCCGTGGTGCGCAACGGTCCGTACGAATACAGTGTACCAGGGGCGTCGCGCGATTTTGTGATGCAGTCCGATGAGGAAATTAAGAAAAAACACTGACTTGTCATGGCTACTATCGCCACAACAGCAACGATAAACTGGGTCGCTCCGGATTACGCGACGCGGCTGCGGCGGTCGCGGCTGGGATTGTTGGTGGCGCTAACGCCGGTGCTGATGTTGTTCGTTTCGTTTACCAGCGCGTACGTGGTGCGGCAAGGGCTTCCCACGCTGGATCCGCGGACGAATCAGTTGGTGCGCGATTGGATTCCCGTGAAACTGCCCATACTGCTGCTGGTGAATACAGGCGTTTTAGTGCTGAGCAGCGCGGGAATGGAATTGGCGCGGCGGCAGATCAAGAATGCAGCGCAGGCAGGTGCCACCTCATCGACTGCGGAGGTTTCTTTCAACGATGAAGGGAAGATGCCGTGGCTCGGGATAACCATTGTGTTGGGGCTCTCCTTTTTGTTCGGCCAGTGGATGGCGTGGAAGCAACTGGCGGCGAATGGCTTTTACGTGGCGACGACGCCCAGTAGTTCGTTTGTGTATTTGCTTACGGGAGCGCACGCGGTTCATTTGATGGGTGGTGTGGTCGCTCTGTTATTGGCCGGCGTGTTTGCGCTGCTGCGACGGCCGGTGACGACGCGAAGCATCGTGGTGGATGTGACGGCATGGTACTGGCATTTCATGGCGGCGCTGTGGGTTTACATTTTGTGTTTGCTGGAGTTTGCGAGATAAGCAAAGGTTGACGAGGAGGCCGGGCGCATGGCTGATTCCGTTGTTTCGCAGGACATCCCGTCGGTATACGAACCATCGCTGTTTGGAACGTATTCGAAGAAGATCGGGATGTGGCTGTTCCTGATGTCGGATTCGCTGACGTTCGGGGCGCTGCTGTATGCCTACAGTTACGGACGCATTTCGACAGCGGGCTGGCCGACCCCGTTCCACTCTGCGAGTATCATCAACGCCACGATCATGACGGCCTTCCTGCTCACCAGTTCGCTGACCATGGTGCTGGCGGTTCGCGCGTCGGTACAGCACGATGCGAAGGCGCAGACGCTGTGGCTGCTGGCCACGATGGTCTGCGGAGCCGCGTTCGTGGTGCTGCACGGCAAGGAGTGGAGCAACCTGATCGCTGAAGGCCTGACGTTGCCCATGTTTCCTGCCGTTCCGGGACATGAGGCGAACGCCGAGTTTGCTAACGTAGCGAAGAGCGTGCCGCAGTTTCCTTCGACGTTTTTTACGTTGACAGGCATGCATATGCTGCACGTGACGCTCGGAATCGTTTATCTCGGAGTAGTGGCGTTGCGGCGCAAGTTCATTCCCGTCCTGCTGGTGCTGTGGCTGATCGCCTGGCTCGGAACGCCGGCTTACAGTCCGTTCCACTACGGCTCACACGTGCTGCTGCTGGCGGCGATTGTGTGCGGGATTATTCTGTGGCTGAAGCCGAAAGTTTACGATTCGTCGGACGTCGAAGTGGCCGGGCTGTACTGGCATTTCGTGGACCTGGTGTGGATGTTCATTTTCCCGTTGGTGTATTTGATGTCCGCAAGGATTCTCTAGGAGCCGCAAAGAAATGGACGCTACTCAAATTGCTCTCGCGGAACGCGTTGCAGAAGAACAACGCCATCACAAGAAGGGTCAATTCTTCTGGGTCTGGGGCGCGCTGCTGGTGATGACAGCGGTTGAGGTTTACTTGACCTATCAGAACATGCAGCCGGTAAAGATGCTGACGATTCTGATGGGGTTGTCGCTGATCAAAGCGGCGCTGATCATCGGATTCTTCATGCACTTGCGGTACGAGATTTCGCGCATGAAGTGGCTGACGATGTGTTCGGTCGTGGCGTGCCTCATCCTGATGACCATTTTTTTCTTCCCGGACGCGCACCGCATTGTTACACTGGGAGTGAAATGAAACTTCGCTTTGCATTTCTGGCCGCTTTCCTTTTCCTGTGCTCCTTGTGCGTCGTGCCACGCGCCTTCAGCCAAGGGTGCGCGATGTGTTCCAGCTACGTGGACGCCAGCTCCAAAGGCGGCCAGAGGGCAATCAACAGGGGGGTGCTCCTGCTGCTTGTGCCGCCGGCGGGGTTCATGAGCTTGGGCGTGGCGATGGCCTATCGCTACAGCCGGAAACGCGACCTCGAAGAAAGTTAAGACTGGACCCGGCCCTGACGACCACCCCTCCCCCCTGTTTTTTGTAAATGTTGCATCTAAAGAACTTAGCTATTCCAGTTAAATGGTTTAGAATCAACAGTTACGGGACCACCTTACAAGTGTTGATTCTAAATGGGTTACATGGGTGCCAAGATGAAGAAATGAGGGACGACACCCGGCAGTTTTCGTAAGAGCGGATTCTAAAGGACTTACGGGCGCCACAGTTTGTAAGGGCGGAATCTAAAGGAGTTGCTGTGACGAGTTTTTCGTCACGTGACGATGGGAAGGTAAGGCAAGGAAGCGAAGAGGCACGGATGGAAAGAGAAAGGGAGGAAAAGGGTGGCCAAGGAGCGGGGCGGCGGGAGTTTTGATTGGCGGACACGGAGGAAGGATAGCACGCAATTAAGGATTGGTTAAGTATTATGTGCGGAAGAGTCGAAATTGAGGGTTGAATGGTAAATTCTAGAGGTTGGATGGTGATTCTGGAGGTGGGACGTTAGAAGTTCGAGGCTAGAAAGCGGGAACTTCGGGGCCACCGAGCGGACTCCAGAAACCGGAGTTTGAGGTTTAGAAACCAGGATTGTAAGGCGGGAGGTCCGGACCGTCTGACGATTTACGCCCGATCCGAAGAGAGTCAGCAGGGTCCCACTTTCTTCTGAATTTCATCGACAAATGCGGAATCCGACGCATAGTCGGTCTGGAGGATTTTCCGCATTAGGCAAGCGTTTCTGTTTAAGAGGACGAAATAGTCCTCCTCAGTTTGTTTGTGAAGATACACCAAGTGTTCTTGATCATGAGACGTGGGGGATGGAATTAAGGCTGTTGCCTGCATCTCGGAGGTAGTTTGTCCCGCTCGAATAGCGTGAAGGGCCTTTAGGGTTTCCGAAATACAGTCTCCGCCACATTCGCTCTGCTTAAAGACTCCCGCAACCGCACGGCGGATGACGAATGGCTGGTCGATCCAGAGCAAGGGGGCTAGCGTTTTTGACTCAACAGGGCGTCTAGCGCCGAGAATATTTATTGCTTCCAGTCGTCCCTCTGGAAAAGCGTTTCGATCTTGTGCCAGCTTTTCAATGAGCTGGATAGCCTGAGGGGAGGGGTAAGCGGCGAGGCGCCTAACGCTGTCACGGTCTCCTCCGCCCGCGATCGCATACAAAGCGTACATCTCGTCTCTCTGGGCGACCTGGGCTTGCCAATGATGCGCCCACACAGCCCAGACTCCTAACGAGACGACAACGAAGATTGCGAAGACAAGCAGGTCAGTGCGTTTCATGCTCAGCCCCAACTCTCGGCATCCTGATTTCACTACGGCATATCATACACTCTCGTTTTTATTAGGACGGGTGGCCCGGAGATTGGGAATGGGAAGTTGTTGACATGGCATCGCCGAGAGAATAGCACTGCGGCACTACTGGAGAAAGTGCATGGAGGCCACGGGTGGGGTGCCCCAGGTTTGGTTTTTAAACGTGGGTCTGGGGTTGGTGATTTCCCGGTTTAATCGGTTCCAGGGGTTGGCGATGCCGAAGGGATTGCGACGCTACTACGGCAGAGGGCATCTGGATTTCCTTACCTTCAGTTGTTACCGACGTTTGCCGTTGCTGAAGAGCGCGCGAGCGCGAGATGTTTTCGTGGAGCAGTTGGGGATTCTAAGCACGGGTAGGGAAGGCATTGGCTGAGATGGACGTCGAGAAGTGAACCGAAGAAGACACCGCAAGACCCAGGTTTGAAAACCAAACCTGGGGCACCCCACCCGTCTCCCAATTCTCAGCCCGGGCCACCCGTCCCAGGGCCGGGATGGACTTAAGAGCGCGAGGTTGCGGCGCGTTCGCGTTCCAAGCGCTTGATCGCGATCCTCAA
>Ga0209160_1004417_pt1 | contig 11230 bp, 8 predicted proteins | sample GraSoiAngelo_153_FD_186167 | JGI IMG/M metagenome (GOLD analysis project Ga0209160, IMG submission 186167) | Grasslands soil microbial communities from the Angelo Coastal Reserve, California, USA - 14_1009_12_40cm (SPAdes) (version 2) | ecosystem: Environmental > Terrestrial > Soil > Grasslands ...
GCGCCAGATGTGCATCCGGCAAATCCGGAGCAATCGCTATTGCGCGTTCGATATCAGACTTTACCTCATCCAATTGTCCCGAAGTCAGGCGTTTGACAAACCAATGCCGATTTAAACGGTTGTAAGCGAGTCGCGCATACGCAAGGGCGAAACTCGGATCCCGTGTCAGAGCTTGCCGATAGAAAGTTGCGGCGCTGTCGTATGTTTCCTCTTTGTATGTACTCTCCGCCTGGCGTTCCTGGTATTCGCCCTTCAGGAACAGATCGTAAGCTTCCGTATCACGCGTGGGTTTTGCGGCCAGGGTATTTGCCTGGCTCGGTGACAGCTTCGCCTGAAGCTGGCTGGCGATTGCTTTGGCAATCTCGCTCTGGATGGCAAAGACGTCATCAAGTGGCCGATCGTAACTTTCTACCCACAAATGCGCGTCGGTCTTTGCGTCGATTAACTGGGCGCTAACGCGGACGCGATTTGCTACACGTTGCACGCTTCCCTCCACCACATGCGCCACGCCGAGTTCATTCGCGATCTGGCGCAGACTTCGTTTCGCGCCGGCCTTGTATTGCATCACCGATGTCCGGCTGATGACCTTGAGGTCCGCAATCTTTGCCAGGCCATTCAGGATTTCGTCTTGCACACCATCAGTGAAAAAGGCGTTTTCGGGATCGGCGCTCAGGTTTTGAAAGGGGAGGACAGCGATCGACTTGTCAATCTTGCGTGCCGATGCATGTGGCAAAAGAAAGAACCCCGCGACTGCAGAAACAACAACGCCAGTCGCGATAAGGATGAACAGGTTTCGGCGGCGGTGCGCTCCTGGCGTCGTCGCCGTCGACGTTACCCGAACACCTTGCGGCGTGACGTCGTAGGCCCACGCCAGAATAAGCGCGACCGGAAAACCGATCAACAGAAGCGTAATCACAAGTCGCAGACTCCAGCTTGGCAAGTCCCAGGCTGGAAACGCGGCCGAGGCGATTTGAATCAAGAAACCTGCTGCGACGACGTAAGCAGCGGCGACTCGATAAACTTTTCGCCGACGCACTTCCTGAAAGAAGCTGCTCATAAAAGCTCTAGACTGATCGTGACTATAAGCGGCACGACGCGGGCTCCACAATAAAATGGGAAGCCGCGACTCCGAAATCCTCGCGCGCTTAAATCCGAAATTGTAGGGCGTCTATGTCAGACGCCAATCCTGTAGCGAAAGGCGTTTCGCGGAAGCCCTACAATTTATTTCATCGCGACCGGTTTCTTAGACTCCTCTACGAGGTTTTCAAAACGCGGATCGCCGCGCAACGGATCCCAGAACGGATGCAGGCGGAGTTCGCCGTAACTTAGCAAGCTCGGGACTTGCAGCGTCGCGGCGATTTGTTTGATCGCGAGATCTTTCTCTCCGGCCCACGCGTAGATAACACCGAGAAATTGCATGATATGGGCTCCGTTCATCGCGTCCTTGGCAACCGGGAGTAGTTCGCTGGCGCGGCGACCCTCACGGATGGCTTCCTCTCTTCGCCCCAAGCCGGCGTCAATCAAACCCAGCATACAGAGAGGCGGCCCATAATCCGGCTGTTCGCGCACGGTCCGCTCGATCTCGACGCGCGCTGCAGTGAAGGCTCTTCGCGCTGCCGCGTCGTCCCCGAAAGTGCGCGCGGCACAGCCCTCCATGAAACTGCGTGAGAAATAGAGCCCGCCCCTGTGAAATCCATCCCCTATGGCCGCTAGAGCACGACCCGTCGCCACTGGATCGCGTTCGCGAAGAGCAAGGTCCAGCCAAGATTCACCCCAGTCAGTCGACCCGGTTAGGTTTTGGTTGATCATAGCCTCCAATGTCTTGTGCAAAGGCTTCGGATCAGCCCGCCAATCGAGATCGATCGATGCTCGATATGCTCGCAGTTCATCATCTTGGGGGGCCAAAGCGACGGCGCGGTCCACAGTGGCGGCCGACTCAGCAAGACGACGCATAAATAGGTAGGCCAACGAGAGCTGCCGGAGAGTCAATAAATTGCGTGGGTCGAGCTCCAGGGCTTCGTCGAAGTTGCGTACCGACTCGTTCCAGCGGCCCTGTAGACGGTCGATATGGCCCAGCAATGTAAAGACCTGCGCGTTGTTAGGGAGCCCGCGCTGGGCGAGGGCGAGTTCCGCTCGAGCGTTGTCGTAATCGAGATTGCATCTGGCGAGGTATTGGGCTCGCGCGAGATGCGATTCGCCCGCTTCGGGCCGCAGATGAAAGGCAGCCTTAACCGCGCGCTCGGCTAAGTCACGTCGCTCCGGATTGTGATCAAAGTTCCAGTAAAGCCGACTCTGCACTTCGGCGCTCAAACAGTGTGCGAGAAAAAAATCTGAATCGCGCGCGATGGCTTGATCAAGCAAACTTTCGGCCTCGAGGTAGTTCTTCTCGTTGATGAAATGGGCCATCACAAGTAATTTTGCGCGAACGTAAAGGTCGTAAGCGGCGAGATCTTTAGTGGGCCGCTCCTCGATGGCAGACTTTATCTTTGGCGACAGCTTTGCCTGTAGCTGGCCTGCAATTGCCTTGGCAATATCGCTTTGAATTGCAAACACGTCATCGAGTGGTCGATCATAACGCTCCACCCACAAATGCGTGTCCGTTTTTGCATCGATTAACTGCGCGGTGACGCGGACGCGATTGCCGGCGCGTTGCACGCTTCCCTCGACGATATGCGCGACGCCGAGTTCATTCGCAATCTGGCGCAAGTTTCGCTTCACGCCGCTCTCGTATTGCATGACCGATGTCCGGCTGATCACCTTCAAGTCCCCGATTTTTGCCAAACCATTAAGAATCTCGTCTTGTACCCCGTAAGTGAAAAACGCGTTTTCGGGATCGGTACTCAGATTTTCAAATGGAAGCACCGCAATCCCCGCCGGCATCGGATGGGGGGATTGACTCTGCCAAAGCACCACACCCGCCATCGCCGCCATGGCGACCAACGATGCCACCAGCACCGTACTAGTTGGATTCCGTCGCACCCATTTTCGTCCGCGGGTGAAAACTCCAGTGCGCCGGGCCCGAATCGGCTCATGTCGCAACCAACGGTCAAGATCCTCCTCGAGCGCTCCGGCGGATTGGTAGCGAGCGTTAGGATCGGGGTCCAGACAACGACAGACGATTGTCCCCAGATCGCGGTCGAGAGACGGCGCAAGGGAACGCAAACGCGGCGCCGGAGTCGCAGCAGCCTGATGAATAACAGCAAGGACATTCGGGCCTACAAACGGAGGCCGGCCAGTTAGGAGATAAAACAAAATTGCGCCCAGACTGTATATGTCCGCAGCGCAGGTAAGCTTATCGGCTCGGCACTCGGCCTGCTCAGGTGCGATGTAGCCCGGTGTTCCAAGTGTCTCCAGTGTTCTTGTTATCTCGCTAGTTTGATCGAGCCATTTTGCGAGACCAAAGTCGCTCACCATCGGTTCGCCGTTTTCATCAAGGAGAATGTTCCCCGGCTGAAGATCGCGATGCAGAACTCCCTTGCCATGCGCGTAAGCGATGCCGCGCGCGACCTTCGCCATCAGTTGCACACACTCGCGAGGCTTATTGCGTAATGCAGATGCTGCGCTTCGAAGGCTCCCACCCGTCGCATATTTCATGCTGAAAAACGGCAGCCCCTCCTCGCTTTCGCTGACTTCGTGAATGGGAAGAATGTTTGGATGATCGAGGCTCGCGACGGCTTCGGCTTCGCGCCGAAAGCGCGCCAGCGTCTCGTGCGAGTTTACCTCATGAGCGAGGATGCGTTTCACCGCGACGATCCGGCGGGAGTGCTGCTGGCGCGCACGATAAATCACTCCCATGCCGCCGCGGCCGATTTCCTCTAGAATTTCGTAGTGACCGAGACGCCACTGTGTGTCGGCCACGTTCGCTTCTGCGAGGACGCTTTCGAACGCTTCACGAGAAGCCTCGCCTTTGGCTGCAAGTCCCTCGCGCAGGAGACAGTTAATGCAGGCCCCGCGATCCAGCCGGGTTATCGCGCCACACTGCGAGCATTCCGTCGGATGCTCAATTACGTCGGCGACGAAATCAGATGGCGCAATAACTTTGTTCATCACGCAGCGGCGGCTAGTGCCGCGCACAAGTGTCGGATCTCGTCGTCTACGTCGGCCGGGTTCTCAACCGTGTGAGCGACCTCCTCGCGCAGGAGCCACCGATAACGCTGGCGCAAGTTGTGTAGTTGTTTTTTCACGACCGCCTCTGCAACGCCTAACGCGATACCGAGATCGGCATATGAGATGTCGGCGTGTTCTGCCGCAAGGTGATCGCGCAATCCCTCAAAAAGGCGAAGACGTCCTTTACCTTCGCACTCCTCCCGTAAACGTCGGAGCGCCTGCTCCACGACTGTCACGGCCCAGCGAAGATCGAACAGCCGCTCGGGTGCAAGCGCGTCGAGCGCGCGATCCGAGATCGATAATTGCGAGGGCGCTTCTGCCATCCAGGCATCCCAGGAAACGAATTGAACGCTGCCGCCTCGCTTCAGGGTTTGTTTCTTATCGGCTACGTTGTGAAGGAAATTCTGGAGCGACTTGAGCAAGAGCGACCGGAAACGGCCGCGGCCTTTGTCGGCCTGCTGTAGCCAGTTCGTTTCCAGAATCATCAGGAAGAAATCTTGCGTAAGGTCCTGCGCGTCCTCACTCGAGTAACCGCGGCGACAGACGTAGGAAAAAATGGGTCGCCAGTAAGTGCGGCAAAGCTCTGCCAGCGCTTCAGCTGCCTTCTGCTCGTCGCCATCGGAGTTCGCCCCAGCAAGGACGAGACTCCAGCGCGTGGTGGCAAACAAGCGCGGTTCGGCTTCCGCATTCAACGCTTGGCAGCGTGATCGGTTTTGCCTTCTTCTGCAAGCCTAAAAACGGGCGGATCTGCACACCGGTTCATAAACAGAAATGGAGCGCCGCTTCCTAAAAATTCTCCGGAACTTTGACGGCCAGTTCCTTTAGTGATGTGTATGAAAACTTATTATTCGTTTAATCGAGATCGTCTCCTATCACATCTGCTCACAAGTTTTTGTGCGCTGGCAGCTGCCGGCGCGCTATTAACATTGCCGAGCGCTGAAGCTGTAGGACCCAGAGCCAGACCAGAGCCCGCAAGCGGAGAGTTTTTTCCCTGCTTCAATTACGCTGGTCCTCCTCGTCAAGTCGGCGAAAACTTGATTATCACGTTCAACATTAGTAACTGGAGAACATCTACTGGCACCTTCATTGGATCTGCCGAAGGCACCGAGCTGGATGTAGTTCATCGCGACGGTTCCATAACACTCCACGGCACTGGCCTCTTCACCGGTTCGGTCAATGGCAGGTCCGGTACGTTCCTCTTGAGTTATGAAGGCATAGGCAACGCTGTCACCGGCCACGAAACTTTGCATTTTACAGTCGGCCATGGGACTGGCGATCTCGCTGGCCTGCATGCGGAGTTAACGGCTGAGGGCGACATAGGCGCCTCCAATCCAGGATGCGACCTGTCCGGGGCGGGAACTTATAATGGGTGGATTCTCTTTGCCCCCTAAGTCAGGCAAGTAAAACGCCAGCTAGCAATTAGCCGTCACGCTTCAGCGCGTGACGGCTTTGCTTTGGGACCCGTCCGCAGAAACAAGCACCACACTCCTACCTGCCGTTAGCTACGACTTCGCAATAACCTCCTGAGAAATTCCGGAACTTTGTCTGTCAGTTCCTTTAGTGATGAGTATGAAAAATCGAAATCCACTAACAAAACTCACGGGCGATGCAGCCCTGAGCAGGCCGAAGCTTGGTAGGCTAGAGAGTACACCGAACGTTAGGCAATCCGCCTTCTTTAATCTCAGCGTTTTAATCGGTCTGGTTGTCTCCCTATGCGGCGTCTTTCTCCCGCCGCTTGCCTTTGGCACGCTCTCCGAGATGTCCACTAGCGCAGCACTCAGCGGTCCGGACCCGGTAATAGTGAGGGCTAGGCAAATTAGGGGCGCCGAGGGGACAGGTAGTTGTGGAGGGGGATACGACCTGGGTGTCGGTCTCGTCGACCTTGACCACGGCCTCGCGGCTGGCTCCACGACTTACGACCATGGCGGCTTCCTCTGGTGCGAGACGTACGCACCTTATCTATGGTCAGAACAAGATGGAGCATCGACGTTGTGCGAGCTGCAAGGCGATTTCAATTGGATGAGGAGCACCTATATCCCGAGCGGGATGACCCCGGATGGGAGCAAGGTCGTCGGCGGCGTAATCTTCTTTGACAGGGGCACCAACGCGCCGTGGATGTGGACGGCCAATGCGGGGCTCGTCGAGTTTCTTAAGTTGCCCCAGGGCTACAACGGAGGAAACGCGGTCGCTGTCTCCAGTGATGGACGGCTGATCGCCGGAAACGTGCGCGCCGGCGGCCGCGTCGGCGTCAGCCAGGCAGCGGTGTGGCGCGATGGCAGTCCGCAGATTCTGGCGAGTACCTATCCCTGGTCGGCAGTAGGTAGTAACCCATTTGAAGCAAGCGTTGCATACACCGCGCGACGCACACACCCAATGACTGACGATGGTTCGGTTATCGTCGGCGCCGCTGGTGAGGCCTTCCTCGTCGGATGCAAGGCTACGAAGTGGGTGAATGGTGTCGAGCAGCAACTATCTATCGGGGGCCTTGTCGTGCAGTCCAGCGTAGCTGTACTCGTTGCTGAGACTGGAGTGATTTTCGGGTACGCAGTCCTCAGCGATGGGCGCGTGGTGCTGGTGCGCTGGGACGCCGGTGGGAACCCCGGGATCCTTGCACCGCCAAACGGTCTTAGTGTCGTCAACCTTAGCTCGATTGACTCCCAAGGCAACGCGGCCGGCGGTGCACTGGCCCAGCAATTCAGTTGCATACAACAATGTAACGACCCTCTCTGCAACCGAAAACCTTTTGTGTGGACTCGCCGCGGCGGCTTCACAATCCTTCCTGAAAATGAGCAAACCTACAATAACAGCGCTGTCCTGGACGTGTCCGACGACGGGCGCGTAGCTGTGGGACAGCTCGCAACATGCGAGGTAACACCGGACAGCCCGCCCCAGCTCGCGTTTCTATGGAACGCTAACTCAGGGCTCGTGCTCGTTAACGATCTCATGGCAGCGCACGGGCAGCCCGACCCCCACTATTACCTAGCCACCGATGTGAGCCGCGACGGAAACCGCGTTCTCGCCGTGGGCAACCCTCCACTGCACGATGCACAGGGCACCCCTGATCTGACTCTCGATCTAGCATGGTCTAGGCCAATTCCAACACTTAGACGGACTCGATAGCCTTAGCGGACTCCATCGCCTTATCCTAGCCCGCCGTATGTTATACGCTCCAGAACCTGCATCAAAGCATTTGAGCTAAAGAGACCTAACAAGCCGATTCGGTGGATCAAGCCGATGGACCACGCAGCCAAAAACAACAGCGATAGCTAGCAATCAGCCGTCACGCTTCAGCGCGTGGCGGCTTTTTGTTTGCTCCAAAAGAAATTCCGGAACTTTGGTTTCCAGTTCCTTTAGAGATGAGTATGAAAACTTATCTGAAAACTAATTGTTCGTTTACTCGAAATTGTCTCCTATCAGGTCTGCGTTTTGTAACCGCACCGCTCTTCACCTGCTTAGCGGCACTGTTTATCTCTGTAACCACTCCTGCAGTAGCCAGCGGCCCTTCCGCGAATCCTGACGCACCGACGAGCACCTTCGTCACGTCCACGCCCCAAGCGCCACCGCAGGTGCGATACATGCTGATCGAGCTCGGAGGGAGAACGGCGTTCGACATAAGTCAGTCCGGTCAAATCGTCGGCAACAAGGAGTTCGCACCCGGGCTCAGACGCGCCGCATTTTGGCCCAGCAGCCGGAGCGCGGCGATTGATCTCGGCACATTGCCTGGTCTCAACAGCGTCGCCAGGAGCATTAATTCTCGGCGCGAGATCGTGGGAGTTGCGTTTAACGAAGACTTCTCTGTTGAGCGGCCCTTGTTTTGGGCAAGCCCTAACAGTACCCCGGTCGAACTCCCCGGTCTGCCGGCCGGCCTTGCGGGTGAAGTGTACGACATCAATCCATCAGGCCAGATCGTCGGCCAGTTCTTTAACGCGGACTTTTCAGTGAACCCGGCGGTCTTTTGGCCGAACAGCAACGCAGCGCCCATTTATCTTCACGTGTTGAGCAATAAGCTTTTTACCAGCGTGGCCACCAGCATCAATGCTTCCGGCAACATCCTCGGCGATGCGTGCGACCAAGCCGAGTTTGAATGTCATGCCGTGTTCTGGGCGAACAGCACGAGCACTCCGGTGGCGCTGGCTTCACCAGAAGGCGGATTCATTTACAGCTTTGTCGTTTTCTACAGTCACGGCATCAATGGTGCGGGAAACATGGTTGGTTACGCATATACACCCGGCTTCGCCGCCGTGCGCGCGGTATTCTGGGCCAGCAGCTCGAGCCCGGCGGTGGTTCTGAGCACAGTTGGCGAGTTTACCAACACTGTTGCGGCAGGCATCAGTGACAACGGCCAGATCGTGGGCTATGGATTCAATGACGATTTTTCGAGAAGTCGTGCCTATATCTGGCCCAGTGCGACCAGCCAGGCTGTCGATCTAACTACATTCTTTCCGGCTGGCTCCAACTGGGACTTGGATTCCACATACGCCATCGCCGTTAACAATCGTGGCGAAATTATCGGCGGCGGGTTGTTCAAGGACGGAACAGAACACAACTTTGTGCTGATCCCGGTGCATGGCCATTGAGCGAACGACATGAGATAGTTGATCAAGATACAACAGGCCGTACTCCCGCCGACGGCCGCATCTCCAAAACAGCCGTCACCTGTTACCGAGTGGCGGCTTTTTGGTTCTCAAAAAAATTTCGGAACTTTGGCTCCCAGTTCCTTTAGTGATGGGAAAGGAATCCTCAGTTAAACCCAAAGACAATAAACCAACCAAACTATGAAAAATAAAAATATTCAGTTTAGAGCAACAACGGGAGTTGTAATCCCACTGCTAGTCGCCTGCCTTGGCATATTTGTCTCGGCAGCCACTCCTGCGTCAGCCCGCGACCAGGTGCCGTTCAACGGGATTGTCTCGGGCACAATCATCTCGACTGTGCCTCTGGACGAGTGCCACGTGCTTTCTGAAGCCGTCAACGGGGGAAATGCGATGCAGTTGGGCCGCTTCAACGGAACGGCGGAATTCGTCCTCAATGTCTGCGACCTGACCTATGTCGGCAGCTACGTATTTACAGGGGCCAACGGCGACAGTATTTCCGGCCCGTTCACCGGGACCCTGACCCCGACACCAATCCCAGGCGTATTCGACAACAACGAACTCGCCTTTATAACCGGCGGCACGGGCCGTTTTGCCAACGCGACTGGCACATTCAACTTGGGCGGACAAATAGATAATAACGCGGGAACTTTTTCCCTGCCCTGGCAAGGGACAATCTCCACCGTCGGCTCGACGAGGCGGTAAAGATTGCGCGCCCGTTCTACGCATCGCAACGAGCGTTCGTCTAGTTGCGATGCGCTACAGCGAGAAAGAGACCTGCGTCTTTTGAGTTGGGCCTAGAAGCGCTGCTAGCGGCTTTGTTCGGGGTCTCTAGTGAATGATCTAATGAGCCACGTCGCAGATCTATATGTCGGCAGGAAGTCAAGCTTCCGTCCGAAATTTTCAAACAAATTCCGGAACTTTAGTTTCCACTTCCTTTAGTGATGTGTATGAAAACTTATTATTGGTTTAATCGAAATCGTTTCCTATCACATCTGCGCACAAGTTTTTGTGCGCTCGCAATTGTCGGCGCGTCATTAACGTTGCCGAGCGCTGAAGCTGACCGACCCGGAACCATAACCGGAGGGTTTGCTCCCTGCTTCAATTTTCTTAGCGTTGAGTACTTCCCTCCCGGTTCGGGTCCACAAGACTTTAGAACCGCGATCATCACGTTCAACGTCACTGCAGAGATTACTGGCGACTTCATCGGACAGCTCGAGGGCACTGAGGTGGATGTAATTCATGGGCATGATGGTTCTATAAATTTGCATGGCAGCTTGCTCTTCAACGGCTCATTTGGAGAGAGATCCGGCACCTTCGTCTTCACCTACAACGGTATAGGCAACGCTGTCACCGGTCACGAAACCTTGAATTTTACCGGCACACAAGGGACTGAAGGGCTCGCTGGTATATATACGCAGGGAACGGCTGTGGGTGACTTGGTTCCTGGCACCGAGGACTGTCCCATCGCGGGAGCGGGCACTTATACCGGACAGATCGTGTTTGCCCCGTAAGTCGGCCAAGTAAAAGACGCGACTAGCAATCAGCCGTCACGCTTTACTGCGTGGCGGCTTTGTGTTTGGGAAGCGTTCGCAAAACAAAACATTACGCTGTCGCTCACCGCTAACCGCGACTACGTGGAACGCATCTCATGAACGTTGTTTACTCAGTCTGGAGCGGCGTGTCTCGGACGGCGCACAGCCCCGTGGCTACAGCGCTCCGAATTTTTGAGACGAGTTCTAATACATCCCAAAAAAATTCCGGAACTTTGGACGCCAGTTCCTTTAGTGATGTGTATGAAAACTCACTGGTTTAATCAAAATCGTCTGTTCGCACTTGTGCGGTTTGCAACCGCACTGCTCCTCTCCTGCTTTGCGGCAGTGTTTATCTCCGCAACCACTCCCGCGGTAGCCAGCGAGATGGTGCCGTTTAATGGCACTGTTTCGGGATACGTTGAGAGTCAGGAGGCTGTGGACCAGTGCACCGTTCACGCACACGTAGTCAACTTCGGAAACGCGAATCAATTGGGAGCCTTCACCGGCACGGCCGAATTCTACCCGAACTTCTGCGAGGACCCTCCAAATATTACCTACACTGGCATGTTTCACTGGTTTGCGGCCAACGGCGACATAATCGAGGGCACTTTCGACGGCTACCTGACGGACCCGGACATGGACGGAGTGTACGACAATTATGAAACCGCGGAGGTGACAGGCGGTACAGGTCGCTTCGCCGACGCCACCGGCCATTTTGAGCTGGGCGGGCAAATCGACTTCACAACAAATCCGCCGTCCTTTGTTCTCCCCTGGCAAGGCGTCATTTCAAGTGTCGGCTCGACGAAGCACTAGAGGTCGTACGCCTGATCTGCGCATCGCAACTCCGGTCCGTCCAGTTGCGATGCGCAAATTCTACCGCAGTTAAACCAGTGAGCCTGCGAATCACGCGAATTAGCGCGAATCCTACCATTCGTGTCATTCGCGTGATTCGCGGGTTAATCGATCCTACCGTGTTTGTTCGGCCGATTCCGCAGA
>Ga0209160_1004418_pt1 | contig 11230 bp, 10 predicted proteins | sample GraSoiAngelo_153_FD_186167 | JGI IMG/M metagenome (GOLD analysis project Ga0209160, IMG submission 186167) | Grasslands soil microbial communities from the Angelo Coastal Reserve, California, USA - 14_1009_12_40cm (SPAdes) (version 2) | ecosystem: Environmental > Terrestrial > Soil > Grasslands ...
CGGCGCCAACGTAGAGGAATCTAGTACCCGTTACTAGATCCACCCCGTAAATTGATCTCAGTGGGACGAGAATGGCGGCGCTGAAGCCTCCAACTGCGCTACTAATTGTTGAGATAAAGAAAGAGAGGCTGAAGGCGCTTGTTCGCTTCGCATTGCCCGCTTTTTCTGCGAGGAGCGCTCCCCATGCGACTGCGTACATGGCCTCGCTTAGCCCGCTCAAGACGGCTGCTGCGAAGAGGAGTCTGATGTCTGTGACGAGTCCGAAGATCCCGATTGTGAGGCTCGCGACCAAGCCGCCCATGATCACGAGTCTCTTCCTCCCGTAGCGGTCCGCGAATCCTCCAAAGATCAGAGTCGTCCCAGCCGAGGTCAAACCCCAGACAGTTAGGACGAGGCCCGCCGTGGCGAAGGATATGCCTTCCTGGAAGAGAAAAAGTTGTAATGTTCCCCACAAGAGTCCGACGCCCATCCAATTGAAGAAGCTGGAATAGACGAGAATATTCGCGTCTCTAGGAATTCCTCTGTACTCCGAGAACGATAATCCCTTCAGAGCCATGACTGATGAACCCTATTGTTTTCAAGTACCCTGAAGATGGGTCATCTAAAACGTTGGTCCATATTGCGAACGGCCGCCAAAGGTATTCTTCGTAGATAGAGGGAATGGAATTTTTTGCGGTTTGTTTTTTCTCCCAAATGCGACAAGAAACTGGAAAACGATACGCACACTTGAGACTCTTAGAAAATGGGCAGTGTCAGGTCAAGTGTCCTTCGCCAATGTAAATGATCTCTTGTAAAATCCCCACTACGCGATGTTAACGAGGATCTGTCGGCGAGACATGTTGAAGCGTTCGATTGTCTCAATTTTACACCGGCGCGAATTGAGGACAGGTCTGTCCGATTCGACATCATAACCGAAATCTTTCTCGAGGCCTCAATGCGCAAGATAGGGAGTCTATCGCACCTTGTATTGGATATCTTATGATTGCTTCTGCTATCTTTTGCATCCCTATTATGGTTTTAGGAAATGGTTATATTGTAAACGCTGGCAATAGACCTCTTTGTGAACGGAAAGAGAGATTCCATACTGATCCTTTACGATATTCTGAAGATCGCTAGTGTCAATCCCGTGTCAATAACGAGGGTGACTTACGGGGCGAACCTTAACCATTCATCCGCACGCCGTTACCTTACACATTTGCAGACGCGTGGACTGATCGAGTCCGTGGACCGTGCTGAAGGCAGGTATTACATGATCACCTCAAAAGGAGCGGAAGCTGCAAGGGAGCTAGAGCGCATCCTCCGTAATGTCGGGACCGAAAAGGCGGTCAATCCCTTTGTTGTGTCGAAGCGCTGATTCGAACTTATCGTTCGAATACCATTTTCCTACTGGCTTAACCGTCACATTATTTCTTTGAGTGGTGGGAAACTAACCTGCACCCCAATCGGCATGTCCTGGTTCCATTCGCGATGCTAGTAGTAGTACTGGCCGCGGCCTCAGTATATGCAATAACGTCATTCCAAACAGGTGTCAATATAGCTGTCCATGAACCAATCACCTGGACTCCCTTGAACGCGAATGTTGATGCGTGGGCAGGGGAGTCAAAGAGTTACACTGTTAGGATTTGCAACGCTGCCGCCATTCCGATCACAGTGAAATTCCAACCCGCAGTATCAGTAACACCTACCGGCGGGCTTAGTACCGACATATCGTTCAACGTGACTGTTAACGGGGTAACAATGCCGGTCACGCCGCCCATAACTATTCCATTAGTAGCGGGACCGGGAGTATACGATGGATCCCAGCCTCCAGCGTGTCTGAACGTCCAGGTTAACTTTACCGTTTCTGCAGCTGCACAGCCTGGGACTTATGCGATAACGAATACGGTGACGAAGGCTTGAAGCGTTCAAAGAACAGTTGGGACCCGCTGATTCGTCCTCTTAGCTCTGGCCAGGTCAAGGAGAGGATGTTCGACATCCTCAGTGTTGCCTTGGTTGGTATGGGCGTTGCTTTCTGGGTGTGGCCTATCGAGACCTTGACAGACCAGGCGCAGGGCTACGTCCAGGGCTCGACGGTCGTGCACAGCCTGATCTACATATTCCTCGCAACTCAATTGACGACTATTGGAGTTGCGTTCTATGCTTACAGTTTGTCGAATCGTAGGTCTGTAGAGGAGCATGATGAGATAGAAGCAGCGATTGATCGTTTGGAGGGATTGTTGGTCGAGCATAAGATGTCTAGATTGACTACTCCGCCGACTGTGGGAATAGACATCGGCCAACTGAGAGAAAGCGTGTCCAGACATCGACTTTCTAGATTGCACATATTGTCAGTCGTTGAGGCGATACTCTTGGTAGTGTTGTATGGATGGCTAGCGAACGAGTATCGGTCGAATGTCTTCATGCAGGGCTGGGTTCAGAGCAACATTCCCTGGATGGCGGTCCTTCTGAGCGAGTACGCGTTCTACATTGTTACAGGATTGGTTTTTGGGGCGTTGGTCTCACAACTTGGCTTTCTGCGGCCAAGACTCATGCGGAAGAGGAACCTGATACGGAAAGAGACGAGTTGAAGGGTAGAACGGATCCCTTCAACGTATTCAATAGCGCAGGCACTTTTTTCAGAACTGAGGAAGAGCTCAGGATGCCTAGCGTGCCTCAGATATTCTCAATCCTCCTAGCTCCAGAAGAATCCGAATGAGTCTGGGCACCCAGTAGGCCGAAACTAGTCGTGGGCAAAGACGAGACGAGCAAGCGGCCCTGTTTTGTACGTAGCCTTTATGGAGTGTTTGGCTGGTTCGGATCTCTCCGTTGCAGTGTTGGCATTCGCTGTCCCGGAGGGGGATTTGTCCCAGACGTTGCCTGAGTTTGTGTTTGGCTGCTGGATGATGCGGGAGTTGCGTTTCTCCGTATCATGTCTATGAGGTGTTGTTCTGTCCCGACGGGGAAGTTGCCTGTTGGGGTGGTGCCTAACGATGTGGCCTCTTCCTTTGAGGCCGTTGCTAGGGCAAGGTTTGCCTTTGCATGGTGACTTCTCACGACCACTCCGACTGCTACCCCTGCGAATGTGAGTCCCGAGAACATTGTCAACAGGAATAGTTGGTTGGTTTGGATGTATCCGTTCAACCATGATTGGAAGAATGCGTTGTAGGTGTATTCTTGGTAGAACCAGAAGCTGAAGAAGAGTATTACGAGGGTTTGTACGATAATAAGGGTTTTCGCGTATAGTGGGATTTCCTTGTAGATGTATGAAGATGAGGATTGATCGGTAGTCATTGAGTCTGTTTCACCTCTGGTTCTTCGAGAATTATTGTTGGTGTTTGTGATGGTGGATTATCCGATCTCTTCTCTTCTACTACTGGAGATGGATTGGATTCTGTTATGATGAACTTGGGTGTCGGAAGACCGGAGGGTTGTTGCTCATTGGTCTTAGTTGTCAACGGTTTTTGGGGAGCTCGCTTTCTTGGGGCGCGGCGTGCTTGTATGGATCGTGGGATGGTATCGAGTCGATCATTTGCATCCTTCAACTTTCTGAATCTGAGATAGAGTGTCGTGGCCGTCATCGCGGCGGTTGCTCCGAATGCCAGGCTAAGGATTGGGACTATTGTGGGGGCTAGGTTTGTGAGGTATTGTTGCATGAAGGGATTGTTGAGATACTCGGCGAGGAGCCAGCTGAAGAGGAATAGGATCAGGGTAGATTGGGCCAGAATTATGATCCAGGCTTTCTGTGGGAACTCCCATGATTTGAGTATGTTCATCCCTCTCACTATCCAGTTCATGTGTGATTCCGCCCGGGGAGGTGCTCTCTATTGCCCGATCGAAAGGCTCGTGGCCATAGATTTTTGGAGGTTGTAACCTTGGTCTCGACGGTGAAGGATGGAGTTAGGTGATTGGGATTATGGCTTCGTTTTTGGAGTAGGTGCTGGGGTAGGGTTGTTTGGCTCTGCGGGTTTGGGATGGCGCATTGTTGAGATTACAGCTCTGGTCCCTTGTAATACGCCGAGGGTTAGTAGTCCTGCGAGTATGGCGTGGCCTATTGTTATGAGTGTGAGGGCTTTGCGGCTGAAGGCGAAGCTGGCGAGGCTGATGCCGTTGTCTCCGGCGAAGAGAACGCTGATTGTTATCAAGGCGTAAAGGGGGACGATGAGCCAGAGACTCTTCTTGTTTGGACGGGTTAATTGTAGATAGTCCTTGTTATTGTAGGCTAGTAGTAGGACTGCTAGGAGCGCGCCTGTTTCTAGGGTTGTGTCTGCTATGCTTGGGATGCCTAGGTTGAGGCCGATGGCTATGTTGGAGAATGGGTAGAGGATGGGTATTGTGCCTACTAGTGAGTCGGTGAGGAGGTGGCTGAGGATGCCGGTGCTAAAGGCTATTCCTAGGCGTCCGAAGCGGATGGATAGTAGTAGGGAGATTGGGAGTAGGATGAGTATTGAATGTGTCCAGGTGTGGTGTGCTAGGATGGGTCGGAAGTAGATGTCGAAGTCTGGTAGTATTCCGGAGAGGAATGCTAGCCAGGCGGGCAGGTTGACTTGGAATTGGCGGCCGGTGAGTTTGGAGATAAGATAGCTCCAGCATGAATGGCCGAGTAGAAACAAGGTCTGGGTTTACTCTTCTTTGATCCGTGTGGCAGGTGCGTGCATTGTGAGGTGGAAATAAGGGACACGGAGAGGTGGTCTGGGTTCTGAAGGCGTAGATGAGTGGGAGCATTCGGGGCTCGTCCGTCCCGGAATCAGTGTTTTTGTGTCTTGGGAGTTTGTTTGAATGTTCTCCCTTTTTTCGTGGATGCGATCTGATTAGCGATTGTTTCCTGACATGCTCGCCTAACCAACGCAGATGGTTTTTGCCTTGCCAAGGAGAGGATATTGACATTTGCATGAGGGGGTAGCCGTTTTCAAGGGGTTTTACAGGGGATTTCAGGGGGTTTAGAGGATTGGGGAATGGGGCTGTCGACCGAGATTGAGCGATTTGCTCGTGTATTCTTAGGGTGGAGGAAAATAGTGCTCGTTCTACTATGTAGGCTAATATAGAAAATTAGTGGTAGGTAATGGAGGATGCCGGCTGGTTTGTTGGCGAAGTACAGTTCTCTGCTGGCTCTCGCAGTAATTCTCATGTTCTGCATCCCCAGCTCTGTTTCGTCCATCATGAATTCGAGCCAGCTCCAACACTTTGATGGTGGTGAGCTGGCTAGTAATCTGTCCCGTGTGGGCTGGACCGGCACCCGGTATTTGGCTTCGAGTCTATCGAGTCAATCGGACCCTTACAATCAGACCTTGAAGTTGAAGATAGCTGCGGTCGAACCGGTTTTTACAACCACGGCCTACTCATCATTCTACAGTTTCTACAGCAAATATGCAACTAGAAACTTGAACGGAACCATAAAGACAGACCTGAATCTGTTGAACGCGTCTATCGTCCGAGGCTGGGGATGGAGCGACGCACTACGGCGGTTTCTCATCTCCACCACAGCCGGGGACCAATATGACATTGTACTCGGCAGGAATCTCTCGTTCATCTCCGAAGTTAATGTTTCTCAGGCCCTCTTCAGAACGGATGGTACAAGGAACTATGACGTGTTGATTCTCGGCTTCACAGAGTATGTGACAGTTCAGGAATACTACGCGTACAAATCATTCGTGACGACTGGTGGAGTATTGGTCTTGATGGACGCGACGAATTTTTTGGCTGAGGTGCAGTATTATCCGAGAACTCAACATCTCGCCTTGATCAGAGGACACGGCTGGGGTTTCAATGGCACCATGGCCTGGCGTGACATCTTCGATCGATGGCAGAATGAGAATACTAACTGGATCGGCGGCACATTCGGAGTTGGCAGCAGTTCTGGGGCAGGTTACAGTGGAGCGACACCATTAACCGACAATCCCGTGGGCAGAGCGCTCAAGGAAAAATATGGCAGCAGAGTCTTCACGGTGTATCAGGGGCATGAAGAGAACGTTCTCACCAATCTTACTCGGACGAGTATCATAGCAAACTGGGTGCAGACACGGAAACCAGATTTTCATCCTAATGTGGCAACGTATCTGCATTATTACAGGGGTGGGATTGTGGCTGACTTGGGCGTGATGGGCAGCGACGTGATCATGTCCGATGGATCGGTACAGTTCTTCCTGAGTCAGACATTACTGTTCGCAGCAGAGTTTGACTCAGGGGTCACCAATCCTCCGAGTCTTCCGGCTACAACTACGAATATGTCTGAACAAAGTAGCGTCGGAGCCGCTTACCGGCCCTCGCCGGTTGGTAATGTGGTTGTGATATCTCTTGGGGATAGGATGGTCATGCCTCTCCTATTGGTGGGAATGATACTTCTGGTCTCGTTTCTGGCTGCCGCAGTCTGGCTTCGGAGGCGCGAGCATAGAGCGGTATAGTTTGGTTTCATGTCGAGTGATATTTTGGCGTGGAAGAAGGTAACCGAGAAGCCAATCAATGAATTAGTCTCTCACGTCTCGAGCTTGGAGGGATACTTTCCGGGGTCGAGGCGAATTTTGTTCCCTGGAATAGATGGAGCATCTAAGAGAAGAGGCGTCGGTGAACCGGGAGCTGGCTAACCAATTCTAGCCAGTGCGTCCGAAAGTTGATCCGACGATGCTGAGGTCTATGATGTCGATTACGTCATCATTGTTTAAGTCAGCAGTAGGAAAGTAATTGGGGTCGCCTCTTCTCGCTCCAAAGTGGCTTCCGACTGCTACGAGGTCGATTATATTGACGACGCCGTCACCGTTTATGTCGCCTGGAATGTGGACTTGAAGCAGACTTGTCATCGTGTTGTTAGATATGTCCGTTTGACCTTTGACAGGGAAGACATGTGCGATCATAGTGTAGTTTCCTCTTGGCAGATTCTGGGTTTGAACTGTGAATGTTAGGTTGACTGTTGCGCTTGATAGTAGGGGCGCGGTCTGGTTTACGGAGAGAAAAATTGTTCCGGTAATGTTCTGCAATGAGAATGCGACGGTTATCGTTTCATCGTAGGGGGCATCGTTCTTTACGATGATTGTAGCATTCAACGGTTTGCTTGAGATCTGATTGTACATGATATTTCTCGGGAGGGCTATGCCGGTGATAGACACTTTGGGTAATGGCGGGTATCGTTCCGTGAAGATGTCTTGGTTTCCATTTCGAGTATCCATCCACACTGCACGTGCAGTCGAGGAGGTCAACGCCATCCCGACATAATCCCCGATGAACTGGCCCAGGAAGCCGCAACAGTCAGGGTTGCTCGAAACGCTGGATAATCGGACGTTAGGCGACCAGGCGAGTCCTTGATTGATCGATTCACTGTAGAATATGTCCATATTATGGTTGCTGGGATCTAGGCGCCGGTCGTACCATACTGCTGCTATTTTTCCCGACACAGATTGTATCCAAGGAAAGAACTGGTCGTTAGTGGTAGTATCATCGTTCAGCTTTACGGGTCCGGAGAATGTAGCTGCCCTGTCAGTGGAACGTGTCAGGAATATGTCGCTGTTCCCGTTTCGATAATCGTCCCACGCAATGTATACAGTGCCTGCGACAGGATCAACGGCGAGAGTTGGAAAACTGTTTTCACGAAAACTGCTGTTCGGGAGAGTTGCCGGTAGCGGGATCACAGTTGCTACGGCAATCGGAGCTGAGAAGCTTGTTCCGCCATTTGTCGATTTTGATATCATGATATGGTTGGTGGTAGTGTCTTCCCATGTCACGTAGAGGATGCCGTTAGGCCCGACATATGGAACACTGCCTTGCATTTCGTCCGCGGGAATATTGCTTATCGTGGTGGCGCTGGAGAAGGTTGATCCTCCATCTGAGGATTCGGAGAAGAGGATCACGCCCGGGTTGGTGTTAACGAACCCTGTCCAACTCAGATAGATCCGTCCTTTGAATGCGCTATTGGCGATCGTATCGATTGCGATGTAGGGTTTATCGTTGAACACGCTCCCTCGTCGAGTGTTGCTGCCCAAGGCAACGATCGTCTCCACCCAGTTTGTTCCATTGTCTGTGGAGTGTGCCGCGAAGACTGTTCCGTCGATTCCGGCGCCGCTTGATTGCCGGACAAACACGATTCCTGAGTAGTAGAGTCTACCGTTCAGGTCGAAAGCGATTGCAGGATCGCTGCCTGTGGTGTAACCCGACAGTGGTGCTATTGTTCCGCCTGGATAACCTGGTAAGAGGCTGTCGATCCACGTGGTGCCATTGTCTTTGCTAGTGTAGAAGCCAAGCCAGGCGTCGTGGCCCTGAGCGACTAAGCGATAATCATTCGCGCCTGCTGCTACCCGACTATTGTCTACTGGGTCGACGGCTACGGTTGGCTCATTCTGAGGCTCATTAGTAGGATCACTTGTGACTTGGGCGTTTGCAGTGATTACCTGTTTCCTGGCAATTCCCCTTTCATTCCGACCCGACGGGATGACTGATGCGACTCTATAATTGAGAGAGCGACTGATCCTCGGAATCACGTCAATCATATTGTGAGCTTCTGCCGTCGTTGTCAGAAGTTGTAAGGATAGGAGTATTGTGAGAAAGAGTAATGCGCACGGTTTTTGCAGAAGACTGCGCCTTTGTCGAGATCACTGCTCAAGCAGACACCCGTAAATGAACTTTGGGGAAAATCTTTCTTGAATCTGTGAGAACGAACCTCTCGGGAATCTCTGGAAAAATTGGATTGAAGAAAATAAGGGAGAGTGGAGGTTGCGAACTTCGAACTTGCTATGTGACTGTTAGCGTTCCCTGCATCCAGGTGTGGAAGTCGCAGAAGTAATGGTATGTTCCAGTGTTGAGATTGCTAGTGTCTAGCGTGAAGGTTGTGCCCGCTTGTATGCCGTTGGGATTGACTGTCAACGAGTCGAAGGTTCCGTCCGGTATCGGGAATATTAGTAGTCGGTTGCCGACCGGGAATTGGACCGTGTCAGTGTAGGACGTTACAGTGTGCGGGATAACTGCGGTGTTGGTAACGATGACCTGTGTTCCTTTCTTAACAGCGAGATCACGTGGAAGGAATCCCCAGCTGGCGCTTCCCGCGAAGTATTGTGTCGTCTTCCCGAGATTATGGTCAATGTTGATTGTCGTGGACTGTGGAGCCGTTGTTGAAGTGGTAGATGATGAAGGTTTGATGGTTAGTAGCGCCTGCATCCAGGGATGGAATTGGCAGAAGTAGTGGTAGTTACCCGGAACTAGTTTGCTGGTGTCCAGCGTGTAGGATTGACCCTGGACTATTGGGCCTACAGTGGTCAACGAGTCGAAGTTCCCGTCTGGGACCGGTAATTGAACTATGAAGCCTTCCAACGAGAAAGGCACTTTCGTCGTGTACGATGTGACAGTATGGTTTTCGATGCCCCTATTTGTCCAAACCACTTGTCCACCCTGGACGACGCTAGCGACCGCCGGCCGGAAGTTGTAGGCTGAGCTCCCCGGTGTCTTAATGGTCGCAGGGTCGACCTTAACTGGACCAACAATTGTGACGCTTGCGCTGGCCGCTGCACTGTGAAATGCGAGTGTTAGGATGATGCTGAGGATTGTGAGACTTGGTAGTGCATGTTTGATTGCCCGTTTATTTTTGAACATTTTTTCTAATTTCCGAGCAAGCACACACTCTCACCCTATTTAACAGGTTGCGTCATATATCGAAGGATATCTAGTAGAGTGAACGTGTCCTTGGGCTCGTCGTTTCGGCCAGTTACCCTCAAGCTTGCAAGGCGCATATCCCGTTCCAATGTTTTCAGCCAAAGCTGTCTCAATCCTGACGGCCTCGAAGGGGGTTCGGGGAACCCTAGCTCGTCACCTTCTTCCCCCCACACTCAAATTTTTCATTTGATCTTAGTATGCCCCCTCCCCTGCTCAAAATTCACGCTCAATTCGTAAATCTCACGAGGACGATCATGAACGGGCCATGAGGGGAATTCGCGAGAGTTCCATTAGTGATGGACTAGGAGGCTCTGTACCATTGCCTTGCTGCATTCCTAGGTTTATTATAGAGAAGAGCCGCGTCGCCAATTGGCCTAGGAAAGTATGGGAAAGATCAAGGTTGCCCTTGCTGGCGTTGGCAACTGTGCGAGCGCCCTGATACAGGGCATTGAGTATTATCGGAAGAATCCGCCGGCCGAGAATGGCCTTACCACAGGACTCATGCATCCCAAGTTCGGCAACTACGCGGTCGAAGACATTACCTTCGTTGCAGCCTTCGAGGTTAACAGGAAAAAGATCGGTCGAGATCTGAGTAAGGCGGTTTTTACCGAGCCGAACTGTGTTGTGAAGATCAGCGATGTCCCAGACATGGATGTGACGGTGAAGCCCGGTCCTGTTCTGGATGGGGTTGCGCCGCATATGAGGAAGGTCTTCAATGTGTATGACAAGAAGCGGACGAAACCTGTTGATGTGGCGGAGGAGTTGCGCGATTCGAAGGCCGATATTCTTGTGAATTATCTTCCTGTTGGGAGTAGCAAGGGTGCACGGTTCTATGCACAATCAGCACTGGACGCGGGGTGTGGCTTTGTCAATTGTATTCCGGAGTTCATAGCTTCTGAGAAGGAGTGGGCGAGTAAGTTCGAGGAGAGGAAGGTGCCGATTGCCGGGGACGATATTAAGAGCCAGGTTGGTGCGACAATTATTCACCGTGCGCTTGTTGACTTGTTCATCAAGCGAGGGGCGAGAGTGGATGAGAGTTATCAGTTGAATCTCGGTGGGGACACGGATTTTCTGAATATGACGGTTGAGGAGCGCTTGCATTCTAAAAGGATCAGCAAGACGAGCGCGGTTTCTAGTCTGATCCCGTATGATGTGCCCACGAGGATTGGACCGTCAGACTACGTGCCGAGTTTACGGAACAAGAAGATCTGTTACATCTACTTGAAAGGCAGGAAATGGGCGAACGTTCCGTTGCAGGTGGATCTCAAATTGGCGGTCGAGGACGCACCGGACAGTGCGGGCGTCGTTGTGGACGCGATACGTGCCGTCAAGATCGGTTTGGACCGTGGAATAGCGGGACCACTGACAAGCATATCCTCGTACAGTTTCAAACATCCACCTGTTACAGTGCCGGATAGCGTCGCATCTCAGTGGGTGGAAGATTACATCAAAGGAACTAGAGAACGGTAGCTCCTAGGCTATCACGGTGGTAACATTGGTTGAGTCTTTCTTGGTCTAAGCCAGCTAAATCGACTGCGCTTTTCGTGCAGTAGTAACGGATCATTATGATATGTTCGATTTGCTGCTCCAATGACCAAGAACATTTTCATTCCGTATCCTATGT
>Ga0209160_1004423_pt1 | contig 11221 bp, 8 predicted proteins | sample GraSoiAngelo_153_FD_186167 | JGI IMG/M metagenome (GOLD analysis project Ga0209160, IMG submission 186167) | Grasslands soil microbial communities from the Angelo Coastal Reserve, California, USA - 14_1009_12_40cm (SPAdes) (version 2) | ecosystem: Environmental > Terrestrial > Soil > Grasslands ...
CGAGCAGGGTGGGCTCTGGAAGCTCGCGTTCGAGAAGGCGAAGGCTGCGCTGCTAAAGGACGGCCTGCTCGATCCCGCCCGCAAGCGCCACATGCCCAAATTTCCCCGGCGCATTGCGGTTGTCACCAGCCCCGACGGTGCGGTGCTGCGCGACATCCAGGCCGTCGTCGGACGGCGGTGGCCCGTCGCCGAGCTGATCGTCGTCCCCGCGCAGGTCCAGGGCGCGAAAGCTGAGGCTTCGGTGTGCTCGGCGCTCAACCGGATCCGCCGTCTGCCGGTCGACGTACTGATCGTGGGACGCGGCGGTGGCTCGATAGAAGATCTCTGGGCTTTCAATAGTGAGCGGGTGGCGCGCGCCGTCGCGGCCATGCCGATGCCCGTTATCTCGGCCGTTGGACACGAAACCGACGTGACGCTGTGCGACCTCGTCGCCGATCTGCGGGCGCCGACGCCGTCCGCCGCGGCTGAAGCTGCGACGCCGGATCGCATCGAAGTGCTGGCGCACTGCGCCGTGCTCGGTCAACGCCTCGGCCGTGCGTTACGAATCGCGGCGCGGCACGTCGTCGAGCGCGTGAACCGGACCGGTGATCGGTTGAGCCGATGTATGGATCACCGGCTCGAGCGGTCCCGGGCACTGCTCACCGCGCACGGTGCCCGCCTGGACGCGCTCAGTCCCCTGCGCGTGCTCGCCCGCGGCTACGCGGTGGCGCGTGACGAGAACGGCCGAGTTCTCAAGCGCGTGGCGCAGTTACCAGCGGGTAAGGAATTCCGGTTGCGGGTGAGTGACGGAGAGGTCGATGCCAGCGTTCAGTGAGCAGCTCGAGCGTCTCGAAGCCATCGTCCGCAAGCTCGAAGCCGAAGATCTCGACCTCGACGAAGCGCTGAAGTTGTTCGAGGAAGGGGTCGAACGCCTGCGGGTCGCGCGTGAGCAGCTCACGCAGGCCGAGCTGAAGGTCAAAAAAGTCCTCGAGATTGAAAGCAGCTAGCTATCTCGCCTACGCGCGCGATCGCGTAGACGCCGTGCTCCAGTCATGGGCGGATCGCGCCGACCCTGTGATCCGCTACAGCCTGCTCGGTGAGGGAAAGCGGCTCCGACCCACGCTCGTCTTCGCGGCGCACGACGCGCTCAATGGCTCGTGCTCGGCGGGCGTCGCCGAGCTGGCGGCTGCGGTCGAGGTGGTCCACGCCTATTCCCTGGTGCACGATGACCTGCCCTGCATGGATGATGACGACTTGCGGCGCGGGCGGCCGACGGCGCATCGCGCCTTCGACGTTGCCCGCGCCACGCGCGCGGGCTACGACATGGTCGCTCTCGCGGCGCGCGTGCTGGCGCGTGGACTCAGTACGCTCAAGCTGCCGGCGGAGCGGGGTCGGGCGATTGCGCTGGAGTTGTTTCGAGCGGCCGGGGCCGGCGGAATGATCGGCGGGCAGGCACTCGATCTCGAGGCCGAAGCGAAGACACTCCCGATCGAAGCGCTCGAGGAAGTGCATCGCCGCAAGACTGGCGCGCTTATTGCCGCGTCCTGCGTGATCGGTGGTCTGTCGGCGGGAGACGGTATCGCCCGCGGATCCATTGAAGCGCTGCGATCGTACGGCGAAGCGATCGGCCTGGCGTTTCAGATCGCCGACGACGTGCTCGATGCGACCGCCACGTCCGACCAGCTCGGCAAAACGGCCGGAAAGGACGCGGCGCATGCCAAAGCGACCTTCGTGACGCTGCTCGGCGTCGGGGCCGCCCGGGCCGAGGCGGAGCGGTTGGCGGCACGGGCGGTAGACCACCTGCGGGATGCGGGGTTAGTTTCCCCCACGTTAGTTGAGTTGGCGCACTATATCGTGACCAGACCGAACTGAATGCGAAATGCGAAACTGGGAATGCGAAATCGAACCTTAAGCATCAATTTCGCATTTCGACTTTCGAATTCCGCATAGAGGACACCGTGCTCCTAGAGACAATCCGCAGTCCCGAAGACGTCAAAGCGCTCGCACTGGAGCAGCTGCAGCCGCTCGCGGACGAGGTGCGCCAGCGCCTGATCGACGTGGTCTCGCATACCGGTGGCCACATCGGCGCGGGGCTCGGCGTCGTCGAGCTGACCGTGGCGCTGTGCGCCGCATTCGATTCGCCGCATGACAAGATCGTCTGGGACGTCGGCCACCAGGGCTATCCGTGGAAGATTCTCACCGGCCGCAATGACCGCCTCCCCACGCTGCGGCAGCAGGGCGGACTGTCGGGATTCCTCAGGCGGAGCGAGAGCGAGCACGATCAGTTCGGCGCCGGTCACGCGGGCACGGCGCTGTCGGCGGCGTACGGGATGGCGGCGGCTCGCGACCTGAACGGATTGGCATTCGCGGTCGTCGCCGTCGTCGGCGACGGCGCGATGACCTGCGGCTTGCCCTACGAGGCTCTGAACAACGCCGGCGATTCGGGCCGCGACATCATCGTCGTCCTGAACGACAACGGTATGTCGATCGCGCCCAACGTCGGCGCGATCAATAAGTACCTCGGTTCGATCATCGCCAGCCCGATCGGCGTCCGCATGCGCGAGCGCGTGAAACATGTGATCGAGCGCGCATCACACCTCGTCGGCGGCAAGAAGCTCGTCGACTTCGCGAAGAACGTCGAAGAGAGCATCAAGAATCTGTGGTCGCCCGGGATGCTGTTCGAGGAGCTGGGCTTCCGGTATTTCGGGCCGATCGACGGGCACAACATTGCTCAGATGTTGCACACGTTCGAGATCGTGAAGACACTGAAAGGGCCGCGCGTTGTCCACGTCATCACCGAGAAGGGAAAGGGCTTCCCGCTGCCCGAGCCCGATCTCGAGAAGTATCACGCCCGCGCGCCCTACGATCCCATCACCGGCAAGCTGAAGCCCGTCAACCCCGGCCCGCCGCAATGGACGAAAGTCTTCGGCGATGCGCTGACGCAGCTTGCGGCCGAGAACTCGAACTTCGTCGCGATCACCGCGGCCATGCCCTCCGGAACCGGGACCAACATCTTCCAGAAAAAGTGGCCGCAGCGCTTCTTCGACGTCGGCATCGCGGAAGCGCATGCGACGACGTTCGCGGCGGGGCTCGCGACGCAGGGCGTGCGGCCCGTGGTGGCGATCTATTCGACATTCCTACAGCGCGCCTACGACAGCATCATCCACGACGTCGCGATCCAGAAGCTGCCGGTGATCTTCTGCATGGACCGCGCGGGCATGGTGGGCGAGGACGGCCAGACGCACATGGGTCTGTACGACATCGCGTACATGCTCGCGGTGCCGCATATGACCGTGACTGCCCCCAAGGACGGCGCCGAGCTGATCGGACTGCTGCGCTGCGCACTGGCCCACACCGAGGGGCCCTTCTCGCTGCGTTATCCGCGTGACAAAGCCCCGGGGGAACCGCCGCCCGCCGCCGAAGTGCCGGTGATTCCGTACGGCACGTGGGAAATCCTCAGGAGAGGAAAAGAGTGCGCGATCCTCGCCGTGGGCGTGATGTGCAAGCCGGCGCTCGAGGCTGCGGACGCGCTCGCGGCCGATGGGCTGGACGTGACCGTCGTGAACGCGCGCTTCCTGAAGCCGATGGATCGTGAGACGCTCGACGCGCTGGCGCGCGATCACAAGCTGCTCGTCACCGTTGAGGACGGAACGGTCGTAAACGGTTTCGGCGCCGCGGTCGCCGCCCTGGTGCAGACGACAGCCCCCGATCAGCGCGTCGTTGCGCTCGGCGTCCCGGACCGCACCTACGAGCACGCGCCGCGCGCGCAGCAGCTCGCCGACGTCGGTCTGACGGGCGCCGGCATCGCCGCCCGCATTCGCGCCCTCGCCGCGGAAGAGTCGCTCACCACGCGATGAACGTCGGGGTCGTCGGCAACCCCAACTATCCGGATCTTGGCGCTCTCCTGGCGACGCTCCAACAGAAGGCGTCGAGACTCGGGCTCACGCTGTACAGCGAAGAGCGCATCCAATCGCTCTGGTCGGTCCCTTCGCTCAGTCAGGTGCCGTCCGGAAATCTGGATTGTCTCATCACGTTGGGCGGCGACGGCACCCTGTTGCGCGGCGCGCGCCTCCTCAATGGCTCGAATACGCCGATCATGGGCCTCAACCTGGGACGCGTCGGATTCCTGACGAGCGCCGGCCCGGACAATCTCGACGGAGCGCTGGACGCCGTCGTGCGGCGCGCCTACACGATCGAACCGCGCCTGGCACTGCAATCAGCAATTACCGGCAAGGGCGCCAAGGGCGGCAGGGTTGAGCCGCTGGTGCTCAATGACGTTGTGGTGCACAAGGGCGGTGTAGCCCGCGTCGTCCGTCTAAAAGTGTCCGTCGATGGCGACGAAGTCGCGCAGTATTCGGCGGACGGGATCATCGTCAGCACCCCGACGGGATCGACGGCGTACTCGATGTCGGCGGGAGGACCAATCGTTGTTCCGACCGTCGACGCGATTGTCGTCACCGCTATCTGCCCCCACACCCTCGCGGTCCGACCGCTCGTTCTTGCGGCGACCGCGGTGGTCACCATCCAGCCGATTCCGCCCTGGAGTGACGAAGTGCTCGTGTCGTTCGACGGCCAGGTGGGGACGCCGATCCAGCCGGGCGAGAAGCTCGAGGTCCGCCGCGCCGAACGTCCCATCCTCCTCATTCGCCTCGGCCCGGAGAGCTTCTTCAAGCGCTTGCGGCGCAAGCTGCATTGGGGCGACCTCAGCGATCGAGTGCGGAAATAGGTGTTGACGGAGCTGCGCGTCCGTGACCTCGCCGTCATCGCCGACGTCACCCTTCCTTTCGAGCCCGGCCTCAACGTTCTGACCGGCGAAACCGGCGCCGGGAAATCGATGGTCGTCGACGCCCTCTCGTTGCTGCTCGGCGAACGCGCGTCTGCCGACGTCGTGCGTCCCGGCGCCGACAAGACGATCGTCGAGGGCGCGTTCGAATTCGCATCCGCCGTGCATCGCCACCTCCTGTCACCGTTCGCCGCCCTCGGCATCGAGCTGGAAGAGGGCCGCTTGGTGCTGAAGCGCGAGGTGTTGCGCGAGGGGAAGTCGCGCGCGTGGGTAAATGGCTCGCCCACGACGATCGGTGTGCTGGCACAGGTCGGCACACTGCTGGTCGACTTGCACGGCCAGCACGAGACCCAGTCACTGCTCCACCCCGATGCCCAGCGCGACATCCTCGACGCCTATGCCGATGCGGACGTCGAACGCGTCGCCGTGCGCGATGCGCACGCGCGGCTCAAGGAATTGGAGCAGCGCGAATCCGACCTCACGACGCGCCAGGCCGAGGTGCGCCGCAAGGCCGACTATCTGCGTCATGTGCTCACGGAGATCGAAACGGCCGCACCGAAGCTCGGGGAAGACGAGGCGCTCGACACCGAATCGAAGCGCCTGGCGCATGCCGAGGAGTTGGGTCGCCTGGCGCGCGAGCTGGAAGAGGCGATGGATGCAGCCGGGCTGACCAAGGCGCAGAAGATCCTCGGCAGCTTGCTCCGCCTCGATCCATCAGTGAGCAAATGGCAGGAGCTGCTCGACGCCGCGTTCACCAGCTCGGCGGAGCTCGCTCAGGCGGCGCGCGCCTACGCGAGCGACATCGAGGCCGACCCGGAACGGCTCAGTGCGGTGGAGCAGCGGCGCGATCTGCTGTTTCGGATCCAGCAGAAGCATGGTCCCACGATCGCCGACGTGCTGGCCTCGCGGGACACCGCGGCGCGCGAGCTCGAGCTGCTCGATACCGCCGATCTCGATCTGCGTACCATCGCGGATGAGCGAGCGAAGGCCGGGGCTGAGTTCCAGCGGGCGACAGGAGCTCTCACCGCCAAGCGCAACGCAGCCGCGAAGAAGCTCGCCCGCGCGGTGAACAAGATCTTGCCATCTCTCGGAATGCCGGAGGGGCGCTTCGGAGCGAACCTCTCCCCTCTTCCTTCTCCGACAAGTACTGGGGGGGAGACTCTGAGGTTCGAGGTCGAGTTGAATCCCGGAATGGGAAGCCGACCGCTAGCGCGCGTCGCCTCCGGCGGCGAGCTGTCGCGTCTGATGCTGGCGCTGAAGGTCGTGCTCGCCGAGCATGATGCGGTGCCGACGCTCGTATTTGACGAAGTGGATCAGGGAATCGGCGGCGAAGTCGGGGGTCGCGTGGGGGAAGCGCTGACTGCGGTATCGCAGGGCGGCCGGCAGGCACTGGTGATTACGCACCTGCCGCAGATCGCGGTGTATGCCGATCAACACCTCGTCGTGGCGAAAGGGAAGAAGGCCGGCGTCGCGACAAGCGATGTCGCGGTCGCGAAGGATGAAACTCGTGTCAAGGAAATCGCCCGCATGCTCGGGGACGCCGACATGGAGACCGCGCGGCGGCACGCGGTGGAGCTGCTCAAAACAGCCAGCGGGACGTCCGCATCACAACCCGAAACACCGATGCCGCCGGCACGTGGCCGCCCGCAGCGGTGACCGTTTGCTCGAACGACAAACTGCCCTCGATGTTCGATGCCACGTATGTGATCGCCACGCCCAGCCGCGACCGCCGCTCGGCGGTGCCGGCGTCGAGCACACTGGCCCGGACCGGTGCTCCGAGCCGCGTGGCAATGGTGATCGAGTCCTGCGCTGACCGGTACGTGTAGCGGTCGCGCTGCTTTGTGAGGTAGCCCAGTGTAAAGCCCACTCCGAAGGTTTTGGCAAATCGATACATCGGCGCGACGTCGATGGCGACGTAGTCGCCCGGATCCCAGTTCAGGGTGGCGAGCGCCGCGTGCGGAAGCAGCAACGTCGATTGCGGCCCCACGCGACGCGCGCGTGTCCCTGGCTGCTGCCGCGCCGCCCGGAGCATCGTGCTCAACCATAGTCGCTTGAAGAGCGTCAGCTCCTGAGCGACCTGCAGCTCGATGTCCGTCTGATGATCGCCGGTCGGCATGTCGAAGAGCCGGTTCGGTGAGTCCTGATGTCCGGTCGGGAGCCGCACGACGAGGGTGCCGCTGAGCGCATAGTTGGGCGCTTCGAGGAAGCGATACTTCGCCTGGACTTCGGCGTCGCCTGCGAAGTAGCGCAGGCGGCGCGGCGTGTCCATGAGCGATCCGAACGCGTAGGTCGTGTCGTTGAGCAACGAATCGAGCGCGCGTCCCGCGCTATCCACCTTGCCGGTGCTATCGACCACATGGTACGACTCGCGCGTCCTCACGCGCACGAGCGGTAAACGCACGCTCAGGGCGATCCGATTGGTGATTCCAAAATCCACCGTCAGCGGCGTCTCGCGCTTTTCCTGGTGGACGAAGACCGTCGCCGGCAGCGACGCGCCGATGCGTTGGCGGCCGTTGCTCGTGAATTCGTAGTCCCACGTGGTGATGATCGGCTCGACCGTGACGCGAAACGTCCCGGCGCGTGGAGTGTCAGTGCGCGGGACGGCCTGAGCTTTTCCGACCCCGGGCGCGAGCCCGGAGATTACGAGAGCCAGGAAGAGAGTTTGGAAGCGCATTAGCAGAACGGCACCCGCGGATGCGGATGCCGTTCGGGTTACCCCGTCACGCAACGCGGGTTCGCGTTCAGGGGATCGCGGGAATCGCGGTCGAATACGCGGCGTTGATGGCTTCGCGCAACTTCTGCGCGATGAGCTTTTGCGAGGCTGCGCTCGGGTGCACGCCGTCGCATGAGAAGGCCGTCCCGAACGGATTGGCGCTACAGGGCTGTCCGAGGCGCGGGAACAGCCGCACCGCCGTCGGGACAGTGCGCAGCGAGTCGAGGGTCGGATTCGGATCGAGGTACGCCCATTGATGCGCGGTCGCCTGGGCCGCGATGTGGGCGTTGTACGCCAGGAACGCGCCGACGAGCCGGCGCAGCTCCGGCGGAGTTACGATGGCGACCACGCTGTCGGAGCAATCGAGGTTGCGTGGCTGATTGTTCGGCGGCGACGCTGCGACGAGCAGCGCGGCACCGTAGGGGAACGGCACGAGCACCGTGTCACCGCGAGCGCCGGGAATGCCCGTCGCCGCTGGCGCGCAGTTCGAACTCACCGTGAACAGCGTGGGGAAGGTATCGGGCAGCGCCAACTTGTTCTTGATCGCCCAGTATGTCGCGCCCGCACTGAAGAAAGGCAGGTCGGTAACGTTCCCGACGCCGATCAGTACCGCACCCTTCGGTTTCGCGGCCGCCACGAAGCTCGTCATGCTGTCGTAGCGACTCTGAAACACCGCGACCGGTGTGATTTTGCTGCTGTCGCCGGGATTGGTGGAGCTGGTGGCCGCGCCGAGCACGTCGTTGTTGCCGATCCAGACCGAAACGAACGTCGGTTGCGCTTTCGCCATCATTTGTGCCTGAGTCAGCCCGCCGAGGAAAAACTGTGTCAGCGCGTTCGGATTGGCGGCCGTGTCGACGTTCTTATAAATGTCGAGGACTTCAGCGCTGGGCACCGCGGTGTTGCTGATGTACGGCGGCGGTATGGACGGAATCGCGCGCAGATAGCACGAGCTGTCCGTACTCGCCGGAAACCCAGGCGGTGTCAGACGGGTGCGCGTGAACACGTTGGTGTATGGCGGTGGACAGCCCGGCCTGCGCATCAGCGGCGGGAAGAAGGGCGAGCGCATCGCCCTGGCGAGTATCACGGCGTACGACTGCTGCTGCGTGCTGTCGTTGATCCCGGCCGACTGGACCCCCGCCGTGATCGAGTTGCCCATCGAGACGTAGCGGGCGAACAACGGATCGACCGGCGTATCCGCAAACGGCCGGTTCAGCTCATCGTTATGGCAGGCCGCGACGAGGAGCAGACCGAGGAGGGCGGCAGAGGATCGCTTAGTCCAAAGCATGAGTCGCATTCCTCAGAAGGTGTAAGCCAGCCCGATCCCGAACAGATGGGCGGAGAACTGGTAGAGACCGGTGTTTCCCGCGGCGAGGTTCACCGTGCCGCGCCGGTCACTCTGTTTGATGTACTGGTACGCGAGGTCCCCGTGCAGCTTGGGCGTGAGCACCAGCCCGGCGCCGATTGTGAACTCGTTGCGCGGTCCCTCGGGCAGCAGCGGCGTGACGAACGTCGTCGGCGAAGCGCCGGTGTGATAGAGATAGCCGCCCCGGATCTCCACTTTCGGCGAATACTGGTACTCCGTGCCGAGCCGGAATCCATGCGTGTCTTTGTTGGCAGGATGGAGCGTCAAATCGGGCGTCGCGGTATTCTGGAAATCGATCACGACGGTGTTGAACCATCCCCACACGACGTACTGGTAGTCCGCCATCACTGTCCAGTTGTCCTGCATCTTGTACGCGAATCCGATCGAGCCTTGTGGTGGCATGATGATCGAGGTGGAGACGGCGCCATTCGAGAGCGGGCCACCGGCGCCGAACTCCGGGGCGAGCAACGCGTCGACCGGTGTACCGGCCGGCACACATGCTGGACACGTGCCGATGGTGGCAGGCACGAACAGATGCGTCGATTCGGGGACGAATGTGGCTGTGCCGCTGTACTTGATGGTTTTCCGCGTGAGCCAATGCCCGCCGATACTCAGGCGATCGCTGACTTTGAAGATGCCGCCGAAATTGACCGCGAACCCACTACCGGTGGCATGCAGGTTCGCGTCCGCGAAGTCGGTGCCCGTTGGAACGCCGAGCATCCCGAAGGTGGTCCCGGCCGGCAGACCCGGTGCGGGGAAGAGCGCAGCGAGCGAGGGCGGAACCAGCTGTGACGACAGATCGGCGCGCTGGCGCAGCGTGAGGCGGCTCGTGATGTATGCGACCCCGACGCCGACCTTCAAGCGCGGGCTGATCTCGTACCCCACGGTCGGTTGGATGTAGATCGATCGCACGTCGGTGTTGTAGCCGAGGAAGCGGCCGGAAAAGCTATTGGGATCCCACTTGGTTTCGAGACCGTACGGGGCGTACAACCCGATGCCAGCCGTGAACTTGGGATTGATCTGATGCGTGATGTAGACGTTGGGGACGGGGATGACCGGGTTCTTGAGATCGCTGCGGGTGCCAAGGAAGTCGTCGGTGAATCCACCGCGTGCCGCGATGAGCGTGGTACCGACACTCAAGCGGTTGCCGCTCATTCCGGCGAGCCCGGCCGGGTTGAAGAAGATGGCCGAGCCGTCCGCACACGGTCGTGCCGCGGCGACGCCGGCGCGCCCCATGGTACAGGTATTCTGCTCGTACACGCCAAACCCCTGCGCGAGCAGCGGGGCGGGGGGGGCGGAGACGAGCGAAGGGGCTCCGGCGAGCAGCAACAACGCAAACCGCCGCATAACGTGTTCTCCGCGAGGGCGAATTGAGGTAGATGGTGAATCCGGCCGCGATACGGTAGCATTGCCTCGAATCATTGTCAAACCCATGTCACGTCCGGCGATAGACTTTTTTCGCGACGCGTTCGGCGAACCGCCGCGCGCGGTCGCGTCGGCACCGGGTCGCGTTAACCTGATCGGTGAGCACACCGACTACAACGGTGGACCGGTGCTGCCAATCGCGATCGCCGAGCGCACCACGGTGGCCGTCGGTCCCGGACCGGTCAACGCGCCCGGTGTTCTCGAAGCGGTTTCGACGCGCTACCACAAAGTCATCCGGGTTCGTTGGCAGGAGGAGCTTCCCAAGGGCTGGGCCGCGTACGTCGCGGGCGTGCTGCGCGAGCTTTGGGCGCTCGAGGCGCTGCCGAGAATGGACGGGGGGGGCGTGCGTATCGCGGTGACGTCGACCGTTCCGGTCGGCGCCGGGTTGGCGTCATCTGCCGCGCTGTCGGTCGCCGCCGCGAAGGCACTCGTCACGCTGGCAGGCGCGACGCTGACGCCGCGGCAGGTTGCGGGCGTCGCATTTCGCGCGGAATGCGATCACGTGGGGGTACGCTGCGGCGTCATGGATCAGACGATCGCCGCGCTCGCGAAACGGGAGCATGCTTTGCTCCTCGAGTGTGCGTCCCTCGAAACGCGCCAAATCCCGTTCCACGCGCGGCTGTTTCTGGTTGACAGCGGCGTGCGCCACAACCTCTCGGCCGGTCGGTTGAACGAGCGGCGCGCCGAGTGTGAAGCGGCCGTGAAGCGGCTCAAGGTCGAGCTCCCCGAGCTGGTCTGGCTGGCAAGCTGGCCGGCCCAGTGGCTGTTGCGGCTCAAGCGCGCGCTGCGCGAACCGTTGCGCTCGCGCGCCGTGCATGTCGTGGGGGAGACCGCGCGCACGCGCTTCGCCGCGCAGTTGCTCGAGCGTGGCAGGCTCAAACAGTTCGGTGCGCTGTTGTATGAATCGCACGAATCGTGTCGTCGCTTGTACGACTGCAGCGCGCCGGAGCTCGACACG
>Ga0209160_1004426_pt1 | contig 11220 bp, 9 predicted proteins | sample GraSoiAngelo_153_FD_186167 | JGI IMG/M metagenome (GOLD analysis project Ga0209160, IMG submission 186167) | Grasslands soil microbial communities from the Angelo Coastal Reserve, California, USA - 14_1009_12_40cm (SPAdes) (version 2) | ecosystem: Environmental > Terrestrial > Soil > Grasslands ...
GGACTGGTGGCGCGCGACGCAGGTCACGCTCGAGGCGGTCGCCGCGGCAGGCGTCAAAGACGTGCGCGGCATCGGGCTCTCAGGTCAGATGCACGGCCTGGTCTGTCTGGACGATCACGACAGAGTGTTGCGTCCGGCGATGCTCTGGAACGATCAGCGCACCGGCGCGGAGTGCGCGGAAATCGAAGCTCGAATCGGCCTGGAGCGCTTGATTCAGCTGACCGGCAACCGTGCCCTGACGGGTTTCACCGCGCCGAAAATCCTCTGGCTGCGGCGCCACGAGCCAGATGTCTACTCGCGCATCTCCCGCATCCTCCTGCCCAAGGACTATGTCCGGCTGCGCCTGACCGGCGAGCACGCCATCGACGTGGCCGACGCCTCGGGAACGCTGCTGTTCGACGTCGCCCATCGGCGCTGGAGCGAAGATGTGACCGCCGCCCTGGAGATTCCACGATCGTGGCTTCCTCAGGCGATGGAGTCGCCGCAGATCAGCGGCCGGACAGCCCAGGGGGTGGTTGTCGCGGCGGGGGCGGGCGATCAGGCCGCGGCAGCGCTCGGGGTTGGCGTCGATCGGCCCGGCCCTCTTTCGGTGGTGCTGGGCACATCCGGCGTCGTCTTTGCGGCTCTGCCGGCCTTCGCGGCCGAGCCGCAGGCTCGCGTGCATGTCTTCTGCCATGCGGTGCCCGGCGCGTGGCACGCGATGGGGGTGATGCTGTCCGCGGCGGGATCGCTGCAGTGGTTCCGCGACACCCTCGCCGCGGGAGTGCGGTTCGCCGACCTGGACGCCGGCGCGGCCGAGTGGGCGCCGGGATCTGACGGTCTCATCTTCCTGCCCTACCTCGCGGGCGAGCGCACGCCCCATGCGGACCCCGACGCGCGCGGTGCCTTCGTCGGCCTTTCGCTCCGGCACGACCGGGCGGCGATGGTCCGAGCAGTCATGGAGGGCGTGGCTTATGGGCTGCGCGATTCGCTCGAGCTGCTGAACGACCTGGGCGTTCGGGCAGTCGCCGGAAGGGCTTCTGGCGGCGGCGCGCGCAGCCGTCTATGGCTGTCGATCGTGGCATCGGCCCTCGGCCTGCCCCTCGAGCTCACCGCGGTCGAGGAGGGCTCAGCGTTCGGTGCGGCCTTGCTCGGAGGCGTGGCGGGAGGCGTTTTTGGTGACGTGCATGAGGCTGTCCACGCATGCGTTCGTGTTCGCGAGATCATCGAGCCCGACGCGAGCTGGCAGGAGGCATATGCCGGCGGTTATCGGCGCTTCCGCGAGCTCTATCCCGCGCTCCGCCCGCACTTCGGTAACGCTACGTAGGCGCGGCACCGCCCACGAGCTTCCTGGCGCTCTGGGCGATCTGCTCGCTCGCGTTCATGAGCAGCCTGGTGTCGGAGTCGAGGGCGAGCATCTGATAGCCGGCGTCGTGCCATTGCTTGGCCGCCTCGGGTGAGCCGCACATGATGCCGGCCGTCACTTTGTGCTCGCGGGCGGACGCTGCGATCTTCTCGATCATTTGCCGGTGTCGGGGATCCCTACCCTCGTAGCTCGACTCGAGGCCGGCGGAGACGGCCAGGTCGTTTGGGCCCACGAAAACCGCATCGACTCCCGGCACCGACAGGATCTCATCGACGATGCTCACCGCCTGGACAGTCTCGACCATCACGATGCACAGCGGCTGCCGCCAGTCGCCGTCGACGAGTCGAGCCCTGGTCGGTCCCATGCTGCGAAAGCCTGCGGGCGGATACCGGCACGCGCCAACCACTGCCTCCGCATCCTTGACCGAGTTCACCATCGGCACGATGACCCCACCGGCGCCGGCGTCGAGCGCTTTCATGATCGTTCCGGGCTCGTTCCAGGGAACCCGCACCAACGACGGCACGCCAGCGGCGCTGACCGCCTGCAGCATCGGGAGCATCACGTCGTAACCGATGAGGCCGTGCTGTGTATCTATCGTCACCCAGTCATGGCCTGAGCGCGCCGCCAGCTCGGCGGTCCAGGTGCTTGGGATGGTGCACCACGCACCAAAGGTTGCCTCTCCCGCCCGCCAGCGCTCGCGAAGCGAAGGCAGAGTTAGACCAGTTCCCCATTCTTGGGGTCGGCGGAGGAATCGTGGCCCGCACGCTCGCGGGTTAGCTGAACCATGTTCGCCACGATCGGCGACGGATCATCGCTGCGATAGGCGAGGCCGAACTCGATCAGCGGCGCCGGCGACAAGGACCGATAGACGATCCCGTCCGGCGGCGGCATGGGCGCGTACCGGAGGACGATCAGGATGGCCGCCGATGCAGACTTGGCGACCGTCTGCATGGCGAGATCCGTCGGATCTTCAGAGACGACGTTCAGCTCCTCGCCGGTGTGACGCACCAGCCAGCGCCGGAGCGCGCCGATCAAATTTGGGTTGGCGTTTGCCGGCGGCAGGCCCATCGGCTCGCCCCGCAGGCGCTCGACCGGCACTGGGTCCATCTCCGCCAGTGGGTGATCAGCTCGCACCGCCAGGCCCACCTCTTCGCGACGGATGATCAGCGAAGCGATGCCATCAGGCTTGACGCCCGGCATCAGGCAGAAGGCGAGGTCGACGGCATGGCCCTCGAGGAGCTGGAGGTTTGGACCCGACGATCCCGATACGGTGTCGACCTCGACCGCTGGGAAGCGTTGGCGGTACTCCGCGATGAGGGATGCTGCAGTCGGTATGTCGCCGGCCGCCTGGTATGCGATACGTAGCCGGCCGATGATTCCCGAGAGGTAGGCCCTCAGGTCCCCCAGCGCTTGATCTTCGGTCTGGATCAAGCGCCGTGCATGTGGCAGCAGCACGGTGCCGGAAGGAGCCAACCTCACCCCCCGCGCATTTCGTTCGAGCAGCTGGAGGCCGAGCTCGCGCTCCAGCGCCTGGATCCGCTGCGTGAGTGCCGGCTGGGTCAGATGCAGGTGCTCCGCGGCATGTCCGAAATGGCCGGCCTCGGCGACTTCTACGAAAGCCCTGAGCTGACGCAGTTCCATGCCCGCCACGATTATGGGCCGACTCATAGCGTCCGCTCAAGTTGTGACTGCGCTGCCCGGCTGTGCTTCGCTCGTCCTTATATATGTACAAGGGACCGGGCTTAAAGCAGGCCCGGTCCCCCTGAGTAACCGGAGACTGATCAGCTCGCCTTGTTGGCGAACTCGTTGGTGTACGTCTCGCTGAGGTTGGCCGTCTTGCCCTTGAAGCTGGGCACGTAAGCCTGCTGGATCTTCATCACGGTCTCGGGACCGCCCGCCGGCATTTTGCAGTCCGTGCCGAAGATCGAGATCTGGTTCTTAAGGGCGGCGACGTAAAGGTCCTGATTGCCGGCATAGTAGTCGGCCGGCATCTTGGCTGCGATCTCGGCCGCGGAGTGCGAGTGGATGAACTTGAGGGTCTTGACGTAAGCGTTGACCAGCCGCTGGGCTACGTCCTTGTTGCTGTTGACCCAGTCATTCTTCGCGAAGATGCCGATGAAGGGGTAGTCGCCGCCCAGCGCGGCCCGGGTCGAGTCGGGCGTGCGCAGGTCGACGAGGACTTTCCCCTTGCCCGATGAGGTGAGGCGCGAGATGGTGGGCTCGGTCGTCATGCCGCCGTCGATCGTCTGATGGTCGATGGCCGCGATGAATGTGTCGCCGGCGCCAACCGCGACGAAATGCTCCTTCGTCGGGTCGATGCCCGCCTTGCCCAGGATGGCGAGCGTCAAGGTGTGCGTGCCAGAGCCAAGCTCGGTCACGCCCAGGTTCTTGCCCTGGAGGTCGTTGGGCGACTGGATCGAGCCGGCCTTCCTGGCGTCGATCACCTCTGCCTCGCCCGGCGCGATGCCAAATTGACAGATCGTCTCGATCTTCTTGCCGAGGGCATTGAGCACCATCGGGTGCACGTAAGCGCCCGAGCCGGCGTCAACGTTGCCGGCGAGGACCTCGTCCTCCGCCGCCTGCCCCGATCCCTCGTCGATCAGCGTCACGTCCAGGTGCTGATCGTTGAAGTACCCGAGCTGCTTCGCAAGCATGTTCGGAAGGTAGATCTGTTTGCTCAGGCCTCCGACCATCACCTTGAGCGAGATCGTCTGCACGCTGCCCCCTGTGGACGATGGCGTGGAGCCGCAGCCCGCGAGGATCGCAATTCCTCCAACGGCCAAACACAACCGGCGAAGATCGAATCGCATAGACGAAACTCCTTCTTTCAAATCCTCGTCTCGGTGTTGACCTGCGGCCGCCACCGAACAAGACGGGTCTCTAGCGCTGTGATCAGGGCCTCCGCCACCAGCGCAATGGCAGCCAGCAGCGCCATCCCGGCGAACACGCCGTCGGCGTCGAAGTTGTTCTTGGCGCTGTAGATCAGCTCCCCGACTCCGGAGGTGGCTCCGAAGAGCTCGCCGACCACGGCACCGACCAGCGCCAAACCGAAGCTCGTGTGAAGGCTGGCGGTGATCCAGGAAAGGGCCGACGGGACGATGATCTCGGTCGTCAGCTGGCGACTTCCCGCGCCGAGGATTCGGGCGTTCGCGATCAGGTTGCGGTCCACCTCGCGCACACCTTGGAAGGCGTTGAAGAAGACGACGAAGAACACGAGGATTGCGGCTGTAGCGATCTTCGATTTGATGTCGAGCCCCAGCGAGATCGCGAACAGCGCGCCCACGACCACGCGCGGGATGGCGTTCGCCCCTTTGATATAGGGCGAGAGCACGTCGGCCAGCAGCCGAATGCGACCGAGCGCCACGCCAAAGACGACGCCGAGGAGCGAGCCGACGATGAACCCGCCGACGGTCTCCTCCATCGTCGTGAGGACCTGATCCCACAGCGGCCCGAGCTCGGTCCCCTGCGTGACCCAGGTCCAGAGCTTGAGCGCGATCTCAGACGGCTGCGCAAAGAAGAACTTGTCGACCCAACCGAGCCGTGTCGTCAGCTCCCAGCTGCCGAGCCAGACGACGGCGACGAGGAGCTGCAGCCCAAACACGATGAGCCGGCGCCGGCGGATATCGCGAGCGCGTCTGGCTGTGAGGTCCGCCCCGGCGTGTGCCTGAGGCTCGACCAGCGCACTCATCGGCGCGCTAAGCCGCGCCGCTGCGCTTCTGACGTTCATAGCTCACGAGGACCTCGTCGCGAAGGTCCTTCCAGATCTCCTCATAGATCTCGGTGAATCGAGGTTGGAATCGGATCTCGGCGACGTTGCGGGGTCGCGGCAGGTCGACCTTGTAGTTGCTCTTCACCGTCCCCGGCGCGGCGGTGATGACGAACACGCGGTCGCTCAGCGAGATCGCCTCCTCGAGGTCGTGGGTGACGAAGACCACCGATGCCGAGGTCGACGACCACAGGCTCAGCAACTCGTTCTCCATCAGCGATCGCGTCTGGACGTCAAGGGCGCTGAACGGCTCGTCCATCAGCAGGATGCGCGGGCCGTTGATGAGGCTTTGCGCCAGGGCTACGCGCTTGCGCATCCCACCGGACAGCTGGTACGGATAGCGGTCTTCGAACCCGGCGAGTCCTACCCGGGCAATCCAGTCACGGGCGGCGGCTCGGGCGTCGCGGGTCGTTGACCCGTGGTAACGAGGTCCGGCGGCCACGTTTTCGAGGACCGTCTTCCATGGGAAGACGGCATCGCTTTGGAACACGTAGCCGATCCCGCTCGCGATGCCGGTGACCCGCTTCCCGAAGACCTCGACTTCGCCCTCGCTCGCCGGCTCGAGACCCGAGATCAGGGCCAGCGTCGTCGACTTGCCGCAACCGGTGGGCCCGACCACGGCGCAGAACTCGCCGGGCTCAACGGCCAGATCGAGATCGTGCAGGGCGACATAGACACCGCCTGAAGGGGTGAGAAATCGCTTCGTGACGCCACGAAGCTCGATTGCAGAGGCCATCCATCTCGGACTCTGCGTGCGCTGGCCGGCTCGCGCAATCCATGCGGTCGTTGTGGCCGTTTTGGTCGTTTTGGTCGCTGCGCGGAGGCCCGTTGAGGGCCTACGATCCGGCTGAGATCCTCCGGTGAAGACCCGCCTTCCCCTCGCCTACCAGATCCTGGTTTTCCAGGTCGTGATCATCGCGCTGTCAGGAATCCTTGGCGCCGCGGCCGCCGTGTGGCAGGCGAGCCAGGAGCTCGACCGCCAGTACGAACAGCGGTCCCTGGCGATCGCCGAAACCGTCGCCTCCAACAGCGCGGTCCAGCAGGCGCTGCTCGCCGGCGATCCGGCCGGCCTCATCCAGCGAACCGCCGAGGACACTCGCCATTCGACCGGCGCCAGGTATGTGGTGGTCACCGACCAGCGGGGCATCCGCTTCTCGCATCCGAACCCGGCGATGATCGGTAAGCCCGTGGACGAGAACCCGAGCAGCGTCCTCGCCGGCAACACCTGGGTCGGGGTCCAGCAGGGGACGCTGGGCGTCTCGGCTAGAGGCAAGGCCCCGATCTTCTATGGCGGCCAGGTGATTGGCATGGTCTCTGTCGGCTTCCTGGAGACGGCGGTGAGCCAGCAGCTTCTGCACGAGCTGCCCGGGTTTGCGGTGACGCTGTTCCTCGCGCTCGGTCTCGGCGTGGGGGGATCGTTGCTGCTCGCCTCCCGGTTGAAGCGGCAGACGTTCGGCCTCGAACCGTACGAGATCGCGGGGCTGCTCGAGGAGAGAGAAGCCAGCCTGCAGGGCATCCACGAAGGCGCGATCGCCACCGACCGCGACCACACGATCACGCTGGCGAACGACGAGGCACGCCGTTTGCTCGGCCTGCCGGCGGATTGCGTCGGGCGCAAGGTCTCGCAGGTGCTTCCCCAGGGTCGGCTCCAGAAATTCATGACGGGCGGGCTCAAGGACGAAGACGAGGTCCTGCTGGCCGGAGACCGCGTGCTCGTGGCCAGCCGCCGAGGCATCCACGTCAGAGGCCGCGAGATCGGCCATGTCGCAACGCTGCGGGACACGACGGAGCTCACCGGTCTGTCGCGCGGCATGGGCATCGAGAGCCTGACCGAGGCGCTGCGTGCCCAAGCGCACGAGTTCGCGAATCGCCTGCACACGATCGCGGGCCTCGTCCAGATGGGCCGAGGCGAGGACGCGATGAAGCTCATCGCCCAGACCTCGGGAGTGCACCAGGAGCTGACGGAAGCGCTGCTCGAACGGGTCGGCGACCCGGTCCTTGGCGCGCTCCTGCTTGCGAAAGCGGCGGTCGCGTCAGAACGCGGGATCGAACTTCGCGTAAGTGATGACACCGTCATGACGCGCAGCTCGATTGACAGCGAAGATTTGATCACGCTGCTCGGCAACCTCATCGACAACGCTCTCGACGCGGCGAGCGGGTCGACCGATGCGCGCTGGGTGAGCGTGTCTGTGAACGAGCAGGACGATCAGCTGTTCATCCGGATCCATGATTCAGGCCCCGGGATTCCGGAAGGCGTCGACGGGCAGATCTTCCAGGAAGGCTTCAGCACCAAGTCGGCCCCCGGACACAAGCGGCGCGGGTTTGGTCTCGCGCTTGTCCGGCAAGTCGCGCGCCGCCATGGCGGCGATGTCACCGTGGCCAGCGAGGGGGGCGCGCTCTTCATCGTGCGACTGCCACTGCGAGTCCTGGCCAAGTCGTGATCCAGACCCTCGTCGTCGAGGATGACTTTCGAGTCGCCGAGCTTCACTGCGCGTATGTCGAGAGGGTCAAGGGATTTGCCGTGGTGGCCAAAGCTCACACCGGCGCCCAGGCGCTCGATGCAGTGGAGCGTCTGCGGCCGGACCTGGTACTGCTCGACATCTACCTGCCGGACATGTCCGGTCTCGATGTGCTGCAGCGCTTGCGTGAGGACGGTCGGCCGGTCGACGTCATTTCCGTCACGGCCGCTCGCGAGGTGGAAAGCCTTCGCGCCGCCATGCGCGGAGGCATCGTTCATTACCTGATCAAGCCCTTTCTCTTCGCTACGTTCGAGGAGAAGCTGCTTTCGTACGCGAGCGCACGCGAGCGCATGGTGCAGCTTGGGCAAGCGCAGCAGAGCGATGTGGACAGGATCTTCGGCACACTCCGCTCGACGCGCAACGAGCCGCTCCCCAAGGGGCTTTCAGATACGACTCTCGACCTGATAGCCCAGGCGCTGCGCCAATCACGATCTGGGCTCGCCGCCGCGGCGGTGGCCGACGCCGCCGGAGTCAGCAGGGTGACGGCGCGGCGCTACCTGGATCACCTGTGTCATCTCGGCAAGGCCGAGCTCACGATGCGCTATGGGAGCCCGGGCCGGCCCGAACACAGATACCGGCTGATCGCCGGCTGAGGAGCCCGGCCGGCGCCTAAGGTTGACGGGATGGGCGCCAAACTGGACCTGATCGAGCGGATCCGCTCCTCGGTGATCGGCGAGGACGAGGCGGTGATGGGGCCGTTCGGCCCGCGCCGCGTCACGTACGCCGACTACACCGCGTCCGGCCGGGCGCTCTCCTTCATCGAGGAATTCATCCGTGAGGTCGTGCTCCCCCTTTACGCGAACACTCACACGGAGTCCTCGGGAACCGGTCTCCAGACGACACGTTTTCGAGAAGAGGCGCGCGAGATCATTCGCGCCGCACTCGGCGCGAGCCACGAACACGCCGTCATCTTCTGCGGCTCCGGTTCGACCGGCGCCATCAACCGCCTGATCGACGTCCTCAACATGCGCATACCCGCTGACCTCGACGATCGCTACCACTTCACGTCGCTGATCCCTGCGGCAGAACGCCCGGTCGTCTTCATCGGCCCTTACGAGCACCACTCCAACGAGCTTCCCTGGCGGGAGTCGATCGCGGACGTGGTCGTCATCCGCGAGGACCACGACGGCCACATCGATCAGCAGCACCTGAAGGAAGAGCTCATCCGATACCGTGACCGCCCGGTCAAGATCGGCAGCTTCTCGGCCGCCTCCAACGTGACCGGGATCATCAGCGACTGGCGGGCGATCTCGGTCGTGCTTCACAGCCATGGCGCACTCTCGCTCTGGGACTTTGCCGCTGCCGCGCCCTACATGGAGATCGAGATGGGCACGGCTTCAGGAGGGCCGAGCCAGCCTTATCTGGACGCCGTCTTCATCTCTCCACACAAGTTCATCGGCGGTCCGGGCACGCCAGGGGTGCTGGCGGCCCGGCGTGAGCTGTTTCGAAACCGGGTGCCGAGCGTGCCCGGCGGCGGGACGGTCGCCTACGTCAACCCCACAGAGCACGTGTACCTGGCCGACATCGAGCACAGGGAAGAGGGGGGCACGCCGGCCATCGTGGATTCGATTCGCGCGGGCCTGGTTTTCCAACTGAAGCAGGCGGTCGGCGCCGCCGAGATCCGCCGCCGTGAGGCGTCTCTCATCCGTCGCGCCATCGAGCGCTGGCGCCGCCGGCCCGATATCGAGATTCTCGGTAACCCCGATCTCGACAGGCTGTCGATCGTGTCGTTCGTGGTGCGGCACGAGGGCCGCTACCTCCATCACAACTACGTGGTCGCGCTGCTCAACGACCTCTTCGGCATCCAGTCGCGTGGGGGCTGTTCTTGCGCCGGACCCTATGGGCATCGACTGCTCGGCATCGATCTCGAGAAATCGCACGAGTTCGAGCGCGAGATCAGCCTCGGGTGCGAGGGGATCAAGCCGGGATGGGTCCGCGTCAACTTCAACTACTTCATCTCCGAGGCGGTGTTCGAGTTCATCCTCGATGCGGTCGAGATGGTCGCGGCAGAGGGCTGGCGTCTTCTGCCCGAGTACCGATTCGACGCCCTCACCGGACTCTGGACGCATGCCGCCGGACCGCCCGAGCCGCCGCTCAGCCTGCGGGACATCAGCTACTTGGACACGAACGTGCCACGGTCGGCGCACCGGCACCTCGAGCCTGAGTCGGCGCTTCCGCGCTACCTCGAGGAGGCGCGCAGGATACTGGCAGCTCCGCGCACCACCCCCAAGCCGGTCCAGCTCAGCGCGGATTTCGAGCTTCTGCGCTGGTTCTGGCTCCCGCACGAGATCCCGACCCCTGTTGGCCCATTGATCCTCGAGGGGAATTAGCCCCGCTGAGGCGGTGTTGTCGATGGTGTGGCGACGAAGATCACCGATTTGCAGCGGTTCCGGGCCGAGAAGGACGATTTCTTCGCGCACGACCACCGGGCTCCGCTGACGCACGAGCAGCAGCACAGCTTTGATGGGCTGGAGTACTTCATGGAGAACCCACAGCTCGTGATTCGCGCCAAGGTCGACCGCGCCGTTCAGTCCGGAGAGGTGCGCATGGCCACGACCAATGGTCAGGAGCAGGTCTACCGGCGTTTCGGGATCGTTCATTTTCAGGTCGATGGCGTCGACACCCAGGTGACGCTCTATGCATCAGCGGGCTCGCACGACCTGTTCCTGCCCTTTCGCGACGCGACGTCGGGAAAGGAAACGTACGGCGCGGGCCGCTATCTCGAGCTGCACGCGCACGGCGACGAGGTCGTGATCGACTTCAACTATGCGTACAACCCGAGCTGCGCGTACAACCCTGAATGGGACTGTCCGCTGCCGCCGGCGGAGAACTGGCTGAAGGTTCCGATCCGCGCGGGCGAGAAGGCGTTTCCAAGCAGCACCGTACACTGATCCAGCGCCCTCACCAACAGGGCGATCCAATGGAACCCGAGTCCCGTCCTGTTCCGATCACGGTGGCGCTGGAGCGCGTGGGCGCGAAGGCGGAGGAAGAGGACTTTGCGGGCGCATTCCCGATCCTGGACGACGCGCAGGTCGCGAAGCTGAGTCGTTATGGGGTCGAAGAAAGCGTTCCAGCAGGCTTGGTCCTCTTCCGTGAAGGACAACGAGGTTCCGACTTCGTCGTGGTTCTGTCGGGCAATGTCGAAGCGGTTGCGCACTTCGGAGAATCAGCGGAGACGACCAGCACCGCCTTCAATCCCGGACAGTTCGTCGGCGTCATGAACATCCTCAGCAATGAGGGCGCTTACGTGACGGCTACGGCGACTGTTCCCAGTCGCGTCCTGCGCGTGCCCCTCAATCAGCTCCGGACCGTCATCGCCGAGGACATCACGCTGAGCGAGATCGTGATCCGGGCGTTTCTGCTGCGGCATTCCCTGCTTCTGCGTCTGGGCACAGGACCGAAGGTCATGGGATCTCGATTCAGCGAGTCCACCCGAACGATCCGCGACCTGCTGGCCCGCAACCGCGTCGCCGTCACGTGGATCGACGTCGAATCCGACCCCCGCGCGGAAACGCTGCTGCGAAATTTCGGATTCACCGTCGCGGACATCCCACTCGTGCTGGTGGCCGGACAGCCTATCCTGCGCAATC
>Ga0209160_1004427_pt1 | contig 11218 bp, 5 predicted proteins | sample GraSoiAngelo_153_FD_186167 | JGI IMG/M metagenome (GOLD analysis project Ga0209160, IMG submission 186167) | Grasslands soil microbial communities from the Angelo Coastal Reserve, California, USA - 14_1009_12_40cm (SPAdes) (version 2) | ecosystem: Environmental > Terrestrial > Soil > Grasslands ...
AACGCGATTCTGAGCGCCGAGGGGTTCGTCAACCACAAGATTCGGATGCCTCTCCGCGCTGAGGGTTGACTGTCGCTTGACCTCACCCGGGTTACCATGTCTTTCTATGGGAACACGGGGAGGCACCTTGAGCGAGATTCGCGCCGGTCAGGTCATCGCCCTGCTCGCTCTCACGGCTGCAGCCCTCAGCGGATGTGGAAGCGATCACGGTCCGACGCAGCCGGCCTCTCCGACGAAGCTGGCATTTGTGATACAACCCAGCGCAACGGCGGGCTCGCAGCCGATCACGCCGGCGGTCCAGGTCGCCGTGCAGGACGCCTTGGGGAGAACCGTCACGTCGGCGACCGACACGATCACGCTCGCGCTCGGGACGAACCCCGATTCGGCGGCCCTTTCGGGTACCCTCACCGTGGTCGCGATCCAGGGGCTCGCCACGTTCAGTGATCTGCGCGTCGACCGTCCCGGAAGCAGCTATTCGCTCACGGCGAGCGCGCCCGGACTCGCCGGAGCGTTCAGCCGCACCTTTGCCGTCACGCTCACCTTCGGCGCGATAAGTCCTGGTGCGGTTCACGCCTGCGGAATCACGACCGCGGGGACGGCCTACTGCTGGGGCTGGAACCCTTCCGGCGAGCTCGGCGACGGCACCACTACCGGGCGTGCGAGCCCCGTTGCGGTCCTGGGCGGGCACACCCTCGCTGAGGTCAGCGCTGGCGCGGGATATACGTGCGGCGTGACGACCGGGGGCGCCGCGTACTGCTGGGGTGAGAACAATACGGGTAAGGTCGGCGACGGGACCATGACCGATCGCTGGAGCCCGGTGGCTGTCCTCGGCGGGCTGACATTCGCCGCCGTGAGTGCGGGGACGGGCCAGTCTTGCGCCGTCACCACCGGGGGCGCGGCGTATTGCTGGGGGGCGAACGATGTCGGTGAGCTTGGCGACGGGACCGACACGAGCCGCTTGAGCCCAGTGCCCGTTGTGGGCGGGCACACGTTCGCATCCGTCAGCGCCGGGGAGTATTACAACTGCGGTCTCACGACCGGTGGCGCGGCCTCTTGCTGGGGAGCGAACACCTACGGTCAGCTTGGCGACGGGACCGATACGAGCCGCACGAGCCCGGTAGCTGTTCTCGGTGGGCTCACGTTCGCAACCGTGACGGCAGGTGGTAGCGGCAACATCAATCACGCCTGCGGTGTCACGACCGGCGGCGCTGCGTACTGCTGGGGCTCCAACGACGTGGGCGAGCTCGGTGACGGCACAGACACGAGCCGCACCCGTCCCGTGCCGGTTGCGGGAGGGTTGACGTTCGCCACGGTGAGCGCCGGGGCGACGCACACATGCGGCGTCACCACCGGGGGCGCCGCCTACTGCTGGGGTTACAACGGCACCGGTCAGCTCGGAGACGGAACCACCACATTACGGCAGTCTCCCGTGCCGGTCCACGGCGGCCTCACCTTCACGACCGTCAAATCCGGGGCGTATTTCACTTGTGGCATGACCACGGGCGGCGTGGCGTACTGCTGGGGCGCCAACGACACCTATGAGCTGGGGAGCGGCCTCAAGACAGGGCCCGAGCAGTGTGCCCCAGGCAGCACACCCCTTTCGTGCAGCACGCTCCCTATAGCAGTCAAGGCAGAGTGAGGGTGAGAATGGTTGACGCTCGCTACCGGCTGGCCGCGTCCAGCTTCTGCAGCATGACGGCTCCCTCGGGGTTCGCCATGAAGTTCTTCCACAACAGCCCGGTGCGATAGTTCTCGTAGATCGGCGAGACCCAACCGGCGCCGGGGTTGTAGGCGTCCCGCGACCCGTAAATGTCCCAGAGTGTCGCCCCGAGGTCGCGGTAGTAATGCCGCAACGCGGCCATCGAGGCGTCGGGCGTGTACGGGAATGACGCCAGCGCCCCGGTCGGTGTCAGCGTACCCTGGTCATTCGCGCTGTCAGGCGCGTGCGGCACATAGCCGTCGGGTCCGTCGCTGGCGGTCAGTCCCCACGCGTCGGCGCCATAGCCCACCCAGTGCTTCGGGTTGGCGATGCAGTAGCGCGATTGATCAGGGCGATGTGCCGGTTGTCCTCGAAGTACGACGCGGTGTAGCGATCGTGCAGCTGGTGCGGATCGACGCCCACGGGGACAGGCTCTGGCGGCGTCGTTTAGATCAGTCAATGGCCATTAGAGTTGCCCGACCGCGGAGCGACATCGTAGCGTCGCCAATTCAATGTTCACCTTATCGCGTTGCCCAACTCGACTCGCGTTGCCTCCACACGCCAGGTCGTCGGGTCGAACAGCCAGAACGTACTTCACGGCTCCCCTCCTCCCTCCTGGAAGCGTATGAAACCACCGCATCAAGGTGCCCTGGCTCACGCATCATGACCTGACAGTTGACCAACGGATGCGGAACCTGTTTGCCGTAGCGTTTGCCGGTCCGTGATGGACCTGGACGTATTTGGTGGTCCTAGACGGCCCTGCATGAGCGCAAAAAGGCGGGCTCGCATGGACCCGCCGCCTTTGGAGACCGGTGCTCTACCAATTGAGCTACGGACCTAAGGGCTAGACGCCGAGACGCCTAGCTCTGGCCGTCTACGCGTCTAGCCGTTAGGGTGGCTGACGGGAATCGAACCCGCAACCTCCGGAGCCACAGTCCGGCGCTCTAACCGATTGAGCTACAGCCACCACGGGCGGTGGCAAATCTAATGGATCGCGCTGGTGGCCAGAAGCGGCCCGACCACCGGGCCGGGGGATGGCCCAGCGCACGCGTCCCGCTCCGCGGCGTAACAGCGCTGGAACAGGGCGGCAAATTGAGCGGCGTAGGGCTCGCGCAGCATGGTGTCGTTGTCGCAGCCGGGAGGCCCGACATACTGGTCGCTGCACCGCGCCAGCGACGCCCACACGGGCGTCGCGGACGGCAGCCACCGCTGGCTCGGCAGGAACAGGCTCAGCCGGCCCGCGAACGGCGCGGGCCGATAGCGACGTATCGCCGCAATCGTGGCGCGCTCGACGCCGGCGCGTCGCACCAGCACGGGATCGAGCGCGGCCGCCTGCGCGGCATCACGCCGCTCCCGGCGCTGCCGCCGTCGCTCGGCGATGTAGCCGCCCAGCTCCCCCGACGGGAGCGACCAGAACGCCCGGACGTGCCCGACGACCCGCGCCATCTGCTGGCGCAGGCGCCACCCGAGCTGCGACGGGAGGCGGTACCAGGTCGGATCGGGGCTGCCGAACAGCGCCACAAAGGGCACGCTCGCGCCGCCCTGCAGCAGCTGTCGCCCCAGCTCGAACGCCACGGTGCCGCCGGCGCAGAAGCCGGCGATGATGTACGGGCCGCTGGGCTGGAACGCCCGGACCTGCTCCGCGAAGTACGCCGCGAGGTCCTCGACGCGCGTGAGTGGCTCGCTCCGGCCGTCGGGCCCGGGCGGCTCGAGCCCGAAGAATGGCTGGTCGTCGCCCAGGTGCTGCGCCAGCGCGCGGTAGCAGAATACGTCGCCGTTGTGCCCCGCCACCGCGAATACGGGCGTGCGCGTGCCGCGTCGCTCGAGCGGCACGATCGCGCGCGGCCGCTGCGCCAGCGCTTCGGCCGACCGCAGGAATTCCAGGATCTCGCTCTTGCGGCGCTGCAGCTCGTCGCGCAGCTGCGGCGTGAGTGTACCGGCCGGAGCCGTGCACCGCAGGTGCTCGCCCTCGGCCCAGACCTGGATATCGCGGTCGCGCAGCTCCGTGAGAAGCGCCGTCACGCTCACAGCTCGACCACCTCGCGCTCGCGGGTATCTGCGGCTGGCGCCTGCCGCCCCGCCGACCACGACAGCGCCTCGATCGCCGCGGCCAGCGCCGCGACACTCGGATGCTCGAACAGCACGCGGAGCGGCAGATCGACTCCCGAGACGGCCCGCAGCTGCGACATGAGTCGCGCCGCCATGAGCGAATGACCGCCCAGATCAAAGAAACTCTCGCCCACGCCGAAATCCGCCCGCTCCAGGACGCCCGCGAACACGCCCATCACCATCTGCTCCGTCGGCGTGCGAGGCGCCCCCCCCACTGCGTCCTGGCGTGGCGCGGTCGTTCCCGGCTCCGGTGCCGGCAGCGCCTTGCGGTCGAGCTTGCCGTTCGCGGTACGCGGCAGGGCGTCCAAGCGGACGAAGTGCGCGGGCACCATGTACTCGGGACAGGCGGCGCGAACCAGCGCGCGCAGCTGATCGACCAGATCTGCCGGGGGGTGCGCGGCGACGAAGTACGCGACGAGATGTTTGTCGCCCGCGGCTTCGCGCGCGATGACCACCACCTCACCCACCGCGGGATGCCGCGCGATCGCCGCCTCGATTTCCCCGGGCTCGATCCGGAAGCCCCGGACCTTCACCTGGTGGTCGATCCGCCCCAGCCACTCCAGGCACCCCTCCGGGAGCCAGCGCGCCAGGTCGCCGGTGCGATACAGGCGCGCGTTCGGCGCGAACGGACTCGGGACGAAGCGCTCCCGTGTCAGCTCGTCGCGACGCAGATAGCCGCGCGCCAGGCCGTCGCCGCCGATGTACAGCTCGCCCGCCACGCCGGGCGGCGTGGGCTGGCGATTGGCATCGAGCACGAATACCTGCGTGTTGGCGATCGGCCGACCGATCGGCACCCGGGTGTCCGCGGACGCGACGCGGTGGATGGTCGACCAGATGGTGGTTTCCGTCGGGCCGTACATGTTCCATAGCTCCGCGCACCGCGGGAGCAGCGCCAGGACCAGGTCCGGAGGCAGGGCTTCGCCGCCACACAGGATCTTCAGGCTCGGCGAACCGCTCCATCCCGCCGCCACCAGCGCCCGCCACAGCGCGGGCGTCGCCTGCATCACCGTACAAGTGGACTCGCGCATCCGCTCCATCAGGCGCGCGGGGTCGAGGGTGTCATCGCGGCTGGCGATTGCCACCCGCCCGCCGCTCACCAGCGGCAGGAACAGCTCGAGGCCCGCGATATCGAAGGACAGCGTGGTCACGGCGAGGATCGTATCGGCCGCCGTGAAGCCCGGCGTCCGCTGCATCGACTGCAGGAAATTCACCACCGCCGAGTGGGGAATTTCCACGCCCTTGGGCTTGCCGGTCGAGCCTGACGTGTAGAGCACGTAGGCGAGGCTGTGCGACTCGGGACGCGACGCGGCCGGGTGATCCCTGCCCGGAGTCGCCCCGGCGAGTCCGTCATCGTCGAGCCGGACGACGCGGGGGGGACGAATCGACAGCGCCTGATCGAGCCCCCGATGCGTGACGAGCACGCTCATCCCGCTGTCCTCGACGATGCCGGCGAGACGCTCCGTGGGGAACGCGGGATCGAGCGGCACGTACGCCCCGCCCGCTTTGAGAATGCCGAGCAGTGCCACCATCATGTCGAGCGAGCGCTCGACGAGCAGACCCACCAGCACGTCGGGCCCGACCCCACGCGCTCGCAGCTCGTCCGCGAGCCGGCCGGCGCGACGGTCGAGCTCGCCGTAGGTCAGGCGCTCCTGCCCGCACACCGCGGCCACCTCCTCGGGCGTCCTTCCCGCCTGCCGTTCGATCAGCTGGTGCACGCACACGTCTTTCGCCGGATTGGCTGCGGCCGTGTCGTTCCACTCCACCAGCACTCGGCGGCGCTCGGAGGCGCTGAGCAGCGGCAGCAGGGAGACGCGCTGATCGGGATCGCGCACGATCGCCTCGAGCAGGGTTCGATAGTGTCCGCACAGGCGCCGGATCGTCGCGGCCTCGAACAAATCGGTGTCGTACTCGATCATGCCTTCGAGGCCATTTTGCGTCTCGGAGAGGAGCAGTGTCAGGTCGAACTTCGACGTGCCCGTCTCCAACTCCCGGTTGCCGGACACCTTCGATACCTGCGACACCCCTTCGGGGTTGTGCAGCACGAACATCACCTGGAACAGGGGCGTGCGACTCGCATCCCGGTCCGGCGCCAGGGCCGCGACCAGGCCCTCGAAGGGAAGGTCCGGGTGCGCGTAGGCACCGAGCGCCCGCTCGCGCACCTGTCGCACCAGCGCACGGCAGGTCAATCCGTCGCTGAACCGCGAGCGCAACACGACCGTATTGAGGAAGCACCCGATCAGCCGTTCCGTCTCGCTGCGCGTGCGGCCGGAAATGGGAGTCCCGACGAGCAGGTCGTCCTGGCCGGTATAGCGGTGCAGCAGGGCCGCAAACCCGGCCTCGAGCGTCATGAACAGCGTGGCTTGCTCCTGCCGTCCCAGGGCCTTCAACCGGTCCAGCAGCGGGCGCGGCAGCTCGAAGCCCTCCGACGCGCCCCGGAAGCTCTGCACCGCGGGACGCGGTTTGTCCGTGGGCAGGTCGAGCACCAGTCGCGCCCCCGCCAGCTCGTTTTCCCAATACGCGATCTCCTGCTCGAGCACGGGTCCCTGTAGCCACGCGCGCTGCCAGCAGGCGAAGTCGGCGTACTGAATCGGCAGCCCGGGCAGCGGGGAGGGCCGCGCATGAGCGAAGGCCTCGTAGATCTGGAGAATTTCCTGGTGAATGAGCTCCATCGACCACTCGTCGGCAACGATGTGGTGAATGGTCAGCAGCAGCCGGTGCTCCGCGTCCGAGAAATGCACCACGGTCGCGCGAAGCAGCGGCGGCCGAGCCAGGTCGAACGGCTTGCGTCCATCGTGCCGCACCACGCGCAGCCATTCCCGCTCCTGCTCCGGGCCCGGCAGCGAACGCAGATCGAACTCCGAAAGCCCCACGTCGATCGTCGGCGCGACGACCTGCCGCGGGTGCCCGTCGCGCTGCGTGAAGGCGGTGCGCAGCACGTCGTGGCGGCGCACCAGCTCGTGCATCGCGCGCCGCAGCGCGTCGCGATGGAACGCGCCGCTCAGAGGGATCACGTCGACGATGTTGTACACGGGACTGCCCGGAGCCAGCTGATCCAGGAACCAGAGCTGCTCCTGGGCGAACGAGAGCGCGCACGGTCCTGCCTCGGTGCGCCGCTCAATCCGCGGCGCGTTGCCGCGCGAGCCCTTGGCTTCGGCCAGGACGGCCGACAGGTCCCCTATGGTCGGGTTCTCGAACAAGGTCCGGGTCTGGACGTCCACGCCGAACACGTCGCGGATCCGGGATACCGCCCGGATGGCCAGCAACGAGTCCCCGCCCACGTCGAAGAAATCGTCGTTGCGGCCGATGTGCTCCACCTTCAGGAGCTCCGCCCAGATGGCCGCGACGGCCTGCTCCGTCTCGGTGAGCGGCTGTGACACCTGGGCCGGCTGGGCGCGCTCGAACGAGACCGCCGGCAGCGCGTGGCGATCCACCTTCCCGTTCGCGGTTAAGGGGAGTTTGTCCAGCAGGACGAACGCCGAGGGGATCATGTACTGCGGCAACCGTGCCTGCAGGTACTTGCGCAGCGACGCGGGCGTCAAGACTTCCCCGTCGGCGGGCAGCTCCGCGCGGACGTACGCGTCGGCCGGTTGGTGCCGGACGAGGCCACCCCGCTCCGCCGAGGGCCGGATCGCGTACACGTAGCACAGCTCCGTGTGTCGCAGCAGCGGGTCCTGCTCGACCATCACTTCGAAGCCGTACCGCTCGAGGAGTTGCGTGATCGGCTCCACATGGTCATGCTGATCCACCTCGATCACCGCCTGGCGGATCTTGGGCCAGTCGTCCGGGTCGAGCCCGCGCAGCACATCCAGCTCGCTCTTTTCGACGTTGACCTTGAGGAGATCGATACGCTCGACGCCCTCCTCCGCGACGACACTCGAGAGGGTGCGCAACTGGGCCGACACCGTCTTTGCCCGGAGGCGGTCGTCGATCACGTCGCCCACGTCCGCGACGAAGCGCTCGCTGTCCGGGGCCGCCACCTGCTGATTGAGCACGTAGCGCTTGACCATCTCGCGCTCCGTCGCGGCATCGGCGTAGAAGCCCGAGAGCAGCGAGAGGCCCTCGAACCACGTGAGGTCCGCCGACCCGCTCTCGTGGGACAACCCGAGCGGCAGGCACCGCACGGCGGCGCCCCAGGCGGCCGCGTTCGCCTCGAGACAGGCAAAGGCGGCGGGGTTCGGCTCGCAGGCGACGATGCGGAGGTTTCGGGCCAGCCGGCTCGCAAACACGGTGAACAGCCCGATGTTGGCGCCGACGTCCACGATGCAGTCGCCATCCCGTATCGTGATGCCGTGCCGCAGATACGCCTGCTGCACGAAGATCTCGTTGTAGATGTACTCGGTCTCGTTGCGGTTCAGGTGCGCCACCGGCGAGCCGTCGGGCAACACGTACGGCGCCTTCCAGCCCCACAGCGCCTGGTTCGGCCGCTGTGGCACGACGTAGGCGACCAGCTGCTTGCCGCCGACCGCGTCGTCGTACGCCCGGACCACGGCGTCGCGCACGCCGGGCTGCGCCCGCAGCGTGCCCTCGATCTCGCCGAGCTCGACGCGGTAGCCGTGCAGCTTGATCTGGTCGTCGAGCCGACCGCAAAACTCGAGGCTCCCGTCGGGCAGCACCCGCGCCAGGTCGCCGGTCCGATAGAGGCGCTCGTCCGAGTCCGAGCCGAACGGATCCGGCACGAACTTCTCGACCGTGAGATCCGGGCGGCCGAGGTAGCCCCGCCCCACCGCGCCGCCACCGATGTGCAGCTCGCCCTGCTCGCCGGGCGGCGTGGGTCGCCCACTCCCATCGAGGATGTGCACGCGGATGTTCGGCAGAGGGCTGCCGAGCGGCAGCGTCCCGGACTGCGTCGCCGGCAGCTCGGGCCCGACCTTGTACGTCAGCACACCGACCGTCGTCTCGGTCGGGCCGTAGTGATTGAAGATCTCGCACCCCGGTGCCAATCCCCGCAGTCGGGCGACCCACTCCAACCGCGACGCCTCGCCCCCCAGCACCAGGCGAGCCCTGGGCATGACGGATTCCGGATGTGGGCCCGTCTGCAGCGCGGCGAGATGCGACGGCACGATCTTCAGGACGTCGATCCGCTCGCGCTGGAAGTATTCGGCGAGCAGCGCCTGGTTCTCGGCCCGCTCCTGCGAGACGACATGCAGGCAGCCCCCGGTGGCGAGCGCCGGGAACACGACGGTGTTGCCGAGATCGGCCGCGATGGTCGACACCGTCGCGTGATTCATGCCCGGCTCGAGTCGCAGGCGCTCGGCGACGCCCAGCACGTAATTGACGATGTTGCGATGCTCGATGCAGACGCCCTTGGGACGGCCCGTGGAGCCGCTGGTGTAGATCACGTAGGCGAGGTGGCTGGGCCGAACGGGGGCTGCCGAGTGCGCCGGGGTTCGCCCGTCCGCCCCGTCGAATCCGTCTCCGTCTCCATTCAGGCACACGGCCCGCACGCTGTCGATCGGGAGGCGCCCCACGAGCCCCGAGTGCGTGAGCACCACGGCGACGCCGGCGTCGGCCAGCATGAAGGCGATCCGCTCCTGCGGGTACCCCGTGTCGATGGGCAGGTACGCCGCCCCGGCTTTGAGGATGCCCAGGATGCCCACCACCATGTCCACCGAGCGCTCGATGAACAGGCCGACGATCGCGTCGGGCCCGACACCCCGACCTCTCAAGTGGTGCGCGAGCCGATCGGCGCGCCGGTTCAGCTCGCCGTACGTCATGCGCTCGTGCTCGAACACGACCGCCACCTGATCGGGGGTGCGACGCGCCTGCGCCTCGATCAGGTCATGCAAACGGAGATCCGTCACAGCGAGCACGCGATCAGCTCCTTCATGATTTCGTTGGCGCCAGCGTAAATGCGCTGCACCCGGCTGTCGGCCCACATGCGGGCGATGGCATACTCGGTCATGTAGCCGTAGCCGCCGTGCAGCTGCACGCATTCGTCCACGATGTGGCACTGGCAGTCGGTGAGCCAATACTTGGCCATGGCGGCGGTGGTGTCGTCGAGCTGGCCCGCGATGAACCGTTCAACGCAATGGTCGACGAACACCCGGCCGATATGCGCCGCCGTCTTGCACTCGGCCAGCTTGAAGCGGGTATTCTGAAACTCCATGAGCGGCTTGCCGAATGCCGTGCGCTGTTTCACGTAGTCGATCGTGACGGCCAGCGCCTGCTCCGCGGTGGCGACCGCGACCACGGCCACGCCCAGGCGCTCATAGGGCAGGCGCTCCATCATCTGGTAGAACCCCTTGCCTTCGGCGTCCCCCAGCAGATTCGTCGCTGGCACGCGTACATCGTCGAAGAACAGCTCGCACGTGTCCTGGCCGTGCATGCCGATCTTGTCGAGCGAGCCGCCCACCCGGTATCCCCGCACGCCCTTCGTCTCCACCATGATGAGGGAGATGCCCTTGACCCCGGAGGCGCGCGGGTCCGTCTTCACCGCCAGGCATACGATGCCGGCGAGTCCGCCGTTGGTGATGAACGTCTTGGAGCCGTTGATGACGTAGTGGTCGCCGTCGCGCCGGGCGGCGGCCTGGATGTTCCGCAGATCGGAGCCGGCTCCCGGCTCGCTCATGGCGATGGCCGCCACCAGCTCGCCCCGGGCCATGAGGGGGAGCCAGCGGCACTTCTGCTCCTCGCTGCCGTAGGCCAGGATGTAGTGGGCCACGATGCTCTGGATGCCGGAGCCGAAATGCACGCCCGCGTGCGCGAGCTCCTCCAGCACGACGGCGGCGTGGGCGAAGTTGCCGCCACCCCCGCCGTACGCCTCGGGCAGGTCGGGAAGCAGCATGCCCGTCCGGCCGGCCTGCGTCCAGGCGTCCGCATCGGGACGCTGCTGCTCGCGCCAGCGAGGCTGGTGCGGCACGAACTCTTTCTGGATGAACTGACGCACCGTCGCGCGGAACATCCGCAGCTCGTCGTTCATCCACGAAGACTCGTTCGCGGCCGCGGCCATTATCGCTCGTCCCCCTCGAGCCGCTCGGTGACGACGGCCGCGACGAAACCGGGCACGGGGGAAAAGGCCTCCAGGCGCCAGGGGCACTGGTCTCCCGGCACGTCCTCGACCCGGAGGATCCTGGCCGGCTCCCCCGGCGCGAGCGAGACGTCGAAGCGATCGAGCGGATGGTACAGGCCGTCGCCCAACGCCTTGATGAAGGCCTCCTTTCGTGTCCAGCACTGGAAGAATCCCAGCGGCCGGTCTCGCGGCTCGAGCGCGCGGTACGTGGCGTGCTCGTGGCGGGAAAACCAGCGGGCGGCAACGTCGTCGGCGTCGGGGAGCGCACGGACCGCCTCCACGTCGACGCCGACTTCCCGTCCGGAGGCGAACGCGTACACGGCGACATCCTCACAGTGCGACACGTTGAAACGCAGGTCGGAGGCCGCGCACCGCCCGGTCAGGGCGGGCTTGCCGCGCGC
>Ga0209160_1004433_pt1 | contig 11211 bp, 13 predicted proteins | sample GraSoiAngelo_153_FD_186167 | JGI IMG/M metagenome (GOLD analysis project Ga0209160, IMG submission 186167) | Grasslands soil microbial communities from the Angelo Coastal Reserve, California, USA - 14_1009_12_40cm (SPAdes) (version 2) | ecosystem: Environmental > Terrestrial > Soil > Grasslands ...
GAATTTTTTGCGTAACTCACTCTCATAGGCCTGGCCTCCATTTTCAGAGATAAATGTCACTATATCCTTGTCCTCTTGGCGCAGTTCAGGTTTTATTCTAAAAATTGTTTCCTTGTCTGGGACTACAAAGTTGTCATTCTTAAAAAATTCAATTGTTTTAACTGGTTTGTTATTTTTTGTTCTTCTGATCAAGATGACAGCTGTTGTAACAGCTCCCGCAATACCACTTCCAATCAAAAGTGGAGTATTGTCTGATGTTGGTTTTGAATTTGAAAGAGATATTTCTTGTTCTTGAGAAGCAATGTTCTTTGCCTCATTAGCAAGAACCTCCGCACTTGAATATTTGCCTTGGCTAAAAGCTGAATTAGCGTCTGCAAGTTTTGCAGAAGCCAATGGTGTCTTGATTCCTTCTGAGTTAATGTTGTTAATAAATTCCCGAGTTTTTTCTATAGCAAGTGTAGCTGTTTGACTTGTACCCAAAACTCCAAATACATAACTGATATCAGTGGAGCCACTTGGGAGATCGATAAGGGATTGATTATCAACAACTTGAATGTCAAGTGGGTATGTATTCATTCCAACAATTACTGTATTTTTTGGTAAGAGTAGAGAAAAATCAGTAAGCGAATCAACATGAAATGTCCATGTCTTGCCACTTTTTGTCACAAGATCAGCAGTATCATAATCAATTTTAATTACAGATGCACCAAGTGTTTGGATTATAGCTGAATTTGAGTTAACTTTACTGAAAAGTAAAGTGCCATTTTCGTCCTGAGCTACCAAGTTATCAGTTGTATTTCCAAATAGACTTACTGTAGAATCTGGGGATTGCGGATCTACGTTTGTTTGATAAAAAACGTGAGTAGTACCGTCAGCATAAATGGTAAAGTCAAGAACCTTAGTTGAACTAGAACTAAAGGAATAATGAACAAATGTTGAAAGCGTTACTAAAAAAAAGCATACCGCTATGACAGGTGCCTTTACCATTGCTGAGAGGATATATGTAATCCTTACAAAAAGTATTCCTTCTGGTAGTGCATACTCTGGTTGAACCAGTTGTGCTCTCTGTTCCATAGTTTAATACCTCAGGTTCATCGTTTGGACTATATTCTGGAATCTTTGGAATTCTTGGAAGAATTTGATTCCTTTTTCGGTAATCACAAATAGGCGGTTTCGGTCGTCCTTCATGGATTCTACTAGACCAGCATCAATTAGTTTTTGACACTTTTCAAGCACTGCATAATGTGACAGGTTTGCTCGTCTAGAGATAGCAGACACAATTACACCTTGTGTACCTCCGTCCATGGTTACACCCAAGATATCTGCAATTATGCCCATTTCTGATCTGTATTGTTGTTTTGACATGCCATCTTGATAGATTCGATGTTTTATCAGGGACATCGTGAAATGTCATAGCGGAACAGCTAGCGGAATGGGTGTTTCATAGCTTGAAATGGCTAAAAATTGTTGATTTGTGTAGGCGGGGGCGGGTAAAATTTTAGTATTTTTACACGGTTGTTCAATTAAAAAAGAACTGGAGGTTTGACTTTCAAGCAAACCCCCGATTACGAAATTATAACCCAACGCGCCAAATGACTCTGGCTCTTGGGTAGCCAACTTGCATAAAAGAAGCAATATGAAGTTAATAGATATGTGAGATTGCTAAAATTAAACAAAAACATCTGAGATTAGGTACTTCGGCCAAGTCAAAGTTTGATTATTGTTCCTAATCAAACAATCTTTTTAGCTTGTTATGATTATAATCGATCTGCTAATAAAAAAACAAGACATATTTACCGAGTTTGAATCTGACATGACATAACTTGAAAAACGGCAATGGTAAAGCAAATCTGATTCCTATCGTAGAAGGCATCTTATCAATAGATTCTGGAATGAGGTTTGCAGCAATAATAGATCTAAAAGGAAACATATCTGAAGCAATTATGAAGAAAGGAAAAACTTCGCTCAAGACCCAAAAGGAGGAAGAACAATTTTGCAAGCAAGTTGCACTTAGAAGGAAGATGCGAAAGCAATTTGACAAAAGTCTAGGACCTGTAAATTACGTCCATATTGAACGTGAAAAAGTAACTCAGATAGTAGTGTATCCAAAGCGAAAAACAGTATATGTAACAATAGAGTCAGATTTGAACATTAAAAGAAAACTGGAAATTGTCGAATTAATTAAAAAGAAAACGTCACTCTTGTAAAAAATAAGAAAAATTAGGAAAGAAAATTAGTTTTTGGTCAGTTGGACAGCGCTTATTCAGCTGCTGGTTCTGCTGCTGGCTGTGGAGAACCTCCTCCTACGACATCAGCAGTAGCAAATCGTCCACCCACTTGAGTAATCTTTATTTTTGCATTTTGTCCTACTTGTCCACCTTTGACAAATATCACAAAGCCATCTACTCTTGCAATACCGTCTCCCTTTCTACTAATTTCTGTTATGGACACGTCGTATTCCTTACCAGTTTCTACTGGTTTTGGCCTGTCATCAAATCGTCTACCGCCGCCAAATCGTCTACCGCCGCCGTAGCCTCTATCGCCGCCGTAACCCCGGTTTTCAGAGCTCTCGCCAAAACCGCCTTCGTTATAGCTCATCGTTGCACCTCCTTCCTGCATTTCCATGAATTTATACCCTATAAAATCTGATCAGCTATTCGATTTCACAATATAAACAAAGTTTAGAATCTAATCAACTTACTGGAGACAATAATCTTCGAGTCATTGTTTTAGTCAAAAATATTCTCTTAAGATCATTATTAGATATTTGAAAACTATGTCAAAAATCTACTGAATACATCTAATAACTTTTTATATATTGTAAATTACACTATTCATAAGCGATATGTTCGATAGGTTCAGAAAAAACCGTGATAAATTAAAAGGATTTTCCTCAGAAAATGAACCTGAAAGTACTGTAGTGGTTGAAGATACATCATATGAGCCTCAAAAGGAAGAATCGCCAAAAATTGAGAGTAAACCCGTTGAACAAGTAAAAATACCGGAACATATTGAACAATTCAGCATGAGTCAACCAACTGAGGATATTGGAATAAGATCGCTTATGGATAAACGAACGAAGCTTGAAGAAGCAATAGATTACGTTGGTCTATTAATTAAGAATCTCAAAGACAAACGTACAAAACTAGAGAAAAGCATCGAGGATGAATCTGTTGATATAAAAAATCTAAAAGAGAAGCTAATGAAGGTAGGTCAGTATATTGATGAGGAAAAGCAAGGAATCAAAGTACTACAGCAAAAAAGAACTGTGGTAGAAAAAGAAGCAGATGATGTAGGTGTTATTATTAATAACCTACGTGAAAAGCTCATGTCTATCGATAGTATAGTAAATGAAGAAGGCAGCAAGATAGAGAAATTTAAGGAATCTCGTCCAAAATCTGAATCTTCTCTATAACCTAGAAAGTAAAACCTTCTCTTAGCATCGAACTTAGGTTTTCCTTAATATCAAGAGCAGAGGAAATAGAATCCAAGTCTCGTATCAGGACTTCGGTAGCAAGACATTGATTTTTTGAGAATTGATAATAACATTCTAACCTTTCTTGGTATGTTTTGGCATCATGAAAGGTCACCCAAAAATTTTCAGACGCATGTTGGACAAATAGGAGAAATTTGCGTATTGCTTCTTCAATTTGTGGTGATGGACTATCTTTTATCAATCCAATTAAGATCTGCTCTAGTCTGCTTTCCAAGTTTGATTCATAAATCAATTGATAAAGATCAATTTCTTTTGTCATACATTTTTTAGGTAAGTGTATCATAAAAGTGTTCATTAAATAAATTTCAAGAAAAATTGTATGATGATATAGTAACCATATCTTTAAAAAAATATTTGAAATTTTAAACTCAAATTTGCATAAAACCTTAAATAATTTAATCACGTATTATATGTCCCTGTCGAAGGAACATCCTCCCAAGATAGGCATCATGCAGAAAACAGGCGATGCGGTCAAGGAAAAACCCTTCCGCACAAAAGGAAGAAGTTGGTCTATAGGATGAAAGACTCCCGAGAAACGATGACAAAGGTCATTGAGAGGCTTCTGGGTCCTGAAGGATCCCTACCCTGCGCTTGGCGTGTGATATACACGCTGCTGCATGATAATATTTTTCCCTACCTTATTTACACTTTAATTAAAATCGACAAAAATATGGAAAATATTAGAATGTATTGTACAATAATAGGGCGGCATGGTGAGTATCAAAATCAATGTCTAGCACAAAAAACAGTAAATGGATATGGTATCTTTTTCCTTCAAACATTGCCACTCAAGGTCTAAGTACTGTCATTCCGTTGTATGTAATTTTTCTTGGGGGAAATATTGGTGAAATTGCAATTATTGTTGCTCTTCAAAATGGGGCATCAGCATTAGGTTCGATATTTTGGGGAAAAGTAATAGATAGATTTCGTATACGGAGATCTGTTATTTTATTATCCTTTTTTGTTGTGATGCTTTGCAGTCTTATGATGTATTTTACCAACAGTATCAACATTCTATACCTAATTTCTCCCATACTTGGTTTCTTTTTAGTAGGTAAAAATCCAGTAACGCAACTGCTTGTAATGGAATCCATTCATAAAAATCAGTGGCATTGGCTATTTGCAAGAACATCAATAATTGGAACTTTTGGTATGCTTGGTGCCATGATAATTGGGACTATTGGAAGCGTGTATTTTGATTTAAGACCATATTTTTTGATATGTGCGGCATCATGTGTTGCGACAATGGGTCTTAGTATGACAATAAAAGAATCTCAATTCCATTTGGAAATAAGCAGTATAGCACATTCAATTTATGGTTTGCGATATATAATCTCCCATTTCTATCTCGTGTTTCCAAGAATACCTGAACTATATGACTATAAGCACATAATTACAATTTTTAAGGGAAAAGTAACTGACGCGATAGGAATTTTTTATATTACTAACTTTTTATTTTATCTTGGTAGTAATATCTATTTTACCGCTTTTACACCATTTTTAAAAAATTATGGTTTTTCAAACTCGGGCGTTTTTTTAATTTATATGATTCAAACGGCAGTGATGATCGTAATTTTCTTTACAGCCCCACGATTTATATCAAAAATTGGAGAGGAACGCGCTACATCGTTATCATATGCGCCAAGAATAGCTGCAGTGCTAATAGCAGGCTTGTTTATTCCAATTACAATAAGTCAAGTGTCTTTTACAGTAGCAATTATTTCAGCTTCTTTGATGGTTATCGCTTTTTCGATTTTTAGTACTGCAAGCTCCGTTATTTTTTTCAAAAGTATTCCACAAGGTTTTGAAGGAAAATATCTTGGAGTGAATAGCTCAATTACAACGGTTGGTCTTTTTATTGGTGCCCTATCAACTGGACAACTTGCAAATTCATTTGGATATACAATTGCGTATGTTGTTGCCTCTGGAATCTTAGCTGCCTCTTTTGCTTTGTTTAGAGTATATTTCCGTTACAGGTTATCGAACAAGATGGCCTAAATGTAGCGGGCTGAAGATTGGCCAGATGGCATCGATGGCAGTTTGTCGTTTACTGCAGCCTCTGCAACAGCTGCTGCCTCTTGGAGGATCTTTTCTGATTCTTCGGTTGTTGCCTCTGAATCGATTCCAAAGTCGCCATTGTGGAATGTGTCCGTCAACAAACCGTTGAGCATTTCAGTCATTCCACCTAGCTCATGATCTGCTTCTGGCATGAATTTGATTAGTGATGATCTGAGGTTCTTCATAAGACCTATTGTTGGCATGATAGTGACAACAGTGTCTCCAAGATCATGGAATGTGCTGAGTCTGAGCTCAATTTGCTCAAGTGCCATTCTTGCATTTCCTAAGAGCTTGGTTACCTTGCGTACCTCTGCTAATTCTTTTGATAAAACTTTGCTAGCAGAAAGATCATGTTGTTGTGTTGCAACTACAATTCTTTTGAAAAGCTTTTCATCTCTTTGTTTTAATTTTGTAATCATTCCGTCTAATTTTGAAATTTGAGTCTGCAGTCTTTTTATTGCAGTCTCCATTCTTGGCTTTAATGCACCTTTTGGTTTTATAGCGTCATTGAATCTTTCACCAATGGTTGGTGTCTGGTGTCTTTGCCAGTTCTTTGAGAAGGTTGTCATGGTAACGACTAGGAAAATTTGTTATTAATTAAAGGTGTGAAATGAGGTTCACAGTATACTAAATTTAGCTAACAAAACTGTGCCTCGTCTCATAGATTACGCATAATGAAAAAAGGGTTATTATTGATTTTATGATAAAATAATTGAAAATTTTTGTATAACCTATATTGGATACATCCTCCCAATCTATCCTAGAAGCAAAGAATTATTGCGCTATTTGCATCGCAATGTTTCTTTGCGGATGGATTTTCTTTATGTGAATCACCAGCGTAGTAGTTGATTGCTGTGATTCACAGCAAAGTGGACATTTTTCCATTTTATTTAATGCCGATCCAACAGAAAAATTGTATTTAAATATTTGTATTTGAGAGTTTTTGGCATCAAAATAATTTTTTAAATTAAAGATTATTTTCAAAACAAAAAAATGAAGCAAAATAATTTAGAAATTTCTAAAATCAGCCTCGTCTCATTGTCAGAAAATAAAATTAGTTTTGAAATCCATTTTTTGAGCCAAATCAAGCGCTACAAGAGTTTTTCTAATCAAATTTCTCATAAAATAGTAATGCACTAGAACTAAAAAAAACAGTAATTTGTATAAATTTTATATATTTTAGATTAAAAATTTCTTATTTATGATAAAAACCGTGTTATTATGTTAATAAATTGAATTCATGGTAATAGTTAAACCTTTTTATTGCAGTTGACCGAAACTTTTATTAGATATTATATGACACGTGATTCTTTCAATTCTGGTGGAGGACGCTGTCCACGTTGTGGAAAAGGCCCAATGGTTACTGACAATACTACCGGAGAGATGTTCTGCGGTGGTTGTGGTTTTGTACTAACTGAAAGAGTAGAGGAATCAGGTCCAGAATGGAGATCTTTTTCTAAAGAAGAGCATGAGGACCGAAGTAGAACTGGAACTCCAACATCACTTGCAATGCATGACATGGGACTTGCAACAATTATTGGTCCTGCAGATAAAGATGCTTCTGGAAAACCTCTATCAGCATCTATGAAAAGTACTATAGAGAGACTGAGAACTTGGGATAGCAGAAGCCAAGTACACGAACCAGTTGATAGAAACTTTAGACAAGCGTTTAGTGAGCTTGATAGACTAAAAGACAAGCTTGCACTTTCTGATGCTGTCATCGAAAAAACAGCATACATCTACAGAAAAGCGTTAGACAAAGGCCTTGTTAGAGGTAGATCAATTCCAGGATTAGTTGCAGCCGCTCTTTATGCTGCATGTAGAGATACTGAAACGCCACGAACTCTAACTGATGTTGCAAACGGAATTAACATAAAAAGAAAAGATGTGGCAAGATGTTACAGGTTACTTTTAAGAGAACTTGATCTTAAGATGCCGGTAGTAGATCCTATAAAATGTGTAGCAAGAATTGCAAGCAAAGCGGGTTTGAGTGAAAAGACAAAACGAAAAGCTTTGTTGATTTTAAAAGATGCTGCAGAAATTGAGATCTCTGCTGGCAAAGATCCAATGGGACTTGCTGCAGCTGCGTTGTATCTCTCTTGTGTAATGAATGGAGAGAACAAAACTCAGAAAGATGTTGCACAAGCAGCTGGAGTAACTGAAGTAACCATAAGAAATAGGTACAAAGGGCTCAAAGAATCCCTAAAACTATAATTTTTTTAAAATATACTATATTTTATTATTGATTGATGAAAAAAGTTGTCTACATTATAGGTATAACAATCGTTGCTATATCAATAGGAATTTCATTACAGCCTAAAAATGAAGCAAATGTAGCATATCATGTAACACTTGCAGATCCCAAACTTTACGATAACGGGACTTTTACAGATAATTTCAAAATCCAAAAGGGAACATATCAGTTTAGTTTTGTACCAAGCGGTGATAGCCCCCAGAACCTATCAATTTCACTAAAAGGAGATCTTTTTTCTTACGATGCGGATTTCAATCTTCAAGGAACTATACACAAAACAGGAATCTCAAGTTACTATACTTGGGATTATCTAGGCAGGAAAGTGATAGAAATTCCACAGGATCAAGAAATTCAGATTAAAATTGATCCACATGGGAATCTGCTTGGCAGCATATTCAGTTGATTTGATCAAAATATAATTGGCGTGGCCCCCCGTCAGAGAAGCGGAGATTACCTCCTATGAATCCGACCGATAGCGGGGATTTCAACACCAAATCTGCGGGACCACGCAATTTAAGCAGTAGATTTGGCATCTTTCTGCATGTTTTATTATATGACTTTGAACTATTTATGACTTTGGGAAAATTTTTCTATAATTTCTTGTCAATTTAATAAAATTATACAATTATGAACCAGTCTTTATAGAATGTGGAATTGATAAAAACCCATTTTTTAGATCAAACCCAAAAATCAGTTTTGGTTTTGGTCTTATATAGATGAACTTACCTCATTCATAGATCTAACAGTATACAGTTTTATGATTTATTAAGTCACGAAATATCGTTAAAAGCATGGCAATTGGAGAACAAAAAAGATCAGAGAGATTCTCCCTTTTTGCAAAACATGCCTTTCAGTATTATCTGGTTGGCGCAAGTGGAATTTTTGTTAATCTTGGGATCCTTTTTGCACTAAAAGAATATGGAGGGTTATGGTACCTTTTATCATCAGCAATTGCAATCTATTCTTCCATGACAACAAATTTCTTATTAAATAAAACTTGGACCTTCAAAGATTCAATGGCTAAACAAAGGACACTTTTCATGTATAGCAAGTTTATTGGCATAAGCTTTGTCGGCATGATAATTCAGCTTGGCTTCACTTTCACATTTGTGGACAAGTTTTCCATGTACTATCTTTTGGCTGCCTTGATTTCAATACTAATTGCGTCTGGTGTGAACTTTGTCTTAAACCGACACATAACTTTTGGAATAAAACTTTAAAATTAAAAAGCCGCTTTCTGTATTTTAATTTATGAAACTTGGAGGAAAGGTTGTCATTGTGACAGGCAGCAGTAGAGGAATTGGAAAGGCAACAGCCAAACTTTTCGTAAAAGAAGGCGCAAATGTAACAATAACAGGAAAAGATCTAAAAAGACTGGAAGATGCTGCAAAAGAGATTGGCAATGTTTTTCCTGTTTCAGGCGATATCAGAATAGAGTCTGATGTACAAAACGTTGTAAAAAAAACAGTAGAAAAATTTGGTAAGATAGACATTTTGGTAAACAATGCAGGAATTTTTCCTCAGATAAAACCATTACACAAAATTTCAGAAAAAGAATGGAACGAAGTAATTGATGTAAATCTTACTGGGCAGTTTCGTTTTACAAAAGCTGTAATACCACACATGGAAAAAAATGGTGGCTGCATCATTAATGTTTCATCTGATGCCGGTCTCAAGGCATTTGAAAATTTTTCTGCAGATGCATACACTGCGTCAAAAGGTGCACTGGTCTTGCTAACAAAGACATGGGCAATAGAATATGCAAAATACAAAATTAGAGTAAACTGTGTTTGTCCTGGAATTGTTGAGACAGACATGACAACACCATATCTTACGACAAAATCAGAAAGGGACATGGCTGCAGCAGAACACCCCCTTGGTAGAATAGGAACTCCAGATGATGTGGCACAAGCCATTCTTTACTTTGCTTCAGAAGATTCGTCATGGATAACTGGGGCAATCTTGCCTATAGATGGCGGGGCGGCTGCAAAATAATTCTAATCAAATTAATAGAACCATGACAAAACAAGTTTGTGACACCAAGAAAAAAGAGATCATTGAAAATAATAATTATGCTTTCTGTTATCTGGTTTGCATGTGCGCTTCCAGTACCCATTCTCATAACACACCCTGATCCCGCACATAGCGAGCAATATCGAGCCTATGTGGAAATTGCCGCCATAGTTTCCATTCCGTTTATTGGAATGGCAATAGCATGGACCATAAAACCTGAGCTTACTACGTAGGAAATTCCTTTGTACATGGTGTTTGTCTCCTAAGGATTTACCGTAAATAGTATTACTTTATTTGGATCATACTGCACTATTCCAAAGTGTGGTGTTGCAGAACCCATACCGTAATAGCCTTCTGGTCCTGCCAAGCCCAATCTTATCAAGTAATTCTTTGATTTTTCAATCTCAATCTCCCTTTTTTCAAATACAAGATTAGAGGCCCTCTCCCGTGTGGGTTTTAGTGAGGAAAAGATTTCTTTAATGGTATTATCTTGGATGATTGCTGTCTCGGTGTGTTGGTGACCGCACAGAATAACAGAACTTGAAAGATGATTCTTTGTTTCAGTAAAAGCTGAAGAAGCTTTGTAATGATACCCGTAATAGCTAAAATACTCAAAATCCTCTTCGGATAATCTCTGCCATGATCTTTGGTATAGCCAAGATTCATCATATGTGTTTTTTGGAGTAATTTTTTGTGGATCCAGTGGTCCCCCATGAACACAAACTAGCCCATTTTTTTTGTCTATGAATTGCTGCTCTCCAAATGTTCCATCCTTGTTTTGTGGGAAAAATGCGAGATCGTCTGTGGAAAGGTTTTCATGTGCAATCAGGCTTTCAATCGAGCTTCCACTTACTATTCTCTTGTACAAGAATGCTTCATCGTGATTTCCCATCACGGAATGAACTGGATAATTTTTTTCTAGTGATTCTAGTCTATGTAGAACTTGTTTTGGGTGTGTGCCTCGTTCCAGTACATCGCCAAGATTTAAGATTCTTGAGAACTTGCCATATCTTTTGGTAAAGTCATTGCTTGTAACAACTTGTAAAATTGTTTGTAGGGCATCAATATCTGCATGAATATCTGAAAAGACTAGATCCATGAAATGATATTTTTCTAACCTAATATCTAATTTTTCGTGTTTATTTTTTGAAATGAATCATCTGGTGTTTTTAAATCTGGGTATATTTCTGGATGTAGTATCTTTGCTAGGATCTCAAGGCCAGTTATTGTCCTTGGCCCGGGCTTGGAAAAATACTCGTTTGCGTTTACTGCATAGATTTCGTTGTTTTGTACTGCTTTGAGCATTTTCCACTGTATATTATTGGCAAGCTTTTCGTATTCTAGAATAGTTCTTTTTACATCAAAGCCACATGGCATCAGTATTATAACA
>Ga0209160_1004435_pt1 | contig 11206 bp, 11 predicted proteins | sample GraSoiAngelo_153_FD_186167 | JGI IMG/M metagenome (GOLD analysis project Ga0209160, IMG submission 186167) | Grasslands soil microbial communities from the Angelo Coastal Reserve, California, USA - 14_1009_12_40cm (SPAdes) (version 2) | ecosystem: Environmental > Terrestrial > Soil > Grasslands ...
GACGGGCTGATTTACCGCACCAGCGACGGCGGCGGGCACTGGCAGAACGTGACGCCCCAGGGGTTGATGCCGTGGAGCGCGATCAGCCTGCTCGAAGCATCGCCGTTCGACGCGGCCATGGCCTACGCGGCCGTGGACCGCCACCGCGTCGACGACTTCGCGCCGTACATCTACCGCACCCGGGACGGGGGCGCGCACTGGACGCGGAGCGACCAGGGGATCGCGCCCCAGGCGTACGTGAACGCGGTCCGCGCCGATCCCGTCCGCACGCGGTTGCTGTACGCCGGCACCGAGATGGGCGTCTACGTTTCCTTCGACGATGGCGACCACTGGCAGTCGCTCCAGCTCAACCTGCCGACGGCGTCGGTGCGCGACCTCGCCGTCCACGGCCACGACCTGGTCGTGGCGACGCACGGACGCTCGTTCTGGATCCTCGATGACCTGACGCCGCTGCGGCAGCTCGCTGACTCCGCGCTGCGCGCTCCGGCCCACCTGTTCGCACCCGCGCCTGCGGTCCGGCTGCGCCGCAGCGTCAGCAACGACACCCCGCTGCCGCCCGAAGAGCCCCACGGCACCAATCCGCCGGCTGGAGCGGTAATCGACTATCTCCTCGGATCGGCTCCCGCCGGGTCCGTGACGCTCGAGATCCGCGACGCGCGCGGCGCCCTGGTGCGCCGCTTCTCGAGCGACGACCGCGCCGCGCCGCCTCCGGAGCCGCCGCAGATCGCAGACGAGTGGCTGCCGCGGGCGGAGCCGCCAACGCGCCACGTCGGGCTGAACCGCTTCGTCTGGGACCTGCGCTACCCGCCGCCGCCCGCCGAGCGCCACGACTACAGCATCGCCGCCATCGCGGGCCAGGGGACCGTGGCCGAGCCGCAGGGGCCGCTCGTCCTGCCCGGCGAGTATCAGGTGCGATTGGGCGTCGGCGGGCAAACGTACGCCCAAGCCCTCCGGGTGGAGCTGGATCCGCGCGTACATGTCCCGGATTCCGCCCTTGCCGGCCAGCTGCGGCTCACGCTCGAGATCTGGAACGCGATGGCGGAGCAGCAGGCGCTCTACGGCAGCCTTCGGGGTCTCGAGAGCCAGCTCCGGGCCCTCGCGGGGCGGGCTCTGGATCGGACAGCGCGGGGATCGATCACCGCGCTCGAACGGGTGGTGGATAGCCTCGCGCGGGGCGTGCGAGGCGCGGGTGGTGAGCTGGCGGGGCTCGAAACCGTAGTGGAGAGCGCCGATCGGGAGCCCACACAGCAGGCGCACGACGTGCTCGCCGAGTTGCGCGAGCGGGTGGGCGGAGCGGCCCGACTCTGGGAACGGGTGCTCACGAGCGACCTGCGCGCGCTCAACATGCAGCTGGAGCGACAGGGCGTGCCGGCGTTGCAGGTGCCGGCGCAGGCGCGAGAGTCGATCGACCGCCCCTGAACCGGCGTCACGATCAGGGGTTAACCTGGTACACCGGATGGACCTCCCACAGCGCGCTGAGGGAGGAGTTGCAGCGCCCGTGCTGGAGGGGGTACGCACTACGACCGCCGGTCGGTTGCTTCCGATGGTAGCCGTCGTAGAAGGCGGCGCCGGTGAGCTGGACCCGAACCGGTGGATCGACGTCGCCGCTGGGGCTGAGCTGGGTCGTGTCCACGAGGGCGGCGAGCGCGCCCCGAGCCCGGCCGTAGATCACACCGTAGGCCTCCGCCGGAATCTCGGCAATGATGCAGGACGTCACGGGCGTGGTTGCGGCCTCGGTCAGCTCGATGTGCCAGTCACCGTCGCTCTCGTGGAGCCGCATGCGTCGCACCCAGCCGGTGACCACGACGACGCTGTCCTCCCGTCCCGCGCGCGGTGCACATGCGTCTCGGCTCGTGAGGCTCCGGGGCGCCCAACCGATCAGGATCTGGGAGATGAGCGCGGGAGTCGCCGGTCGACTCTCGAGCGCCGTGTCGACCTTCTCGCTCCAGCGATAGTGGGGTTCGGCGCACCCCTGCGCGCTCGTCACTCGAGGCAGCACGAGCAGCCAACTCACGCCGAGACCGACGGCGAGACGCGCCATGGTACTCTCGTTGTACACCCACCCCACCTCCGGGAACCGCGGTCCGGAAGGGCCCTCCTGGGGTAGCAACGGCGACGCCATGACCAGCAAGCTGCCGCCCGCCCAAGGCCGTCCCATCCGCGTCGTCCCGATGCGCGGCACCGGCGGGCTCGTCGCCCCGGCGCCCCCGGTTCGAGCACCCTTGGCAGCCCAGCTCACCTATCGGGGTGGGCCGCTGTTGACTGCGGTCGAGGTGGTCACGGCCTTCTGGGGAGTGGCCTGGAACGAAGCGACGGCGCAGGCCTTGAATGGCTTCTTTCAGTTCGTGGTTGCCAGTCCCTATTTGGATCAACTCGCGGAGTACGGCACGCCGCAGCTGAAGATCGGCCGGGGACGCTATGCCGGAACGGCTCGGGTCACCGACACGGCGCCCAGCGCAAGCGCGACCGACAGCGCGATCCAGCAGATGCTCGAGGCGGCGGTGGCGCGCAAATCCCTCCCCGCGCCGACGGCGAACACGGTGTACTTCGCCTTGCTGCCACCGGGGGTCACGGTGGTGGCCGGGAGCGAGCGCTCCTGCCAGGCGTTTTGCGGCTATCACGACCGCTCCGCCGGCGGGCTGTATTACGCCGTCGTCCCATACCCGAATTGCTCGGGGTGCCTCGGCAACCTGGCGCCGCTCGACGCGCTGACGTCCGTCTGCTCCCACGAGCTCGCCGAGGCGATCACCGACCCGGTGCCCGGCCAGGGCTGGTACAACGACACTAATGGCGAGATCGGCGACATCTGCGCGTGGCAGAACAAGAAGCTGGGTGCCTACGAGGTGCAGCTGCTCTGGTCGAACCGCGCGCAGGCGTGTGTCTGAGTCACAGTGACGAGCACGGGAGGCCTCATGATCAAGCATGCGGTGCGGGCCGTGGTCGCAGCCGCCGGTCTGACGGCGGCGATCGCTGCGATCTCGCAGCGATCGGAGGCGCCGACCGGCTTTGATAACCGGAGCAACGGCGTGGTCGATGATTCGACCCACCAGGCCGATCAGGCGACCTTCGATGAAGTGGAAGCCATTGACGATGGGCTAGGACCACTCTACAACGCGCAGTCCTGCCGCGAGTGTCACCAGAACCCCACCTCCGGGGGGCCGAGCCAGATCACCGAAATGCGCGTCGGCCACCGCGGACTGGACGGCCGGTTCAAGAACGCGGACATTCCGATCGCCCGCGGCAGGGTCGTCATCTCGGGGCGCACCCTCGTCAACGACCGGGCCATCTGTCCGAATGCCGCGTTCCCGGATTCGGAGATTCAGGAGCGGGTCCCCGAGACGGAGACCATCCGCACCACGCGCGCGTCGCTCAATCTCCTGGGGGACGGCTTGGTGGAAGCCGTTGCCGAGGAGACCCTGCTCGACCTCGCCCGGGAGCAACGCCGCACGACCCACGGTCAGATCCACGGACAGGCGGTGCGGGTGCCCATCGTCGAGGCCCCGGGGGCGACGGGCGTCGGGCGGTTCGGCTGGAAGGATCAGCACGCCAGCCTGTTGTCGTTCTCTGGCGATGCCTACCTCAACGAGATGGGGATCACCAACCGCCTGTTTCCCGACGAGGTGACCACTCTCTGCAACACGGTCACCGAGCCCAACAACGAGCCGGACTCAACCGGGCTCGCGGACATCGACCGGTTCGCCCGCTTCATCCGGGCCACGAAAGCCCCCGCCCGCGACACGCTGCTCGCCAAGACTCCGAAGGCGAGGACCGGATCGGCGCTGTTTGACAAGATCGGCTGTGCCGTCTGTCACGTCCGCACGTTGACCACCGCCGCCGCCGGGACCGCGATCAACGGCGGCACGTTCACGATCCCGCCCGCGCTGGGGGAGAAGACGTTTCACCCGTTCGGAGACTTCCTGCTGCACAACGTCGGCACCGGCGATGGCATCGTCATGGCGATGCCGGAGCACTACGGACGCAACGTCTATCAGATTGTGTGGAAGGCGTTTTCGCTGGACAGTCTGGCGCGCACGCAGAACAAGGTGCGGACCGCGCCGTTGTGGGGTGTCCGCCTACGCCCGCGGCTGATGCACGACCAGGCATCCCTGACGTTGCGCGACGCCATCGTCCGACATGGTGGCGAAGCGAGTGGCGTGACACAGCGCTTCCGGAAGCTGTCGCGCCGCGAGCAGCAGGCCATCGTCGAATTCTTGAAGTCGTTGTGAAGAGCAGTGAAGCATCAAGCCTGGTGAGCCCGCCACGACCGGTAGTACAGGTCCACCTCGTCCAGGAATCCGCCGTGGCGCGGCTGCCAGCCGAGTAGGCGGACCGCCTTGCGCGCGTCCACGTGCTGGTTCAGTGCCAGCGCCTCGGCGAAGTCCCCCATCGTCTTCCCGGCCTCGGCGAGCGGGACGGGGTGGATGTCCCCCCGATAGCCGGCCGCCCGCGAGGCCGCGGTGGCCATCTCGAGTACCGTGGCGCGCGAGCGGTCGCTGATGTCGAACACCTCGCCGCCGAGCCCGCTCTCGCCGACCCGCAGGTAGGCGTCCGCGAGGTCGTCCGCGTGCACCATCGTCCAGCGGCTGCGGCCGTCGCCAACCACGGTGGGCGGCTTCCCGGCGGCTGCATCGGCGAACCAGGGAGCGGTGAGGCCGCCCGGTCCGCCGTACACGCAGCCGGGCCGGATCACGAGCCCGCGCACCCCAGACGCCTGCAGCACCAGCTGCTCGTGCGCCGGCCGCCACGCGGCCAGCTTGACCGGATTCAGGGGCGTCGTCTCGTCCACCATGCGGTCGCCCGTGTCGCCGTGCACCCAGGCCCCGCTCGTGAAAATGAGGGTCTTGGGTCGCGCGCCGCGGCGCCCCGTCTCGATCAGCGCCTCGATCGCCTTCTTGTCCTTGGCGACGCCGTTCGCCGAGTACTCGAAGGCCGCATGGACGAGCGCGGCACACTCGGCGGCGACATCGGCGTACGTCTTGGGATCTCCCAGGTCGCCTATGACGGGCTCGATCTCCTGCTGCGCGAGCCGCGGCGCCTTCGCCTCGCTTCGAGTGAGGCCCCAGACGCGATGCCCTGCCCGCCGGAACGCCGTAGCGACGCTCCAGCCTACGTACCCGGTGGCACCAGTGACGAACACTTGCATGGGAGCTCCAGTGGAAGGATGTCTCTATAACTTCAACGGCGCCGACCCCGGGCACGTGTTACCCTCGACCCCCAAGGAGCGCCCCATGGCCGCAGAACCACCGACGAGAACGAAGCCTGATTCCAGCCGCGCGCTCCGGGACCACGTCCTCGAGCTGCTCGGTAAAGGTCACGCCCACGTCACATTCGAGGACGCGATCGCCGCTTGGCCGGCCGAGCTCCGGGGCGCGAAGCCCGCGGGGCAGCCCTTCACCCCCTGGCGCGTCCTCGAGCACATCCGCATCTCGCAGTGGGACATCGTCGGGTTCACGAAGAGCGCGCGACACGTCTCACCGGAGTGGCCGGCGGGCTACTGGCCGGAGCGGGACGCGCCGCCCGACGCCGCGGCGTGGGACAAGAGCGTTGCCCAGGTCAAGCAGGACCTCCGCGCGATGCAGCGCCTGGTGCGCGACCCCGCGACCGATCTCTTCGCCCGCATCCCGCACGGCACCGGACAGACGGTGCTGCGCGAGGCGCTCGTCCTCGCCGACCACAACTCCTATCACCTGGGACAGCTGGTGCTGCTGCGACGCCTGCTCGGCGCTTGGAAAGGGGACTAGAGTGACGGGCAACGTCCTCGTCAATCAGAGCTAGTTATGGGCGGGTAGGCGCGCGCCGTCAGCTGTCGGCGCGGGAATCAGGAGACCGAAAGCGTGTCCCCGGCGGGTAGTCGTCAGGTGCTGCGGTAGTGGGGAATCGGCATGCCGGGCGACGACAGGTATCCCCGCGGCGGCCCGTAGACGACTGGCGGCGTACACGTACACAAACCGGTGTGCGGTGGTGCCGGGTGTGCTGGGCTGGGAGGCATCCGATACGATACGGGCCCCAAGTCGCTTATGAAACCGCCGCAGCTGTGACAGTGAGTGTCGACCATGTTCTCGCCCCCTTCAGGTGATCTCACGCCATACGCGGCGGAGGTTGCCGCTGCTCGTCCTCGCGCTGCCGCCGCATAGCCGTGTCCCCCGCCACCATCGACTGCCACCACGCCGTGACGATCCCGCACTCGAGCGCCGGATGAGGTAGCGTGATGAAACAGTCGGCCCTGCCGACGTGTGTCAGCAGGCCTTCCCTACCATGTGTGTGCTCCATAACCATGCAGCCCCCGGACGAGAAAGAGGGCGACCAACCGGCCGCCCTCTGCCTCCGCGTGAGGTCAGGCGTTCAACGCCTTCTGCGGCGTGAGCTCCACCTCGATCAGGTGGGGCTTGGCCGTCTCCGCCTTCGGCAACGTGATCGTCAGCACGCCGAGGTTGTAGGTCGCCTTGATCTTTTTGGGATCGATCGAGGCCGACAGCCTGAACGTCCGCTCGAAGGCGCCATAGGTCCGCTCATAGCGATGGACCTTCTCGGCCTTCTCCTCCGCCACCTGCTCCTTTGTGCCCTTGATCGTCAGCAGGTTGGACTCTACCGAGATCCTCACGTCCTCGGGCTTCACCCCCGGTATCTCCGCCACGAGGCGGATGACATCGGGCTCCTCGAAGATGTCCACCAGCGGCAGCCAGGCGGTCGTCGCGGCCTCGGGTACGGGCCACTCGAACGCGCGTAACGCCTCGCCGTTGAACACCCGCCCCATCCGGTGCTCCAGCTGATACAGCAGATCCACCATCGGGTCCCGCTTCGTCATGCCGACCATATCGTCCTCTTTGCTATTGTGAGCCGACTTCAATTGACTCTCGAGCCTTCTAACTGCTACGAAGATGCCGCAATGTACTTTCTTTGTCAAGCACGCAAGCTACGCAAGGACCGGACTTGACAATGATAGTAAAGCGGGCTAACCTTTGAGGAGCTTAAGAAACAGCAGTAGTCACGCAGGCTCATGATGGTTGCCAAGGAGTCGACATGTTCGCACGCAACGTCACGCTGCATCTCAAGGCCAATACGGCCCCCGAGTTCACCCGGACGCTGGAGACGGACGTCCTGCCCTTGCTGCGCAAGCAGAACGGCTTCAAGGACGAGATCACGTTCGTCGCCCCCGACGGCGCCGAAGCGATTGCCATCAGTCTCTGGGATCGGAAAGAGAGCGCGGAGGCCTACGGCCGCGATACGTATCCCGAAGTGCTGAAGAGTCTGGCGAAGGTGATTGAGGGAACGCCGGAGGTTCTGAACTACGAGGTTGCGAACTCGACCTGCCACAAGATCGCGGCGCGCAACTAGGACCGCCTGGGCTCAACCGGGGCCAGCGGTCTGTTCTGGGAGGGGGGCGGCCGACGCCGCCCCCTTTCTATATCCGGTATCCGGTCACCGCTTCTGCCACGTCGCCCACATGTCCTGCGCGACCAGATTCACGATCCGGTTTACGAGCGGTCCGTATGCCGCCTTGGGATCCCGCGCCGCGAAGTTCAGCTCGCCCCCGACCAGTGACACCTGGCCCACCTTCTGCGTTGCCCACGCACTGGAGCGCCACACCGTGCCCCCCGACTGCGCCGACAGGAGGCGCACCGAGAGATCCACCTTGATCGTCGCCTCGAGATGCGGCGTCACGAGCCCCGCGATCCCGCCGCCCGCCGTCGGGTTCGTCACCTTGAGATGACCGGCGAACACCGCCGCCACGCCGCGATCCTTGCCGAGCTGCTGCGCCCGCGCCGCGTCGAGCTCCGAATCGAGCGGGCCCAGCTCCAGCACCTCGATCCCGGGCTGCGCCGCCAGCATCTCCTCGGCGAAGCGCTCGGTGGCAAACTGGTGCAGCGACCCCTTGGCGTTCTCTACCGTGAAGGTCACGAGTCCGAGCTTGCCGTAGGGCCTCAAGTCGAGCCGCGGCGGCACCAGGACTCTATTCCCCCCGCAGGCCGCCGCCGCCGCGAGGAGGGCGAGGGTCACTGCCGACGCAGAACGGGAGCCGGTCATGGACTGGTCCGTGGTGAAGGACGGTCCACAGTATACTAGTTTGCTTTGAGGACCGCCTCGACGAAGCTCAGCGTCTTCGTCTCGACCCACTCCGCCGTGATCGCGTCCACGGTCATGGTGCCGATGCGGTCGTGGCTGCTCGTGACCAGCCGGGCCCTTGTGGCCGGCGGCTTGACGTCGCGCTGCACGGCGATGCCCCGGCGCGGATCGTAGCGGAAGGTGAGCACCGAGGCGAGCGCGCCCGGGGAGCGCGGGGCGAAGGCCAGGCCGACACTCGGATACCCGTCGATCCCCTCGGTGTGATCCTCGATCAAGGCCCCGTGTCCACCGCTGCGCAGCTCGGCCACGAACGCCTGGAGCACGGGCAGCACCACCTGCTGGAGGCGCTCCCCACACTCCTCCCTGCGCCGCTCGCCCTCCTCGTCCACGGTCTTCGGTTGTGGCTGTGCTTTCGCGGCGCGCTCTTGGTATGTCTTCAGGAGGGAGCGCAGCTTCGCCATGGTCTTGTCGGTCATAAGAGGATGATACGGCGTTACTTTCGTCTGAGCCATGACCCACACCCTCGCCACCGTGCTGCTGGCGCTCTGCCTCCTCGCCGGCCTCGTGCTCGTGCCACTCGGCCTGCCGGGCCTGTGGGTGATGGTCGCGGGAGTCGCCGGTTACGGCTGGCTGACGGACTTCCGCTCCGTCGGCGTCACGACCATCGCGCTCGTCCTGGGGCTCGCGCTGGTGGGCGAGATCGTCGAGACCTGGCTGGGATTCCGGCTGGCGCGCCGTTACGGTGGATCGTCCCGCGCGGGGTGGGGCGCGCTGGTCGGCGGGATCGCCGGGGCCGTGGTCGGTGTCCCCGTGCCGATCATCGGCAGCGTGATCGCCGGGTTCGTCGGGTCATTCGCCGGCGCGGCCCTCTTCGAGTACTCGCGATCCGCGGCCTCCACGGCCGTGCGCGCGGGATGGGGCGCGGTGCTGGGACGCGCGGCCGCGGCCGCCGCGAAGATCGCCTTGGGAATCGTGATCGCGGTCGTGGGGCTCTTCGCGGCGCTGCAAGGGTGAGGACTGGGGATGAACGTCGGCAAGACCTTCTACGCGACGAATCGCCGGGAGTGGCGCGCGTGGCTTTCCAAGCACCACCGCACCGCTCCCGAGATCTGGCTGATCTACTACAAGAAGCAGAGCGGCAAGCCGCGCATCCCGTACAACCACGCCGTGGAAGAGGCGCTGTGCTACGGTTGGATCGACAGCCTCCTCAAGCCGATCGACGCGGATCGCTATGCCCAGCGCTTCTCGCCGCGCCGCCCCACGAGCCGCCTCTCCGCCATGAACCGCGAGCGGGTGCGCCGGCTGATCGCCTCGGGCCGCATGACCAGGTTCGGCCTGGAAAGCATCAAGCACGCCTTCGATCACAAGAGAGACACGAAGCCCAGTCTGAAGTGGGTGATCCCCGACGACATTCTCCGGCGCCTCAAGCGGGATCGCACGGTCTGGCAGAACTTCCAGCGCTTTCCCGCATCGTACCAACGGATCCGCATCGGCTGGATAGTGGCCGCGAGGCGCCGGCCGGAAGTATTCGGGCAGCGGCTCAGGTACTTCCTCAAGATGACTGCGCGGAACAAGCGGTTCGGCATGGTGCAGTAGGGGCGTGCGCCTCCACGACCTGGTCCAGACCTCGCGTGCCGTCGCCCAGACCGGTGGCCGGCTCGCGAAGATCGAGCTCCTCGCCGCTCTCCTGAAGCGCGCCGCTCCGGACGAGATCGCTACTGTGATCGCGTTTCTCTCGGGATCCCCCCGCCAGGGGCGTATCGGCATCGGGTACGCCACCCTGCAAGCTGCGCGGGCGGAGCGCGCGGCTGACCCCGGGGCGGCGCCCCGGGGTTCGCTGGAGCTCGCCGAAGTGGACCGGACGCTGGGCCGGCTGGCGCAGACGACAGGGAAGGGGTCGACGCAAGCGAAAGCACAGCTGCTGCGCGAGCTGTTCGGGCGTGCGACGGAAGGCGAACAGGAGTTCCTGCTCCGGCTCATCAGCGGTGAGCTGCGCCAGGGAGCGCTCGAGGGGCTCGTCGCCGAAGCCGTGGCCCGCGCCGCGACGCTGGACTCGGACCTGGTGCGCCGCGCTGCGATGCTTGCTGGGGATCTCGGGGCCGTCGCGCATGCCGCGCTCACCGAGGGCGGCCCGGGCCTCGCGCGCTACCGCGTCGAGGTGTTCCGCCCGGTCCAGCCGATGCTCGCCCAGGCCGCCGACGACGTGCTCGACGCCCTCACGCAGCTGGGCGAGGCGGCGTTCGAGTACAAGCTCGACGGCGCCCGCATCCAGGTGCACAAACAGGGGGACGAGGTGCGGGTCTTCTCACGCCAGCTCAACGACGTGACCGTCGCCGTGCCGGAGGTCGTGGAAGCCGCTCGGCGGCTCACCCCGCGCGCAGCGATTCTCGACGGTGAGGCGATCGCGCTGCGCCGTGACGGCAAGCCGTTGCCGTTTCAGGTGACGATGCGCCGCTTCGGCCGCAAGCTCGACGTGGAGCGGCTGCGGGCCGAGCTGCCGCTCGCATCGTTCTTCTTCGACATCCTCTACGCCGATGGCTCACCCCTGTTGGACGAGCCCTATACGCGGCGGTTCGCGGCGCTCGCAGCGGTGGTGCCGGAAGCGCACCGCGTGCCGCGCCTCGTGACCGCCGACCCGCGGGAAGCCGGCGCGTTCTACGAGCGGGCGATCGCGGCGGGCCACGAGGGTCTGATGGCGAAGGCCCTCGGCGCGCGCTACGACGCGGGGGCGCGCGGCGCCGCCTGGCTCAAGGTGAAGCCGGCGCAGACGCTCGACCTGGCCGTGCTCGCCGCCGAGTGGGGCCACGGTCGCCGCGCCGGTCGGCTCTCGAACCTCCACCTCGGCGCCCGCGACCCGGAGACGGGCGGATTCGTGATGCTGGGCAAGACGTTCAAGGGGATGACGGACGAGATGCTCGCGTGGCAGACCACGAAGCTGCTCGAGCTCGAGACGTCACGCGACCCCCACACGGTGTACGTGCGCCCCGAGCTCGTCGTCGAAGTCGCCTTCAACGATGTCCAGGCGAGCCCGCAGTATCCGGGCGGCCTCACGCTGCGCTTCGCTCGCGTGAAGCGCTACCGCCCCGACAAGGGGCCGGACATGGCCGACACGATCGCCACGGTGCGCGAGCTGCATCGCCGG
>Ga0209160_1004436_pt1 | contig 11204 bp, 9 predicted proteins | sample GraSoiAngelo_153_FD_186167 | JGI IMG/M metagenome (GOLD analysis project Ga0209160, IMG submission 186167) | Grasslands soil microbial communities from the Angelo Coastal Reserve, California, USA - 14_1009_12_40cm (SPAdes) (version 2) | ecosystem: Environmental > Terrestrial > Soil > Grasslands ...
AACAATAACCCTGTCCACGATCCCTGAAACGGTCTGTGGCAGTCCCTGTAGACTACCAGTCTACCCGGATTGTAGATGTGGCTCTCAGTGGAGTAAGGGTCGCTGCAGGTCGAGGCGGTCTTCTGTGGTGAGCTTCTGTACAAGCCGCAATAGTAGCTCCCAAACGTGACCCTACCACAACCGTGGCTATGATAACAGCCACTATTGCAACGAGTCTGGGGGGTGGCTCTTAAAGCGCGACGGCCCTAGAGTTTGAATTCTCCTAGTTTCCTGGTCTTGAGCTCTTTGATGTCTCTAAAGTTTGGATCCTCGCTTAGAACAATATCCGCGTTCTTGGAAATGTGAGTCCCAGCGATAAAGCAGTCCCCCCACGGTATCTTCTCGTGATATTTTGCACGTATCACACCCGATTCCCTGGCCGCCTCCTGAGACAGTTGGACAACTTCCAAGCCGGAATCCACCAGCTCCCTCAAACGTAGCTCAGCCACATCCCTCCCCGCATCTCTTCGAGCGATGGCGTAGAACTCCGCCAAGACAACGGTGGGGAGGACCCCGCTATTTCCGGCCAGTCTACAAAAGTGCAAGACACTCCTCGATTTCCTCAACACATCCGGTTCCTCGGAGAAGTAGTGGAGTATCAGGAATGACGTATCCAGCGTTACTATCAAGAAATCGTGTCGCTACCGGAAGCTCTTCTTTCTGTCTCTGAGAAGCTTCCCCAAGACCTCTCCAGCATCCCCGAAACTGGACATTGCCCCGGCGGAATCCTCAACATCGGCCGCTGGCTTGAGAATCAAGCCCTCCTCTGCCTCTTCGAAAACTACACGATCGCCCTCCTCGATTCCAAGCTTCTTCCGAAACGCGGAAGGAATAGTCGCCTGACCTTTCCTTGTGACCCGCGAGTAATACGTTGCCATGAGTCTTACGAACACCCCTGTACTACAGCATCTCGTCCTCGTCGCGCCTATTAATATTTCCTCAATGCGAAAGACCAGCTACGAAGGCGGGCCGGGCAGGTCTCGGCTGGACACCAGGTCCATCGCCATTCTAGCAATCAGAATCGTCAGGGCCTAATTGCTAGTATAGCAACGAGTCTGGTAGTAGCCCTCGACGCTCCGCTGCCTCATTGGTCTCTCTTTTTGCCGAACCATTTGGCCGTTCGAGACAGTCCTTGGTCAAGTCCTACTTTCGGCTCCCATCCTAGCACCTTCCTCGCGTTAGTTATGTCAGGTTGGCGTCGCAGATGGTCTCCTGGCGGAAATGGAAGATGCTTCAGACCAGAACCAGCAGGAGAGAGTTGAATGACCTTCCCTGCAAGATCAATTATCCTGGTCTCGTCCTCGCTCCCGAGGTTGAGAACATCGCTTCGCGCCTCATTCCCCATCTGTGCCAGAAGGCCAGTGACTGTATCTGTCACGTAGCAGAACGACCTCGTCTGTAACCCGTCTCCGAACACGGTCAAGTCTTCACCCTTCAAAGATTGCAGAATGAACCGTGAGACCACGCGGCCGTAGAACCCTTCTGCTCTGAGACGGGGCCCGTAACTGTTGAAGATTCTAGCTATCTTAACATCTATTTCGTACTGGTCATGATACGCTTTACACAAGGCCTCTCCAAACCTCTTCCCCTCCTCGTAACACGATCTCGGACCAAGAGGATTCACCCTTCCCTCATACGACTCAGGAGTCGGAAACACCTCCGGGTCACCATAAGCCTCACTCGAAGACGCAAAGAGAACCCTAGCGTCATGTTTTCGCGCCAACTCCAACATCTGCTTAGTCCCCTCCGAGTTCGCCAACGCCGTTTCAACAGGATGCTTCTGATAATCCTCCGGAGCCGGCCGACTCGCTAGGTGGAAGATCATGTCAACCCTGGGGTTTCTAGAGTATGAACACACATCCGCTTTTTCGAATTCGAAACCCTTCGTTCCCTTCAGATGGTCAACGTTCTCAAAGACCCCTGTCGAAAGATTGTCCAAACAGATGATTTTCGATCCTACTTCGCTAAGAACGTCACAGATCCAGCTGCCGAGAAACCCGGACCCGCCGGATACCAGAACACTCTTCTCGCGAAATGCTTCCGTGTCAATGGACTTCTTGATCTGTTCGATGTCTCCCTTGATGATCGCGTCCATCAATCCTGGCGCCTGACCTCTTTAGTGCTTATTCTAGTGTGCGGGTTCGTGGGAGTAGTGTTTGTGTGATAGGTTCTGGGCCTGCCAGTAGAGGTCGGGCGAGCCTATGTCCAGCCATACCTCGTCTGATCCGACCTTTGTCGTGTACACGTTCAGATTCCAATCAACCATCTTCTGAATACCATCGGTCAATTGTAGTTCCCCCGCGAATCCTGCTTTCGTAGCTTCTAGCGCTTTGAAAATGTTCGAGTCAAACACGTAGACAGGCATGATCGCCAGTTTCGACGCGGGCTTCAACGGCTTCTCGACAAGCCTCTTCACTTTCACGAGACCGTCAACCATCGCTTCCCCTTCAATGATCCCGAATCTTTTTGGATCGTCAACCTCCATCGATAAGAACAATGCGTTCGCGTTCATCTTCAGGCTAGCATCCATAACCCTCCGCAGATGGTCAGCGTCCCTGGCGAGGAAGTGGCTGTCCCCAGCGTGAACCATGAACTTGTCCTCCCCGGCAAACGATTTCGCCTTCAACACGGCATCACCGAACCCCCGCGGCTCAGGCTGGTTCACCCAGGAAACGGTTGAGCTATCAATCATTTTGTAGAAGTTTTCCAGATCCGATGCGGGACCATCTTTACCCTTACTGTCGAGCATGGAAACGAAGTTGAAGTCAGGCGTGAAATGGTCCTCTATCGCCCTCTTCCCGCGTCCCACGATGAAGCAGAACTCTCGGAAGCCCACATGGTAGAGTTGTTCGAAGACCAGCTGTACAATGGGCTTCAAACAGAGATCCCCATTCTTACCTTTGGCGAAGACAGGCAACATCTCCTTGGGCTGTTCCTTCGTCACGGACAGGAGCCTTGTCCCTAGTCCAGCCGCTGGAATCACAACCTTCTTCAACAAACTAGACCCGCACTCCAGAAACCCTTCCCAAGGGACGGTTAATAATTTCTAGGAACAAATTCCCTCGCAGTTACCTCTACTCGATATTCGCCTGAGCATGGGCCGAGCGGTTTCGAGATAATAGAGGCCGCATGTCACTGGTTCGTTATCAGCTTACATCATCAAAAGGATTTTCGCTAGCCGCGAGGGTTGATTCAGCAAAGTATTGCATTAGGTTGCAATGTCAACATATTTCAACCCACGGATCCCCTCCACCGGGTGAGATCTCAACAGGCTTATAGACCATCGTAAAGGATTCGATAGAAACTGCCGTTCATTGAGATCCGGTGGTGCTCTTGTGCGCGAGAATTCCATGGACTTGCACGGGAGTATCCCAGATTCGCTCGGCTATCATTTGGGGTGAAAACACATCACTAGAATTCTCATAACCGGAGGCAACGGATTCGTTGGCAGCCACCTCGCCGAAAAACTAGAAGGGTCGGGCGAAGATGTCACGCTTTATGATTTAGAGTTCAACTCCAACACGCGCTTCCTGAACTCTGCCAAGGTCCGTGGCGACATACTCGACTACGATTCCGTCCGCGAGATCGTCGACGGTAAGGACGCGGTGTTTCATTTTGCAGCCGTCTCTCGGGTTGCATGGGGACAGGAAGACCCATTCAAATGCTGGCAGACAAATCAGCAGGGAACACTGAACGTTCTGGAAGCGTGCAGAAAAGCTCAGACCCGACCCGTAATGTTCTACGCCTCCAGCCGAGAAGTCTACGGCGAGCCAATCTATCTTCCGGTGAACGAGAACCACCCGAAAAAACCCGTCTCGATTTACGGCATGACCAAGCTCTGTGCCGAGAGAACCTGCCTTTCCTATTCAGCAACCTCCTTGCTCGACAGATCAGTCAACCATCTAACATTCCGTTTCTCCAACGTGTACGGAAGCACCAGGGACCTACCATCCAGAGTCATACCGACGTTCATGATGCAAGCTTTCCGGGGAGAAGACATAACCCTGTATGATGGCGAGCAGGTTCTAGACTTCACCTTCATCGACGACACTATCTCTGGAATAGTGAAAGCCTACACGTCGTGCCTTGACGGTCACCGAGAGCTGCTCGGAGAAGATTTCCATTTTGTCACAGGCAGAGGTGTATCCGTCGCGAGCCTTGCCAAGATGATCGTCAACCTAGTAGGGTCCCATTCCAAGATCATTACCAGCGACGCGAAAGATTTCGAGGTCCGCAAGTTCATCGGCGACCCCCGGAAATCCTACAAACTGCTCGGCTACGAACCGAGGGTCAGGCTCGAGGATGGTTTGAGAATTCTCAGCGAGAGGCTAGCCCCGAGCATCCAAGCGAGATGAGCTCCGGGCAACCAGGATTGTCCCTGAGCATTCGAATGGAGCCGAGGCCGTGAACACGTTGCAGGCGATACTAGAAGCCCCGCCAAGACGGAAATTTGTCAATGCGCGCCCCAGAGTGGAGGGGAAGTTTCTCTTTGTTGGCGAAGAAAAGTTCTGGGTTAGAGGCATCAGCTATGGCACCTTCCAGATAGACGAGAACGGGGAAGAGCGCCTTGCTCGTGAGATGGTAGAGAGAGATTTCGCCCAGATCGCCGAGAACGGCTTCAACGTTGTAAGGGTCCACACCGGTCCTCCTCGCTGGCTTCTTGATGTGGCGCAGAAGAACGGTCTCCGGGTGATGGTCGGGCTCAACTGGGGCGAGCAGATGGCCTTCTTGGACCAGCCTGACAGAAGAGACGAGATCGAAGCCAAGGTCAGGAGATGGATCCGCCGCTGCTCCGGCCACCCCGCAGTATTCTGTTATAGTATCGGAAACGAGATTACGTCCTCGATCGTCCGCTGGCACGGAAGACGACAGGTCGAGAAATTCATCCAACACCTCTACCACGCCGCCAAACAAGAGGACCCCGACGCACTCGTAACCTACGTGAACTACCCCTCGACCGAATACCTACGTCTCCCCTTCCTCGACTTTCTCTCCTTCAACGTCTACCTCGAATCACGACAAGCCTTCGAAGACTATCTTTCCCGACTACACAACCTAAGCGATGATCGTCCCGTGCTCCTCAGCGAGACCGGGCTGGACAGCCTTCGCAACGGCGAGGAGAAACAAGCCAGCACTCTGGAATGGCAGGTCCGAGCAGTCTTCAAGCAGGGCTGCTGCGGCGTCATAGTCTTCGCCTGGACAGACGAATGGTACCACGGAAAACACCTGGTAGAAGACTGGAAATTCGGGCTGACGACCCGCGATCGAACGCCAAAGCCTGCTCTTCGCGCTGTCAGACAAGCCTTCCAAGAATCCCCGTTCCCACCCGGCATAAACTGGCCGAGAATCTCGGTAGTGGTCTGCAGCTACAATGGCGCATCGACCATCCGAGACACTCTCGACGGTTTGCAAAAGCTCGACTACCCTGGCCTCGAAACAATCGTTGTTGATGATGGGTCTACCGACTCGACCGCGCAAATAGCCTCAGAATATCCTGTCCAACTGATCCGCACCAAGAATGGAGGTCTCAGTCAAGCCCGCAACACTGGCATACAGGCGGCTACTGGAGAAATGGTCGCATTCATCGACGACGACGCATACCCCGATATTCACTGGCTAAAGTTTCTCGCCAAAACCATCATCGAAGGAAAATATGTTGGAGTTGGGGGACCCAACCTTCCACCACCAAATGATGGATGGAAAGCCGATGCAGTGGCAAACTCACCGGGAAATCCCAATGTGGTCTTGCTCACCGACAGAGTTGCAGAGCACATTCCGGGAGCCAACATGATGTTCAGGAAAGACGCCCTCAACAAGATCGGTGGATTCGACCCTGTCTTCAGAGCCGCGGGCGATGATGTCGATCTTTGCTGGCGCCTACGGGAGGCAGACGGAATAATCGGGTTCTCCCCTGCCGCGGTGGTCTGGCATCACCGGCGCAACTCGTTCCGGAAGTTCTGGAGACAACAGGTAGGCTACGGCCGGGCCGAAGGGTTGCTGGAGCGCAAATGGCCTGAGAAGTACAACTCCGCCAGCCAAGTGAGCTGGCAGGGACGCATCTACGGAAAGGGCCTGCCGTTAGACCTCGCCTCATTCAGGGGCCGTGTCTATCAAGGCGTCTGGGGCAGCGCACCTTTCCAGTCCCTCTATCAAGCTCCGCCCTCTCGCTGGTCCCTAACGCTTAGCCCGGAATGGTACTTGGTAATCGGTGCGCTGGCTATTGGGTTCGTTCTTAGTCTAGGCTGGAGCGCTTCGAGCATATTCGGCCTGCTGATTCTTACATCGCTGGCACTCCCGATCTCTCAAGCTTGGATGAACGCCCGCCAAGCAAAATTCCCGGACAGGTTACGGAAAGGTCTCTGGCAAGCGTTGCGATTACGAGCAACAGTCTTTGCTCTCCATCTACTGCAACCACTAGCACGCCTTGAAGGAAGGCTGAAGGGCGGTCTCACACCATGGCGGAGACACGGGACCGAGGCCAGGATCCAGCTTCGCACCTCGAGACTGACGATGTGGCGTGACCGACGCGAAAGCCTTGAGGATACCCTAGAAAATCTGCAGAGACAGCTCAGAGAGGCCAGCGCGGTCGTGACAGCGGGCGGAGACTATGACCGTTGGGATCTAGAGGTCCGAGGGGGCTTGTTCGGAGGCGGACGATTACTAGCAGCCGTCGAAGAGCATGCCCCGGGAAAACAGTTCTTGCACTTCAGAGTCACCCCAAAATACTACTCATTAGCAATTCTCCTAGCCACTGTTTCCACTTTGATGTCGATCATAGCTGGACTCTCTGGAGCCCGGATTCCCAGCGCCACATGGGCGCTAATGGCAATCCTCGTCGCGATACGTGCTCTCGGAGACGCAGGATCGGCAGCGGATACGTTGCGGGAGACCGTAAAGCGGTTCGGTGCAAGCTAACAAATGAGATTCGCCTACATACAAACGTTCTTCATCGCCTTCCTTCTCTTCTGGATTATCTTCGCCTACGAAATCGACTCCAATTCCAGACTCAGCTTTGATGCTCAGCTACCCTACAACCTCTCCACAACGACCCTCATCACCATCATAACTGCAGGACTCGCTTTGAGTATTGGCTTGCTGACCGCTAACTACCGAGAGAATCGGAAAAGATTGGGGGTAGCCAGAATGCTTCCCCAGCAAGCCCCGGTGCGGCCACCTCAACTTCAAACACGCAAGCCGAGAATGTTGCAAAGGGTGCTATCCGAACTACGGCCCTACATGTTATCGATCTTATTCGTCTTTGCCATCTCGCTGACCGCAATCCCTCTTGCCCTAGTAAGCCCGCTGCCAATCAAGATAATAGTGGACAATGTCCTTGGAACTCGGCCTCTCCCCGGCTATCTCAGAATCATCACAACAAACCTGTCGCAGGTCTCAGCGCAGGCCCTAGTTGTGATTGCCATAGGGATACTCGTGGTCGGCACGGTCCTCACTAACGTTCAACAATTGTTGAACGTCTGGGCAACAAACAAGGTTGGAAACCGCATTACGCTTGAGACTCGTGCCCGTCTCTTCCGACAGATGCAACGCCTCTCCATACTTTATCATGACACAAAGGGTGTTAGTGACTCGACGTACCGGGTCCAGTACGACGCGCTCTGGCTCCAGCTTCTGGCCGTTGATACTCTGCCGCCGCTGGTCACTTCCGTCTTCACTGTTGTCGGGATGATTCTGGTTATGCTGGTTCTTGACTTGGAATTGGCGTTGATAGCCATGGCAGTTGCACCGTTCATGCTGTTGTTCACCTTCGTGTACCGGCAGCGGCTTCGAGCTGGGTGGAAGAAGGTGAAGACTTCTGAGAGTGCGGCAATGTCTGGCGCGCAGGAGTCACTAAGCGCGTCCAGAGTGGTGAAAGCCTTCGGCCAGGAAGAACGGGAAAATGAACAGTTCTTCTCCCGTTATAGCGAAAGTGCGAGAGCTGCCCTCAAGGTCTTCGTTGAGGGGGGAGTCTACAATCTCCTAATGGGCCTTGTAACAGCCGTCGGATTGGCCGCGGTTCTCTACGTCGGAATCGGCCATGTTCAATTGGGCACTCTGACTCTTGGAGGATTGTTGATCGTGAACTATTACCTCACACAGATCTACGGACCACTTAGAGACGTGGGAAAGCGCATAATTGACGTCCAAAAGGCGTTTGCCGGGATGGACCGATTCCTCGAGATTCTCGACGAAGAACCTGATGTGAAGGAAGCCCCGAATGCGTTAAAGTTGGCAAGAGCAAATGGACGAGTCGTTTTCGAAGACGTTTCCTTCAGCTATCAGCAAGGACGCTCTGTACTGCAGAATGTTTCTTTCATCTTAGAACCTGGGTCATGCCTTGGAGTCGTCGGGCCCACCGGCTCGGGCAAGACAACATTGTCCAGCCTCATTCTTCGATTCTTTGACCCTACTCAGGGAAAAATCACCCTAGACAGAGTAGATCTCAGACAGTACAAGATTGCAGATCTGAGGAACCAGTTCGCAGTGGTCTTGCAAGACACAGTTCTCTTCTCCACAACCATAGCAGAGAACATTCGATTCGCGAAACCTAGGGCGAGTATGAATGATATTGTTACAGCTGCAAAAGCAGCCCATGTGCACGAGTTCATCACTAGCCTCCCTGATGGGTACGATACACTGGTGGGCGAACGTGGAATGAAACTCTCAGGGGGAGAGCGACAACGCGTCTCCATTGCAAGGGCCTTCCTCAAGGATGCGCCAATCTTGATACTTGACGAGCCTACGAGCGCCCTCGACATTAACACTGAGACTGCCATTCTAGATTCAATGCAAGACCTGATGAGGGGAAGGACAACCCTCATGATTGCCCATCGTCCAAGCACGCTGAGAAACTGTGACACGATTGTCACTCTGGAGAGTGGAAGGATTGGCGGAACGACGCTAATGTTCCCGAACCCTGGGAGGGCATGAAAGTAGCCAATGCCTGAGAATCAGAAAACGCGTGCAAATAGGTTGGGAATCCAGGTAATTCCAAGTCTAGACCTGCGCATGAGGGAGGTACGCGCAATCGGCCTGAGGATGTTTGAACCGGACGGTCAGAGGGCGGGGGACGCGCAGGCAGCGAGCGGACAGGTGATCAGCCAGACAGAAATCGGCAACGGAGCAATGAGGCAGAGTCTTGGGTGGAACCGTCTTTCGGATGAGTATCATGACCCGGCGAATGCCCTAATCTCCTCTGTTCAAGAGATGGAAAAGAATCCATGATTGAAGGTCTGGACAAGGTGCTTGACGGTAGCGGGCAACCCGGCCTACACGAACTTCGCGACCTGTTGGGCGAGCTGCTTGACGGTCCATCGGTGGACGGATCCTTCATCGAGCATCAGAATCTGCAGCGACGGTCGATGCGGGTGTTCCGCCTGCGCTTCTCCATTAACGGTAGCATTCGCACTTGGATCGTGAAGCGCTTAGCGCCGGAGATAGCCCAACGAAACGAGCTCGTCGCTAAACGCTGGCTGCCCGCGGTAGGCCTGAACGACCTCGGCCCCCCGTTGGCCGGCAGTGTGGCCGAGCGAAGCGGTGCCTGGGTCTGGCATGTGTACCACGACCTCGGCCCACACGAGCTGGATCCGCAAGATGCAAGCGTTGACGCAGTTAGGACTGCCATAGAACAAATTGCGCGAATGCATACGCGGTTTGAGAGCCATGCTCTCTTGGGTGAAGTCCGCCTCCACGGGGGCGACCTGGGTGTGCACTTCGTCGAATCGAACGTGCGAGACGCCATTTACGCACTAGAAGCCTGCCAAGAGAGTCCACCACGCCAAGAGCTGCGCGACCGCCTTCTACGCCGACTCTACACAATTCGTAGTGAGCTGCCTCAGAGGGAAGAGGTACTGAAGAAGTGGGGAGGACCCGAAACGTTGCTTCACGGCGACCTGTGGACCATCAACGTGTTCGTTATGCAATCTGCAAACGGGCTGCGTGCTCGGCTCATAGACTGGGACCATGCTGCTGTAGGCCCCTTTAGTTACGACCTCTCGACATTTCTCCTGCGCTTCCCACGCGAACGTCGGCTATCGATCCTGAAACTCTACACCGAAGAAGTGGCACGCGGCGGCTGGCGGCTGCCTACGCATGCTGAGCTGAATGCTCTTTTCGAAACGGCTGAGTATGCACGGCTCGCGAACTCCGTTATTTGGCCGGCGATCGCGTTGGTGATGGACCACGCTGAGTGGGGATTCGAAATGTTCGCGGAGATCGACAGATGGTTTGAGAACTTTGAACCTGTGCTCCCCATGTAGTGCACCGTCGCTTGGAGTGAAGCAGCGTCAGGTCGCGCCCTCCATCGGGAGGGAAGTGATGACAACGCCGACGGTGGTTATTGGGGGTTACAAAGTCGCCTCCTTCCCTGAAATTGGAGGGCATTTCTGGGTTTACCTTCAGTACGCCCTCGGGCTGCGCCAACTCGGTTGCGACGTGTACTGGCTGGAGGCCTTCCGCACCAAGGGTCACGCCGAACCGGACGCCACCGCGCTTGCCACATTCCGCGCACGGATGCAACGATATGGGCTGGCCCGTAAGTGCATCACTTATGTGACGCACAGCAATAGGCCTTCGCCAAAAGCGCCGACTGAGTACCTCGACATAAACCGTGATGAGGCCGAAGCCATCTTTGAGAAGGCCGATCTCCTCCTGAACTTCCACTACTCACTCAGCCCTGCGCTGCTGAGACGCTTCCGGCGCACCGCCCTGGTGGATATCGATCCAGGGCTTTTCCAGTTCTGGATCAGCCGTGGACAACTGCAAGTCTCCCCACATGACTTGTACTTCACCACTGGCGAGACTGTGGGCAAACAAGGCAGCAAGATTCCCGATTGCGGTTTGAACTGGATAAATATCCGGCCGCCCGTCAGCTTGGAACATTGGCCTTATCGCTTCGATCCCAGTTGCGAAGCATTTACCACTGTTTCGAGCTGGGATTCTCCCGATTGGGTTGAGGACGGCGAAGAAAGATACGAAAACACGAAGAGGGTCGCGTTTCTCGAGTTTGAGGATTTACCCCGGCTGACGCGCCAACCGCTGGAGCTAGCCCTGTTTATGAAAAATCCACGAGACATGAAGGAGTGGAAGCAACTAGAAACGCAGGGTTGGCGGATACGCCACTCTGGCGAGGTCGCCTCCTCCCCCGAGCTATATCAGGCACACATCCA
>Ga0209160_1004439_pt1 | contig 11199 bp, 14 predicted proteins | sample GraSoiAngelo_153_FD_186167 | JGI IMG/M metagenome (GOLD analysis project Ga0209160, IMG submission 186167) | Grasslands soil microbial communities from the Angelo Coastal Reserve, California, USA - 14_1009_12_40cm (SPAdes) (version 2) | ecosystem: Environmental > Terrestrial > Soil > Grasslands ...
GAAGAGTCAGAGGTCTACGGCCGGATGGACGGACCACTCTTCGGAATTGAGCCGAGCGGCGCAGAAGTCCGCTACCGGGTCGTCATCTTCTTCCCCGTGCGCGATGGCCGGTTCACCGGTGAGCGCGTGTACTTCGATGTTGCGGAGCTGGCCAGGCAAATCCCGGCGGCGAAGCGGCTGCTTGAGGCAACCCCGGCCTGAGCCGATATAATCGCGCCCGGCGATGAACGTCGCGGTCCCTAAGGAGATAACAGCGGGAGAGCGACGGGTCGCATTGGTCCCGGACGGAGCCCAGAAGCTCGCCGCCGGCAAGCTCTCGGTCCTCGTTCAGTCGGGCGCCGGCCGGCCGGCGTTCTTTCCCGACGAGGCATACGAAAAGGCGGGCGCGAAGTTGGCTCCGGACGCGGCCACGATATACGCCGAGGGCAATGCCCTACTCAAGGTCCAGCCGCCCACCCTGGAAGAGGTCGCGCGGATGCAGGCCGGGGCGGTCCTGATCAGCTTTCTCCAGCCAGCCTGGAATGGCGAGGTGGTCAAGGCGCTCGCCCGCCAGAGGGTGACCGCGTTCAGCCTGGAGCTGGTGCCGCGGATGCCCTCTCCTCCCAGGCGAACGTCGCCGGCTACAAGGCGGTGCTGATGGCGGCCACCCGGCTGGGCAAGTTCTTTCCGCTACTGATCACGGCGGCCGGCACCGTGGCCCCGGCCCGGGTGCTCGTCCTGGGAGCCGGCGTCGCCGGGCTGCAGGCGATCGCCACCGCCCGACGGCTCGGCGCCATCGTCGAAGCCTTTGACGTCCGTCCGGCGGTGAAGGAGGAGGTGAAGAGCCTGGGCGCCACCTTCATCGAGCTGCCGCTCGAGGCGCAGGAAGGCCAGGGTGGATACGCCCGGGAGCAGTCGCCCGAGTTCCTCCGCCGCCAGCAGGAGCTGCTGGGCGACCGGGTCGCGGCAGCCGACGTCGTCATCACGACGGCGGCCGTCCCCGGGCGGCGAGCCCCGATCCTTGTGACCAAGGAGATGGTCGCCCGGATGCGTCCCGGCTCGGTGATCGTCGACCTGGCCGCCGAGACGGGCGGCAACACCGAGGGCCTCAAGCCGGGCGAGGTCCTGGACGTGGGCGGGGTGGTGATCGATGGCACCCGCAATATTCCGAGCACGGTGCCTGTGCACGCCAGCCAGCTATACAGTCGCAACGTCACAAACCTTCTCCTGCTGCTGGTCAAGGACGGGAACCTCAACCTCAATTTCGACGACGAGATCGTCAAGGGCAGTTGCGTGACTCACGGCGGCGAGCTCGTGCATCCACGGGCCAGGGAGCTCCTGGAGACCACAAGGCAGTGAGCTCCGAGCTCCTCAACGAGTTCACCTTCTTCGTGCTCGCCATCTTCGTCGGCATCGAGGTCATCTCCAAGGTCCCGACCATCCTGCACACCCCGCTGATGTCAGGCACCAACGCCATCCACGGCATCATCCTGGTGGGGGCGATCGTGATCGCCGCGAGCGCCAACGACCCATTGCATATCGTGCTGGGACTGGTGGCCGTCACCCTGGCCACTATCAATGTCGTCGGCGGCTTCGTCGTAACGGACCGGATGCTCGAGATGTTTCGGGCCCGCCGGCCCACGCGAGCGGCGCCGGAGGTGCCAGGCGAGCGTTTGAGGCAGTCCGGCTCCGCCAAGTGAGTCTCGCGATTTCGCTCGCCTACCTGGTCGCCGCTGTCCTCTTCATCCTGGGACTGAGGCAGCTGAGCTCACCGCGGGGAGCCCGCCGGGGCAATCAGACGGCTGCCGTCGGCATGGTTATCGCGCTGGGGGCGACCATTCCACTGCTCCATTTCACGACAGCGGGGCTCGTGATCGTCCTGATCGGCATCGCCATCGGCGCTCCCATCGGAGCTCTCACCGCCCGCCGGGTGCATATGACCGCCATGCCGCAGATGGTTGCCATTTTCAACGGCGTTGGTGGCGGGGCAGCCGCGCTGGTGGCTGTCACCGAGCTGCTCGACCAGGGTATGCACCCGGCGTTCGCCCTCGCCTTTCCCAGCGTGTTGTCCATCGTCATCGGCGGAGTCTCCTTCGCCGGCAGCGTGGTGGCCTTCAGCAAGCTGCAAGGCCTGCTAACCGGGACGCCCATGACCTACCCGGGCCAGCAGGTGGTCAACGGTCTGATCGCCCTGGCGATCATCGCTCTGGCCGTCGCGGTCCTCACCGCCGGCTCCGTACCCGCCTTTTTTGTTGCCTTGTTGATCCTGGCCCTGGTCCTTGGGGTGGCCTTTGTCCTCCCCATAGGCGGGGCGGACATGCCCGTTGTGATCTCACTGTTGAACGCGTTCACTGGCCTGGCCGTCGCGGCCAGCGGCTTCGTGCTCAACAACTTTGCCCTGATCGTGGCCGGCACCCTGGTGGGCGCGTCGGGCACCCTGCTTACCAAGTTGATGAGCGATGCCATGGGCCGCTCGCTCGCCAACGTGCTGTTTGGCGCCTTCGGCCAGGTCGTTGCCGGTCCCGCCGGTGTGGCCGGCGCAGAGGGTAAGAGCGTACGGTCCGGGTCTCCCGAAGACGTTGGGACCATGCTCGCCTATGCGCGCAAGGTGATCATCGTCCCGGGTTACGGGCTGGCGGTTGCACAGGCGCAACACGCCGCACGGGAGCTGGCCGACGAGCTCGAAAGGAGGGGCGTGGACGTCGAGTACGCCATCCACCCGGTGGCGGGGCGGATGCCGGGCCACATGAACGTGCTGCTGGCCGAGGCGAACGTGCCCTACGAACAGCTCAAGGAGATGGACGAGATCAACGACGAATTCAAGTTCACCGACGTGGCACTGGTGGTGGGCGCCAACGACGTGGTAAACCCGGCGGCCCGCAACGCGCCCGGCAGCCCGATCTATGGGATGCCGATCCTGAATGCGGACGAGGCGAAGAACATCGTGTTCATGAAACGGAGCATGCGGCCGGGCTTCGCCGGTATCGACAACGAGCTCCTCTACGACCCCAAAACAATCATGCTCTTCGGTGACGCGAAGGACTCGCTGACCAAGCTGGTCGCCGCCGTGAAGGCCGTATAGCCGGTCTGCAGATCGCCACCTGCCGTCCGGAAGGTGCGGCTGACCTGCACCGCCTCACGCAAAGCGCTTTCGCGGGTTACGGCTGGCTGAATCCGCCCAGCGGGGCACTTAAGGAGACCGAGGCCGACGTCCGCAACGACCTGACCGCCAACGGGGGAGCGCTTGCCTCCATCGACGGCCGCGTTGTGGGCGGGCTCCGGTTCGAGCGAGAGCCTGGCTACCTGCACGTTCGACGGGTTGCGGTCGACCCCGCCTACCAGCGTCAGGGCATCGGTCGGGCGCTGATGGAATGGGCTCACCGACACGCCGCGAGCCAGGGCTATCGCGAGGTGCGAGTCGGCGTGCGGCGCGAGCTCCCCGGCAATCGCGCCTTTTACGAGCGGCTCGGCTACGGCGTGGTAGCCGAGCATTCCCACCCCGGCCACAACGAAGTCACCTGGTACGAGATGGCTCTCAGCCTCCCCCAGTGATCGACTATTTGGGCGGCGCCGGTTTGAGGTCGAGTGAGAGCGAGTTGATGCAGAAACGCTGCCCGGTGGGCTGCGGCCCGTCGTCAAAGACGTGTCCTAAATGCGAGCCGCACCGCTTGCAGAGCACCTCTGTGCGCCTCATAAACAAGCTGTTGTCCGCGTGGAGCTCGACATTGGCGGCGTTTACCGGCTCGTAGAAGCTCGGCCAGCCCGTCCCGGACTCGAACTTGGTGCCGGAGCTGAACAGCTCGGCCCCGCAGGCGGCGCAGCAGTAGGTGCCGTCCGCCTTGGTGTGGACGTATTCACCGCTGAAAGGCGGCTCGGTCCCCTTCTCCCGCAGCACGTGGTACTGCGCCGGAGACAGCTTGCTCCGCCATTCGTCGTCCTTCTCTGTCTCTGTCGAAGGTTTGGCCACGCCTTAAGTCTAGGAGCTTCGGCGTCAGGGGCCGGGTGGCAAGGCGTCGATGGTGAGCGGCAGCACGAAGACGCCGCCGCCACCCTGGAACCGGATGCGATAAGTCCCCGGAGTCGAGGGTCGGGCGAACTCGCAGTAGACGCGCGCGTTGTGGTACAGAGGTGAATTGGGCGAATTGATGGCCGTCTTGGGGACGGTGATGCCGGCGCCGCAACCCTGCCCGATGATCTTGCCGGCCGGATCGACGAGCGTGATGGTGTTAAGGCCGATCTCCGGATTTGAGGCGCCGTTGATGACCGCCTGGAGGTGAACCACAGTCGGCGTCACTTCGAAGATCTCGATGTTCCCCTTCCAGCGCCCGAGCGGGAATTGTTTGGGGGCCGCGATCGGGATCGATGGCTGGACCTTGAGGGCTAGCGTGAAGCTCCATTTTCCCTCCAGCCCACGGTTGGTGCGGTAGTCCCACAGACTCGTTACCGAGATCGCCAGGTGGGCGATCCCCTTCGTCCCCGGCCGAGGCCCTCCCTCGAGGATGGACACGGAGTCCGTTGGGGTCACCCCGAAGTCCGAACCCCCGGCGTTGATGAAGCCGTAGTCGTCGTTGATCATGAAGTTTGGGGTTCCGATTTTCGGTTCGACCCGAGAGAACAAGACGATGCGGGCCGGATCCGCATAGGCGCCCATGATGGTGATCGTGTGGCCGCTGTCAGTGGCCGAGACGTTAACGGGGGTGACCAGAGAAGCCAGGTCGGTCATCCGGGCGGCGGCAAGGTCCGCCGCCGGCACCGGCGGCAAGGGAGTGGGCGTGGCGACAGCTACCGTCGGACTCGGGCTGACCGGCGCCGGCCCCTGGTGCGCCGGCTGCTGGCCGACCTTGATGTAGTTGACACCCAGAGCCACCGTGCCGACAAAGAGGAGAAACGCGGCGGCCAGCGCCAGGTCCCGTCGCAGGGTCGGCCGGGGTGCCGCCTGGGCTGGCGCGATCGCGATCCGCGCCATGATCCGCCGCTCCAGCTCGGGCGTCGGTGGGACCGCGTCGGGATAGGCTTCGCCCACGCGCCGAATTCGCTGCTCAAGCTCGAGATCGGCCGGCATCAGACTGCCACCTCCCTGGCCTGGGCCGCAGCCAACCGGCTCCGCAGCCTGGCGAGCGCCCGATGGACGAGTACGCGAACGCTAACGGACGGCATCCCCAGGACGCGCGCGGTTTCGGCGAATGACTGGTCTTCGAAGTACCGCAGATATATTGCCTGCTGCTCCCGCAGACTGAGGCTGTGGAGCGCGTCGAGCAACGCCGGATCCCCGGCGCGGCGCTCGACCTCCGCGAGCGGATCCGCGACGTCTACCAGCGCGTACAGAGGTTTCCGCTGACGGAATTGCCGGCGATGGTAGTCCTTGACCAGGTTTGACACCACCCGATAGAGCCACCGTCGAAACTCGACCTCTTCCGAAGGGGTATTCTTTGAGGCCCACACCCGGGTGAAGGCCTCCTGCACGATCTCCTGGGCGATGTCGATGTCCCGCACCTGCATGTAGGCAAACCTCACAGCCGGGCGTGCCGTGATCCTGACCAGGGACTCGAACCAGGGCCGATCGTCAGCCTTTACCGAAGGGTCCTCCGGGTGGATCTTGGCACATCCGAACCATTACTGCCCCTACAACGACAGTGCGTCCGTGAATGTTTCAGACACCGGCGACGTTTTGCCAGTGTTGGCGGCAAACCTCGACCAGCTCCCGGCGGACGGCACTCAGCGCCTGGTGATCCGCCCCGAGAAATCGAGGGTGATCGCTTTCAATGTGACGATGGGCATCATCTCGCTCATCGGTGCGGGGGCCATGCTGACCGCCGGCAGTCCGGTTTCCGCCCTCGTTTGCCTGGGAATGGGCGGGTTAGTGATCTACGCGGTGCTCGGCTGGCACCTTTGGGTCGACTCGGAGCGGGTGGGAGTCAGTCGCTTCCCCTGGGGTGCTTCCTGCCGGCGGGACCAATTGGACCGCCTGGAACTCGTCTTCGGGGGCCGCGGCGGCAATGCATGTGCGTTCGTTCGCAAAGGCGGCCACACCGCTTTCAGGGTGTCCGCGAAACCGTTTGGCACCACTCAACTCAAGGCTCTCGCCCGATCGCTCGGGGTGCCGTATTACGACCTGTTCTCCGGGCGTTCTATCGACATTCAGCAGCCAGGTCCGTAGACCGCCGGCGGGTCTTGGTGCCGAGGGCCAGAATCGAACTGGCGACACCATGATTTTCAGTCATGTGCTCTACCAACTGAGCTACCTCGGCACGATCCCGTATTCTAGCGCCCAACTTTCCGCCCGAATAGGACCTGGCGAAGGCGCCCCTCCTCATGGCATTGTGGTCGTATGTGGATCTGGTTGAGCATGCTTGGCGAGCTGGTCATCGGCGGCGCCTTCACCTACCTCGGGCTGCGCATGACCAGCCGCAAGGACTCCAGGCAGGCGCTGGTGATGGGCGTGTTCCTGGCTGCCGTCTGCTTCGGTATCGCCGCCCTGGCGAGTCTCTGGTTCCTGGCCAAGGGGCGGGCCTGATGGCTGCCTCCACGGGCCCAGGTCCCGAACACCAGGAGTTGACCGGCGAGCTAGCCGAACTCGACCGGAAGTTGCGTGAGCTATCGCAGCAGTGGGAAGACGTAGAGCGAGTCATCAATGAAAAGGTCCGCCAGCGCCGGGAGCTGATCGCTCGCCAGGAGGAGAAGCAGGAGGACCACGCGGACGAGATCAACCGGCTGCAATCAGACGTCTACGCTCTTCGCGATCGCCTGGACATGCTCCGAGATTCCCACCTCGACTTCAGCGCCCTCTACCGGATCGTCCAGCAGGCGAAGCAGTAAAAAAAACCTCCTCCAGCCGCGGGCTGGAGGAGTGCGTCGTACGAACGGTGCTGGAGTGGCCTGCGCGGCCTACTCGGCCTTTCCGAACCTCTTGATCTCCTCCAACTCCTGAGGGGTCAGCTCGCGCGGAAGCTGCCCTCGCTTGACCTTCTCCGACTGGACCTGCTGCCGGATGACCTCCACCACCTCCGGGTTCGCCAGCGTGGTGATGTCGCCGGGGCTCGTGAAGTTGGAGATCCCGGCGATGACCCGACGCATGATCTTGCCCGATCGGGTCTTGGGCATGTCCGGGACGATCCAGACATTCTTCGGCCGGGCAACCTTCCCGATCAGGTTGTCGATCGTGCTGGATACCTTCTCCTCGATCTGCTTGCTCGGCTTCTGCCCCGGCTTTAGCGCGATGTAGATCTCCACCGCCCGACCACGTACCTCGTCGATCACCGGCACCGCCGCCGCCTCGGCGACCTCCTCCACTGTGAGGCTTGCCGATTCGAGCTCCTTGGTCCCCAGCCGGTGCCCGGCCACGTTGATCACGTCGTCGACGCGCCCCAGGATGCGGAAGTAACCGTCGGCTGCCTGCAAAGCGCCGTCGCCGGCGAAGTAGGGCCAGTCGTGCCAGTCCTTGCTGTCCTTGTTCTTGTTGTACTTCTTGTAATAGATCTCCACGAACCGCTCCGGCGCGCCATAGATGGTCTGGAAAATGCCGGGCCAGGGGTTGCGGATGCAGATGTTGCCGGCCTTTGAGCTCCCCTTGGGTACCGGCTTCCCCTCCTCGTCGAGGATGGTCGGGAATATTCCCAGCACGCCCGGACCGCAGCTCCCAGGCTTCATGGGTTGGAGCGCGGGAAGCGTGCTCCCCAGGAAACCGCCGTTCTCGGTCTGCCACCAGGTATCGACGATGACGGCCTCGCCCTTCCCGACAGACTGGTAGTACCACCGCCACACTTCCGGCTCGATCGGTTCTCCCACCGTGGTCATGTGCTTGAAGTGGTAGCTGTACTTTTTGGGTTCGTCGGGGCCAAGCTTGCGCAGCATCCGGATGGTGGTGGGCGCGGTGTGGAAGATGTTGACCCCGAGGCGCTCGGCAATCCGCCAGGGACGGCCGGGATCCGGGTAGGTGGGAACGCCTTCGTACATGACACTGGTGGCCGCCAGCGCCAGGGGACCGTAAACGATGTAGGAGTGGCCCGTGATCCAGCCGATGTCGGCGAAGCACCAGTAGGTGTCCTCCGGATGGATGTCCTGGTAGTACTTCGAGGTGCCGGCGACATACGAGAGGTATCCGCCGGTGCTGTGCTGCGCTCCCTTCGGTTTGGCGGTCGTACCGCTCGTATACATCAGGAAGAGGGGCGCCTCCGCCGGCATGGACACCGGCTCGATGATTTTTCTCCGATAGTCCGCGAGCACCTCGTCCACGAAGAAATCGCGGCCTTTCACCATCGGGGTTTTGGACGAGTACTGGCCGGAATGACGTCGCCAGACCAGCACCTTGTCGACCTCGAAGCCCTCCTTCTTCGCCGTGGCGATGGCCTCCTCGGCCTTGGCCTTGTGGTCGAGCAGCTCGCCGTTGCGGTAATAGCCGTCCATCGTGATCAGGATCCGGCTGCCTGAATCGGCGATCCGGCCGCCACAAGCGGCACCGCTGAACCCGCCGAACACCTCTGAATGGATGACGCCGAGCCGGGCGCAGGCCAGCATGGAAACGGGCAGGTCGGGGACCATCGGGAGGTGGAAGGTCACCCGATCACCCTCCTTGAGACCACAGAAGTCCCGCAGCAGGGCCGCGAACTCGTTGATACGCTCGTAGAGCTCCTGGTAGGTGATCGCCTGGGTGACCTGGTCCTCCGGCTCGGGGACCCAGATGAAGGCTGCCTTGTTCCGGTACTTCGCCAGGTGGCGGTCGACACAGTTGTACGAGGCGTTCAGCCGGCCGCCGACGAACCATTTCCAGAAGGGCGCGTTGCTGGTGTCGAGCGTGGTGTGCCAGTACTTGTCCCAGGTGAGCAGGTCCGCGTATTCCCTGAAGCACTCTGGGAAGTTCTCTTCCTTGAATCGTTCGAAGATGGCCGGGTCGCTGGCATTGGCCTGGCCGATGAACTTCGCCGGCGGGTGGAAGTACTCCTCTTCTCGCCAGTGGACGGCGATCTGAGCCTCGGAGACCTCGATTTCTTCCGCCGTTTTCATTGCCTCAATCTCCTCCCGTCATTGGTCCGCCGCCCTAACCAAACGATACCGATATCCCTCGTCGGGAGACGCCTCACTCGGAGGCGCCTCCCGGATGCGCGTCTCGTTAACGCCGTGGCCGAGCCGGCATCGGCTTCCACACCGGCGCCCCGACCCACACCGAGCCCGGAACCTGCGAATTCGCCACGTCGGCAGCCGACGTGTACCAGGCGACCAGCGCGGTGATGATCCCCATCCAGCCACCGGCCTGGATCAAGCTGGTATTCGCGTTGAACTGACCAAGGAGGAGCAGGATCTCGGTGATCTCGAGCGTGAGGAAGACGCCGAAGACGGCCGTATTGATGCGCGTCGCCCAGATCATCATGTAGGTGTTGAAGATGGCGAAGGCCAGAAAGAACCACCCGAGCGAAACCGATACGTCTTCCGCCTTGATCTTGCCGAGAAGCGCCAGCAGCAGGTAGGTTCCCACCGCCAACCAGAAAGCGCCGTAGGTCGAAAAGGCGGTTGCGCCAAACGTGTTCCGGTTGCGGAAGGCCCACATGCCGGCCATGAACTGACCCAGGCCGCCGTAGAAGATGGCCAGGCCGATGACGATGGCGTTGCCGTGATCGCCAAAGCCGCCGAGATTTGCGTTATGGGCGCTGAGCACGAAGGTAGTTAACGCGAAGCCGGCAAGCCCCAGGGGGGCGGGATCCGCGACCACAGGCACGGTCGCCGGCGTTGCCATCACGCGCTCATCATGTTCTGGCATCGATCATTCCTCCTCCAATCTCATTTCGAGTCGTTCCGGCGAGTCGATTCGCACCGGACCGAGACTCAAGGAGGATGAGGACCGTGGTCGAGGAATGCCAACGGGGACGTGGGTTTGACCCCTTGCATGGCTCCCCTTAATGTGCCAACGCCTATTCACGATCTTAGCGCAAGCGGCTGAGCTCGGGCGGACCTAGGGGACGGCTGCCTCGCCCAGCAACTTTTCGACAATGACGCAGTCCTTCCAGACGCCGTGCAGCCTGGCGTGGCGGCGGTAGATGCCGACCTCGCGGAAGCCCAGGCTACGGCAGAGCGCCCGGCTGGGATCGTTCTCGGGGAAGATCCGGCTGAGCAGCTTCCAGAACCCCCTCGCCTCGCTCTGGCGGAACAGCTCCTCCATGACCGCGCGCCCGGCGCCTGACCGTCGATGGGAACGGTCGGTGTAGACAGAGACCTCAGCCACCCCTTCGTAGCAGCGTCGAGCCCGGTACGGGCTGATCCCGGCCCAGGCGATCACCTTCCCACCCTGCTCGGCCACCACCATCGGATACCGGCCGCGCCGGTCACTCAGGAGAGAGGCGATATCGCCCGCTGTACGCGGTTCCGTCTCGAAGGTCGCGGTCCGCTCTTCGATGCCCTGGTTATAGATCCGGGCAATCGCCTGGGCGTCTGCCTCGACCGCCTCACGGACGGTCATCGACGGCCCATGACCTGCAGGTAGGCCCGCTCGACCAGGTCGGCGACCTCCTTCCAGTCAACCTTCACGTCCAGCCACACGCCCAACCAGCCACGGCTCCCCACGTACGGCGGCGTGAAGTATTTGTCGGGCGCCTTGCGTATAAGCACCGCTTGCACGCCGTCAGGGGCAGCGCACCAGAACCGCGGGCAATGCAAGGCAGATTCGGCCGGGCCCGCCGGCCCACGCGGGTGGCGCGGAACGTGCCAGACCCGCGTTTGAGGCGTTTATGTGAGAGCACTGGGCGGTAGAGGGCTCGAACCACTGACCTCCTGCGTGTAAAGCAGGCGCTCTACCAGCTGAGCTAACCGCCCGCGGTGGTCAATTATGCAACGGCGGCGACGATCTTCCCAAGCGCGAAGCGCTCGGCGAGCCGGGCGACCACCGCATCCTCGATCTGTTCCATCGAGACGGGCCTCCCCAGCTCAAGCGCCATAGAGGTGATGCCTTTGTCCGGGATCCCGCAGGGCAGGATGTGCCCGAAGAGGCTGAGGTCGGTATTGGCGTTCAGAGCGAAGCCGTGGGTAGTCACCCCCTGAGCGACCTTGACGCCGATGGCGGCGATCTTGCGATCGCCGATCCAGACCCCCGTGTAGCCCTCCAGCCGACCTGCCCGGATGCCCCAGTCGTCGAGAACAGCTATCAGGCAGCCCTCGAGCGACCGCAGGTAGGCTCCCACGTCTGGCTGCGAGCCGAGGAAGAGGATGGGATACCCCACCAGCTGCCCGGGGCCG
>Ga0209160_1004440_pt1 | contig 11195 bp, 11 predicted proteins | sample GraSoiAngelo_153_FD_186167 | JGI IMG/M metagenome (GOLD analysis project Ga0209160, IMG submission 186167) | Grasslands soil microbial communities from the Angelo Coastal Reserve, California, USA - 14_1009_12_40cm (SPAdes) (version 2) | ecosystem: Environmental > Terrestrial > Soil > Grasslands ...
TTCTCAAGACACGGACGACTCCCTTCTCCATGTCGTCGAGGTCCTTCGCCTTCTCGGCCTTCCCAACAATGCCGTCGAGTTCGATTGTCGCCCTCTGGACCATCACAGCAAGCTGGCCTGACGCGATTCCCCTGGGCCTGGCTCCGGCCTCGGGCATGTGCGTCTCTGTGTCCCACCCCAGGACGGCCAGTGAGTGGTTGATGGCCCACACCTGGCTGTACTTCGAGAGGATGTCGCGGACGAGAGGGTTTCTAGCCAGCTGCGAACGGCGGCGGTCGGGCGGGCTGGCCTAAAAGGGGCTTTGCAGGCGCAGGTCACCGACTGAGAGAAGATTCCTATTAGGGTCGTGGCGAGATTCTTGCGCCTCCGCCGGGATATCATCGGTGCGCTGGGTGCGAGTGACAGGGGCTTCTCGAAGCGCTTAGTCCCGCCTGACAATCAAACTTGGCGTCTGTTCCCCCTCCGGTCTAGTTCATCTGCGACCGGTTGGCGAGGCGGCCTGACTTGAAGGTGAAGAGGAATTTCGAGGTGCTTAAATATGACACAATGTATAATTTTACATTGAGACCAATCTTGCGGGTGCGGGGTGTTGTGAGGAGGATAGGAAACTCGCTCGGACTAATCATACCTTGGGAGGAGGTTCAGAAACACAAGATCAAGGAGGGGGATGTGGTGGAACTCGAGGTTGAAAGGAGGGTCAATATCAGGGAGATGTTTGGCGCATTCGAGTTTTCGAAGAGCAGTCAGGAGATGAAGGACGAGGCAAGGGCCGAGTGGGGAGATTGAGGCCTGCCAAGAAGTTCTTCCTCGACACATACGCAATTCTGGAGTATCTGAGGGGAAACGCCGAGTACCTTAACCGGATGTCCGGTGCTGAGCTCGCGACCTCGCTGCTGAATTTGATGGAACTCTATTACGTCTTCTTGAGAGATCATGGCGAAAAAGCGGCCGAGAGCGTCTACTCGACATACAGGCACTACCAAGCGGAAATCATTGATGAGGATGTCAGAAGCGGGATGGCCCTGAAGCTGAGGATGAAATCGAAGAGAGTTGGTCTCTCATACGCGGACGCGCTCGGTTATGCCATCGCAGAGCGGTTGCGGATGAAGTACCTGACAGGGGACGATGCTTTCAGGAGCCTGCCGAACGTTGAGTTCGTCAAATAACTCTTGGACGGTACACCGACAAAGAGAGTCTGAAAGTTCAGGCGAGGACAAAAGCCCGACGTCTTTCGTTTACGCCTGCGAGAAAGGCGTCTCTTCTCTTCCTCCACACCTCGTCTAACTCTTTCGAGTATCCGAATACAGCCCACGGGGCCGTGTTTTGGACGAAATTCATCGCGACCCCTACATTGCCCTTGCTGTATCGCTTCGTGATCTCTCTGCCCGAGTTCAGTTTCAGGAGAAGATGATACTCCGAATACAGAGGGACGATGCCGTAGAGCATGTGCCTGACCCTTCTCTCATAGGCCCAAACTATGTTTCTCGCGTGAAAGCAATCGAATGTGAGGAAAGATCTTCGAATGAACCAGTGATTGGGGCCGACTTTGTATCCGACTACAGTTGGTATTGTCGCCTTTTCACTGCTGACGGAAGCGATGTCGCCTGAGAGGGAAAATCCGCTGCCTTCGTCTTTTGGAATTCTACCTTTGTATCTGAGAACTTTTGCGTAAAATGCCGTGGCCATTATCGCAAGAACGGTCGTTGTAAACAGAGGAGCACCTAGCGCAGCATCCAGCGAGACTGCTGGGGTAGCCGCGAGAACGAGGAATGTCCCCCAGACGAGCGTCCTGTTCCTCCGACTTCGACTCACCTCTCTCGCAATGGCGTCTGAGTCTGTCGTCGTCGTCGCGTTAGCCAAGCTCATCACACGAGAATTGCGACTGAACATATAACCGACCCCTGACCTGCGTCAATGCGAATCTCTCGGTGTGTCCCAGGAGGATTGCCTTCTTTGTAGGGTGTGTTCATTGCAGCCTCCGCCTTCTTCACATAGTATTCGGGAAACCGCACCTCCTGGAATCCTAGCTCGATTAACCCCATTCCACGAACCGGCCTCAAAGTGCCGAAAACCTCTGCCTCGTCCAACTCTCTCTGGCAGGCGAGCCAGACGTACTCTGACCAATGCTCGCACCACTTCACCTCCACGTCGCTGCCGGGAATGAGCCTGGCGTCGCGCGTATGTTCCGGCGCATCGAAGTGCGCTTCAAGCGTGTGTCGTCAAGGTCTTTGAGGACTGATTCGGCCTTGATCTTGGTGAGCCATGTCAGAAGCTCGTTGGCAGTCGTCTTGTCTTCTTCATACATTCTTTCAGCGCCTGACTCTCTCCGGACCTTCAGCGGGGCTCGAGTTCTTTGATGTTGAAGTACCTCGAGAGAGCCTCGCTGTCGGCTCCCCTCGCTAGGTCGCTTTTGCAGCGGCTTGGTCATGAAATCTCTGCAGAAGTCTGCGGGCTCCTTCGCCACCTACTTGGAGAAGATCAGTTTTCCTTCCCCTGGAAGCAATCGTGACTCCAGCTCCCTGAGTTCTTCGACTTCTGTCTTCTTCTTGAGGCAGCAGTCCTCGAAGGAGGTGGTACATTCCGGGTCTGGTTTCGGGGTGACTTGTCAGCTACTCAGATATCTCACATAGAACTCCTCATTGGGAGGTCTTGTTTTCTTTCTCGCTCAAGATTCGCGATTAGCTTTAATAAGTCAGCAAGACTGCACAAAGCTCATGGCCAAACCTAAGAAAAAGGTGGCCGAGAATAAATCTGAAACTTCTCCTGAAACCAAGACTTTTCAAGATAGGCTGGATCAGAGAATTTCCCGTAGACAAGCAATTAGCCGAATGGGCGCTGCCGCCATCGGCATTGGGGCTGTCGCAGCCGCAGCGGCGGGAGGCTATTATTATGTCTCGACTCAGGGTGGTCAACAAAGAACTACAACCACTTCATCTGCCGGTCCCATCAGAATCGATTTCTTCATTTGGCAGTATGGAGTGCAGATGGTTCAGGACAATGTCGCAAGATACAACGCGGCTCACCCCGAGTCGAATGTAGTCCTGAGTTCAGTTCCGCAAGAAACGTACGGTGACGACGTTATCTCTAGGTTTTCTTCAGCTGTACCAACCGATATCCTCTACTCCGACGTCAATTACCAGATTCTCTTCGAGCCGGCGGGTTGGATAGCTCCCGCCCAGGATTATTTCCCGGAGATTACAAAGTACAAGGCCGATATCACGCCCGGTTACCTCCCTGGATTCCTTAACAAGGCTGGAAAAATGTATGGCCTCTCCTACTACGGTGACTATACCTGCTACCTGTACAACAGTCGAATCCTTTCGCAGGCAGGGATAACCGCACCGGCTCAGACTTGGGACGATGTGATCACCCACGCCCAGCAGATTCAGCAGAAGGTTCCGTCGGTAAAGTTTCCGCTCGCCGCGTTCTTCGGCAGCTATGGCTTCTGGCAGACATTCTATAACTTCATGCAGGGAATCAACGGTCCAAACGCTGCATTCTTCGACAAGGATCTCAACCCGATTTTCGACACTCCAGGCGGACCCGTCTTCAAGACGATTAGATGGCTAGTGGACGCAATTAACAAGTACAAGGTGATGACGCCAGACACCGTAAACTACGACGATCCAACTTGCGCAAACACGATGGGCGCTGGCACGCATGCCTATATGTGGGAACCCAGGTACGACTTCATAGGGACGAATACTTCTCCTCAAAAAGAAGCAGGAAACATAAAGCAAGCTCTGAACCCTGGCAGCGGATACGCTTCTTGCTGGATGAGACCGTACAACATGACGACCTCCAACGTGAAGAGGGGGAAAGACGCAATGCAGGCGCAATGGAGCTTCCAGCAGTACTTCGGCGGAAAGACGGACGACAAGTTCAACGGTGACTACGCAAACGGGGCTTACCGGGTAGCCAAGAGGATTGCGACAGACTTGGCTGTCGGGTTTGTATACGACCCGTTGTGGAGCGACCCGGACGTCGTAAAAGCCTACAATTCATTCGGAGACATCAACATCATGAAGGATCAGGCGCAGAAGATCGTTCTGCACCAAACCGACGGATTGACAAAATACTGGACAAAATGGAGTGGAGGGTTCGTCCAGGGCCCCGCCCGGACCACGATCACTGCATTGATGCTGGGACAGAAACCGAACACCGACAACGACATCATGAATGCGCTAGCTGACCTAGCGAAGCAGTGGAACGACCTAAAGGCCAGCTCCGGCTAGAGATGCTTGGTCTCCGCGTCCAGACGTCTCAGAGGACGTGGAGCCCTCTTTATTTTCCTGACCACTCTTCCGGCACTCGCAATAATTACAATTTTTACTCTATACCCCATCGCGTTCGCTTTATGGTCTAGTTTCTCTTTCTACGACCTGACCAATCCGGAAAAGACGGGTTTTGCAGGCATAACTAACTACGCAGGCGCGCTGCAGACCACAGGTTTTCAACATTCCGTCGAGGCGAGCGTTGTGTTCGTAATCGCATCGTTCTTCCTTGTCGTTGGTCTGGCGCTTGGTAGCGCTTTGCTTCTTAACGAAAAATTCAAGGGAGTGAAATATCTTCAGGTGATTGTACTTCTACCGTGGGCAATTCCATTCGTCGTCGCGGGGCTGATGTGGCGCTGGATATACGACTCCAATTATGGGATCCTTAATTTTGCTCTTCAATCTCTGGGAGTCATCCCAAGCTATCAAGCATGGCTCACACAACCAAACCCTGCAATGGCGCTATTGATCGTAGCTTACGCTTGGTCGGAATTTCCCGTATCCACCCTTCTAATACTCGCTGGACTTCAATCCGTTCCCAAGGAGCTCTATGAGGCGGCTGTTGTGGATGGTGCCCGAGCCTTTGCTCGATTTAGGAGGGTTACCTTGGTTTGGCTGAAGCCGGTTCTTCTGATAGTTTTTGTTTATGAGACGCTGAGAGCCATTACCGTATTTGATAGTATTTACGTCATAACCAAAGGCCAGCCGGCAGATGCAACCGCAATCATCTCCTATTACATCTATCGTTACCTCTTCACCTTCTACGATGTTGGTAGAGCTAGCGCACTGAGCATAATTGTTCTCGTCGTGAGCGGAGTCCTGATCTACGCGTACTTCAAATTCCTCAGAATCGGATCGTTAGAGTTGAGGGCGAGGTAGAAGTGGGGGAGTCGGAGCGAGTCAAGAGGGGCGTTAGAACCCGTACGATCTTCCTTTACCTCTTCGCGGTTCTCCTTGCTCTCTGGGTACTCTTCCCGATAGTTTGGACTGTCCTCACCAGTCTGCGGATTGAAGCTGAGGTTAGAACGGTACCTCCCAGCGTAACTCCAACAACGATTAACAACTACTGGCTGTTGGTTGACTTCGCTCACGCCTCTAAACTATTCGTAACCTCAGCTATCTACTTCGTTCCCACGATAGCCGCCGAGATGCCCGACGCACTTCGTAATAGCACCATCATTGGAGCAGCGATCGTCGCGATAAACCTGACCGCAGGAAGCCTTGCTGCGTACACCTTCTCAAGGCTGAAGTTCCGTGGGAGATGGCCTCTATTTTTGTATGCGATCGCGAGTAGACTGCTTCCAGGCGTCGCGGTTATCATCCCGTTTTACGTGATCATCAGGACACTTGGTTTGCTTGATACCACACTCGCGGTCTTTTTGATTCACGCCGCTTACACCCTTCCATTCAGCATATGGGTACTGTACACGTATCTTTTCACCGTTCCTACTGACATTGAAGAGTCTGCGCTCGTCGACGGTTATTCGAGATTTGAGACCCTCCGAAAGGTCGTCTTCCCCGTGATTTGGCCTGGTCTTGTAGCCGTTGCCATCTTCTCGTTCATGTTCTCCTACAACGAATTCTTCTTCGCACAGTTGCTGACGACCACTGCCGCGTCACACACTGTTCCGGTAGTGGTCGCAGGCATAGGCGGCGAGCTTACAACACCTATATCTCTCGTGGCTGCTTCCGGGATCGTCGCGATGATTCCCACAGTCGTTATCTTCGTAATATTCAGGCGAAGGATAATGAGCGGACTCGCGTCGGGTGCGGTCAAGTAGTCTCTGGGTTCTCCGATGATGAGAATTTGCGCGTAAAGCCGACGGCGAGGCAAAGCGAAAGACGTTCTCGGCCTGCGTACGGAAAGATCGTATCCAGTATGTCAAGCATTGAAGCGTTCAAGTTTGTCAAGGACATGGCCGGGATCGGAAACAGATGGTTGGACACCGAGGGCGAATCCAGAGGTCGGGAGTACATCCTGCAGAAGTTCAAACAATTCGGCCTTGAGGAGGTCCATACCGAAGAATTTGCCTATCTGCACTACCAGCCAAAGAGAAGCAAGCTCGAAATCATTCGTCCGGTGAGGGAGATCCTGGACTGCCAGCCGCTCGAGTACTCCGAGAATGGTGAAGCCAGGGGCGAGGTTGTTTATGCGGGAGGAGGGACGGTTGCTGAATTTAGGCGCCTCGACAGGCTAGGCGTCGACCTTCGGGGCAAAATTGTTGCGGTGACATCGTTCGCGCCTTTTCTCATTACCCCACACTGCGAACGAAGAGGAGCTGCGGGGATGATTGTAATCAGCGACGCCCCCAAGAACTACATCCGTAGGCTGACAGCCAAACTCGATCCCGAGGCGGTAGATCCGAGGCCTCCGCTCGACAGGTATCTTGCAAGGTTTCCCGGTGTAATAACATCGGAAGGTGCGGGAGAGTTGCTTCTAACACTCTTGAGCGCCGGAAAGGTTGTCGCAAGGATTAGGCACGAAGCCCAGTACACCAGAAAGACTACCTCAAACGTGATTGGTGTCGTGAGAGGGAAGGTCGAGCCTATGAAGAAAGTCATCGTCGGAGGGCACTACGACTCTCAGCTCGCTGGTCCGTTGGTTTGGGACAACGGGACTGGTGTCGCAGCGGTGCTTGAAATGGCTAGAGTGCTTTCCGGAAAGCACCCCCTTCGAACGGTTGTCTTCATCGCTTTTTCTGCCGAGGAGATAGGACTACTCGGAGCTTCGGCCTACGCAAGACAGCACGCCGAGGACCTGGCAAAGAACGCGGTGGGAATGATAAACCTGGATGCGCTCAGCTCAGTATTCCCTGCGGAAAACACCCTATGGGTAACGAGAAATATCGAGGCGTTGTCTCGGGCGATGGCACGAGAAGCGGGATGGAGAGTTGACTCTGTCGTCGATCCGAGCTCCTTCGTCTTCAGTGATTACTATCCCTTCATGGTTCTGGGAATTCCATCAACTTGGATATGGGAGTATCCACCCATACATCCGTATTACCATACTGAGAAGGACATCCTCGAATTCATCGACTCTAAGAAGCTGCTGAAGGTTATCGAGGTAAACGCGAGATTAGCCTTCCACCTGGCATACGCGCCGAGACTCAGACGGTAACGGAAGAATTAGTTTTCTGCAACTCCGCACCAGTCCATCGCCGTCAACGCAAGCGTCTTGGTGGCAGTTATCAGTTGATCGACTGGCACGAATTCATCGATGGTGTGCGCCTGCATCACGTCACCTGGGCCATACATGATTGAAGGAATGCCGGCCTTGTCCAGAAAGGCAACGTCTGTTACTGCTGGCATGGCCTGGATCTTAGCCTGAGAACCGGTCACCTCCTGATGGGATTTTCCTGTGGTCTTGCATATTGGGTGGTCCGCAGGGATTTCACCAGGCGGCCAGTGGAGCAGCCATTCAACAAGCGGGGGATGCTTCGAAAGCCATGGGTCGAGCTGGGCGGCTTTCTTTATGTAGTCGTCAACTTCCTTCTTGACCTGCTCACCAGTCTCCCTGGGATGATGCCAAATCGCGTAGTCTATGGTACAGTAAGAAGAGACTACGAATGGAACACGCACACCATAAGGGGCTCCGTCAATCACTCCTGGATGCAGGACAAAGTGCCCCGGATTGAAGAGAGGATGTTGTTTCGTGATGCCCCACTGCTGCTCGAGTTCTCCAATCGCATTCATGAGCTTGACGCCTTTCTCCAAAGCGTTGACGCCAACCTCGTCTCCCTTTCCTCCCGCCCGTATGAACTGGTCCCTGACGCACGAGTGGGTTGGCTTTCCCTCCACGCTGAGCTTCATCCAGAATAGACCCGAGGTCACGGGCATCACACTCAGGACTGTCGGCTCAGGGTCGATGGCAGCGTCAGCCTTGTAGCCTCTCTCGATGCAGGCCGATGTCCCGAGCTCGTGACTCATGACTTCTTCTCCTACCACACTCTCGAATATTACGTCTCCTCTTAGTCTCAATCCAGCCTTTCCAATCGCTTCGATCCCTTTAATCATCGTAGCGATTCCGGCCTTCATGTCGCAGGCTCCCCTACCGTATAGCTTGCCATCCCTTACTTTACCACTGGTCGGATCCTTGCCCGTCCACTCGTCGACCTTGCCGAAGGGAACTGTATCGATGTGACCGTTCAGAATGAGCGACTTCCCCCCTCCAGCCCCCTTCAGCACACCAACCAGATTCGTGCGTTTGGGTGCCTTCTCGAAGAGCTCCGTCTTGCACCCGAAGTTCTTCAACACTGGCTCGAGGTATTCGTTGCACTCCTTCTCGCCGCCCAATACCTTGTCCACATCAACGCCCGTGTACAGAGGGTTGATACTCTGCCTCTTCACCAGTTCCGAGCAGAGGTTTATGACCTCGTTCTGCGAAGAATCGACCAACCTGAGAACCCTCTTCTCCTGCGCAGTCGAGACCAACATCGCAGTTCGCACCTTTTGAGTGGAATTTGATTTATAAGGTTTATTAGCGCTAAGCACGAAATCGCCCCATGGCGGATGTCGTACTCGAGCACTTACGCAAGAAGTTTGGCGACCTTGAAGCCGTAAAAGATCTGACTCTGAAGGTTGAAGACGGAAGGTTTGTCTGCTTCCTCGGTCCGTCTGGGTGTGGGAAGACCACGACCCTACGGATGATTGTGGGACTTGAGAAGCAGGACCGGGGAGACATCTACGTTGGAGGGAAGCTGGTCAACGACCTTAATCCTTCGGAGCGAGACATCGCGATGGTCTTTCAATTCTATGCGATGTATCCTGGGGCTACCGTCCGTGAGAATCTCGCATTTCCCCTCGAGCAGCAAAAGCTTCCGAATGAGGAGATTCGAAGAAGAGTGAAAGAAACCGCCGAGGTGCTGAGGATTGACGGTCTTCTTGACAAGGTTGCCACCAAACTGACGAGTGGAGAAAAGCAGAGAGTCGCGATCGGCAGGGCGATCATAAGAAGACCTCAGGTCTACTTGATGGATGAGCCCCTATCAAACTTGGACGCTGGTCTCAGAGCGGTCATGCGTGTCGAGCTGAAGAGGCTACAGCACGAGTTGAAGCAGACCATGATTTACGTGACTCACGACCAGCTCGAGGGTATGACCATGGCGGACAAGATTGCGGTCATGAACGAGGGCTCCGTTCTGCAATATGACACACCCGAGACCATCTACAGGCGACCCACGAACCTCTTCGTCGCCGGATTTGTGGGAACTCCGACGATGAACATGATCGACTGCAGTCTGGTAAGGTCGGATGGAGACTTATCGCTGGACTTTGCAGGCTTCAAGATCGGTCTTCCACCGAATGTTGCGAAATACCTTGCCGAGAATCTTTCGACCTCCGAGCTGACTCTTGGAATAAGACCGCAAGATATCGGCATATCCGAAGTGAAGACGATGTATGACTCCGTCGAGGCTAGCGTTGATGTCAGAGAATTGGTGGGCGACAGGATAATCGTGGACGCAAGGGTTGACGGCATCACTTTGCAGGTCGAATCCGATAGGCGACTATCTGTTGAGGTAGGTCAGAAAGTCTGGCTATCAATTGACAAGGAGAGGATGCATATCTTTGAAACGAAGGGAGGGACGTTAATAGTCTGATCTGGTTGAATTTGTACCATGGCTGAAGTCAGATTCGAAAATGTAACGAAGATTGTCGGAGGTAAGAAGTTTGCTGACAATGTTAGTTTCGATATAAGGGATAGAGAATTCGTCTCCATTCTGGGTGAGCCCGGGTCTGGGAAGTCGATGGTGCTGAGGATGATTGCAGGATTGGAAAGACCAGACAGCGGTAACATCTATATCGGAGACAGAAATGTCAATGATTTGCGTCCGGCTGAGCGAAACGTCGCAATGGTTTTTCAGAGTTTCGCGCTCTATCCTCACAAGACGGTCTACGAAAACCTCACCTTTCCGTTGTTCAAACGAGCGATGAGCAAGGAGGAAATCGACAAGCGTGTGAGGAGCATCGCGGAGATGCTTCGCATCTCTCACGTGTTGGAGAAGCGACCCGCCCTACTGAGCGGGGGGGAGAGACAACGCGTAGCAATCGGAAGAGCGATCGTGAGGAACTCCGATGCCTTGCTGATGGACGAACCTCTCAGCAATCTCGATGCGAAGCTGAGGCTGCACATGCGAGCTGAGCTCAGAAAAATTCAGAAGGAGATCGGACAGACGGCCATATTCACCACAGCTGATGAAGTCGAAGCTCTGTCCATCGCTGACAGAATTTGCGTATACAGAGAGGGCTCGATAGTCCAATTCGACGCTCCGGAGGCCATCTATGACAGGCCAAATTCACTGTACGTAGCGCAAATGGTCGGAAGGCCCCAGATGAATTTCGTAGACGGCACGATCAGATTCAAGGACGGAAGAAGCCAATTTGTTTCGAGCAACTTCACCACCGACCTGTCAACCTCGGGTCCAACTCCACCCGCAGACAAAGAAGTCGTGCTTGGGATAAGGCCCAGCGATACAAGGGTTAGCACTCGAGAGGTCAACGGGGGATTTCAGTGCGAAGTATACGTCGCGGAGTTCGTTGGATCGGAGGCGATACTAGACATCAAGATAGGTGATCAGTTGCTAAGAGCTCGGGTGCCTGTGTCGGTGAAGGCGGAGATAGGTGACAAGCTGTGGGTGAAGTTTGACGAAAGCAGGATTCACATATTCGATAAGGGCACGGCATCAGCGATTCAGTGACAGGGCGGGACCAGTGACGGACTAGTTCGTGTTACGCGCCTGAGCGAGCGAGCGCGCCCTCTGCCAGATTAGGAAGTCGATCGTGCGGAGATTCTGAACTCCTCCTTCCAACGACGAGGGAGCGGGACGAGCCCGCGACGTTTTTCCACGCCATTGCATAGCACCCGGCTGCGGTTCGTTCGGGGAAATAGAAATGCTTATGAAAACACACGCGTTTCGACCCCTA
>Ga0209160_1004441_pt1 | contig 11195 bp, 11 predicted proteins | sample GraSoiAngelo_153_FD_186167 | JGI IMG/M metagenome (GOLD analysis project Ga0209160, IMG submission 186167) | Grasslands soil microbial communities from the Angelo Coastal Reserve, California, USA - 14_1009_12_40cm (SPAdes) (version 2) | ecosystem: Environmental > Terrestrial > Soil > Grasslands ...
ATGCGCCTGCATCTGCACGAGGCGCGCGCCTGGCACGATCAGCGCGACGAGCTGTTACGCCTGATGGCCGAGCTGGCGATCGTCGTCGAGACGATCGGCAAGGTCGCGCGCGACGTCTCGCTGCTCTCGCAGGCCGAGGTCGGCGAGATGCTGGAGTCGGCGCCCGTGAAGGGCGTGGGCGGCTCGAGCGCGATGCCCCACAAGCGCAATCCCGTCGCCTGTCTTCAGGCCCTGGTTGCCGCCGCCCGCGCGCCGGGCCTGATGGCGACCTTGCTCGCCGGCGCGCTCGGCGAGCACGAGCGCGCGCTCGGCGGCTGGCAGGCCGAGCTCGTGACCATCCCCGCGCTCGCCGACGCCGCCGGCGGCGCGCTCGACGCGTTCGAGCGCATCGCCGGCGGGCTCGTCGTGAATCCCGAGCGGATGCGGGCGAACCTCGAATCGCTGCAAGGCCTCGTGTTCTCCGAGCGCCTCGCTCGCGTGATCGCCCACGAGATGGACCGCGCCAGGGCGCAGGCGCTGGTCGACGACTGGTCGGCCGTCGCGGTCAACGAGCGCCGACATCTCAGGGACGTCGCCCTGGCCGCGCGCCCATCGCTGGCCGCGCGAATCGACGACGTGTTCTCGCTCGAGGCGATCGTGACCGATCTGGCGTCCGTCCTCGACGAGACGCTGCAGTCGTGCGCTTGAATTGCCGGGTCGCGCCCACTATGATTCCGACATCACCATGCGCTTCGGACTGTTCGGTAGCGCCCAGGCCCGGCGGGGAGGGCCCGACGTCGACAGCGGCGCGGGCTTCCGTGAATTCGTGGAGAACAATGTCGTGCTCGACCAGTACGCCTCCGTCGCGCAGATCCGCGAGCGCATCGCGATCTTCAAGGAAGCGGTGCAGGCGCGCGGACGCGTCTTCGACCCGATGAGCGTGGGAGTCACCCGCTCGATCAACATCGTCACGACCCCGGCGGATCTCGAGCGCGCGCGGGCGAACCGCGTCGCGGGCCGCCGGCGCATCGACCGGCTGGCCGAGCGTCCCGACGGCCCCGGCGCGAACCGGGCGCATCTCTCCGACGAAGAGATCTGCGCCTCGGCTCTCTACGGCACGCCGGACGAGGTCGCCGTCATGATGCAGGCCCTGCGGGGCGCCGGCGCGGAGTACGTGCTGCTCAACAGCGCCGGTGGCCGCCCGACTCTCCGCCAGTTCGCGCGGGAGCTGATGCCGGCGTTCTGCGACGCGACCGCCGTCGCGGCCGGCGCGTGATCCGAGAAACCCGGTGAGGAGGAAAGCGATGGACGTCGGCAAGGAGAGGATCGCGTGTGGCCCGGTCTGTTTCGCCCTGCAATATCGTGACCTCGACGGAGGCGCACCCCACGGCGCGGGCGCGGGAAGCGGAGGCGGCACCCACGCCGACCAGGGCGTGTGCGTGCAAGTCGTCGGCGTGGTGGACGGCGCCGAGCGCGAGCTACTCCGATTCGAGTGCCTCGACAATCATCCCCACTATCACTACGATCCGGCGAACACGAATGTCAGCGTCATGCTCGATGCCACCGTCACCGGCAACCCGCTCCGGTGGACCATGACGCAGCTGCGCCGGAGGCTGCCCGCGATGTTGGGCCGCGCCGGGTACGAGCAGATCGCCCTGCAGATCGATCCTTCGCAGCTGATGCCCGCGCTGGACGAGGTGGAGGCCAAGGCGTGCGAGATGGCGATCAGCAAGCGCCGCACGGTTCGCCACAACCGAGGCACCGACGTGATCGAGGCGGGCAACATCCGCTTCGGCCTCGAGATGCGCGTCGCCGGCCAGGGCGACGGCGGAATCGCCATCCACGTGCTCGGTGACATCGCCGGCCAGGAGATCGAGCTGCTCGCCTTCGACTGCTTCCGCATCTACCCGCACTATCACTACGGGCCCAGGTACAAGAACGAGCGGATCTATCTCGACAAGACGCTGGTGCCGGACCCCTTCAAGTGGGCGGTCGATCAGTTCAAGGCCGGGAAGCTTCCGGCCATGCTGACGCGTGCCGGGTACCCGACCGTAGCGGCCGCTCTCGACGAAGGGCTCATCGCCAGGAAGCTCCCGGAGGTGGAGGCGCGGGCGCATGCAATGCTGCAAGCGTGACCTCAAGGAGGAGGAACCCATGAACGTATCCCGACGTGAACTGGCGGTTGCAGGCGCAGTGGCTCTCACGGCTCCCGGCCTTTTGCTCGGCGGTCTCGCGAACGCCCAAGCCGCCGACGAGGCGGCGGTCAAGGAGAACGTCGAGATCCTTCGAAAGGCGCTGCTCGAAGCCGACAAGGCCAAGCTGGAGCAGGTCGCATCCGCGCAGATCAGCTACGGCCATTCCGACGGCAGGGTCGAGACCAAGGAACAATTCGTCAACGGCGTGATGACCCGCAAGCAGCGCGTCAAGTCGCTCGAGTTCCCCGAGCTCAAGGTTGCGGTGGTCGGCAATGCCGCCATCGCACGTCACATCTACCTGGCCGAGTCCGAGCTCGAGGGCAAGGCGACGACCACCAGGATCGGCGCGTTGCAAGTCTGGCAAAAGCAGGACGGCGCCTGGAAACTGCTGGCGCGTCAGGGGTTCAGGCTTCCCGCATAAGGCCGAGGGGCGCCCCGGCTCCGCCGGGGCGTCTCCGAGCGACGGGGGGCTTGGGGGGCCCTTCGTGGCCCCCCATGTCACCGAAACGCCGGCATCACCTGCGCCGAGAAGCGCTCGAGTTGCTCGAGGATCACCGCCTCGGGCGTGCCGACGGGCTGGCCGACGTTGACGACCTCTAGGCCCGGGTACTTGTGCTGGATCTCCATGAGCTGCTCGGTGATCAGCTCCGGGGGGCCGACCAGCCAGGTACCGGCCTTGATCGCGTTGCGCAGGGTCGGCAGCCCGGCCTGACGAGCCCGCTTGGGATCGGCGACCGCGTCGATCTGCTCCGGCGTCAGGCCCGGCACGAAGCCGAGCGGCGCGAACATCTTGATATTCTCCTCGAAGAACGGCGTCGCCTCCTTGATGCCCTGCTCGACGCTGTCGGCGAGGTGGAACGAAAACCCGATGCAGAGATCGCCGCCGAGCTTGGTTTCTCGCCCGGCACGGGCGCGCGCCTCGCGAAACGCGTGGACGACCTTCTCGTTAGCGCCGCCCGGCGCCGCGCCGCCGCCGATGATGCCCTTGATGCCGTGCTTGGCCATGAAGTCGAGGGCCCGCGCGCTCGCGCTGACCACCGGCTGCCAGCACTCGACCGGCAAGGTCTTCGGGCGCGGCACCAGCGTGATCTCGGAAAGCTCGTAGCCCCGGTAGGGCACCTGGGGTGGGAGCGTGTAGTACTTGCCCTGGTGCGAGAAAGCGCGCTGGTTGAACGATTTGAAGATGACCTCGACCTGCTCCTCGAACAGCTCGCGGTTGGCGTCCTGGTCGCGGAGCGGAGCGCCGAAGACTTCGACCTCCCGCGTGTGATAGCCGCGCCCGACGCCGAAGATGACCCGGCCCCCGGTCAGCCAGTCGGCGGTGGCGTAGTCCTCGGCCATTCGGAGCGGATGCCACATCGGCGCGATGTTGAAGCCGCACCCGATCTTGATGTGCTTCGTGATGTGGCAGAGGTGCAGGGCGAGCATCAGGATGTTCGGGATGCACTCGTATCCTTCGCGCTGGAAGTGGTGCTCGGCCAGCCAGAAGGTGTCGTAGCCGGTCCGGTCCATCAGCTTCGCGATCGCCTCGCTCTTCGGGAACACCTCGGCCAGACGCTCGTCGGACAACCAGCGCTCGTTCGCCGCCGTGCCGTCCAGCCCCTCGTTGTCCAGATCGACATGGCCCGCGAACAGGCTGCCGAATTTCGTGATCATGCTCGGATTCCTTTCCGTTTGCGAATCAGGCGGTGGCCGGGCGCTTCCAGCCGAGCCAGTCGACGATCGCGCCGCCCATCACCCGTTCGAGATCCCGCCCCTTCAGCCACGGCAGCTCCTCGGTGAACATCGCCACGCATTGCCGATACGAGCACGGCATACGCGTGATGTCCGTGCCCCAGAACGAGCGCTCCGGGCCGAAGGCTTCGAAGATCTGGCGCAGAAAGCCGTGGATGTTCTTGTACGGGTACGGCTGGCTCGAGTAGCTCGGAGCGCCAGACATCTTCACTGCGACGTTGGGGAGCTTCGCGAGCGCCAGCATCTCCTTGAGATCCGCGAAGGCCGCGTCGTCGGTGACCCCGGTGCCGCCGCCGCTGCGTCCGAGGTGATCGATGTGCAGCTTCAGGCGCGGATGCCGCTCGGCGATCTTCGACAGCGCCGCCATGTGCCCGCCGGCCAGGAGCCCGATGGGCAGCCCCGCTCTCTCGCACGCCGCCCAGAACCAGTCGAGCGAGCCGTCGGTCCACCAGGCCTTCTGGTGGGGCTGGTTGAACGTGAACCGAAACCCGAGCATCCCCGGCCGATCACGCCAGCGCGCGACGATCTTCTCGCGATCGGGGCTCTCGAGATCGAAGTGTCCGAGGATGCAGAACTTGTCGGGATGCCGGCGCACGGCCTCGACGGCGAGCACGTTGACGGCCTCGCCGAGCGAGCTCGGCGGATGGATCACCGCGCAATCGACCCCGGCCGAGGCCATCTCGGCCAGCGCGTCATCGGCCGAATAGGTCGGGATCTGGCGATGGTGCGCGCTCATCTTGCCGTTCTGCCAGAGATGGATCTGGGAATCGACGATCAGCATGGCGTCCTCCTCGTGCCGCAGAGCTTACCGCAACCCGTCAAGCTGCTGCCGGGCTAGGCTCGTACCGCTGCGCCGCGACGGCCGACCTCGAGCACGGTGAACATCGTGAGCGCCATCAGGGCTGCGGCGACGAAGAAGATCGCGCGTGGCTCGCCCCGATCGATCAGCCACCCGTAGATCGGTGGCATGACGAGAGTGCCGACGTCGAGCCCCGAGTAGACGAACCCGAAGACTCGCCCGGAGGCGCCGGACGGCGTCGCACCCCGAACGAGCAGGTCTCGCGACGGATTGGTCGCTCCCTTGGCGAAACCGATCAAGGCCAGCAGGGCGGCGAGCATCGCCGTGGGGGGCAGGCCTGTCGCGAGCACGACGGTGAGCCCGGCGGCGATGGCCATGCCGGCCGCGGCGAAGACGGCGTGGCGCCGCATTCGGTCCGCCAGCAAGCCCCCGCACACGACGCCGGCCGCACCCCCGAGCATGTAGGCGGTGAGCGCGCCGGCGGCCAGCGTGAGGGGCACCTCGTAGATGGCGACCAGCGCGGCGACGGAGAACGTCGACACCGCGCTCATCGAGGCGGCGACCAGGACGAAGTACGCGAACGCCATCAGGAGCGGCGGCGTCAGCAGCAGACGGACTTCGCCGGCCACGCTCCGCACGCCGCGAGCCGAGCGCTCCGGAGCGATGCGGAAGGCCTCGTCGAGCACGCGCTGACGTGAGAGCACCAGCGCCACCGCGACGCCGGCCAATCCGACCGTGGTCACTCCGACGCGCCAGCCGAACACGGCGGTGAGGCCACCCACCACGATGGGCGCGAGCACCCAGCCGAGACTGCCGGAGCTGCTGTGCGCGCTGTACGCGCGCCCGAGCCGTCGTGGGTGGACGGCGGCGTTGAAGATCGAGTAATCGGCAGGGTGGAACACGCCGTTACCGAGGCCCGCTGCGGCCATGACGACCACGAGGACCCCGTACGACGGCGCGACACCTGCCAGCGCGATGGCGCTCGAGAGGAGCGTGAGCCCCCAGAGCAAGATGCGTCGGGCTCCGAACCGATCCACCAGGAAGCCGGACACCGGCTGGCTGATCGCCGAGGCGCCAGCGGACGCCGTGATCAATACTCCGAGGGCGGCGTACGACACGCCGAGCTCGGTACGCAGCAGCGGGAACAGCGGGGGCAGCACGAGCCCGTAAAAGTGACTCAAGAAGTGCCCGACGCAGACCACGGTGATGAGGCGGACATCGGAAGCAGCGGACCGCGCTCGGCCCTCGGTGTCGAGCGCGGTTGGCGACGAGCTCACTCGCACGAGAATACCAGATTCAGCGCGGCGCGCGCAGGCAGATGGCTGAGCCGTGACCGCGATCGCGCCGAGGCGGATATACTATGGCGGCTCAGCATCCAATCCTCAGGAGGAGATCGTGGCCAAGATCCTCACACCGCCCCAGCCCGCCCCGGTCATGGAGATCGCGCGCGAATTGCTCCCGCCCGGCATGGAGCTGATCGTCGCCGATCCCGGTAAACCCGAGTTCTACGACACCGCCGCCAACGCCGAGTACTACCTGGGCTCGCCGCGCGCCGGCATCGGCAACGAATTCTTCCGCGCCGCGCCCAAGCTCAAGCTCGTGCAGCTGACCAGCGCGGGCTACGACCGCGTGGACATCGAGGCGGCGCGCAAGGCCGGGGTGCCCGTCTCGAACAACGGCGGGGCCAACTCCGTCGCGGTCGCCGAGCACGCCGTGATGCTGATGCTGGCCGTGCTCAAGAAGCTCGTCTACCACCACAACAACGTCGTCACCGGCAAGTGGCGCCCCGGCGACTTCTCCTCGATCCGCACCTACGAAGTCGAAGGCAAGCGGCTCGGCATCGTCGGCCTCGGCAACATCGGCAAGAAAGTCGCCCGCCGCGTCCAGGGCTTCGACATGGACGTCCGCTACTTCGACGTCCTGCGCCTCACCGAAGATCAGGAGGACACGCTCGGTGTCCGCTTCACCCTCTTCAACGAGCTTCTCCGCACCTCCGACGTCGTGACGCTGCACGTGCCGCTGAACGACGTCACCCGGAAGATGATCTCGACGCGCGAGCTCGCGATGATGAAGAAGACCGCGGTCCTGATCAACACGTGCCGCGGCCCCGTCGTCGACGAGGACGCGCTCCATCAGGCGCTCAAGGCGGGCACGATCGCCGCCGCGGGCCTCGACGTGATGGTCGAGGAGCCGCCGACCCCGAACCACCCGCTCTTCTCGCTTCCGAACGTCACGCTCACGCCGCATAGCGCCGGGCCGACGTGGGACAACTGGACCAAGGCGTACCGGAACGGCTTCGACAACATCCAGCGCGTGGAGGCCGGGGGGTCGCCGCTCTGGGTCGTCCCGGAGCTGCGCAGCTAAACCATCGACGGAGGACCCATGAGCACGAAGCTCGGCTTCTCGATTCTCGCGGCGGTCCTGCTGTCGTCGCTCGGCGCAAGCGTCGGGCACGCCCAGCAGTCCGACATCGGCTTCTTCATCACGAGCGCCGGCCCCGGCAAGGGCGCCGATCTCGGCGGCATCGCCGGCGCGGACCAGCTCTGCCAACTGCTTGGTGCAACCGCGGGCGCCGGCACCAAGACCTGGCACGCCTATCTGAGCACCCAGGGCCCCGGCGCGGTCAACGCGCGCGACCGCATCGGCAAAGGTCCCTGGAAGAACGCCAAGGGCATCATCATCGCCAACGACCTGGCCGAGCTGCACGGCAAGAACAACATCAGCAAGCAGACCGCGCTGACCGAAAAGGGCGAGCCCGTGAACGGGCGTGGAGATACGCCGAACATGCATGACATCCTGACGGGCTCCCAGCCCGACGGCACCGCCTTCCCGGCCGGCGAGGACCGTACGTGCGGCAACTGGACGAAGAGCGGCCAGGGGTCGGCCATGGTCGGCCACCACGATCGCCAAGGCTTGCGGGACGACGACGCGTCCAAGTCGTGGAACTCGTCGCATCCGTCGCGCGGGCCCGACGGCGGCTGCAGCCAGAACGACCTGAAGAGCACCGGAGGCAATGGCCTCTTCTACTGCTTCGCCTCGAAATAGGTCGGCGAGCGCATTGCTCGGAACACTCGTCGCGTTCGGCTGCGTCGCCGCGGTCCCCGTGTCCGCGGCGGCGCAGCCGCCGCAGATCGCCTGGAAGGGCTGCACCGATTGGGGCTGCATCGGCCAGGTGAAGATGAACGTGACGAAGGCCGGAGACTATGACATCGCCGGCACCTACAATTTCTCCTTCTTCTCGAACGACGAAGTCGCCTTCGAGGAGCTTTCCGGCCTGCGACTGAGAAAGCTCCTGCTCTTGAGCCTCCGCGAGCCGCGCTACCTGTTCTTCGGTGTGTCCGGCGCCGAAGAGGCCGAGGCGTTGCGCGCCAGATACCAGACTCAGCTCTCGGGCGCCCTGGTCCTCGTTCTGGTCTTGATGGCGAAGGGCTTCCCGGAGGGCGCGAGCGCACTCCCGGTCAGCTGGGACACACGACCGGTCGACATGGGATGGGCGCGGTTCAACGTGTCGGCCAAAAGGACCGCCCGCGACGCATTCGAGTTTCGAGCCGAGGCACCCGATCACCGCCTCGACGGCGAATGGAGCATGACGAAGCTTCCGCCGTGGCCGGACAGCCAGTCGATGGCGGGATGGAGAGCCGCGAACGGCGCGACCATTCCGTCCATCACCCTTGGCGAGGTCCGACAGTTTCGGCGCCGTTGACGAAGGAGTAGACGATGGACGAGATGAAAGCGGTCGATCTCGGTCAGGTCATGAGCAGCATCCGCGCCTCGGGCCGGCCCAACACGGTTCTGTGGCAGGCGCCCGACAGCGTCGCCTTCGTCGCGCGCGGCCGCGAGTTCCGCAGCGAGTTCCACAGCGACCCGAGCGACGAGGTCATGTACATGATCCGGGGCGACATGAATCTGCACTACCGGACCCCCGACGGCGACGAGAAGATCGCCGTGATCCGAGAAGGTCAGATCGTCTATTGCCCGGCCGGCACGCCTCACTCTCCGCGGTTCTCACCCGACGCATTCGTGCTCGTGCTGGAGCGCAAGCGGCGACCCGAGGAAAGGGACAGCTTCACCTGGTACTGCGCGAAATGCGGAGCTCAGCTCCACCAGAGCGTCAAGCAGGTCGCCGACTATCGCGAGGATCCGGTGTCGCGCGCCTACGAGGAGTTCTACGGCTCGGAAGCGAATCGTACGTGTAGCCGCTGCGGCCACGTCACCCCCCGCCCGCCCGCGAAAGCCTGAAAGGAGCGCGCCTCCTGCTCCGATTGCTTCAGGGCTCTGGAGGTCTGCGCGCCTTCCAGCTGGTGGCCTGCTCGTAGGCCCAGCCCATTCGCAGCGCGGTCGCCTCTTCGCCGGCGTGGCAGAGAATCTGAAGCGACAGCGGCATGCCCTCCGCGGAGTATCCGCTGGGGACGGCGAGGCCGCAGAGCCCGAGATAATTTCCGGGGCGTGTGAAGTGCGCTGCGGTACTGGTCTGGTCGACGCGCTCGATCGGGATCGCTGCGGTCTGGGCAGTCGGCGTCAGGATCCCGTCGACATCGCCGACCGCGGCGGCGAATTCGCGCTTGTGCTCCTCGCGCTGAGCCAGCGCGAGCAGATAGTCGCGCGCCGAGATGTTCCGTCCGAGCTGGATGCGCGGTCTCACGTGCGGATCGGTCGGCATGTTGTCGTCGTCGACCAGGTGGCCGACGAATCGATAGCCCTCGGCGCCGATGATCGCGCCGGTGGCCCCGGCGTAGTCGCTCAGGCGGCGTGGAAACTCGACGCGGACGATGCGGGCGCCGAGCCCGGCGAGCGCGTTCACCGCCGCGTCGTACGCCGCCAGCACTTCCTTCTCGACGCCGGTGCGCTCGACGTCCGGCAGGACGGCCAGGCGCAGTCCCTCCGCACCGCGCCGCAAGGTGGGCAGCGGATCTGTCGGCGTCCACGCGAGCGTCTGGGGATCGCGCGGGTCGGGACCGCTGAGCGCTCGGTAGATCAGCGCCGCGTCCTCGACCGAGCGCGCGAGCGGCCCCGGCGTGTCGAGCGTCGAGCTGAGCGGCAGGACCCCGTAGGTGCTGATTCGCCCCGCCGTCACCTTGAGCCCGACGATGCCGCACCAGGCCGCCGGGATCCTCACCGAGCCACCCGTGTCGGTGCCGATCGCCACCGGCGCAAGCCCGGCGGAGACGGCGACGCCCGAGCCGCTGGAGGACCCGCCCGGCGTTCTGTGGACCGCGAGATCCCACGGATTGCGCGGCGTGCCCATGTGCGTGTTGGTGCCCCAGCTGCCCATCGCGAACTCGACCGTGTGCGTCTTGCCGAGGACGATCATCCCGGCAGCGATGAGCCGCTCGGCGAGCGTCGCGGTAACCGGTGACACGCGCTCGGCCCACACCTTCGACCCACCGGTGGTGACGCGCCCCCTGAGATCGACGAGGTCCTTGAGGGCGATCGGGACGCCGTGGAGCGGCCCGACGCGATGGCCCGAGCGAATGGCCTTGTCCGCGGCTTCGGCGGCCAGCCGCGCTTCGGCCTCGTACACCGCGATGTAGGCATGCAGACCCGGATTGCGCCGCCGGATCCGCGCCATCAGCGCGTCGACGACGTCGACCGGCGAAAGCGCGCGCGTCTCGAACGCGCGAGACAGCTCGGCGACCGTTGCCCAGACAGGATCGAGCGTAGCCATGGGATCTCCTCCGCGTCGTGATTGTAGTATCGTGGCGGCGTGACGGAAACCGCTGAAGTCGTGATCGTCGGGGCCGGGATCATGGGCGTGAGCACGGCCTACCATCTGGCCCGGCTCGGCGTGGGTCCAGTGATCGTCCTGGAGCGCGACACCGTCTGCTCTGGCTCGACGGCGCTCGCGAGCGGCGGAATCCGCCACCAGTACGCGAACCGCCTGGGTGTCGAGCTGACCACGCACAGCATCGTCACCTACGAGCGCTTCCGTGAGGAGTTCGGCGTCGACCCCAACTTCCGCCAGCACGGCTATTTGATTCTGATCGGGAACGAGGACGAGCTGGCCGTTGCCCGGCGCAGCGTGGCGCTCCAGCAGAGCCTGGGCGTGAAGGTCGAGCTGCTCGACGCGAAGGCCACGGGCGCCTTGTGCCCGTATCTCAACACCGACGATCTGCTCGGCGCCACCTACACGCCGCGCGACGGCTACGCCGACCCGTACCTCTGCGCGACCGCGATCGCCGCCCGCGCGCGCGATCTCGGCGTCGTGATCAAGCAGCAGCACGAGGTCCACGGCTTCCTGCGCGAGGGCGATCGCGTGCTCGGCGTCACCACCGCCAGCGGATCGTTCGCGGCGCGGGACACTGTCATCGCGACCGGCGCCTGGTCGGGCGTCGTCGGCCGCCTCGCCCACGTCGATATCCCTGTGCGCCCACATCGGCGGCACAAGTTCATGACGGCCCCGTTTCCGGCGGCTCGAATCCCGGCGGCCACCCCGTTCATCATCGATCCGCACACGAACTTCTCCCTGCGTCGCGAGGGCCCCGGACTCT
>Ga0209160_1004444_pt1 | contig 11189 bp, 9 predicted proteins | sample GraSoiAngelo_153_FD_186167 | JGI IMG/M metagenome (GOLD analysis project Ga0209160, IMG submission 186167) | Grasslands soil microbial communities from the Angelo Coastal Reserve, California, USA - 14_1009_12_40cm (SPAdes) (version 2) | ecosystem: Environmental > Terrestrial > Soil > Grasslands ...
GATCTGCTTGTCGTTCGCGGGGCGGGACACCCCAGCGGCCTCGAGGACCAGCGCGCCCAGCACCAGCTCCTCCTCGGTGGTGGTGCAGGCGCCGATGAAGAGGCCCTGCAGCTCGGTGCCCGCGAGCTCGGTCACGCCCTTCACGTTGTCCGGCGAGAACGGCACCGCCACCTGCGGCTCGAGCTGCGACAGGTCCACCTCGAACTTGCGCGCGTACGGGGCGTCCGCGTCGGCGCGGAAGGAGCGCATCGGCTGCACCGCCAGCGGATCGTCGACGTCGGCGCGACCGGCAAGCCACGCCGCGGTGACCTCGTCGGCTTCGAAGATCCCGTTCAGGCCCCCGAATTCCGCCGTCATGTTGGCGATCGCGAACCGCGAGTCGGTGGAGAGCTGCCGGACGCCTTCGCCGCGGTACTCGACCGACCGCTCCATGGCGACGGTGTTCCGGCCGAGAAGGCCGAGCGTGCGGAGGATGACGTCCTTGCCGGCGATACCGAACGGCAGCTTTCCCCTGTACTCGATGGCGATGGCTTCCGGCACCTGGATCCATGAGCTCCCCAGCACCATCGCCACCACGATGTCCGCCCCGCCCAGCCCGATGGACACTGCGCCGAGCCCGCCGTGAGAGGAGGTGTGGCTGTCCGCGCCCAGCACCAGATCGCCGGGCCGGACCAGGTCCCGATAGAACCGGGTATGGAGGATGGTCTGGTTGGCGTCGTAGAAGTGACGGATGCCGCTCTCCTTCGCGAACGTCCGTGAGAGCTGGACGAGCTTCTGCGCCCGCTTGTCGTTCGCCAGCGTGACCGGGTCGACGGTGTGATCGACGGCGAGGAAGAAGCGATCCTTGTCGTGCAATTTCGGACGGCCCAGCATGGAATAGGTCCGCTCCATGCCGTTCCAAGCCAGCTCGCTGGCGATGGTCCAGTCCACCGAGACCTGGAGGACGTCGCCCGCCTGGACCCAGGGCCGCGGCAGGTTCCGGGCGTGCGCCGCCAGGATCTTCTGCGTCAGGGTCATCGGCCGTCGCGTCTGTGCGGAAACCATCGGGGCTGCTACATGCATCGTGTTGGCGCCGTCTGCAACTGGCGTGGTCAATAAGTATGCTGGCGAGGGCATGGAGACCTGGTACGAGCGCCTGAGCACCCTCGACTCGCTCTTCCTGGAGCTCGAGGACCGCAGCGCCCACATGCACGTCGGCGCGGTGGCCATCTTCGAGGGACCGCCGCCGCCGTACCGCGATCTGCTCGCGCTGATCGAGGCCCGCCTGGAGCACGTTCCTCGCTATCGGCAGCGGGTCATGTTCGTTCCGCTCAAGCAGGGGCGCCCCGTCTGGGTCGACGAGACGCAGTTCGACCTCGAGTATCACGTGCGCCACACCGCGCTTCCGGCGCCGGGAGGGGAAACCGAACTGAAGAAGCTGGTCGGGCGGCTCTTCTCCCAAGCGCTCGATCGGGACAAGCCGCTCTGGGAGATGTGGCTCGTCGAGGCGCTTGGAGAGTCGCGCTTCGCCATCGTCAGCAAGACGCACCATTGCATGCTCGACGGCGTGTCCGGAGTCGATCTCGCGACCGTGCTCATGGATCGGCGCCCGGACCCTTCGCCCCCGCCTGCGCCGGCGCCGTGGAAGCCGCGAAAGGCGCCCAAGACTGCGGATCTCCTGGTCAGCTCGATCAAGGAGCAGCTTTCGAATCCGTTGCGGATGGCGAGGCAGGCGCTTCAGCCGAACAGCGAGGCGGTGAAGCTCCTCAGCGAGCTCTTCAGCGGACTGAGACCGTTCGTCGACGTGGTGACGATGGGGCGGGCCCCGCTCTCACCGCTGAACGTGCCCATCGGGCCGCACCGGCGGTTCGAGATGGTCGAGATCCCCCTGGCGAAGGTCAAAGCCGTGCGTGCTGCGCACGGCGGCACGGTGAACGACGTCATCCTCGCTACCGTCGCCGGAGCCCTTCGCACCTGGCTGAGCGCTCGGCACGGACCGGCAGAGACGGATCTGCGGGTGCTGGTTCCCGTCAGCATGCGGTCGCGGAAAGCGCGCGGGACCTACGGCAACCAGGTCTCGGCGGTGTTCTGCACGCTCCCTCTCACCGAGCCGGATCCGGTGCAGCGTCTGCGCAAGGTGCACGCGGCGATGATGACCGCGATGAAGAGCGGGTCCGCGGTCGGCGCGCACGCACTCTCGCGACTCGGCGACTTCGCGCCCCCGCAACTGCTCGCGCAGGCGGCGCGGCTGCAGGCGGTCACGCGGATGTTCAACCTGGTGGTCACGAACGTGCCCGGTCCACAGTTTCCCCTCTACCTGCTCGGACGGCAGATGTTGCGCTGCTACCCGCAGGTGCCACTGGCGGCGCACCAGTCGGTGGGGATTGCGCTGCTCAGCTACCACGGCCAGATCGGGGCCGGACTGCTCGGCGACGCGGACGCCGCACGCGACCTGCCGGCGCTCGCGCAAGCGATGCACGAAGCGCTGGACGAGCTGCATGCCGCTGGTTGACCGGGGCCGGCACCGGATCCACTTCGAGTCGATCGGCGACCCGGCGAGACCGCCGGTGCTGCTCATCATGGGCCTTGCCCTTTCCTCGCGTGCCTGGGACCGGCTGCCGGAGCTGCTGGCGCGCGACTTCCACGTGCTCGTCTTCGACAACCTCGGCACCGGCAAATCGGGGCGCCGCGGGTTCGCCTACCACATGCGAGACCTCGCCGCCGACGCTGCGTCAGTGATCGAGGCATCGGGCGCGCCGGCCGCGCACGTGTTCGGCATCTCGATGGGCGGGATGGTCGCGCAGGAGCTCGCGATCCGGCATCCGGAGCGCGTCCGGGCGCTTGCCCTCGGCTGCACCTTCGCGTCCTGGCGGAAGGGGACCTCCCCGGCACTGGGAACGAAGCTGGATCTGCTGCTTCTCAATCTCGGGTTCGTGACGCCCGCGCGCATCTCGCGCATCCTCGTCTCCGCCGAATGGCATGCCGCGCACCCGGAAAGCGCCTTGCGCTGGCTGGCGCGCGCGGAGCGGACCGCGCTCCGCTTCGCCACCGCGCAGGTGCTCGCGATCGCGCGGCACGACACCCTCGACCGGCTGGCGAACATCCGCGCGCCGACGCTGGTGCTCACGGGGAGCGCGGACAAGCTGGTCCCGCCGGTGAACTCCGAAGTGCTCGCCCGCAACATCCCCGGTGCGCGCCTGATGCTCCTGCGCGGCGCCGGTCACCTGTTTCCGCTCGAGCGCGAAGAGGAGACCGTCCGCGCCCTGCGCGAGCACTTCCTGCGGGATGGGAGCGGTCAGAAGTAGACCGAGACCACGGTGTATTGCACCGCTCCCCGCGGCCGCTCGACGACGACCTCGTCGCCGGCGGATTTGCCGAGCAGGGAACGGCCGAGCGGGGAGATCACGCTGACGGCGCCGTGGGCGGGATCGGCCTCCTCCGCCGTCACCAGCCGGTATTCCGCTTCGTGGCCGTCGCCGCCGCGGATCTTCACGCGGGCGCCCAGCCGCGCCTTGCCTTCGTCGCGCAACTGCTCGATGGGCGGCGTCAGCGGCGGAGGCGATCTCCGCCGCGGCGGCACCACGACTTCGGGCCCGCGATCGTCTTCCCGGGTGAACGCTTTCGACATCCTTGCTACGGTAGCGCGCGGGCGCGCCCTGATCTAGGGTCCGCCGCCATGACCACACCTGCTCCCGTCGACGACAAAGCGATCGAGAAAGCGCTCGCGCACCACGGATCCCACCAGGCGGAATATCTGGAGGAGCTCAAGAAGCTGGTGCGCATTCCGAGCGTCTCGTTCGAGGGCTTCGACAAGCAGCAGGTGCGCCGCAGCGCCGAGGCGACCTGCGACCTGATGCGGCGCAAGGGACTGCAGAGGGTGCAGATGCTGGAGATGCCCGGAGCCCACCCGTACGCGTACGGCGAGTGGACCCAGGCTGCGGGCCGGCCGACGCTCCTCCTCTACGCGCACCACGACGTGCAGCCCGCTGGAGAGAAGGAGAAGTGGAACCAGCCCGACCCCTTCGAGCCGGTGGAGCGCGCGGGGCGGCTCTTCGCCCGCGGCGCGGCGGACGACAAGGCGGGCGTCCTGGTGCACATCGCTGCGATCGACTGCTGGCTGAAAGCGCACGGCGCGCTGCCGGTGAACGTGAAGATGATCGTCGAGGGCGAGGAGGAGGCCGGCTCCGCGTCCTTGCCCGCGTTTCTCAAGAAGCACCGCGACCTGCTGCAGGCGGACGCGATCGTTCTCACGGACACGGCCAATTTCGATACCGGCTTGCCCTCCATCACCACCGCGCTGCGCGGGATCGTCACCGTCCAGGTGGAGGTGAAGGCGCTGAAGCAGCCCGTGCACAGCGGCATGTGGGGCGGCCCGGTGCCCGACCCGACGATGGCGCTGTGCAAGATCCTCGCGCGCCTGGTCAAGGACGACGGCAGCATCAACCTCCCAGGCATCTACGAGAAGGTGCGTCCCCTCACCGCGGAGGAGAAGAAGTCGCTCGCGGCGCTTCCCACCAGCGAGGAGCTGTTCCGCAAGCAGGCAGGAATGCTTCCGGGAACGCAGCTCCTCGGTGGCCGCCCGCCGTGGGAGATGAACTGGCGCCAGCCCTCGCTCGCCATCAACGCCATCCAGGCCAGCTCGCGGCGCGATGCGCGCAACATCATCTGCGACAGCGCTTGGGTCCGCCTCGGCATCCGCACCGTCCCGGACATGGACGTGAAAGAGGTGCGCGAGAAGCTGGTCGCTGCGCTCCAGTCGGACCCCCCCTGGGGCGTCAAGGTGGAGGTGACGCCGGAAGGCGACGGCGGCTGGTGGTACACGAAAGGCGACGCCCCCGCGTTCCGGGCCGCCCGCAAGGCGCTCCGCGACGGCTACGGCAAGGAGCCGGTGACCATCGGCTGCGGCGGGTCGATCCCCTTCGTGGATCCCTTCTCGCGCGAGCTGGGCGCTCCGGCGCTGCTGATCGGCGTCGAGGACCCCTACACGAACGCGCACTCGGAGAACGAGAGCCTGCACCTCGGCGACTTCAGTAAGGCTACGCACGCCGCGATCCGTTTCTATGCAGAGCTGGTCCGCGCCAGCTAGGACCGCTCCGGACCAGCGCGAGGCAGCGGCTGGACACTGGTCCGGCCCGTATGGGTAACTCCGCACCTCCCGACCGCATCGTCGTCCGGTCGCCGGCACCCCGGCTCGCGCGCGCACACGGAGGCGACGTCGATCTGGTGGCACGCGACGGACGAATCGTCTTCCGGGCCGTCCTTCAGCAGTAGACGGTCACCCGCTCGCCCTTGCGCCCTTCTTCGCGCAGGGGCGTGCCCGCGCGGGCGCAGGCGGGGCCGACGAAGTACGTGAGGCCGCGCACCGGCGAGCTCTTGCGATAGCGCGACTTGACCAGATCCTGAAGACCTCGCACCGCGCGCAGGAGCGCGACGGGCTTCCCGCCGGTGCGGGCGTTGTCGCCCGCTGCTTCGGTCTCCGCCCAGAAGTAGCCGGAGCGCAGCTCGCCATGCTCGTCGGGGAGCGAGCGCTGCAGGAAGATCACCGGCGAGACGACCTCGTCGATCTTCCACTTGCCGCGTTCCGGCCCCTTCTTGATCGGGTACCCGGTGACGTCGCCGGCGGCGAGGTAGTACGCGGGCTCCACCAGCGTGGTTTCGGCGGAGGCGACCGGGGCGGAGAATCCCGGCTCGCTGAGCACCGGCCACACCTCGAGGCGCAGGGGCTCGAGCCTGCGCAGCAGCTCCCGCTCGTCCTCCTCCGCCATGAAGAAGCGGATCTCCAGCGCCAACTACTTTCCCTTGGTTGGCGGGAACTCGCCGTGCGACTGCGCGGTCTCGAAGAGACGGGCGACGTCCTCCTCGGAGAGATCGAACATGTCCTGCAGCGCCTTCAGGATGTTCAGTTCTGCCAAAGGCGTCCGGCCGTCGGCGACGATCACCGATGCCGCGAGCCCGAAGGCCAGCTCGCGCGATGCCTTGTCCGGGAGCCGATCGACGATCGAGGGCAGGATGTGCTCGAGGCTGTGGGCCTCGGCGACGCGGCGGGCGGCGTGCTCGATCGCCAACCGCAGGTCGTCGGCCTGGATCCCGTGGAACTCCGGGCGCTCGAAGACGCGGCGGTAGATCTCCTGCAGCTCGACCTTGTCGACCGAGCCGTCCGCCGCGGCGGCGAGGATCATGGTCTCGAACAGCGCCGCCTGGCGCGTGGAGTCGCCGAAATGGATGTGTTCCGTCGTCATCGGTGCCTCGCCGGCGCCCAGTTTCCCAAGGGGCGGTCCGGATGTCCACCGCCGCGGGATGTGGTACGCAGCGCGCATGCGCCGGGGCGGTCGGTCGGGGTGGGCGGGGATGAGCGCCGGTCTCGCGGTGGCCGCCTTCGCGTCCTGCAGATCCCCTCCGCGCACCGCTCCGGCCGCTGCCGCACAGACGCAACCAGGCCCAGCGCCTGCCGCGGCGGTCCCACTTCCCTCGTTCTCTCCGCAGCCGGCGACCAAGCTCGGCGACGCCGGCGGAGTCACCGTGCTCGCGCTTGCCGCTCCGCACTTTGCCGATCTTCCCCGCGATCAGCGTCTCGTCGCCTGGTTCGCGTCACAGGCGGCTGCCGCGGGCGACCCGATCGCGGCAGAGCAAGGCTATCGCCGCAACCTGCCGGTGATCAGGCTTCTGCGCGGGATCCTTTCCCGCCCCCAGGTCGTGCCTGGCTCGCTGCTCTCCCGCATCCGCGCTTTCGCCCGCCTCGTCTATCTCAATCACGGCCTGCACGACGTGGAGACCGGCCGCAAACAGGCTCCCGGCTTCACCGCATCCGAGCTGCGCATCGCGGCGCTGGCGGCATCCGCGGCGGGCGCCGACCTGGGACTCGGCGGCGCCCGTCTGGAGTTGGCGCTGCGCGCCCTCGAAGGACCGCTCTTCGACGCCCGGCTCGACGCGCAGCGAACGGTACACGGCGCCGACCTCAGCGCCAGCGCAGTGAATTTCTACGAGGGCGTGACGCTGCGCGACCTGCAAGACTTTCCCGAGCAGGCCCCGCTCCATTCGCGGGTGGTGAAGCAGGGCGGGGTGTTGGTCGAGCGCGTCTACCGCTTGCCGGCAGCGGCGGATGCCCTGGAAAGCGCCCTTCCCTATTCCGCTCCTCCGCAGAGGGCCGTGTTCGAGCCGCTCGCGGCGTTCTTCCGCTCCGGCGATCCGGCGCAGCTCGGGTCCGCGGAGCGGGCATGGACGGAGGCATTCGGGCCGGTCGACGCGTTGGCCGGCTTCTTCGACACCAGCGCCGACCCGCGCGGGCGCAAGGCGATGTTCGGCGCCGTGGTGGGAATGGCGGATCGCGAGCCGACGGAGGTGCTGGAGCGGCTGCGGCTGCGCAACTCCGGCGAGGCGCTGCTGCTGCTCTCCGCGGCCGGCGCGTCGCGCCCGCCGCGCTCCTATGCGCTGACCGCGGAGGGAAAGAGCGCGCTGTTTCCGGGTGCCTTCGAGGCCGCGGCGCAGGTCCGGACCGAGGGGGCGATCGGGGCAATCGCCGAGCCGGCGCTGGTGCGCGAGTTGATCCGCTGCGCTCCCGCGCTGCGCTTCGCGCAGCTGGCCCTGCGCGAGCTGTCCCGGTCCCCGGCGGACGCGCTGCCTGCGTTGCAGGAGTCGCTCGCGGATGCGAACGCGCTCGTGCTCGCCGGCACCACTGCGGAGATCTTGCCGGACCCCCGCTGCCGGGAGCTCTGGCCGCAGTTCGTCGCGACCGATTGGCTGTCGACAGTCGCGGCGACAGAAGGCGACCGCGTCGAGGACGACCGCCAGCGATCGGTCCTGCTGCAGATCTGGTGGTTCACCGGCAAGGGCGCCGCGGTCGAGCGGCACGCAGCCGGACGGCGGTATCTGGCGGTCCCCGATGGGGCGAAGTTCCGCGCGGCGGCGCAGGAGCTGCTCACGTTGCTCAAGGAGCTGCAGTCCTCCGCGGATGCGGCGCGATGGCGCGAGCTCCTCGAGCGGCACGCGAGCCGTCCCGACCCGCGCTGGCAGGAGGAGCTCGCCTCGCGCCTGCAGGGCGTGCCAAGGCGCGTCGCCGTGCTCCCGCCGCGACTCGAGGCGGTGCTCGATGGCCAGGGAAAGGTCATCGACGCGCAGTCCGTCCCGGTGCAGGACTTCGACGAGCAGGTCCTGCGGGAGTGGGCAAGCTACTGAGTGTAGCGAACGAGCGCGACGGTGATGTTGTCCACGCCGCCGTTCTCGTTGGCCTCGTCCACCAGCCGCTGGCAGGCCTTCTGAAGCTGCGGCTCCTGGGCGAGGATCTCGGCGATCCGCTCGTCCGCGACCATCCCGGTCAGGCCGTCGCAACAGACGAGGCAGACGTCACCGGCCTCCAGGTCCCAGGCCGAGACGTCGACTTCGGTATGCTCCGCCATTCCCAGCGCGCGGGTGATCACGTTCTTGTGCTGGAAGTTCGCGATCTCCTCTTCCGAGAGGCGACCCGTCTTGATCAGCTCGTTCAGCAGGGAGTGATCGCTCGTGGCCGGATGCAGCTCGCCGCGCCGCCACACGTACCCGCGCGAGTCGCCCACCCAGCCGAACCATGCCTTCTTCTCGCGCACGAGACAGCCGACGAAGGTAGTGCCCATCCCCCGCTTCCCTGGCACGGCTGCGCCGGGGTCGGCAGCCTCCCGGATCCGCTGGTTCGCCCATTGCGCGGCCACCACGAGAAGATTGGTGCCCTCGTCCTTGGTGCGATCGTAGCGGAAGGGCCAGGTCGCGTCCGGATCGCCGGCGATCTCGAAGAACCGCTTGACCGTCTCGACGCCGATCCCCGATGCGACCTCGCCCGCCTCGTGGCCGCCCATGCCGTCGCACACCACTGCGACACTGTGCTCGGGCAGGAGCAGCAGCGCGTCCTCGTTGTGATCGCGCTTGCGCCCGACGTCGGTCGCGCCGGCGAACTCGAAGCCCATGGCGCGAGTCTAGCCGATCCCCCGAGGCCGCCCGCCAGCCCCTTCGCTCCGCCCTGCCGCGTTGCGCCAAAGATTTGCGGTTCCTACATTTTCCCCAAACGAGGAGGGCACCCGTGTCCAGGCAGACAGGCAAGGGCAGCCATCACCAGCGGCGCGCTTCGGCGATCGAGCGCAAGGCGACGCAGCACCACGACTTCGTCGGCGACACAGACGCAGAGCGAGCAGAGGCCGAGTTCCGCAAGCACGATCGGCAGCAGCAGGAAGAGAATCGCGAGGTGGTCCGCGAGATGGCCTCCGAGCTCGAGGCTGAGGCGGGGGTTGCGCCCGACGGCGCGACGGGATGGGAGGTCCCCTTCCGCATGCCCCGGTCCATCGATGAAGCGAAGGAGATCGCGCGCGAGCTTCCGGACCGGCTCCGGGAAAAGGCGCGCGATCGGCTCGGCAAGCTTCCGGAGCCCGCCCAGACGGCCCTGCGCGCTGCCGAGAGCGCCGCCATCCTCCTGCTCGTACCCGTGCGTATCGGGCTGTGGCTCGCCCGCGAGGCGTTGTCGCTGCCGCTCACGCTGCTGCGGAACGCCCGACATCGGGAGGCTTAGTGCTGGGGGAGGGGCGCTCCCGGATCGTCGAGGGACTGGTGCGCCACGTGCTGCGCCCGTTCGCCGCACGGGGCCGGCAAGCGCGGCTGCCGTTGCCCTCGGGGCGGCGAATCCTGCTGCTCCATCTGGACGGAGTCGGACGCCGGCAGATCGAGCACGCGATGGAGCATGGATACGCCCCTACCTTGCGCGCGTTGCTCGAACGCGGTCCGTATCGGCTGTCCCCCTGCCGCGCCGGCGCCCCGACCAGCACGCCCGCATTCCAGGCGGGCCTGCTCTACGGCGTCGATCACCAGATCCCGGGCTACACCTGGTACGACAAGCGGGCAGGCCGCGAAGTGCGGATGGATCGCGGCCAGGACGCCCGGGCGCTGGAAGAGGAGCTGACCCGCACCGGCGTTCCGCTCCTGCGCGGGGGGTCGGTCTATTGCTCGATCTTCTCCGGCGGCGCTCCCCTGCGGCGCTGGGCGCTCTCAGGCTGGAACGAGAACCTCTGCGCGGAAGACTTCGGCATGGAGGAGCTCTCGAGCGCGCCGCTGTTGCCCCAGGCGAACGACGTGGTCGCGGCCGCGATGGTCCACAGTGCCACCGCCGGCAGGATCGCCGGCGCGCTCGGGATGGACATCGCCTCGGGGCTGGTGGAGACGGTCCGCTGGGCGCGCCAGGTCGGGTCGCTGCAGCACGAGCCGAAGTTCCTCTTCCATCGCGTGCTCACTGAGTGCCTCTTCGCGGAGTTCGCCTCCAACTCGTGCGTGATCGACATCGCCCGGGGAACACCAATCGTGTACGCCTGCTTCATCGGTTACGACGAGTACGCCCACCGGCGCGGTCCGTTCTCGCGCATGGCGCTGCTCAAGCTCTGGGAGCTCGATCGGATGCTCGGCCGGATCGTCGCGGCGGTGAACGCGCTCCCCGAGCTCGGCTACGAGCTCTACCTCTTCAGTGATCACGGGCAGACCGCAACCCGCCCCGCGGAGCTCGTGCTCGGCGAATCGATCGGCGAGCACTTGCTCGCGGACGGCCGGACTGCCGGCTCCGACCCGGTAGCATTCGGCGGCGCCGGCGGAGGAGATGCGGCTGCGGTGGCGGCCCAGGCGCGCTGGTTCCGCCGTGTCGCCGCGGTGCTGCCGGCGCCGCTCGCCAAGCCGGCCCTCGCCTGGGCGCGGCACCTGGCGAAAACGCTGGACGCGGGCCTGCCGTATCACGCCGACGGGCCCCTGCTGGTGGTACCCGCGGGCGACATCGCGCACGTGTACTCCACCTGCGTTCCCTACCCACTGCGCGAGACCGAGATCCGTGGGCGCCACGCAGGTCTGCTCGAGCGCTGCGCGAAGTCTCCCGCGATCGGGTTCACGCTGGTGCGCGGCGACAACGGCCCGCTCGCGCTGCGCGGCGACCGGCGGCTGGAGCTCAATCGCCCGCAGGATGCGCTGGAGCTGGCGCATGAGATCGGCCACCCGCTCGCCGCGGTCTACGCGCGCGATCTGCTCGGGATGAACAGCTCCGGCGATCTGATCCTGCTCGGATGCGCCGCGCCATGCGGCGAAACGGTCGCCTATCCGTTCGAGTTCGGCTCTCACGGCGGCCTCGCGCCCGACGGGCTCGATACCTTCATGATCCATCCGCAGGAGCTTGGCGAAAGCGCTTTCGCCTCGGTCGTGCGCCCTCAGGATCTGCACCG
>Ga0209160_1004449_pt1 | contig 11183 bp, 15 predicted proteins | sample GraSoiAngelo_153_FD_186167 | JGI IMG/M metagenome (GOLD analysis project Ga0209160, IMG submission 186167) | Grasslands soil microbial communities from the Angelo Coastal Reserve, California, USA - 14_1009_12_40cm (SPAdes) (version 2) | ecosystem: Environmental > Terrestrial > Soil > Grasslands ...
CCGTTCCAACTTTTTAGGACAGATGACAATCCAAGAATCGGATGCGAGCATGGAAAGAGCATTCGCGAGAGGATTTGCTCGAACTAGTTGGAACGGCACCAGGAGCGATCTGCCCATCGCCGAGGCCGTCCCGTGACGCCGGCGAGTTTTTCTCCCACAGGAATCCGCTTTGAAAACATTGATAAACGGTACAGCGGGCTTTACGCGTTGCGGCGCGTCTCCCTGGAGATTCCCGCGGGAGAATGCGTGGCGTTTGCCGGACGGAACGGGTCGGGCAAAACGACGCTGCTGCGAATCGCGGCGGGACTCGCGAGGCCGTCGTCGGGCGCGGTTAATTTCCTAGACGAAAGCGGGGAAAAACACGCGACGCCACCCGCGGCAGGTTTTGTAGCACACGCCACGATGGTTTATGACGAGCTGACGGCGGAAGAAAATCTGCTGCTCTTTGCTCGACTACAAGGAATCGATCAGCCCGCCGCGCGTGCCGAAGCGCTGCTCGGGGAGGTGGGCCTTCTGGAACGGCGAAACTCTCTGGTGCGCACGTTTTCCCGCGGGATGCGCCAGCGCGTCGCCATTGCGCGCGCGCTATTGCGTGAGCCGCCCGTGGTCCTTCTCGACGAACCGACTACCGGTCTAGATCCGCAGGGCGCGCGCTGGTTTGCGCAGACGGTGCGTCAATTGCGAGATTCGGGACGTACGGTCTTGATGAGCCTGCACGGCGAGTCCGAAGTCTCCACCCTGGCGACGCGAGCGATACGGCTGGATGCGGGTGCGATAGTCGCCGACACGCGAACCGGCGCGAACTTCCGTTCGATCCTCGCTTTTGCGAACGCGTGAATGGCGCTGCTCCCCAATACGGCGGTGCTGCTTGGCAAGGAACTGCGCACTGAGTTTCGCTCGAGGGAGCTGCTTACGACCACCGTTGTCTTTATATTAATCGTGATCGTGCTTTTCAGCTTTACGTTTGAACCCACGTCAGACGAATCGCGGCGCTTTGGCCCTGGACTTCTGTGGTTGGCGTTTCTTTTCGCGGCTTCGCTGATGCTGCAACCCTGCTTCTTGCGCGAGCAAACGAACGACACGCTAAGCGCGCTGCGCCTCTCGGTCAGAGATCCATTTGCTATTTTTTTTGCCAAGCTGGCCGCGAACACGTTGTTCCTTCTGCTTACCGAGCTTTTCTTGCTCCCCTTTTTCGCAATGATGTACAACGTGCCGGTTGCGGGCGTGTTGCACTGGCTGGTGCTCGTTTTTGTTCTCGGCAGCCTGGGCATTTCCATTGCTGGTACGGCGCTCTCCGCCATCTCAGCCCAGGCGCGCATGCGCGAACTGCTATTGCCTTTGCTTATGCTTCCTCTTTTGACGCCCATTCTCGTGGCTAGCACGGAAGTCACAAAAGGGCTCTTAGACCGCGCTCCGTACGTGCAGTGGAAGGGAATCGGATTCCTCGCGATTTTCGACATGGTTTTTTTGACGGCGCTATGGCTTTTCGGCGAATATCTTCTGGAGGAATAGCTTCATGGTGAAAAATGTCCTCGCTGCCGTGGCGGTGTTTCTACTTCTAGGGGCAGCCGCCTATTCATCGTTTTTCATAGCCCCCACGGACGCAAAACAGGGTCTTATCTACCGCATTTTGTTTCTGCATGTTGCAAGCGCGTGGACGGGCCTCACGGCGTTCTTTATTTCCTTCATCGCGAATGTGCTGTACGTTCTTCGCCGCCAGCGACGATGGGACTGGCTCGGGGTAGCGTCCGGCGAAGTCGGTCTGGCATTTACCACCGCCGTGCTTGTAACTGGCCCCATCTGGGCGCGTCCCGTATGGGGAATCTGGTGGACGTGGGATGCGCGGCTTACTTCGACTTTTGTGCTATGGCTTCTCTATGTCTCCTACTTGCTCTTACGGACGCTCATCGAAGAGCCTGACCGACGCGCCTTGCTCAGCGCGCTCTTCGGCATATTCGCTTTCTTGGACGTACCTCTCGTTTTTGGTTCCATCCGCTGGTGGAGGACGCAACACCCGCAGCCGGTGGTTATGGGCGGGCCTGGTGCGGGGCTTGATCCTTTGATGTACAAGGTCCTTTTCTTCTCGTGGTTTGCCATGCTGGCACTGATGACGCTGCTGCTTCGCCAGCGCTACCGGCTGGAGGCCATGAGAGGCGATCTTGAAACGATGCAGCATGAATTGGAGGCAGTATGAAAAATCTCGACAGCGTGTTTGCCGCATACATGGCTGCTTGGGCCATTTTTTTCGTCTACTACATCACGATTGCCCGCCGGGCTGCGGCTCTTCGAGGAGACATCGAGCGTTTAAAGAATTCCGTTGGCCGAGGCAAGTAGATTGCCAGGGAAGAAGCGAGTCGGGATTGTGCTGTTTCAGCTCGGCGGGCCGGATTCGCTGGAGGCCGTCGAGCCGTTTCTGCTGAATTTGTTTTTGGATCCCGACATCATTCCTCTCGGCCCGTTCGGACTGCTGCGGCGCCCGATTGCGAAGCTCATTTCATCGCGCCGGTCGATTCCTGTCGCACAGCGCTACGCTGAAATTGGCCGCAAGTCGCCGATCGGAACGCTCACCGAGCGGCAACGCGTCCGATTGGTGGAAGCTGTTTCGCCCTACATTGATCCTGTGGCTGTAGTGGCGATGCGTTACTGGCATCCGTTTACGGCGGAAGCGGTGGTCGCGTTGCGCAAGGCCGGGCCGCTAGATGAAATCGTTTTGTTGCCACTTTATCCGCACTATTCCTACGCCACAACGCTGAGCAGCTTGAAAGAATGGCGGCGCATGGCGAATCAGGCAAACTGGGTAGCGTCCACGAGGAAACCTCCTGAGCGCACGATTGAAAATTTTCACGATCACCCGCTGTACATTCGGGCGTTAGTTCAGCGGATTGGATCCGTGTTGCGGCAATTTCCAGACAGCTCGCGGATTCAACTGGTTTTCAGCGCGCACGGACTGCCGATGAGTTTGGTCGAGAAGGGCGACCCATATCCCAAACAGATCAAGACGACGGTGCGTCTGGTCAACGAATTGGGCACGAAAAAATATGCTGGCTGGCCGCAGACGCACCTGTTGTGCTACCAGAGCCGCGTAGGCCCCGCGAAATGGCTCCAGCCTCCGCTGACAGGAACGATCGAGCGGCTGGGCCACGAAGGCGTGAAAGAGATGCTCGTAGTACCCATTTCGTTCGTCACCGAGCACATCGAGACGCTCCACGAAATTAATATCGAAGCCCGCGAGGAATCGGAAAAAGTGGGCGTCGAAAGATTTCGTATGATGCCCGCCGTGGGCGATTCACCACTATTTATTGCCGCGCTGAAGGATCTCGTTTTGCGCGCCGTGGGAATCGACGCGGGAGAGCCCTCCGCGCGGCTTTCCAGCGTAGCAAGTTGAAGGTATAATTCGCCGCTGGGCCATGACATCCACTTACAATTCTAGTGTACACAGATTCGCCGCGTTCACCGTGTGCTGGACGATTCTCCTGTTCGTTGCCGGCGCACTGGTTACGTCGAAGGATGCAGCGCTTTCCGTGACGGATTGGCCGACTTCGCACGGCGCGTTGGTTCCCCCCCTGTCGTCGCTTCAGGGCGGCGACCTATTTGAGTTCTCGCATCGCGTTTTCGCAGGCGGCCTGGGGCTGTTGACGCTTGCGCTGGCCGCGTTGCTTTGGGTGAAGGAAAAACGGCCGTGGCTGCGCTGGCTTGGCTTGATTGCGGTGCTTGGAGTGGTCGTGCAGGCCGTTCTGGGTGGGCAGGTGGTGATACGACTGCTGCATTACTGGCTGCCGGTCATCCACGCGTGCTTCGCGCAGATTGTTTTTGGCGCCGTCGTGGGTATTGCGGTGTTCACCAGCAAGTGGTGGGTTTCCGATCAACCGCAACTGGAGGACAGCGGAACTCCTTCGATCCATTCTCTGGCGATCCTCAATGCGGCCGTGATTTATTTGCAGGTGATTCTCGGCGCGGGCTTCCGTCATAAGGAAATTCCGATTTGGCCGCACATGGCCGGAGCTATGTTGGTGCTCGGAATGGTGATCTGGACTGCAGTGGCGTTGCGTAAGCGGTTCGCGCAGTCGCGAGAGTTGTCGCGGACGCGAATCCTGTTGCACGCCATTTTCGGCACACAGTTTCTTCTGGGACTCGCGGCGTACTGGTCGCGGCTCACGACTGCGGATGCTCCGCAGCCGATGCCGGTCGTGGTAACGTTGACCGTGATTCATACGGTCGTAGGTGCGCTACTCTTCGCGTTTTCCGTGCTCATTGTGCTGGCGTGTTACCGGCTGGTGCCGCGCAGAAGGGAAGTTGCCGCGACAGCGTCACGGCAGGTGACTACCGGATGAGCACGGCGCGTACCACGGAACTGACGCTGTCCGCGCGCGCCAATGGCTACGTCGCGCTGACGAAGCCGGAGGTTTCCTTCCTCGTGTTGATGACAACGGCGGCCGGATATTACATGGGAGCGCGCGGCCCCGTGGGATGGCTGCACATGCTCCATGCGGTTTTCGGCACGATGCTAATCGCGGCGGGCACGGCGGCGTTGAATCACTACATCGAGCGCGAGTCCGACCGCTACATGCGGCGCACGGCTTTGCGACCATTGCCCAGCGGCGTGCTGCAGCCGCGCGAAGCGTTGATCTTTGGCGTTGCGCTGGCAATTGCGGGCGCTGTGGATTTGTATGTGGCCGCGGGCACGCTTGCTTCGGGACTCGGCGTGGCAACCTGCTTGAGCTATTTGCTGGCGTACACTCCGCTGAAAAAACGCACTGTGTGGGCGACGTTCGTCGGCGCGTTTCCCGGGGCGATTCCACCAATGATCGGATGGGTAGCGTCAACGGGATCGCTTGACCGTGGTGCGTGGGTACTGTTCGGAATACTGTTTGTTTGGCAGTTTCCTCACTTCCATGCCATCTCGTGGATGTACCGCGAAGACTACGCCCGCGCGGGCATCATGATGCTGCCGGTGGTCGACCGCGAAGGCACGCGCACGTTCCGGCAGATCATATTGTATGCGGTCGCGCTCGTGGGCATGAGCTTGCTTCCGGCAATTCTAGGGCTGGCGGGCGTACTGTATTTCTTTGGAGCGCTCGTTACCAGCACGGCCCTGGTGCAAGTGTGCTTGTGGGCGGCGAGCAACAAGACCAATGCCCGCGCCAAATGGCTGATGCATGCAACGGTTCTGCACATTCCGCTGTTGCTGGGATTGATGGTCTACGACAAGCTCCCGCGCTGAATCAGCCATTATCAACAAAGGTCGCTTCGGGAAGGACAAACTTACAGTAATGTTTTCACAACCTGCACTCAATGCTTCTCTGAACGGGCTCAGCGCGTTGCTCCTCGCAGGAGGTTATGCGGCAATCCGGGCCGGGAAACGCAACGTCCATAAAGCTTTCATGATCTCGGCGTTCAGTGTTTCAACCATTTTCCTGGCGTCCTATGTGATTTATCACCTCCGCGTGAAACAATTGGTCCTCTTTCAAGGGCAGGGCTGGATCAGACCGGTTTACTTCACGCTGCTGACTTCACATACGATCCTGGCAATCGTAATCGTGCCGATGATTTTGATTACGCTGCGGCGCGCGTGGCTGGAGAAATTCGACAAACACCGGCTGATCGCGCGATGGACATTGCCGCTTTGGTTTTATGTTTGCGTGACGGGCGTGATTGTCTACCTGATGGTTTATCAGATTTATGCAAGGAAGGGCAGTTGAGGCTGGACAAAATCCGCGGCGAAAAATCCCGTTAAAATTGAGGAGTATTTTCTTGCCGGAATCCCGGCGGCACCAGGGCTCCCGTTACCGCGGAGCGGATCGCCTGGCGTGTGCCGGATTTCGGGAATACCACGTGCCAGAAATCGATATTGGGATTGACGAACGCGATGCCCACGAATCGTCTTTCGCGCTTTTCCCGCAAGGAAGTCACGACACAATCCACCGAATTAGCCGTATGTTCGTTGAAGACTTTGACCGTCTGGCCGGGAATCAAAGGCGTGTCCATGAGAACCAAGGCGCCGTGGGCGCTGACGATGTAGGTCGAAGCCTTTAGGTCGATGGTTTCGCCTTCGGGCAAGCGGCAACGCACCGTCAGAGGAATCTGAAGAGAAAGGCGCGTGGTACGCCGACGTTCTGGATAGCGAGTTCGCTGCATAATGCGGCCTGGAGGACACTCGAGGCTACGAGCCGAAATGTTGGCACGTTCAGAGTCCAAAAACAAGCATTTTAACGATTTGGAACTCCTAGTACTTTTGAAATTCTGTCAAAAATCACTTCTGCTTGAGAGCGGTAATCACGGCGTCAGCAAATTCCTCGGTGCCAGCCTTGCCGCCGACGTCGCGCGTCGTGCGTTTTCCCTCACGGTAGACCTTCTCGAGGGCACTCTGGATGCGCTGCGCCGTCTTTTGTTCGCCGAGGTGATCGAGCATCAGAGCTGCACTCATCAGCAGGGCAGTGGGATTGGCGAGCCCTTTGCCAGCGATGTCCGGAGCGGTACCGTGTACGGCTTCGAACATGGCGCATTCGTCGCCGATATTCGCGCTGGGCACCACGCCCAACCCTCCGACAAGGCCCGCAGCCAGATCGCTCATTACGTCACCGTAAAGATTAGGCAGCAAGAGCATGTCAAATTGCAGGGGATCCATGACGATTTGCATGCAGGCGTTGTCAACGATGAGTTCCTTGTACTCAATGGCAGGGAATTTCGCGGCTACCACTCGGACCGACTTCAAGAACAACCCGTCTGAAAGCTTCATAATGTTGGCTTTGTGTATGGCATGAATCTTTTTTCGGCCGTGGCGTTTGGCATATTCAAACGCAAATTTCGCAATGCGCGTGGAAGCTTTTTCGGTGATTATTTTCAGGCTTTCGACGACGCCGGGAACGACCTCATGCTCGAGGCCGGAATACAAGTCTTCAGTGTTCTCGCGGACGAGGATCAAGTCCACATTTTCAAAGTGCGATTTGACACCGGGCACGTTTTTCACCGGGCGCAAATTGGCATAGAGGTCGAGCGTTTTGCGCAGCGCCACGTTGACGCTGGGCGCGCCGCCGGCGATGGCCGTGGCCATGGGACCCTTGAGGGCAACGCGGTTCCTGCGCACCGATTCCACGGCCGCCTGGTTTACAGTTTTACCCTGGTCGGAGGAATTGTCAGAGCGTCCTGCAATCTCTTCCCACTCGATTTGCACGCTGGCGGCTTCCAGAATGCGGCGCGTCGCGACGGCAACTTCCGGGCCGATTCCTTCGCCGGGGATGAGAGTAACTTTGTGTTTGGTCATTGCATCTTATTGTATGCGAAGCGGATACCCATGTCGAAACGCGGCGAAATCAAGGTTTCATGACAGGAACGCAGGGTTGCGCAGCCATTTGAGAGTTCTGGTATAATGTAAGTGTTGATAGCTTCGCGGGTACGCCCGCGAGCGGAGGCCAAGAGGATTTATGATCAATTTGACGCCCGTTGCAAGCAGCAAGGTGAAGGAAATCATGAATATGCAGAGCCCGGTCCCGGCGGCACTACGCGTGGCCGTTGTGGGAGGCGGCTGTTCCGGTTTCCAATACCACATGGCGTTTGAAAACCAGACCACCGATGCGGACCAGGTTTTTGAGTTCGACGGGCTGAAGGTCGCGGTCGACCAGATGAGCTCCATGTATCTGGACGGGATTGAGATCGATTATATCGAGACGATTGAAGGCGCCGGATTCAAGTTCAATAATCCCAATGTGAAGAGCACCTGCGGCTGCGGCAGCTCCTTCAGCGTTTAATTCCGAGCAGGGAAGCGCCCGGTGCGCTTTCAAACTTTTCTGCAGGCTCCTGAGCGGTAAGTTCAGGAGCCTTTTTTATGCCTTCGAACCAAGCGGAGTGGGATGCCAAGCATAGGCTAGCGGCCGAGGCGACGCCCTCGGAGCCCGCGGGTATCGTCCGCGAACTGTTGCCACTTCTGCCGTCTGGCCCGGCACTGGACATTGCTTGCGGCACGGGCAGAAATGCGGTGTTCCTTGCAGGGCGCGGACAGCACGTCACGGCGGTGGATTTTTCCGGCGTTGCTTTGGACATTCTTGAAGTTCGCGCACGCGGCATGCACTTCCCAGTGAGACACGTCAAGAGCCTCCATGACGTTCACGGAACTCATCGGCGAGGGCTTGAGTTGCTGCATGCGGATCTAGAGCGCGCACATCTCCCGGCGCACGCGTTTGACTTGATTCTGTGCATTCAATTTCTGCAAAGGTCGCTCTTTCCACAAATGGTGCGCGCCCTTCGTCCAAATGGCGTTCTGCTGTTTGAGACGTACACGCGGGCGCAGCTCGAATTTAACGGCGGCCCGCGGAATCCGGCTTACCTTCTCGAAATCGGCGAGCTGCGGGAAGCATTCCCGAGCTTATGCGTCTTGTTTTACCGCGAATTGCGAGCCGGGCAGGGAATCGCCAGCCTGGTCGCGAGGAAACGGGACAAACATGGTTGAAGAAATTTTGGCAGTGGACGAGTCGCCCCGCGAAGCGTCAGAATTTGCAATCTTCGGATTCCAACCTTATCCTAAAGATATCCGGGCATGAAAATAGCGCTCGCGCAATTCAATCCCACCGTTGGCGACTTCGCAGGGAATGCCGCTCGCATTTTGGACTTGGCGGAACAGGCCAAGCAGCGAGGGGCGGACCTTGCCGTTTTTACGGAGCTTTGCCTCTGCGGTTATCCGCCACAGGATCTTCTGGAACGGCCGGCATTTCTTGACCGGAACATGGATGAACTGAAAGCTCTCGCGGGCAAGGTTCCTTTGCCGGCGCTAGTCGGCTACGCCGGACGTGTGAAGAATAGCGCGGGTAAGTCGGCGGCCAACAAAGCGGCGCTGCTGTGCGGCGGGCGCGTCGTCTTTGAGCAGAGCAAAATGCTGCTGCCCACTTATGATGTGTTCGACGAGTCGCGCTACTTTCAGCCCGCCGATAAGCAAGTGGTTTACGGCTTCAAGGACGAGAAGCTCGGTATCACCATTTGCGAGGATGTGTGGAACGACCCGAATTTCTGGCCGACGCGCTTGTACGAGCGTGATCCGGTCGTGGAGCTTAGCAAGCAGGGAACCAGCGTCCTGCTGAATCTTTCCGCTTCACCCTACACGATCGACAAGAGAAACCTCCGCTTTGAGATGCTGCGTGCCATTGCCATCAAGCAGCAAAGACCCGTGGTATATGTCAACCAAGTTGGCGGCGACGACAATCTGATTTTTGATGGCGCAAGCATGGCGATTACCGCCGATGGGCGCGTGGCCGCACAAGCGCTAGCGTTCAAAGAGGATCTCGTACTCTTTGACACCGCCACGGGGCAGGGAGAGATTCACAAACAGCCGCCGACAGAAATCGCGTATGCCTACGAGGCACTGCTGACCGGCACGGCGGACTACGTGCGTAAATGCGGTTTCAAGAAAGTTCTGGTCGGCTTGAGTGGCGGCATTGATTCGGCTGTCGTTGCTTCCATCGCGGTCGATGCCTTGGGAGCCGAAAACGTACTCGGCGTCTCCATGCCAGGACCGTTTTCTTCGGCAGGCAGCAAGAGCGACGCCGCTACGCTGGCCAAGAATCTCGGCATTCCGTTCACCAGCTTGCCGATCACAGATGTTTTTGAAGAATATAAGCGCGCACTGGCGCCCGCGTTTGGCGACCGGCCGGCCGACGTGACGGAAGAGAACATTCAAGCGCGCATCCGCGGAAATTATTTGATGGCGCTCTCCAACAAGTTTGGCTCCATGGTGCTCAGCACCGGCAACAAATCAGAACTCGCGGTCGGATACTGCACTCTTTACGGAGATATGGCCGGCGGTCTTGCGGTGATTTCCGATGTGCCGAAATTGATGGTTTATGAGCTGGCGGCCTGGATTAATCGCGAGAGGGAATTGATCCCTGCTTCGACCATTGAGAAGCCGCCTTCGGCCGAGCTGCGTCCCGACCAGAAGGACGAGGACAGCTTGCCGCCTTACGACGTCCTGGACCGCATCCTCAAAGCCTATATCGAGGATCTGCATAGCCCGCAGGAGATTGCCGATCATTACGGCTTTGATATAAAACTGGTTCGCGACATAGCGCTACTGGTAGATCGCAACGAGTACAAGCGCAAACAGTCGGCGCCAGGGCTGAAGATCACGTCGCGGGCATTTGGATTTGGCAGGCCGTTCCCGATCGCACAGAAATTCATTCCGTGAAACCAAGAGGTCTTTGTGAAAATAGCGCTTACAATTTTCCTGATCCTTGCCTTTAGCATGGCGGTGCCTCAAACGCGGGCGCAACAAGCACAGCCAGCTGCAGCCGCGACGTCAACCGCCGCGACATCGCCAACACAGAAGACTATCGAGGCTTACCTACGGCATTTGTACGCGTTCGGTCCGAATGTCGCACTGGTGGTCGGAGCTCCGAAACCAACACAGGTCGAAGGGATGCTTGAAACCAATATTGACCTGACCATTGATGGGAACAACCAAAGCGTGAAGTTCTACGTCAGCAAGGATGGCAAATTCCTTTTTCAGGGCGAACTCTCGGATATGACGAAAGATCCCCTGGCACAAAATCTGGCACAGATTCAGATGAAGGATGCGCCTTCGTTGGGCGACCCGAGCGCCGCAGTCACGCTGGTGGAATATTCCGACTTCGAGTGCCCGGTGTGCCGCAAGCTTCATGACGCGCTGCGCGAAATCCTCCCGAACTATGCGGGCAAGGTGCGCGTGGTGTTCAAGGATTTCCCCATCGAACAGCTTCACCCGTGGGCAAGAACGGCGGCCCTCGCCGGGCGATGCGCTTACCAGCAGGACCCCAAGACTTTTTGGAAGATGTATGACTTCATTTACGACAATCAGGAGATCATCTCGGCATCGAACTCCTGGACAAAAATGATGGATTACGCTGGTCAGTCCGGGTTGGATGCCGAGGCGTTCAAGAGCTGCATGGCCAGCCCGGAAGCTGGCGCAGCCGTCAACGCGAGCCGCGCGAATGGTCAACTGCTCGACGTAAACAGCACGCCGACGGTGTTTGTGAACGGCCGGCGCATGGTAGGCGCCGACGCGCATCTGTTAGAGCAGTACATCAACTACGAACTCGCGCAACAAAAATCCGGAACGGCCGCTCAGAAGAAATAAGAGAGGGAGGAGGCTGGAATCCGTTCCCGCATCGCCCAAACCCATCCGTTTTCAGACCGATTTCATGGTTAACATAATATTACTTATA
>Ga0209160_1004450_pt1 | contig 11180 bp, 8 predicted proteins | sample GraSoiAngelo_153_FD_186167 | JGI IMG/M metagenome (GOLD analysis project Ga0209160, IMG submission 186167) | Grasslands soil microbial communities from the Angelo Coastal Reserve, California, USA - 14_1009_12_40cm (SPAdes) (version 2) | ecosystem: Environmental > Terrestrial > Soil > Grasslands ...
CTGATGAGAAGAGTTCAGATCCGCAAGCTGCGCAGACGTATACTCCCTTGTCCTTGTTGTGAAGATACTTTCCTGTGAAGGCCGGCTCGGTAGCCTTCTTTCTCAAGACTCTGTACTGTTGAGGGTCCAGCTGCTTCTTCCACTCCTCATCCGTCTTGTTCACAACCATAGGATCATGATCGCTCTGCCGGTATTTGAACGCCTCACGCTTCCACAATGGTTAAACCTGTCTAAGGCCGGTTTGAAGGCTGGCCTGAACAGCTGTCCCGCGTCACAAGAAAATATTGTCTACCCCCCTTTTTCGGAGGGTGGTCCCGCCGGTTGAAACAGATCTAGGCGAGTCTTCCGATTCACGGCTTAGAATAGGCTGGTCGACTGTTTTTCAAGAGTCGAAATCAAGCGTATGGCTCTTCGTGAAAATCCCACGATCTAGAATCGCTCATCCCGATTTCTGATCCAGGCTTGTTTTGCGCCTGTCAGGTTTGATGAAGAACATTCTGCGTTTTTCCGTTTCGAGGATCAAGTGAGGAATGGATTACTCTCTGTTAATTCCCTCGCAGAGTCGGGTTTTGTGTCGCGGGAAGCAACTGCTTTTGACATTTTCCGACAGGGGTCTCGCCAGTTGAAGCTGTTCCGGGCGAGCCTCGCGTTTCAGAGCGCAGAATCAGCCGGTCGACTGTTTTCGACATGGTGTAGCTCAACGTGCAGGTCAACGTGCAAAGTGCGTGATCTCAAATCGCATGCCCCGATTCCGGATCAGGGGCTGATACTGAACGATTTCCCGCTCCAGATAATTCTTCGGGGCTATTTTGCCTTCCAAGTAAACGCTTTCATCGGCTGGAACTCGGCTAGCGCGTCTGTGACCCAGCCATACTTCTTCTTCAGAGCCTCCAAGACTCTCTTGGCTCTTCCGCTCTTCATGTCTAGGAAGACGGCGTTTCCTTCGAGTATTGCCTGCCGTTTCGATCCGTCGGCCAGCATTATGGTGATTGCGGGGTTCTCTCTGAGGTTCCGATACCGAGCCGTCGCCTCGTCCACTCCCAGATAGAAGACTCCGTCTACAACAACCAAGTCAGAGGGCGATAGGTGAGGTCTGCCGTCAGGCCTTACTGTGGCTGCGAGTGTGAGGACTCGATTGTTGGCAAGCTCAACTATCTCGCTGGCCGTCAGAGGATTCTGACTGTACACCTTCTTGGTATGAGAGCTGGCCCGGTTGAGAGAGTTCTTGATGACTGAGTCTAGGGTTGACAATGATGCTTCGGTGGCCGAGAGTCATGGTTGGGACAGATAAGATGATTAGTCTATCTGCAGCCTTGCAGCCTTTCCTACGAATGGATTTGCGAGCTTCTCATCACCAATCGTAGTCTCGGGTCCGTGACCAGGGTAGACAACTGTAGCGTCGTCCAGCTTGAAGAGCCGCTCCCTGATCGAACGAATTAGGGTCTTGAGGTCTCCTCCTGGAAGATCGGTTCGACCGATGCTCTGGTTGAACAGGGCATCGCCAGTCAAGACGTAACCCTCACCGGACAAGCTGATGCTGCCGGGCGAGTGACCGGGAGTGTGGAGAATCCGAATCGTCTCGTCTCCCAAGTTTAGGAATTCTCCGTCTTTGAGATAGCCGTCAACGTTGGGTGGTGGGGGAACCTCGAATCTCATAAATTGGCGTACGCGGGATTGCATCGACTGTAACATCGGCAGGTCATCTTGATGGATCAGGAATGGAGTCTTGGCTGCTTTTCTGACTCCGTCGACGCCCAGCACATGATCAAAGTGGGTGTGCGTCGCGACAATAAATGTCGGTGTGGCGTCGATATCTTTGATGAACCTTAGGATTCTCTCTGGCTCGTCGCCTGGGTCAACAATGATGCCCTCGCTTCTCGACGTGATAACGTAACAATTGGTCTGTAACTGGCCCACAACCAGCGTATGTATCTTGGCCATCTATTACACTGCTCGACGATTCGCTCGGCTCTCGTTATGAACTTGAACCCTCACGGCTCTTCCTACCCAAGGAGCTCCCCGATACCTAAATGGTCCGGGTAAATTTGAAAAACCTAGGACTGGCTGGGAGGACGGGAAAGAAAAAGGGAGGAGAATGTTGGAGTCTAGACCGGTATCATGCCATGTTGCGCGGATGGGTTCGGCGGATCAGCCCTGACCCAGTACGGAACGCTCAACGGGACCGTTCCGCCAGTCAACTGTATGTCTCCGAAGTAGTCGCCGTTGGCCAAGCTTGGTGAGAGAGTGAGTGATACGGTGACCGTTCCTGTCCCGCCAGTAGCCACGGTTAGAGAACTGACGGACAGAGTAATGGTTGGACCAGCGGACGCAGCTAGCACTGAGATAGAATAGGTCACTGTCGAGGTTGAGACAGATGTGACCGTTATGTCGAAGCTTCGAGTTATCCCTGACGAGGGCAGTTCGCCGAAGCTGAAGCTGGCTTGACCATCGCCGTTGCCTACGGTGGAAGGACTGGCTTCGAGTGTGGCCGTGACCTGTGAGGCAGCTGCTAGATCAATTCTACCGCCACCCCTTACCATCGGGTTCTTTAGCGGGTTGCCGCTACTGAAGCTCTTCACGGATCGGTGAGCGGAGTTGACGAGGGCCGATTTGATTTGCTCAGGAGACCAGTTAGGATGCAGCTGTATAAGCAATGCAGCCGAACCGGCAACGTGGGGCGTAGCCATACTGGTTCCCTGGAAGAATGCAAAGCAGGGCGGACTCGCACAACCGAAGCTTGGAATTGAAGAGTAGACGTTTACACCGGGAGCAACGACGTCTGGTTTGATCTTGTCTTGCGGCTGTCCAGCACCTACGCCTGGTCCTTGCAGGAGAGGTGGCCCGATTGAGGAGAACGATGCGAGAATGTCTGCGCTAGGACCATCAGTGAAGAATTCTTGTGGAGTAGTTCCGTCAACGGTTACCGAAAACGGAGCGATAGCGGCCATGGATAACCCGTTGGGCCGCGAGACCATGACTGCTGGAATGGTGGGCTGATTCGGAGTCCCATCCTGAGCCATTGCGATCGGATCGCCCTGTTGGCTGTTATAGACGATTACGCCCATTGCTCCAGCGCTCTGTGCGTTTCGTATCTTGGTACTAAAGCTGCAAGTTCCTCTAGCGATGAGGGCAATCTCACCGGCCAGATTTCCGCTTATCGCGGTGCATCCGTTGGTGGGACTGGTCGTTAGGTAGGTGGCTGTCACAGCTGGAACGAAGTTGGCGAACTGGCCTATTGCAGCTCCGAATGTGCCGATACTGGTTACTGTGACGGGGATGCCGATGAAGTGTGGATTGGTAGAGGCACCTACGGTTATGACCTTGTCAGCTAATCCAGGCGACTCGACTGTTCCGGCTCCCGGACCAGCGTTGCCTGCTGCGATGGCGACGACGACTCCTGCATCGACTGCGGAGTTCACCGCGTTGACCAATACGTCGCTGGGTTTCGCTGTTCCACCGAGGCTTAGATTCAGTACATCCATTCCGTCAGAGACTGCGGCTTCGACTGCCTTTGCAATGTCATGACTGGAAGCGCTGAGAACGTTGCCGGGGAAGACATTGTAGTTGCCGAGATAGGCTTTGGGCGCGATTCCGCTGAGGTTACAAGCGGGTACGAACGGGGCGCATGTATTTGCTACCCCTGCTGCTATTCCGGATACGTGAGTGCCGTGTTCTTGGGCTGCGTGACCGTCGAAGTTGGTTCGGGTCTCGAAAACCTTTGCAACTATGACCTTGTTGCTCACAAAGTTGCACGAAGTGTCGGCGATGCCTACTGCAGAGTCGATAGCGTCACACTTTGGAAATCCCGCAAGAGCCGGTAACGTGTTGTCCGTTAGGAATGGGTGTGTCTGGTCGATACCGGTATCAATAATTCCTATCTTGATCCCGGCTCCAGCGTTGCTCTGTCCTCCAACCGCGTTCCAGAGGACAGGTGCGCCGATCAGTGTGGGGGATCTGTTCATCTCCAAGTGGAAGAGGTAGTCGGGGACGACCCAGTTGGCTCCAGGAGCGTTGAGCAGATGAGTCATGCTATGACCATTCAGTTGTACAGCGATAGCGTTTAGAACGACTGAGTATTCGTCGATCACCTGGACCTCGGGAGCGTTGTTCTTCAGCCAGCCTTTCGCAAGTCCACGCCCGTTCGCAAGGTATGCAGAATATGACTGGACGGCTTGCGAGCTCATATCGAGCTTATGGCCAGGGGTTGGCATCGTTCTAGCGTAGCCTTGAATGTGGCCATCATAGCTGGCCAATGGTTGATCTTTGAGTACGATGATGGCATTGTCAGTCAAGACACCATCGGGGGATGGAGTTGCATCTGAGCCGGTGTAAATAGCTCCGGTGAAGATTGGGGCAAGTGATAGCACTGAAACGAGAATGACCGAGAAAAGAATCTGTGTCTTCATGGATTATTTCCGAAACCGTCTATCGGCGTAGCGGTTTTAACCCTTGTGGTAACGTCCACTCTGAGACAGCAAGAGCAACACCACGATACCACGAGATTTATCCAGATATTCTTGATTCGAGCTCCTCAGTCGAGTCTGCCTGGTCCATGCTTCTAAAAAACAATAGGATCCCATTAGAGATTCCAAAAACGCATATAGTCATGAATCCACGCTATGCCTCCGGTCTTCGGTCTAGCTTACGGGAGAGACTAGCCATTGTCAGAAGTTGACATATGTCCTGTCTGCGGAGAACCTGTCAAAAGGAAGAATCTCATACGCCACTACGGGAAGGTGCATCGGAAGCGCGCCTCAACCCTTCTCCAGCCAAAGCCCGAGACCCAAGCGCGAAAGAGCCCTAGAATTCGTCGGCCAAGAAGAATCCTGTTCTACGCTCTAATCGGTATCGCCATCATACTCGTTTCAGTTGCGGCAACCGAAGTCGTAAGCGTGAACACGATTCGAATGCACATCCATCCACAGCTCTCAATATCGATACGCGGCGCAACAGAGACACTTCCGGCCAACATAGGAATCGACCAAGATTTATGGAGAGACCACTCCCTCGAACGGTACGGCGTGAACGGAGCGTCCCCACTTCTCACAAGGGACAGCTCGGGCACTATTCATGTGGAATCAAATACCGTTCGAGATTTCACCTTGCACGAGTTCCTCGCCGTTTGGGGAGAATCGATCGACTACAGCCAGGTGGTTGGCAGTCCGACCCAGCCCGGCGAATCAGCATGCATTTTTGTCGATGGGCAATCGATGTCGCTATCCAATGATGTAGTATTTGCTAATCTGCAAAAGATCGTTCTTGAGATTCCTCCCAATTACCAGCCTTGCTCCGCGGTGAGCTAGACACGCTTGAACTACGATCTCGAACAATAAGCGATTTTCCTCTCTAAAGGATCCACGGCAGGACCGATTGTCCAAGAATAGACTTGGCAAGACCCGGAACCGGGGGAAGGGATTTGCAACGAACCTGTGGCGGACTGCGCGGACGCAAGCGGTGATCCCAAGAATCCTTAAACTCGATTCCAGAATCTGCTTTGAGAGCAGGTAGAGAAATTATGGGCACTGTGCATCGCGTCGTCTTCGGAAACTGCAGAACCATGAAGGAGATCGGTGACGAATCAGTCCAGCTCATGGTGACGAGCCCGCCCTATTACAACGCACCTTTCGACTACCCGAATCTGTTCAGAGACTATGATGAGTTTCTTAGATTGATTGATGATCTGTCCCGCGACCTCTTCCGAGTCCTAGCCCCCGGCCGAGTGGCCTGTTATGTGACGGATGATATGCTCGTGAAAGGAGAAAAGTATCCCGTCGTTGCTGACATCACGAGGCTCATGCTGGATGCTGGGTTTCGATATCGTGATCGCATAGTGTGGGTCAAACCAAAAGGGTACGTACGAATAAGTCGAAGAAGCGGGGTCGTAATTCAGCATCCATATCCGATGTACTACTATCCTGACAATATCCAGGAAAGCATTCTGATCTTCCAGAAAGGCAGGTTTGACTACTCATACGTCCGAGAACTGCCTTCAAAGACGCTAGAAAATTCTAGAATTTCTCTACATGACTATAACGATCACGAATGGCATTTGACGGTATGGAACATCACCAATGTTCTCCCGCTAGGGAACAGACTGGAGAAGGGGATTGCGGCCTTCCCAGAAGAGATTCCCAGACGTCTAATCAAACTCTTCAGCTTTCACGGTGAGACCGTTTTGGATCCCTTCCTGGGATCGGGCACGACCATGAAAGTTGCGCAAGAATTGGGGCGAAATAGTTGGGGTTATGAGATTGACCGAGAACTGAAGAAAGTCATCAAGCGAAAGATGGAGAATAACCATCAATCGGCCTCGAAGGTCGAATTCCGGTTTAGACAAGAATTGAAGAAGTCTCGCTCATCCGCTTCACGGAAACGAGTCGCCCGGTCAGTCGTTGTGACGTAGTATGACAGACACTCCTCAGTTATTCCAGTAAGGCCTAGTCGTTATGAATTGTAGCTTGGCCTCTAAGAGGTCCTTGTAGAACTCATCATCGCTCTCATGCATCTTGGCTAGAACCCGGCTGGCCGTCTGGGGCCCAATTCCATAAACAGACTGTGCAGTCACAGCTCTCCTACCATATGCAATGACCAGGTCGGCTGAACGGCGAGCTCTCGTCAAAGCCTTCTGTTCACTCTCGTCCAGTGGCTGCTTGGTCCGCTTCTTTCGAAGAACGCTAGTCACGTACGCACTAGACCAGAAGACAGGAGCCAGGAGAGCAGATCCACAATTCTGACAAGAAGGATGTTCCGGAAGACTTGCGACAGTGATCTCAGTTGTGAGGTTGGCGCAGTCGAAGCAGAGTAGGTCGATGGCTCGGCCTTCGATCGAAATGCGCAACCTTGCCATGTTGTCGGCTGCAACATTCTCTGGAGCGATTAGCTCTGGAATGTCCACGTGACGATACAGGAGGTGGTAGGCCAGTGGTGTGGGCTTGTCTTTGGATCGGAAGAATCTAACGTCCATATTTCGTTCTTTTATCTGCTTGAAGATCTTCTTGACTCCTTCAAAATCTGCCCGTTCGACTTGGGCTTCGCGAATTGTCTCGTCGTAGATCGGAGTTAGCCGGAATCGGACCTGTAGCTCTTTCATTGCACCACCATACATGAGACGGCCGCGACTCAACGCCCCAAACCTCTCAGCAATCTGTTTCATCTGCAACTCCCATGGAAAGTGTCGGTGCAGAACTCCGTGACAGGCTCCTCCTAGTATCGGCTCGGGGACCCCGAAGACTTGTTTGAGGAAGAGATCTTCGAGATCTAGGTCTGCAGTGTCCGCTGTCATCTCATAGAGTATCCGGTAGGAGTCCCACCACCACATTCGCACCAGCCCTTGGCGTCTGAAGAGTTCTTCGATCACCTCGCCTAAGGTAAAATTGAGAACGTCTCCGAAGTGAGTGTGAATTATGATGTACCGATCAAACCCTTCGATCAGAACCCTGTCACTGGTCGGGACGGGTGCGCCAGTGGCTCTGTGAGTCTCTATCTCCTCGACAACCCTTCGTACTCCGTACGGGTCCGCTGGCCATATTCGTGAGAACTTCTCGACAACCGGGGCGCGAGTCTTGTGCTCGTCCAATAATTTATCGATCTGTTTCCGGTACTCTCCGACTCGCACAGCGAGCTCACCCGGAACCGGCAGTATCTGTCCGTCCCATCCCGGAATAGCCGCGGTAGGATCGTTGATGGGAAGAACATACACCTTCCCGTCATCCGTGATCTGTTTCATCTGCCAGACCCGTCCCTTGACGATAAAGTTCAAGCCAACATGGGCCATAGTGAGCATGAACTCTTCGCCGAGAATTCCAACCGACTGCTGGTTCGTCAGATCAACCACATGGTATCGTCGCTCATCCGGAATCATGCTCAAGTTCTCGTAGTAGTACATCCTAGTCCGAGATGTCCGGTAGAGCGTCTGATCGTCTCGTTTGAGATGCCCCATTTTCCGCATGAACTCGACAACCTTCTCCAGCTCAGCCTCCTCAAGCCCAGAATAGGGAAACGCTCTCTTCAGAACTTGTTTGATATGGCCGAGAGGGACGCTGCCTTCTGAGTCCATCAATAGGCCGGCGATCTGATGTGCCAAGACATCGAGTGCTCGGTGATGAATGATTGTTGATTCGAGCCGGCCTTCCTTGGCAAGTTCGATGACTCCTATCGACTCCAGTAGATCCTCCGTTGAAACAGATACTAGAACTCCCTGAGAAGTTCTGGTCAGACTATGCCCAGACCTTCCTACACGCTGAACAAGACTGTTGACCTGACGGGGGGACATGTACTGAACCACAAGATCAACAGATCCGATATCGATGCCCAACTCCAGGGTGCTTGTGCAGACGAGTCCCTTGACCTGGCGGGCCTTGAATGCTTCTTCAGCTCGGACCCGTTCTTCTTTGGGAAGCGAGCCATGGTGGACCATTATGTTCTGGTCCATCATGTTGAACTTTGAGCCCAACATCTCCGCGTTGACCCGGCTGTTGACAAAGATCAGAGTCGAATCGTGTGCATCGACGAGATCAGACACTAGCGCTAGTCGTGCGGCCGCTTCTGGGGCGGTATACAGGCGTCGCGCGAGTTCTTGATCCTCCTCGCCGGGAGTAGGATACTCAATCTTGTACCTAGTATCCTTACTGAGAGGAATCTGAACAATCCGGACAGGTTCAGAGCCCCCGAGAAATCGAGAAATCTCCTCGGGATTCCCAACCGTCGCTGAGAGTCCTATCCGTTGGAACCCGTCGGGCCGAACTTCTTTTAGTCTTTCTAGCCCGACTGTTAGTTGGACCCCCCGACGATTTCCGGCTAATTCGTGAACCTCATCGACGACCACGGCTTTCACGTGCCGAAGGTGTTGCCTCATTCTCTTTCCTGGAAGAATCGCTTGCAGAGTTTCTGGAGTGGTTATCAGAAGGTCAGGAGGTCTCCCTGCCATCCTCCTTCGATCAGCCGTGGGAGTATCGCCATGTCTGACCTCAACGGTGAAGCCTAGTTTGACTGACCAGAATTGCAGTCGTTTGAGTAAGTCTCGATTGAGGGCTCTGAGGGGAGTGATGTAGAGCAGCGAGATTCCTTGTCGATTCTCGTCTTGGACCATCTTGTCTATGAGCGGTAAGAGAGCGGCCTCTGTCTTGCCTGACCCTGTGGGGGCAATGACTAAGACGTTCTCGCCTTGCATGATGAAGGGAATCGCTTCTGCTTGAGGCGGAGTAGGGGTACGGATTCCAGTCTCTTCCAGTAGACCCTTCAGGGGCGGTGAGAGGAGGGTGAATGCTTCTTGCACTACTCGATTCCCGACAGTAGAGGAGCAATCAGACTAGGGTTCTGAGAGATAAACCTCCTAGGTGAGGAAAAGTGTGTCCAAACTAGGGAGTTATGAGCGGCAGAATCTAAAGACAGACCAGCTGGCATATGCTCCATGATGGAGTTATTTTTTCTCAGTTATCGTTTTGACGAAATCCCGGTAGACTTCGGGCTTCATCAGTGAGGGAAGGTCCTTCTTCAGGTCGTCTGGCCGGATCAGCGTAATCCATCCCTTCTCGTACGGGCTCTTGTTAACCAGCTCAGGGGCATCAGAGAGTTCGCTGTTGACTTGAACCACGACACCTGCAATGGGAGAGTACACGTCGGCGACTGCTTTCACGGATTCCACCGTGCCAAGACTCTGCATCTGCACCACCTTGGCTCCCACCTTCGGAAGATCGACGTACACGATTTCGTGCAGAGAATTTTGCGCATAATCAGTGACGCCTATTCGACAATCAGCGCCTTCAACGTGGACCCATTCGTGCTCTTTCGTGTAGTAGAACTCTGCGGGAATCTGGAACTCGCCTTTCAAAGTCTATACACGGAATTTCTAGGCAGGAAGCGTCCCGTATAATAGTCTGGTCTCTCCAAGATCTCTCAGTCTAACTCTTGCTTGCCTGAACCCGCTTCAAGAGTGCGGGTACTTGCCGCCAGCTCTTAGCTTTCAGAACTTTCGGCATATCTCCCACGCTCCGGTTCCAAGGCCTTTCGTAGAGCACTCCCCATGCAGTTGGGCTATGTGAGATTAGGGGCATGAGGTCAGGAGCATCATCAATGTAGACATCATAATCTAGGAGAACCTTGTCTCTCCAGCCTAAGACCCTGACAAAACTCCGGTATCGAACTTTCTGGCTGTCGACCCAGCCTCTAGCTGCCTCTAGAGTCCTCTTGCTACGACCAGTGACGATGTCAACGTCGCCAAACTTCTCGATCCGCGCAACCTTCTCAGCGATTTCCGGCTCTGTTGGAGGAATCTCTCCCCAATCGTCCCATGACTCGTCCAGTATTCTGTAGAAATCGTCTTTAGAGATTGGAAATCTTTTCCACCAAGACCAACTGTCAAGATCCTTCATGCTCAGATGTGTGCCGAACTCTTTGTTGGCTCGGTCACACCATACAAGCATAGACTCGGCCAAGACCCCGTCCAAGTCCACTGCGATCTTCATCTTGCCCGAAGACGCTTTCGGCAACTGCTTCTGAATTCCAGATCAGAAACGAGGCTTTAACCTTGAAACTACCACACGGTGGAACAGTCGTGTTGTAGGGCGAAGAAAGTCTAAAGACATCCGCTTTTGAGTCGAGCCAACAGCCCCCGATGGGACTATACAGATCGAGACAAGAATGACTGATTCGACAGTCGTAATAATTGGATCCTTCCTACTCGCTTTCAAAGCTATTCTGATCGAAGGAAGCGAGGTCGCCATTCTCTCCCTTGCCACCATAAAGCAACTGGGTAGGAATAACATCCTCTTCGGAGTCATCGCTGGAGGACTAGGCTCCATCGTCACCTTCCTAATCGTCTGGCGGATCTTCCTTCTTCTTCCGACGATAGTCATTGACTTCGCAACCGCAATTGTATTGTTCTACTTCTCAAGCCGATTTCTACGTGGGTTCATCAAGTATGCTATCCGGCACAAGTCCTTCAGAGAAAAAATGGCTCGAATGGGAAGAGACGTCATCGAGAAAGACCTCAAGCGGGAAGGTGCAACTGACTCAACTCAACCAATCCACTTTTCCGTGCCCAACTCTCTCCCAGTCCTGACCATTACTCTCACTGAAGGCTTCGAAGCGAGCCTCGTTCTGGCAGCGGCAGGCGCGTTCAACATCCAGTGGACACTCATCGGCGCAGCTGTAAGCGTCATCGTCCTGATCTCTGTCTCAGC
>Ga0209160_1004456_pt1 | contig 11173 bp, 7 predicted proteins | sample GraSoiAngelo_153_FD_186167 | JGI IMG/M metagenome (GOLD analysis project Ga0209160, IMG submission 186167) | Grasslands soil microbial communities from the Angelo Coastal Reserve, California, USA - 14_1009_12_40cm (SPAdes) (version 2) | ecosystem: Environmental > Terrestrial > Soil > Grasslands ...
GCTCAAGAAGAGCGACAGCAGGCGGAGGCGTTCGATGACGTTGGGTGTCTCCAACATGTGCTGCTTCTGGTCGAGCGTTTGGTCGGGGGCGGCCGAGACCAGGTCAGCCAGGTAGACCGGGTCATCGGTTTTGGAGACGGTCGCAGCGATCTCCGGGGCGACCGCGGCGCCCGACTCAACGTACTTTTCGTAGAGGCTCTTGACCGAGCGCATGTGGGCCTCCACCTCTAGGCCCTCCCCCACCTGGTCGGCGACGATTTCGATTTCGACCTCGATGAAAGGCTTGAACTGGACGAAGCGCACGATGCGCGCTCGCTGGGCGCCGGCGACCAGCATCTGCACGCCAGCCGGAGTCTGGCGCATGCCGTTGATCTCGGCGATGGTGCCGGTCGCGTACAAGTCTTGCTCGGTCGTGTCGTCGACCTGCGGGTCGCGCTGGGCGACCAGAAGGACCTGCTTGTCCTTCTCCATCGCCGCGGTAATGGCCGCAATCGACGTGCGCCGCCCCACGGACAGCGGCACGATCAGCTTGGGAAACACGACGTCGTCCCGCAGGGGGACCAGGGGAATCCGCCGCAGCTCTTTCTCCCTCCCCCCCTGCGGGGGAGGGTCGGGGTGGGGGGTCGCCATTTAGACCTGCGCTCCCGCGTCGCTGGCGGCCGGGCGCCAGGCCTTGGGCGAGGCGATGCCGCCTTCGAGCGCCCGCGGTCCGATCAGCCGCGCGATCTGGTCTTCGTCCAGCACTTCTTCCTGCAGTAGGGCCGCCGCCAGTGTATCGAGCTTGGCGCGGTTCGCGGTTAGGATGTCCTCCGCCGTCTGATAGCCGTCGGTGAGCAGCCGGGTCACTTCTTCGTCGATGATCGCGGCCGTGCGCTGGCTGATGTGCGGGCTGCCGGCGAGCTCGCGGCCGAGGAACACGGCCTGCGGCGAATCATCGAAGGAGAACAGGCCCATCTTCTTGCTCATCCCCCAGCTCACCACCATGTGCCGCGCCAGTTCGGTCGCGGTCTCGAGGTCGTTCTGGGCGCCGGTCGTGATCGAGCCAAGGCCGAGCTGCTCGGCCGCCCGCCCGCCGAGTGCCATCGCGATCCGGGCCTCCAGATACTCCTGTGACAGGTTGTGCCGGTCGTCGGTCGGAATCGATTGGGTGACACCCAGCGCCATGCCGCGCGGCACGATCGTGATCTTGTGGACCGGATCGGACTGCGGCTGGTACCAGGCGACGAGCGCGTGGCCGGACTCGTGGTAGGCAATCACGCGGCGCTCGGCCTCGCTCAGATAGATCTTGCGCTCGGAGCCGAGAACCACCCGGTCGAACGATTCCTCGAAATCCTCCATGGCAACCGTCGTCCGGTTGGTGCGCGAGGCGTGCAGGGCGGCTTCGTTGACCAGGTTGGCGAGGTCGGCACCCACCAGGCCGGGGGTGGAGCGCGCGATGATTTCGAGGTCGACATCCGGATCCAGCGGCACGCTGCGCGTATGCACTTTCAAAATCGCGGCTCGGCCGCGACGGTCGGGCCGGTCGACGACGACCCGCCGGTCAAAGCGGCCGGGGCGGAGCAGCGCCGGGTCGAGGACGTCGGCGCGGTTGGATGCGGCGACCACCACCACGGCCTCGCGCTGGTCGAAGCCGTCCATTTCGACCAGCAACTGGTTCAACGTCTGCTCGCGCTCGTCGTTGCCGCCGCCAAGGCCGGCGCCGCGCTGGCGTCCGACGGCGTCAAGCTCGTCGACGAAGATCACCGACGGCGAGTGCTTCTTGGCATCTTCGAAGAGGCTGCGAACACGCGAAGCGCCGACGCCGACGAACATCTCGACGAACTCCGAGGCCGAGATACTGAAGAACGGCACGCCGGCCTCACCCGCGATGGCCCGGGCCAGCAGCGTCTTGCCGGTGCCGGGAGGGCCGATCAGTAAGACGCCCTTGGGCATCCGGCCGCCCAGCTTCTGAAACTTCCCGGGATCGCGCAAGAAATCGACCATTTCCTGCAGCTCGAACTGGGCCTGTTCGACGCCGGCGACATCGTGGAAGGTCGTCTTGGGCGTGCTCGGGTCCTGCAGGCGGGCGCGGCTGCGGCCAAAGCTGAAGATGCCCTGCGCCGCCTGGCCCGACCGCCGCACGAACCAGATCCAGATCGCGATCAGGGCGAGGAATGGAAGGAACGTGAGCAAAAGGCTGCCGATGCCGCCGGTGTCCTGCTTGACCGTGGTCGCGACGTTGTGGCTCTTCAGCAGCGGAAAGAACGTGGGATCGGTCAACCCGACGTTGTCGGGGACGGTAGCGGTGAACTGGGTGTTGGTGACCCCGTTGTTGGCCACCGCGACCTTGAGGTCACCCTGCGCGGACTGGCCCTGGATGGTGATGTCGCCGACGTTGCCGTTCTCAACCTGGGTCACGACCTGCGAGTAGCTCAGGTCAACCCGCGCCGGTCCGCCCAGTTTGCTGACGAGCGGGGCGGTCAGGATGACCAGGTACAGGCTCAGGCCGGCCAGTAGGGCCAGCCGCAGCCAGGAGCCGGTCTGGCGTGGAGTCTTGGGCGCCTGCGGGGGCGGGGTCTGGTCGGGCCGGAATTGCGCCATATGGCTAGTCTATGCCCGCCTCATGAGAATGAAACAAGCTCGATCAGCTAAAGCCTTCGAATGGGACCCGACCATCATCGATCGCCCGGTTTCGGTCTGGCCGGCGACCAGCTCAAACGGCTAACTGGCGCATGGCCTGAACGTATAATCCCCCGGGGCGATAGCTCAGCTGGCAGAGCGCCGCACTCGCATTGCGGAGGTCGAGAGTTCGAGTCTCTTTCGCTCCACCAACGGTCAGGCTGACCGGGGCTTGGGAGCGGTAGCCATCACTGACAGTGGTACTTGTGCCCGTGCAAAACGGCCGTGGTGCCGCCCGGACACGTGTACGGACTCGTCGCTCCGGCATCACCGGGGTTGACGACAGCTTCCTGGATGTCCTCAAACGTCAATTCGAGCTGGTTGCCGGTCACCATGATCGTGGCGATCGCAACGCAGGCGACCAGGACGAGGATGAGCGCAAACTCGACCATCGACTGGCCCTGCGAGCCTACGCGATCGCGCAACCACTGGATCATATTTTTCCTGGGCTGAGGCCTCGGCCTGTGCGCCCTCTATACCTATAAACGCCCCGCCGATTACGACCCGCGTGTCGATGAAGGGCCGTGAACGGGACTCCTGTCCCGTTGTGTTGGACTCGTTACGCCACCAACCTTACAAACCGACTAACGGCGGGTCGTCCTGGCCAGCTAAGCGGCGGCCGGCAGCGCCCGCGTGTCGGGCTGCGCGAGGGGCGCGACGCCCGGGATGCGGGCGAAGGCGGCCCAGATCAGGAGCGGGGCAGCCCCCGCGACGACGACGACGATGCGGGCGAGCAGCATCTGGTTCATGGGGGCGGCAAGCAGCAGGAAGCAGCCGATGCTCACCACCCGCCCGATCCCCAGGCACAGCTCCTGGTGGACGATGTAGTCGTAGCGCATGACCTTCGGCGCCGGATCCCGGTCGATCACCTGCAACGCCACCGGCGCCAGCGCGTTGCCATGGAGTGGGCCACCGATCGCGCGCAGCAAGCCGAAGCCGACGATCGCCCAGGCCGAAAGGTAGAGCGGCAATAAGAAGGTGGAGAGCACCAGCAGCGCGCCGCCAACGAGGGCGCACGCGATCCGGTGCTTGGGCTTCATGAAGGCGGCCAGCCCCAGGCTGATGCCGACACCCAGCAGGCCCATCAAGCCGTTGAAGTTGCCCACCTGCTGCTCGTTCTTCAGCACGAGGAACATCAGAATCGTCAGCACCAGCCCGATCAAGCTACCGGTGAAGCCATCGGCCAGCCGGGCTCGGGTCACCCAGCGCCAGTCCGGATTACGCCGCGCCAGGGTGGCGACCCGGCGAAGCGATAGGCGCTGGCGCGCGGAGGACGGCAGCTGACCGGCCAGCACCATGGCGGCCATCAGGACCACGGCAGACAGGGCAAAGACCAATTGATAGCCACGGTAGGTCCCACCCACGCGGGCGCCCGCCACGATGATCGCGCCCGCCGCCGGCGGGAGGGTGGCGGTCAGGAACAGGCTCGCCGTGGCCTGGGCGCCGAAGTATCGGTCGCGGTCCCGGTCTGACGTCGTGTCGTACGTGACCAGGTGAAAGCCCGACCAGTAAAAGCCTTCGGCGACACCTCGGAGGAGGCCCAGGACCACGACCCAGTGCGGGGCGTCGTTTCCCAGCATCAGGATCACCAGGTAGGAGAAGCCGCCGCCGAAGAGGCCCAGCCGGATCGAGGCACCCGCACCCATCCCCCGCCAGATCAACCCGTTGGCGACGAAGGCGGCGGGAATCATGAGCGCGCTCAAGCCGCTGTAGAGGGCGATCGGCACCAGGTCGTGGCTGGCCCGCCAGAGAAAGATCGAGAGGAACGCCCCGGCCAGCAGGTTGGCCGCCGTATAGGCGCCATGAACCAGCACCATGGTGCTGGCGCGCCGGTCCAGCCCGCCCGATAACACCCTCGGCCGAAACACCCGTCCCTCTTTCCGGGCTCGTCCCGCAGGCCCGTATCGTGACAACGCCTCGGACCGCGGCCACTTTCCCGGGTCATTGGCCTGTGACGAATACGACGCGTCCGTGACGCGCGCCAGCCTGACAACCCGGTGCGCAGCCGAAACGTCTCCCGCAATAGGACGGCAGTAGCCTCCCCCTAGACGCTCGATCTAGCGCCATCCAAGGGGGTCGCGACTACGGAAATCAACGACGTTCACTCCGCGATCCGGGAAGTGCTGCCGCAGCCGGCAATGCCCCTCCCGGCGGCCACCCGCGAGCTGCTCGCGTCGCTCCAGCAGGGAGCGATCTCCGCCGCCGCCTATGACACGGCTTTCGTCGCCCGCCTGCGCCAGCCCGACGATCCCAACGCGCTGGCCTATCCCCAGACGCTCGCCTGGCTCCTGCGCAGCCAGAACGCCGACGGCAGCTTCGGTACGACCCTGCCGATTCCAAAAGACAAGCTGGTCTCCACCCTGAGCGCCCTGGTGGCGCTCGCCGACCTGCCGCAAAACCTCCAGGATGGAGTCGTCCACCGGGCGCGGACCAAGGCACTGCGCTTCCTCTACGAGGACACCGGCAACTGGCAGACCGGCCCCGACATGGCCGGCTTCGAACTCGTCCTCCCCGCCTTGCTCGATGAGGCCAAGGTCCGCGGACTCCCCCTCCCCTTCGAGCGCTTCATGGGGATCTCCGCCCAGCGCGACGCGAAGATCGGCCACATCCCGCCGCGGCTCATCTACAACGTCAAGACGCCCTTGCTGCACTCGCTGGAATACCTGGGCAACCGGCTCGACGTCGAGGCCGCCCGGGCCCAGCTCTCCCCCAACGGCTCGTTTGCCAACTCGCCGTCGGCGACGGCGTATTTCCTGCTCAAGACCCGCGACGAGCAGGCCAACGAGTACCTCGCCCTGCTGCTCCGCAACCGCGGTGATGGCAGCATTCCGACAGTCGCGCCCTTTGAAGTCTTCGAGATCGCCTGGGTGCTCTACAACCTGGCCCGGGCCGACCACCGGCCCGCCGAATCGTCGCCGCTGTTGCGCTACCTCGCCCAGTCCCTCACCGACGACGGGGTCGGCGTCTCGCGGGAGGGCCTTCGGGCGGATGCCGACGACACCGCCCTCACGCTCAGCGTCCTGCACCGCTACGGGTATCCGATCTCGGCCGGCCCCCTGCGGCCGTTCGAGGGCGTGAACTTCTTCTTTACCTTCCCGCTCGAGCGGGATGCCTCCGTCACCGCGAATGCCCACGTCCTGGAGGTGCTCCAGGTCGTGCCGCCCTTCCCTCGCCAGTATGTGATCGCGCAGAAAGTCGTCAAGTACCTGCGTGATGCGCGCGTAGACGGCGACCATTGGGTCGACAAGTGGCATGGTTCCCCCTTCTATGCCACCGCCCACGCCGTCTTCGCGCTCACCGCGTCGGCACCCGACGCCTGCGTGCAGGCGTTTAGCTGGTTGCGCGATAGCCAGCGAAAGGACGGCTCCTGGGGATGGTTCTCAGGCGGGACCCCGGAAGAAACCGCCTACGCGGTTCAGGCCCTGATGCTCGCGCCGGCCGAGTTCCGGGCGGGCCTGAAGGAGCAGCTGAACCGGGCTGCCGCCTACCTGAATGAAACCGAGGGAGAGCCCGTCATTCCTATGTGGGTCGGCAAGACGCTCTACGGGCCAACCCAGGTTGTCCGGTCGGCGGTCCTTTCCGCGCGAATCCTGCTGGCGAGGAGCGAACATGCTAGATCGGCGCATTAATAAGCTCAAGGAGAACCTGCTGGCGCAGGGTGACGAGGGCGCGGTCATCCGCCATCTCGTCGATGCCAACCCGCGTGGCGACGACATGCTGGGTGAGGTCTGCCGCGCCGCCGTCCTCCTCCACCCCAGTGCCAGCTTCGAGCAGGCGCTGACGCTGGCCCGCACCATGGCCTACATCGTCTACATCGACGACTACCTGGAAGAAGAACATCCCGAGCTCGACCTTGCCGATTACCGGCGCGTGTGCCAGAACTTTCTGCTCTGGCCCAACCGCGACCTCAGCCAGATGCCCCTCGTCAACGCCACGGTCACACGCAAGATCGAGGAGCAGTTCCGCGAGGACGAAGTCCCCGAAGAATGGACCGCGATGCGACGGCTGGTCTGGGAGAAGTCGATCTGGACCATGCTCCAGGAGAACCACTGGCTCAAGCACAAGGAGCGCGTCACCCTTGACGCCTACCTGGCGAATGGCATGTACAGCAGCTCCTTCCCGATCGTCCAGGTGTCGATCCTTGCCTTTTCCTACCAGGATGTCTCGCAAGAGCTCAAGAACCGAATCTTCGGCCACATCTGCCAGGCGTCGCGCGTGGTGCGGCTGGCGAACGACCTGCGCACGCACGAGCGCGAGGCGGCGCAGGGCCGATTCAACTCGGTGGACCTGATCTTCGGCGCGCCGGGCGAGCGCACGCTCGAGAGCGCGCGCGTCGCCGTACATCATCTAATGGAGGAGGAGTTCGAACAGCTCAAGAAGGCGATTGCCCGCGAGCGTCGCACCGGCATCACCCAGCAATTCTTGAGCCACCTGGTCGACAGCACCCAGGTGCTCCTCGACTTCTACGAAGTCCCGCGTGCCAAGCCCCGCTCGGATCGCCTGCTGAGGGCGGGCTGAGTCGAAACCATGAGCACCGCCATCAACCTCAAGCTGGGTGCACGCAAGCCGGCACAGGCCGGCAAGCCGGACGCCTCGGCGATGGAGATGGAGCGCCGCATCATCTGGGTTCGCTGGCTCGCGATTCTCGTCTCCCTGGGCGCCCTTCCTTTCCTGTCATCGAGCTTGAGCCATCAATCGCTCGTGACCTTGCTGGCTTTGATCGGCCTGGGCGCGATCTACAACCTGACGTTGCTCGTCATCATCCTTCCGCGTAAACCCGGATGGCTGACCAGCGGCTACATCTCGGCCATCGGCGACACCCTGCTCGTGACCGGCGGCGTGGCGGTCACCGGCGGCCTGGAGTCGCCCTTCTTTCTCGCCTATTTCGTGGTGACGGTCACGACGGCGGTGCGATTCGGCGGTCTGGCCGCCATCGTCGCCGTCCTCACCATCGCCCTCAGCTACACGGCCGTCGTCTACTACGACAACACGGTCGCGGGCACCTCCCTGGCGCTGAGCGCGCTTACCAACCTGGCGATGCGTACCGGCTTCGTCGCCATCACCGGCATCTTCGTCGGCTTCGTCGGCGACCGCGCCCGGCGAGCGGAGCGAGCGCTGGAGGAGGAGTTGGAACGGGCGCACGCCTCGTTGTCCGAGGTGACCGTCGAGCTCAACCGCGACCTCGAGTTCGAGCAGACCTGCCTGCTCGCCGCCGAGAAAGGCCGGGCGCTGCTCAACGCGGATGCCTTCTTGCTCCAGGTCCAGATGCCGCCCCTGATCGGTCAGGATGAGTCCGCGCCCGCCGCCTCGACGCTGTACATCGACTGGAGCCCCGAGCTCAAGACGCAGTACGCGGGCGTCGACATGACCGGCGCGCGGCTGTCGCTGACGCCGGCGATGGGCGAGCAGGTCATCCCGCTCAGCGACCCGAACATCGTGCTGCCCGACAACCCCAAGCCGTTGCCGGCCGGGCTCTGGTACCGTGTCCCGGTCTTCCACGGGGCGCGGGCGATCGCGGATATGATCATCGGCTTCCAGAACCGCGTCGAGCCACTGCGCCAAACCGAGCAGGAGCTGATGCTGACCTTCGCCGAACGCGCCGGCATCGCGATGCGCAATGCGCATGCCCTCGACCAGGCACAGAAACTCTCCGTCACCGACTCGGTGACCGGGCTGCCCAACCACCGCTATTTCCACACCAGGTTCGACGAGGAGCTCGAGAAAACCAAGGAGACGGGCGGATCGATCACGGTGATGATGATCGACCTCGACCGGTTCAAGGTCTACAACGACAGCTTCGGCCACGCCGCCGGTGACGTCGCGCTCAAGGCGGCGGCGCGCACCATCTCGTCGACGATGCGCCGCGAGGACACGGTCACCCGATACGGCGGCGAGGAGTTCGTCGCCATTCTCCCCGGGGTCGACATTCAGACGGCGCCCATCCGCGCCCAGGAAATCTGCGACACGTTGGCGAAAGTCTTCATGTACAACCCGAAGACCATCTTCGCGCCGCTGACCGCGTCGGTTGGCTGGGCGACCTATCCCGTCGACGCCAAGAACCGCGACGAGCTCCTGAACCGCGCCGACCTTGCCATGTACATGGCGAAGAAGCGCGGCCGCAACTGCATCTGCGGCGCCTGCGAGCTGGAGAGCGTCGCCGCGCTCGACTCGGTTTTGAGCGAGGTCGTCGCCCAGCTGGCGAGCGCCGACACGGTCGGACCGGGAATGGTGGCGACCCTCGAAAAGCGCCTCGGCCAGATCGCCAACTCGAGCCACCTGGAAGCGCTCGCCGAGGGCATGCTGTCGCCCAACAGCGAAGCGACGCTGGAAGCCCTCAACGCGCTGGCGGCGTCGATCGACGCCAAGGACCCGTACACCAGTGGCCATTCGCAGTCGGTCGCCAAGCTCGCCGAAGACCTGGGCGACATGCTGCAGCTGTCGCCGGCGCACAAGAACCAGCTGCGTCTGGCCGCGATCCTCCACGACGTGGGCAAGATCGGCGTGGTCGACAAAGTGCTGCTCAAGGAAGGCAAGCTCGATGAAGACGAGAAACTGATCATGCGTATGCACCCCATCTTGGGGGCGCGCATCCTGCAGCCGATCAAGGCCTTCCGGCAAATCCTCAACGTCGTGCTGCACCATCACGAGTGGTACGACGGCAGCGGCTACCCGGACGGGCTCGCGGGCCAGAACATCCCCTTGCACGCGCGCATCGTGTCGGTCTGCGACGCCTACCACGCGATGACGTCGACCCGGCCTTACCGGCAGCGGCGCACGCCGGAGTTCGCGCTCGCCCAGCTCGAGGCGGGTAAGGGCACGCAGTTCGACCCGATCATCGTCGACTACTTCATCCAGATGATGCGCAAGCGCCAGGCGGAAAACCCGGATGCCCTCGAGGCCGACGTGCACGACGAACACCCAACTCCGCCCGATGTGGCGGCGGCGGGTTAGGTCATGGCCCTCGACGCCAACGGGCACCCGCTTTCAAAGATCGCCCAGCGCAAGCTCGAGCACCTGCGCCTGTCACTGGAAGCCTCGGTGCAGTCCACACGCAGCGCCGGCTTCGAGCGCTATGCCTTCAGCCACGAAGCGCTTCCCGAGCTTGACCTCGACGCGATCGACATGACGACCAGCTTCCTGGGCAAACCCCTCAAGCTGCCGTTCCTGATCTCGAGCATGACCGGTGGCGCCCACGCCGCGGGCGACATCAACCGCCGCCTGGCGCTGGTCGCGCAATCGGTCGGGATCGCCTTCGGCGTCGGCTCGCAGCGGGCGGGGATCACGCACAAGGACCTGCGCGCCACCTACCAGGTGCGCAGCGTCGCCCCCGATGTCCTGCTGTTCGCCAACCTGGGCGCGGTCCAGCTGAACTACGGCATGCGTCGGGAGCAGGCCCTGGAAGCGATCGAGATGATCGGCGCGGACGCGCTGGTGCTGCATCTCAATCCGCTACAGGAGGCGCTCCAGCCCGAAGGCGACCACAACTTCCGGGGGCTGATCGACAAGATCGGGACCCTCTGCCGCGAGCTCCCCGTTCCGGTGATCGTCAAGGAGGTCGGCTGCGGTATTTCGGAGCGAACCGCGGCGCTGCTGGCAGACGCGGGCGTGGCCGCCATCGACGTGGCCGGCCTCGGGGGCACCAGCTTCGCCCGGGTGGAGGCCTTTCGCCGCGAGCGTCCCGAGGAAGTCGAGCTGGCGCTCGCCTTTTCCGAGTGGGGCATCCCCACGTCGGAGGCGCTGATCGCGACCCACCGCGCCGCTCCCCACCTACCGCTGATCGCGAGCGGCGGACTGAAGCACGGGCTCGACGCCGCCAAGGCGCTCGGGCTCGGCGCGGACCTGACCGGCTTCGCCCACGCCGTGCTCGCCGCCGCCTCCGAAGGCGAAGAGTCCGTGCGGCGCTTGCTCGAGGGCTTCGCCTGGCAGCTGCGGGTCGCCATGTTCTGTGCCGGCGCTCCCACCATCGCGGCCCTCAAGACCACCCCTCCTGTCGAAGTCCGATGAAAACACCTTTCTTTTTCTCCCTCCCCCCTTGCGGGGGAGGGTCGGGGTGGGGGGTATGAAGACCAAGACCTTTGCCAGCCGCACCGACCGGTTGCAGGCGATGAACCAGGCCCTGGACCGCGAGCTGTCGCGTCTCTCGCAGCGGGTCGGATCCAGCCAGAGCGCGCTGCTGACCGAGATGGTCCAGTACCACCTCGGCCTGCGGAAAGCGGGCGAGCGCCCCGGCAAGCGCCTTCGGGCGAACATCGCGCTGCTCACCTGCGAGGCGTTCGGGAAACGCTACGCCGATGCGCTGTGGGCGGCGGTGGCCGTCGAGCTCGCGCACAACTTCTCGCTGGTCTTCGACGACGTCCAGGACGGTGACGAGCTGCGCCGCGGACGGCCGTCCGTCTGGAAGGTTTGGGGCCAGGGACAGGCGATCAACGCCGGCGCGGCGCTGGAGGCGCTCGTCACCCGGGCAGTGGTCGATCTGCTGCCGGCACGCTACGTGGAGCGCACGCGGCCGGCGCTC
>Ga0209160_1004457_pt1 | contig 11173 bp, 6 predicted proteins | sample GraSoiAngelo_153_FD_186167 | JGI IMG/M metagenome (GOLD analysis project Ga0209160, IMG submission 186167) | Grasslands soil microbial communities from the Angelo Coastal Reserve, California, USA - 14_1009_12_40cm (SPAdes) (version 2) | ecosystem: Environmental > Terrestrial > Soil > Grasslands ...
AAAATACACATTTCCCGGATGGATTTGATGATTTGATAACCGCCATCCCTGCGCACAAAGAAGCGTTTCAACCGTTCCGCAGACACTCCGGAAACCGCACCTTCCGAGTAGAGGCCACCTCGAGCCCGGTCCAGTGAGGCTTCGCTGATGTCGGTCGCGAAAACCTGGATTTCTTTGGCCGCCGCCGAGGAAATGGGCATGTTGGAGGCTTGCTCCCAAATGTATTCGAGGAGAATAATGCAGATGGAATAGACTTCTTCGCCCGTGGAACATCCGGGAATCCACACGCGGACAGGGCCATCCTCGGGCTTGCGATCGCGGAACAGATTCGGGAACACTTGTTCGCGCAGCGCCCCGTAGGCCTCGGCGTCGCGGAAGAATCCTGTCACGTGGATCAGAATGTCCTTGTAGAGCTCATCGAGCTCGCTGGGAGTATGCCCCGCCTGAATGGCCTCGAAGCCGCGCATCGCATCAAGAAGATTCTTCCGGAGGTAAAGATACTGATCTTGAGCATGCACGATTCCGAGCAGCTGGCTCGCTCTGTGCTTGATGCTGGTGCTCGCGGATATATAGCGAAGTCCGACACCGCGCGAGATTTGGTTATCGCCATCGAAGCCCTGCGCCGAAATAAGACCTTTTTTACGCCGAAAGTGGACCAGTTGGTATTGGATTCCTTCCTGCGGAGCGAGTCCACCAAAAAGACGCTACAAAGTCCTCTAACTTCGCGTCAAAGAGAGATTGTTCAGCTTCTTACGGAAGGCAAGTCGAGCAAAGAAGTAGCCACTCTGCTCAATTTGAGCATCAAAACAATCGAAACACATCGCGCCAACATCATGAAAAGACTCCATTGTCACTCCTTCAGTGATCTGGTCTTCTATGCGCTCCGTAACAATATCATCCATCTCTGAACGCCAACGTACGGTACCAACTTCACCGTTCCTGTTGTTGCTGCAACCAAGCAAGAGTGACCAGAAAGCTCGCCATTTGAGCTATGGCTTCTTCAAGCTCGTCAATCTGGCCGCTTCCGATGGCCTCGATCGACGCGGCGAATGACTCCGCAAACTTCCTCAAGAAGTCGCACTGCTTTCGTTGGTCAGTTTTCCCTGGGCGTCGAAGAAATTTTCCGCTGCGCCGAACTACGCTTCCAGCTCTGGCATGGCCCGCACCATCAAGAACACGAAAGACCGGCGTCAACGGCCCCCGCGGACCGAGAAATCGGAATGAGATTCTGGACGAGTGGCAACACGGAGACGGCGTTCGAGGAGATCGGAACCCCAACGGTTCGGCAGCGGTGCGTTTCCTCCAACGGGAATCATGCAGAGAACTCAAGGTAAACGCAAGCAAACAAGTTTCACGGAATCCGATGAGAGTAGAACCTAATGAGGGAGGTAGTCTGGGTTAGATGGGAGAACATAGTCCTGCCCATACTTGTTCTTGTGAGCGAGGGTAAATTCCGGATTTTCGAGAATGCGGATCGGCCCAAAGTCGCGGGTGGTGGCCGAAATCGTGATGACTCTTTCCGCCAGCTTCAGACTATCCGGGGTGCTGCGTTCCGACCACACTTGCAACTGGTACCGCCCATCCGGGACCTCGTGTATGGAGATGCGCCCTTCGGCATCCGACACGCCGTAATAAGGCGTGTCCACGGTGACCACGACAGCGCTCATCTGCGGATGAATATTGCAAAAGAGCGAACTTACGCCAGGGCGATCAAATCGCACGGATTTGGCGGAGCCTGCTTCATATAGTCCCAGGTCGAAACGCTTTCCGTCAAAGAGCGAAAAAACATTGTGGAAAAAAGGATCCTTGTTGGGAAATTGCACGACGGTCCCCACGTGAATCACCAGCATATGCGGCTCAAACACTTTGTTTCTTTGCACAAGTTTTGGTACGAATTTCGCAGCGGTTGTAGACGCCGCCCGCTCGGCGCTTGGATCCAGCGGAGTAAGCCAAACAGCTACGTTGGAAACGTCGGCGCTGCCAGTTGAAACCTGCTTCTTGGCGGCAGTGGCCCGCACGAATTCCACTTTGACATCGACGGGAGGCTGTTGCGCTCGGGCGTCCTTCCCACAGGCACAAAGCCATACAAGCGCTGCCAGACAACGAACAGGCAGCGGTCGAATTCGAGCAGATCCAAACATCAGAAAATGTATCCTACCGCCAGATTCACGTGATGCCCCACGTATGCGTCACCCTCCGCCTCAGTCGTCTTGATGCGGTGGAATTCCAGCGAGAGCAAGACATTCGACCGCGCTCGATAGATAAAATTCGTGAACCAAATCTGATTCCTGGAGAGAGGTTCCGAATATTCCGAGGGAACGATCGGGCTCGCCCGCAGTTCGCTGGCAAAGGGGTTGTCCTGGCCGAAGGCCGTATTCATTTCGAACTTCGGCGTAGGCTTGAATTTGAGTTGCGTCCAGCCACCCATAGAGTTCAAGCCGCGAACCCTGGTCGCGGGATCCGCGAGCGAGCCGGAGAATAGGACGCTCTGCCCGATGCCGCCTCCGAATCCGCCGAGGGCGCGGCCTCGGTAGAATGCTCCGGTAAAGCCGAAGAAGCGTCCCAGTCCAAGCGAGAGATCCACTGTGGACGTCCAGGAGTCCAGGTTTCTTCCGAAACCCCAAAATTGTCGGGCGTACAATCCGCCTGTGCCAATGGTCCATTGCTGGCCGCGTGTGCGCCCCGTCCAGGCGACGCGCGCCGCATAGGCGGGTTGGCCCGACTGCTCTCCCCAGGACGGATAGCGCTCATAACTGGAGGCTGGCGTATCTCCGGAGAAGGAATCCAGGATTCCCCCCTGCAACGTGAAGACAGAATTCTCACTGACAACAAAACGGTGCTCCACGCGTACCTGAGGAATCCAGCTCCACAGGTTCCCCGCGTAGGACATAGCCGGTATCGCCAGCGAAGCGATGGAGGTTGGCGTCAGCGGAGCGATGAAGAGCGTGTCCTGACCGGCGATCAGAGAGGCTTTCTTCCAATCCAAACGCATCGTTCCCGTTCTGAGGCGAACCAGTCCGATTCCCGTGCCATTGGGAACGTATGGAAACCCGCCTGCGAAATCGAACCGCACATTCGCGCTGGTACGCGCTCCGGCAATATCAGGGCCAAACACTTCGAATCCCACCTGCGACTGGCGCAGCGAGGCTCCCATGGCGTGGTTCGATTCGACCGTGCCAGCGGGAATAGCCACCTGCGGGAAATCCTGGTTGTCGACGTTTCCGTGATTCCCATAAAGATTGAAAAGAACAATCCCCGAAAGCCGCGCATGATATTTTGAACCGCTCTCCACTTTGCTCTGCTCCTGCACCGCGACTTTTTCATCGATGAATTGTTGGTTCTCCTCCAGCCTCGTCAATTTTTCGACGACCGTCGGGTCAGCCGCTAGAGTTTGACCAGCGGGAAAAAAGGTTGGATGCGCCGCGGGTGCGGACTCCGCGCGTTCAGGCAATGCGTAGGTCGGCTGCGCTTGGGCCTCCGCGGCGATCGGATGCGCCTTGAGTGCCTCCAGCTCATGGCGCAAATTGCGAGCCTCCTGCAACGCTCGTTGCTGCTCACTCTTCATGTCGTTGATCTGCGCAATGAGCGTTTGTATTTGTGCGTCCAATGCGCGGATCGATTCCGTCATCGCACGCACCTCTGATGACGCGCCGCCGCTTAACTGGGCGGCGGATCCCTGTTTCTGCGGCCCCTGAGCGCGGGTCGAGCAAACGGACGACACGAGCAACATCCCCAAAAGAAGAATCGAAACCGAGTTCCGGCATATGCTGAATTGCACGGCTACCTCCAACGGAAACATATTGGAATCCATGAACCGTTCCGGCAAAGCTCTATCGGCGCTGCCCGGCCTCTTCTGCAGGCTTCTCCGTCAGGACTTCCCGCACTTTTTCGGCCAGCGATGTCAGAGAAAATGGTTTTTGGATTGTTGGAACCTGCGGCGATTCTTTTCCGCTGTTGGCTTCCGAATATTCGGCGTAGCCGGACATCAAAACGACCTTCGTCGCGGGGCGCGCCGCCCGTATTCGCTGCGTGAGTTCAGCGCCGCCCATGCGCGGCATAACCATGTCGCTCAGTAAGAGATGAATTGTTCCGGAATAGCGTGTGGATATCTCCAACGCATCGACTCCGTCTACGGCTTCCAAAACCGTGTACCCGCCGCTGCGCAAAAACTGGCAAGCGAGGTCACGAACACCGCTCTCGTCTTCAACCACGAGAACGGTCTCACTTCCCAGCGGAACGGCTTTAGAACCGGAGACCTTTTCCATCACGTAGGCTGGACCGCGCGCTTGCGGGAAATAAATCTCAAACGTTGCGCCCGTTCCCGGTGAGCTCTCCACCCAGATAAAACCGCCGCTCTGTTTGACGATGCCGTACACCGTTGCGAGCCCCAACCCGGTACCCTTGCCGACTTCTTTGGTTGTAAAAAACGGCTCGAAAATATGTGCCTTTGTTTCTGGGTCCATGCCGTGACCGGTGTCGGAAATGCTCAACAAAACATACTTTCCAGCGGTCATGGACGGGCGTCTCGCTACCGCCGACACATCCATCTCAACGTTCGACGCCTTGACCGTTAGCTTTCCGCCATTCGGCATCGCGTCGCGCGCGTTCACCGCCAGGTTCAGCAGCACCTGCTCTACTTGGCTCGGATCCGCCTTGATGTTCGCGAGCTCCGGATCGGGCTCAAACGAATATTCGATGTGTTCGCCGATCAAGCGCGGCAACATCTTGCCCATTTCCACAACAACCGAATTCAAATCCAGAATGCGAGGCTGCAGAACCTGCATCCTGCTGAACGCCAGCAACTGCCGAGTCATGCTTACGGCGCGGCCGGTGGCTTTCTGAATCTGCTCTAGGTTTCTCTCGCTACCTTCATCGGCGGTCACGCGATCCGTGAGCATGTCCGCGTGCCCTCGAATAATGGTGAGGAGATTATTGAAATCGTGCGCGACCCCTCCCGCAAGCCTGCCAACGGCTTCCATCTTGTGCGCCTGGCGCAAACGCGCCTCGAGTTCTCTCTGCTCGAGTTGGACTTTTTGCAAACTATCACGCATGCGCCCAAAAGCCCCAGTCACTACCGCCACTTCATCCTGGCCGCTGTTCTGCAAAGGGAAGCTGTAATTCCCTCCCTCAAGGGCTCGCACGCCCGCAACGAGATTGCCCAAGGGCCGAGTAAACGTAGCCGAGAGCACGAAACCGAGCAAAGTTCCCACGGCAATCGCGAGAAAACCGAGGCCAAGAAGTATGCGATTCAATTGCGTCAGGAAGAGCGTTGCCTTGTCAAAAGATCGGAGAACACTGAGGCTGGCTCCCGGCCTGGTTCCACTTGAAAGACTAACGGTCGTGACCAGGTACCGCTCGCTTCCCAATTGAATTTCTTGTGGAGCGTCAGGAGCGGTCGCAGGCAGCGCGGCTACTTGGCGGGACAATTCCTGCTGTTGCTCGGGTGCAAGTGTGCTCGACACGATGATTCTAGCCCAGCTGAATGCCACTTCGCTTGCCGCCAGCTCTCCGAACGACTTAGCAACAGCGCTATCAATTTCGTGCCCGACAACGAGTAGACCGATGGTCGTCTTGCTGGATGCTCCCTCGAAATCGATTGGCTGAATCAGAATCTCGTAAAGATGATCGCCCCCGTACCAGAAACCTCGAGCTTCTCCCGCGGCGATGGACTTCTGCAGCAGCTCCTGAGCCATGGGCTTCTGGAATCCCGTTCGCGTGGAACGTACGGCGGTAACGATGCCCGTGCGATCCGCCAAAACCAGGAGATCGCTTCCACTGAGCCGCTGGATATCGTAGGAAGCATCCTGGATGGTCGCCTCGTCGCGCGTGGTCATCAGGGCACGCACGTTAGGCAGATTAGCGATGAGTGAGGCCGAGCGCGTCAGAGCGAGGTCTCTTTGCTGCTCGAAGCTCTTGTAAGTATTGACGGAATTGCGTAGGTCGTCGCGGATCGATTCGCGCACACGGCTTTGCACGCTGTAACGGACAATCAAGAGCGTGGCGGTAGTGAGTCCCGTGGTGATCGCCAGTAGGGAGAGGAGAAACTTCGTTCGCAGCTTGAAATTTCTCAAAAAGAAACCATTTCGGCCGGGGCGGCCCAGCCCGACCGTTTCTCGCGCAGCCACAGTCGGGACGCCTTCGCCCATTCAAAAACGTAGCATTGGACCAGTCCGGGAAGGGTTCTTGCGGCCGATCAGTTGTCCAAAGAAGTAGTCCACTGATTGTTCTGGCAGCGGGGCGGCCCTTCAAACTCGGTTATCTGGAAGCCGTCAAAGAGCTATCGGCTTTTCACGAAATCTGGGTCCACCAATTGCAAGCTCAACTTGCTGAGCTTTCCACTCGCGAGCGACGGGTGAATGTAGAAAACACTAGCCCGGCCATCGACCCGGACGCTGTGCTCGGGGCTGTTCATGAAGTGGGCATGGGATGCGAGAAGTAGAAAAAAGAGCCGATCAGGAGGGAAATTGGAATGTCTTTTGGAATTGGCGAATTACGCTCGGCCAAGCGCGTCTGGGAACCGTAAGTATCTGCAGTCGCCCGGTGTGAGAGCCTGTGTGCGCGCCGGTTCTGTGGCAGAATGCGGTCGTGCTCCAATCATTGACTGAGCGCAAGGAATGGAAGTTCTTTGGCGTCCTGCCGAAGGCCGGCGCTGGCCTCGCCGCCGCTTGGTGGGCGGTCCTCCTGCTGAGAGGGATTCTTCCGGCGGCCTTCGCGATTGCCATGGGCGTGCTCGTCGGCGCCGTGCAGCGCGGCGATCCTCTCACCGGGCCACTCGCGTTGGCCGGTGCGATCTTCGTGCTGCTGCAGGTGCTCAGTCCGATTCATCAGGCGGTCAGCGCCAACCTCGGTGACCGCACTGCGGCATGGCTATACGACCGGCTCACCGAGGCCTGCGTGCGCCCGCCGGGCATGGGGCACCTCGAGGATCCGACACTCACCAGCGACCTCACCGTCGCGCGTGATTTCGACCTCGGTATGACCGGCCCGCCGCTGTCGATCTCCATGGATTTCATCGCGAGTGGCATGGCTGAGATGACCGGCGGTGTCGCGTCCGCGGTGATCCTCGCCAGGTACGCCTGGTGGGCGCCAATCATGCTCGCGGGCGCGTGGCTGGCGACGCACTGGCTTCTACGCGAGAGCGCGATCTGGCGCGACCGCAACACCGAGGAGGTGCGCGGCGCGCAGCGGGATGCCGACTACGCCTATCGGCTGGCGGTGGACCCGCCGGCGAGCAAGGAGCTGCGGCTGTTCGGTCTCGCTGGCTGGACGATCGACCGTTTCATTGCCAGACGCACTCGCCTGCACGAGCTTCAGTATGCAGCCACACGTCTGCGCGAGCGTCCTGTCATCTGGAGCATGCTCCTCGTCGTCTCTGCGAACATCCTGGTGTTCTGGTTATTGGCGAGCGCCGCCGCCGCTGGCCGCATCAGTCTCGGAGAAGTCGTCGTCTACGTGCAAAGTGCCGTCGGCGTGTCGATGATCGCGTTCGGCGGATTCAGTTGGGCGCTCGACGGAGCGGCTGCCCCGGTCGCCGCCGTGCTACGACTCGAGCCGATGATGCGTCCCGCGGGCGGGCTGCGCTCTGGCGATCGCTCCGCACAGGCAACACCCAGGCGTGAGATTCGTCTGCGCGATGTGACGTTCGCATACCCTGCTGTCGCGTCGACACCTCGCAGTGCTGGCACGCCCGTGCTGGAGCACTTCGATCTCACGATTCCCGCCGGCTCTTCGCTCGCCATCGTTGGACAGAACGGCGCCGGCAAGACGACCATCGCAAAGCTGCTGTGTCGGTTGTACGATCCGCAATCCGGTGCGATCGAGATCGATGGCATTGACATTCGCGAGTTCGATCTCCCATCGTGGCGCTCGCGCGTCGCGGCTGTTTTCCAGGACTTCATCCGCCTCGAGCTGCCGCTGCGCGACAATGTGGCGCCGGCAGGCGCGCCAGACGACGTTGTGCGCGCTGCGCTCGGGTCGGCAGGAGCGACAAACTTGGCCGCACTAGACACGGTGCTTGCCCGCGGGTACGACGGCGGCACCGACCTGTCCGGCGGCCAATGGCAGCGCATCGCGCTTGCCCGAGCACTAGCAGCCGTCACACTCGGTGCCGGCGTCGTACTGCTCGACGAGCCGACCGCGCAGCTCGACGTGCGCGGGGAAGCGGAGATCTTCGATCGTCTGCTCACCGCGACACGGCATTGCACGACCATCCTGATTTCGCATCGCTTCTCGACCGTCCGCCATGCCGATCGTATCTGCGTGCTCGAGCGTGGCCGGGTCATTGAGCTCGGCACGCACGACGAGCTGATGAGCCTAGCCGGGCGCTATCGGAAGATGTTCGATCTGCAGGCGCAGCGCTTTAACGTCCCGGAAGACGGGGAGGACACCACCTATGACGTCCTTTCCTGATCGCGCGATCGCGCCGCTGCCTCCCGCACTGTCTTCGATGTGGCGGTTATGTAAGCTCGGGTATCGCCACGAGCCGCGCTTGATGGTCGTGGCATTCGTGCTGTCGCAGCTCGCAGCGCTGCCAGATGCTCTCCTGGCATTGTGGCTGATGCTGCTCGGCAAAGGCCTCCTCGAGCACAGACCTGGCATGGTGCAAGGCGCGGCGATTGGCCTCGGCGCGTCAGCCGCCGCGACCTGGTTTCTCCGCACGGTGAGCACGCGCATGCAACGGCGCTTCCGCGACAAAGTGACGATCGCGCTCGAGTCGCACGTCGCGCAACTGCAAGCATCGGTCGCGACCATCGCGCATCAGGAACGCCCGGAGTATCTCGATCGGCTGTCCATGCTCCGCAATCAGGTGTTCGTGCTCGACCACATGTACATGTCGCTGTTTTCTACGCTCGGGTGGATCCTGCGGCTAGGCGTGACGATGACGCTGCTGGCGTCGATTCACCCGGCGCTCATGCTGCTCGCGGTGTTCGCCGTCCCGACCGTGTTGACATCGACGTGGCGGCCTGAGGTCGAGAGATCAGCTCAGGAGCGCGGGGCACAAAGTAGTCGGCTGGCGCGTCACCTGTTCACCATCGCCACGACCGCGCCGCCCGGAAAGGAAGTGCGGGTCACCGGCATCGGAGAGCGCCTCGTGACGGAGCGCCGCGCGGCGTGGGAGCACTGGTACGGACCGGTGGCTACCTCTCGCTGGGGTTCGGCGTTGTGGCACGCGCTGGCATGGGCGATTTTCGGCTTTGCCTATGTCGGCGCGGTCGTGTTCGTGTCATCCGGGCTCGGTGCGCCGGCCAGCCAGGTGCTGCTGGTCCTGGCCGCAGGTGCACGGCTGTCGGCGTATATCGGGGCCACCGTGGGCGAGATTGGCTTCCTGCGTGGATTTTGGATGGACGGCTCGCGGCGGCTCGCGTGGCTCGAGGACTACGCCGCGTCCGTCGCCGCGGCGGGCGATCTGCCGGTTCCCACCGTGTTGCACCGCGGCGTCCGACTCGAACACGTGTCGTTCGCCTACCCCGGCACGTCACGCGTCGTGCTGGACGACGTGTCGGTGACACTGCCCGCCGGTGCTGTCGTCGCGATCGTCGGCGAGAACGGTGCTGGCAAGACGACGCTGGTCAAGCTCCTGGCGAAGATGTACGAACCATCATCTGGCTCGATCCTCGCGGACGACACGCCGCTGGCACGCTTGCCGGCCAGCGAGTGGCGGGAGTGTCTCGCGGGCGCGTTCCAGGATTTTTTCCGCTTCGAATTCCGCGCGGGGCACACGATCGGTTTGGGCGACGTCCCCCGACTAGACGACGAACCCGCCGTGATGACAGCTGTCGACCGTGCCGGCGCCGGCGATGTCGTCGCCCGTCTGGCGTCAGGCCTCGACACGCAACTTGGTCCGACGTGGCCATGCGGAGTCGAGCTATCGTTCGGCCAGTGGCAGAAGCTTGCGCTGGCGCGCGGCTTCATGCGCGATCAGCCGCTGCTGCTGGTCCTCGACGAACCAACCGCTGCGCTGGATGCGGAGACTGAACACGCCTTGTTCGAGCGCTATGCCGCGGCGGCGCGCGACACCGGCGAGAGCGACAGTGGCCGCATCACGATCATCGTCTCCCACCGTTTCTCAACGGTCCGCATGGCCGATCTCATCGTGGTGCTCGATGGAGCCCGGCTCGCGGAGGTCGGCACGCATGATGAGCTGATGGCCAAGGGCGGCCAGTACTCGGAGCTGTACAGTATTCAGGCCGCCGCGTACCGCTGACTACCTGGTCGCGGGTCGTCTGAAGCCCAACGAATTTGGAACGCGCGTAGGTTCCAATCGCTTGCGGCGAATCTCGACCCGACGATGGCCCGGCGCGAAGACCGTTAAGTCCTTCTCCTCGCCTCTGACAACCGCACACTGGATTTAGACGACGTTCTGGGAAGTTCACATTGCACGCCACCGGTAGGTACTGCTGTCCTTAAACTGACCCTACGTACAGATGGCAGTCTACCTTTTGGAGCGTAACCTGCAAGGAAGGCCTGTATCTCTCACGTGCAAATTTCGGATGCGTAGCTTAAAGATCTTGGTTCTGGCGCTAGGTGCGATGCCACTGGCCGCAGCCGCCCAGCAGCAGACGCCCTTGACTGAAGTGGTGGACAAGATTATTGCGCAAGAGCAGGCGGAAGTGCAGGCGCTCCGCCAATATTCACCAATCGTAGAAACGTACATCCAGATGCTCCGCCCGAGCAAGGATCTCGGCACAGTGCCGAACGGCGACAAGTATTTTCTCGGCCGCGCCGACCTCGCAAACGGTGTGGAGCTCGTACCGCTGGTCACTGGCACTCGCACCAAACACAACATGTTCGGCGGCCTGGGGAGCTTTTTCTCGGTTGAATTTCTCCCACGCGGCTTCCTTCAAATGATCTATGTGGACACGAACGGCTTCGACCGCCAGCATTACAAGTTTGAATACGTCGGGCGCGAGTTCTTAGGTGAAGTTCGTTGTCTGGTTTTCGACGTCGATCCATCATCAAAGAGCGACAAAGGGCGCTTCGTCGGCCGCATCTGGGTGGAGGATCAGGAGTATCACATTGTGCGGTTCAACGGTGGCTACAGCAGCCGGTCCAAGACCAGCTACTACTTCAGTTTCGACAGCTGGCGCACGAATGATGGAAACAACGAATGGCTACCGGCTTACATATACAGCGAAGAAGGCGACAACGTGGCAGTAAATACATTCAAGGCGCA
>Ga0209160_1004466_pt1 | contig 11156 bp, 13 predicted proteins | sample GraSoiAngelo_153_FD_186167 | JGI IMG/M metagenome (GOLD analysis project Ga0209160, IMG submission 186167) | Grasslands soil microbial communities from the Angelo Coastal Reserve, California, USA - 14_1009_12_40cm (SPAdes) (version 2) | ecosystem: Environmental > Terrestrial > Soil > Grasslands ...
TAATCTCGATGTGTGTTCCTGTAGAGCGGAGTTGCTTTAGTTCGTCTTTCGTGGTAATGTAGGGAACTAGGACGGCGTTGGAGTTACCCGTGACATAGATTCCGACAAGTCTGGATTCTGCGATTCCTACTGAACAGGGTTCTACTCCCAGTGTGTCGTGGAAGCTGCTGATCTTCTTGGGAGAAATGCCAGCTGGCAAGATTGTTATCTTATCGTTCGCGAAGGAGAAGATCCCGACGTTCGGATCCCCGAAGATGTCAGAGAGAATGACAGGCACTATTCATTTTCCCTCACCTGGAAACACGATAACTTTGCCTTCTTTGTCTTTGACGACGCGAATCCTAATCTTTCGTGGGGGTTTGCTGATTCCTCTATTCCAGAGAAGACTGTTTGTCTCCTCGCTTAACGAAACCTTATCGGTTTTCATTCTTTGGGCAGCATATTGTCTGACGTATCTTACCGCCCTAGGCGTTCGTTTCTCTCTCGGAGCTGTCCAAATTCGACGTAGATTGAGGTCGTAAAATTTCTCTTCAACTATCTCTATCTCCTCTTCTTCCTCGGCAGCCTCTTCAACTCTCGGAGTTTCTGGGGCTTCAGGTGCCTTCGCCTCTGATTCTAGCCCTTCCGTTTCTTCTTCTGTGGATCCCGCTTTTCCGGCCTCGGGCTTAGTAAGATCAGTCTGCGTGGACGGTTCTAAGTCAGTATCATCTTCGATGGCGACTTCTTTTTCTGTCATCTACATTACACTTTGATCTTCGTTTCTCGCCAGTGTCGCTGCTTCGGGTTTCTCCTGACTTTGCCCTCAGTCTTAGCTACCACCCACGATGGAACGGCTTGAGCTTGTTTTAGAGCATGCGATAGGTGCTTCTTCTTTCCTGAAGGTTTGTGGCGTGCCATTTTACGCTCTCCTGATCCTGATCTCCTTTTTCTGCGATTGTAACTGGACCAGTGTTTTTTTCAGTTGTTCATCCGTTATCTGTGTTTGAAGCCGTCCTGACTGAGCGAGCTGTATCAGTTGCATTTCCAATTCCTCGGCGAACTCGGGTTTGACCATTCGAATATTGGCGAGCCGCTGCCTCGCTTCCGGCGTGAGGATTTGGCGAATGATTGATTGTTTCTGACGCTCCACTTGTTGCTGAGCCTGTGAACGACGCTGTTCATCGTAGGCTGACCTTTGCATCTCGGCCAATCTTCGTCGACGTAATGCTTCGAGCTCTTCGTCCGTGTAGTCTCCATTGGACATTAACTTGGGGCCTCTTGAGGCCGGGTTTTCAATTCCTTGGCAACTTCAGCTGCTGTGCGGTTTAGGAGCGCGATTCCTTCCCTTGTTAGCTTCCGGCCTTTCTTTCCTTCCACTGCGACGAGCTCTGCCTTCTGAAGCTGTTGAAGGGGTTCTCTGATGGCGGAACCTCCCGCGGGTACATGATGAGCCGGCCGGTTCCCGTGGCTAACACGTCCCCCGTACTGAACGCGCAACCGTGAAACTCCGACGGGTCCTCGGACATACATTTTTCGGAGAAGCGAGGCACATCTGAAGTACCACCAATCCGGGTTCTGTGGAGGTCTCTCCTTGTGAGCTCCAGTCTTCGCGAATTCAGTCCAGGGCGGAGGCGTAATGTCGCTCACGCTTTCTTTCAGGTGCTTGGCTAACCTATTGATTAATTCCTCGGCGGGGACTTCGAAAACTGTTGGCAATTCTGTTAATGTCCTCAGCGGGTTCTAGATTTTCGTCGGGAAGGCGAGGGTAGCGTAATATAAGGCTTCATCGAAAAATGCGGGGGTTAACACAGTTTTCTATACGGACACCTCCGAATAGCACCACAGCCGAGACAGGAAATGATGATTCTAGAATTGTTAGGCCGAAGCCTGATCCGCGCGTTCTTTCCGAGAACTAGGGGCTGGCCGCAGTTCCTGCAAAGATAATGTTTTTTCTCTCGTGGAATCCTAACCTTAGTCCGCTTCGAAATCTTTCTGGCGAGTCCAACATATCTCTTAGATAACTCGACATCCTTCGCAAGGATTTCTTCCGCCTGACGGAGAAGAATATCTATCCGTTCACGCGCAACCGTTGCCACCGCCGACCGCGTCTTTCCGTAGTTTCGCCTCGTGGGCCTATTTCCCATGAAACTCATAACCTAGCTCTAGCAACGAATGACTGGTCCGCGTTGGTCCTGTCACTAATTCTCGCAGACTCCTCGATAGAGCTTGTGCCTAATGAACTGGTCGACCATCCCGCGATCTTAAATTGGGCGCACAGGAAAAGAAAAGACCCCCACTCCCTCATATTAGACCAGACCTATCATCACTCGGCCATCCTCCGGCTGGGACCCAGCGGGACGGGGAGGGGGCGTCCGGACATCGCCCATCTCTCCTTGCTGCTTGCACTAGGTTCACCCCTTAACCTGACAGGTGGATTGAGATGCTACGTGCATACGAGAGATAACAATATCATTAAAGTCGATTCGAACGCAAGGCTTCCAAGGAACACTGACCGATTCACGTCACTACTCGAACAACTCTACCAGGAAAAGGCCATTCCTCCTGCGGGGCGTCCGCTTATGTCGATTAAGCCCGGGTCCCTTGGAGATCTACTCAGCGAAATATCAGGAGAGGTCATAGCGCTAACAACAAAGGGTCTCCCCAAACGCATGGACGAAGTAGCTTCGAGATTGGCAGAAATACACAACCCTGTGTTGCTCGTAGGGGGATTTCCAAGAGGACACTTTTCCAAGGACGCCCTCTCCAAAGCCAAGGAATCCTACCGAATTCACGATCAAGGTTTAGAGGCGTGGACGGTTGTCGCGAGAGCAATCTACGACTACGAGAGAGAGACCGCGTCGAGAGGAAGTTTTCCCAAAACTAGCCTTATGTAGACCAAGTCCGAATTTCCCTTCTTGAATGGTCTAGACTGATGTCCTCCGATTTGGAACTTCAGAGACAAAAGCGAGCTCTGGAACTCCGCCGGAGATTGCTACAGTCACGGAACATCCCGGCTACAGTTCCACCGCCAAAACAGGCAGAACCTCCGCGAGACATAGTTCGGAGAATCCTAGCTGGCAGGGGTGCCGAAGTGATGGAGACCGCACGTAGGTACTATCCTGCTGAAATCGAACGATTGGAGTCAAGTATCGCTTCCCTTGTCGCCGAAGGAAGGCTGAAAGGCCCCATATCAGGAGAAGAGTTGTATGCATTCCTCCGGAGGCTCGGGCTCGCATTTAGCATGGACGTCAAGATTAGAATAAAGGAACACGGCGAACTCAAGAGCATCGAAGAGAAACTTCGAAAATCGTCGGGTTAGCATCCGTCTCGGGAGTCTTCACGGACTCTTCGTCGAGAGTCCACGCGGACCATAGTACTCTAGGCATGGTTTGATGGGCACGGAAGACATTTTTTCGTTCCGCCCGTCCTAAGGCTTGTTCGTCCTTGGTAACGACCGCAGGCGCCTTCAACGTTCCGCTGAAGTGTACACCCGAAGAAACTAAGCATTTTGTCGAACCGGCTATGAAAGAGGCCGAAGGCTCTAACTTTACTGGAGCATTGGAGGTTGTCAACGACGGATTGAACGCCCATCCCGCTTCCGAAGGGCTTCTCTTTCTCCGATCGTATTTCTGCTACAAGATTGCAGATAGCATAAGCAGTGAGCTCAGCGCGCTGCCGAAACCAATTCAGCCGTTAGCAGAGGGTGTACTGATGGTTGATGGCGCAATGACAAACCAGATGCTTGGTCGATTCCAAGAGATTGTCAAAGTTCTAGGAGACGCTGAGGAGGCGATCAACGAGATATTGCAGGTGAACCCCCATAACAACGAAGTTACCGCCTTCAGAGCCTACATTGACAGCAAGCTGCAAAAGCTGGGACAAGAGTCCGAGAATATGCGGATGACTTTCACAAACACCCCTAACATCGCAGGCAATTTCTGCGTGGGATGCAGGAAGAATATTTCGTTCGACACACAAACGGTCGTGTTCCGGAAAACCTCCTCTACACAACTAGAAGTTTGGCATCTCCCATGCTTCAAGCAGCTGGGCAACAAGAACTAGACTAACTTGGTTATTACTGTAGGCAGCGGGCCGTGAGCCGATTCAACGAATAGCTTAGTTCCTTCCTTGGCAAAGTCTCGCTGGGCATAACCCAGACCTACGACGGCTTTCAGTCCGGGGGAGTATGCAGCGCTGGTGACGTATCCTGCTTCTTTGCCGCTTGCCTGAAGCTTCGACTTTTGGCCCGGTACGTGATCAGAGTCGGTTTGAAACTGAACAAGGTTCTTGTTTACCCGGCCAATGTGAGTAGCTCGGGCCACAACCTCCTGACCGAGATAGCATCCCTTAGTGAAACTGATAGCATCTTTGTATCCAGCTTCCAGGATTATCGTATTCTCGTCTACGTCGACCCCATATTTTGGGTATCCTGCTTCAAGCCTGAGAATTTCTAGCGCATCTTGCCCTACTGGGGTGACTCCTTTGAGGAGGAAGCCTTGCCAAACTGCCTCAGCCTCGTCATTTGGAATTATCATATCGTATCCGGATTGACCGGTCCGGTCGCGAACGACGATCATGGTAGGGCCTATCATCATGTGCTGCAAGGGCTTCATGTCTGCGAATGCTGTCCCGAACAACTCTTTCGCGTTCTCAGTCGCTTGCGGCCCTTGCATTGTTAGGTGAACAAATTCAGAGGTGATGTCTTTGACTTGTACGTCCTCGGTAATGATGAAGCGGTCGAAGGTATCTCTAACCCTTGCTGCTGGAGCATCACCGGTGTCGATGAGAAGATCATCTTCTCTTGCATAGAGGTAGAGGTCCGCTAGGACTCTGGCTTTTGTGTTGAGAAGTGCTGAGCGGACGCCTGTCCCTTCGTTCAGCTTCAAGACTTCGTTAGTGACTAGTCCGTTGAGGAAGGGTAGTCTGTCCTTACCTGTTATTCGTAGTAGGCCGAGGTGTGAAAGGTCGGCTAGACCCGAATGGTTTCGGACGGCCCAGTATTCTTCAGCTGGACTAGTGTAGGATAGTGGAATCCGGCTTTGTTCCAGCTGGGCGCCCATCTTCTCATGATGCAGAACCAGAGGATTGGACATGCACTTTACACGGTTCCAGTCGCGGGTAATAGGATTGAGCCCATGTCGTTCACCTTTGGTTTGGACTAGCGTCAGCTATTTTTCTTGATGGTGCGGCCGCCGGGATTTGAACTCCCGAACCGCTGTCAAGGCGGTTTCCCGGGTCGTCAGCGTTCTGCTAAGCCTAGGATTGGCAGGCTGATATCATAGACCAGGCTAGACCACGGCCGCACAAAACGAACTCCAAAGCTACCGGTCATTTAAAGACTGAGCAAGCTGAGGAGCCACGAAACTGGGATTTCCCAATCGTGCACGCCGACTTGTGCCATGTTCCATTGTCTTAAATAGAAAAATAGGCTCTTGCCCGATTTCAGAAGGATCTCAACTTTGAGTATCCCACTCGAGAACCTGAGGCGTGACCTACGAACACGGCTCGAAAGCGACAAGCAGATGTCAGGCGCTTGGGCGATCGTACCGTTACTGCCGACAATCGTGGGGATAGCTATCACTGCAATCGTTTTCACGGTTATATTCAGCTCCCTGGCCAACATTCCCCGGACAACCACCCCTACAAATTCAACAGTCACGACAATAGGGCCCCTAATCGCGGCCCTCATTGGAGCAATAATCCTCGCGTATCTTACCTATTTCATCCTGCTCATCTTAGTTATCGTTCTGATCTTCAAACTAGTGAGTCGTCGCAACAACCATTTCAACCGGCAAATTCTTCTCCAAGAAGATTTGGTAAGCATGGCGAGGGAGCTGGCGGCTAAGAAGGGTGTTGACGTCTCGATTCTCCTCAACAATATGGAAAGAAGTGTGAGAGAGGCGCGGCTGGAGGAGACGGAGAAAAACGCCACACTGTACGCGATACTCGGCGGCATCGTCTGGATCTACGTGGCCTACTTTCTGATGAAGGACTTCTTCAAGCATGAGAGAAGAGAGGACCTATTCATCAATGATATGCTTAGGACCTTCAATGCTCTCGGAGTATCAATTAACTTCCCTTACCGAAATCCGCCGATACCAGACCGAAGTTTTGCTCTCTACTTTGTATTGACACTGATAACTGGAAGCATCTTCGGCGTATACTGGGTCTACGTGCTGGTCACTGACCCTAACAACCATTTCCGTCAACAGATGCTGATGGAGGACACGATTATGGCTCAGCTCTCCTGGACCTCTCCGACTCCTTCGCCCACTCCCTCCGCACTGCCCAGCTAAACTGAACTGGTCAAGCTGGCGTTCGCGGGTGGCTTTCTCCGACTCTCCCAGCCGCGAGGTAAGATTCTCGACGTTGGTTCAGATGCGAACGACGACGGATCTAGCAGTTTCGGTTTCATGGTTGCTCATGCCGCTGATGAGTTATCTGCTGTGGGCGGGTTTTGTGGTCGCCTGGTGGGCCGCTGGCGCGGGAGTTGGAACCATCAATCTAACTCTAGTAGTTAGCGGGCTGGGAATTGTGGGTCTGGCAGCTTCGGCGGCAGCGTCATACGTGGTCTTTACCCTAGTGAATAGGCTGAATATGCATTCCAGTAGAACGAGGGCTCTATTTTGGAATACGATCAGCGAACTTGAGTCGAGAATAGGAACCGTGGGCCAAAGTGCTCTTCTTCCCTTGAGTTCTGCTCAGGAGGGCTTCCACAGGCTCTCTCGTGGAGAGCATGAAAGGAGCGCAGTGCTTTGGGCGCTACTTGCCTCAGTTCCAATTATCGGCTGGATTTTTCTGCTCGCTGCATTATGGTATCTCTCACGAGATATGGCAAAACACAATCGTCTGGAGGAGTTAGTTCTTGAGGATGTGGACAGGACAATGAAGGGAGCTGGGTTGCAGGGCGTCTCCGTCAAGCATGCTCCAATTGGATCGCGCGATGTATTGGGAATAGCTGTTGTCGTAGTTTCGTTGGTCGAACTCTTGTCGGTGTTTCTTCTCGGCCTAGCCGGCTGCCTGACGCTGATCTATCTGACCGTTGGCGCGTTTTCTCTGGTCTGGTTGGACTTATCCATGAGAGATCCAATCCCGCATTTCGTTTTCCACTCTCAGTTCGAACCCGAAATCCTTCGGTCACTGCCCGATGCCAGTGCTAAGGCCGGCGCTGTTAGAGTTGAGTAGATTGGCGAGAAATGCTCTGTTCGGTTTGAAGAGAATACTCTTCGATAGGATCTTTGAGAGATCCTTCTGGACCTGGAGAAAACATCCCGCGATAATCATACCAACGATGCTGGGATCGGCTTTGCAGGTTATCCTTCAATCTATCGTAACACTTGTGATAATGCTCCTCTTAACCAGCTGGGCTTTTTCGGGCTCGTTGTCAAGGGTTCTTGGGGTATATGGCAACTCTGGGTTGTTGGGAGTGCTTCAAGATCCAACGTTTTCTTTGACAATCGTACCTGTAGTCGTGGTCATGCTAGCGGCGATAGTTCTTGTCGCGATCGTCGGAGCTGGCTATGTCTATTCTTCCGAGTACGGTATCTACGTCGAGGCGTGGAGTAAGGATAGTGTCCCGGTCAAGTCTGTTCTGGAAAATGGTTCTCGAAGATGGAGAGCGATGGCCTGGACCTTGTTTCTCTCTAATCTGATTACTTGGGGTCCTGCGGCCATAGGCTACGCGCTGATAATTGCATCCGCGTCAAGCATCAACAGCGTGGCCGGATTGATCGGTTTTTTCACCGCGATTAGCGTGTTTCAACCACTTTTCTTTGCGTCGTTGATACTTTCAGTATTCACCGTATACTCGTATCCTGCAGTGGTCGTCGATCACGTCTCCGGTTTGAAAGCTGTTCGTTATAGCTTTAGAGTGGCGTCCCACAATCTCGGAATCACGCTGACCTACTCGCTTGTCCGGATAATCTTCCAAGGATTACTCCTTCTCGTCGTCTTTTTCGCGGGATCGATCGGGCTCCCGCTGACGTCGCTTATCACGGTGATTCTCAGTTTCCTCTTGACGCCGATCCTTCATCTTACGAAGACGATGATCTATTACTATGCTGGACCAGCGGTTCCCGAGATGCCCTTCCAGCTTTCCAGCCCGATATGGCAGGACGTTTTCCGACGATTGCCTAGGGCGGCTTGGGTTAAGATCAGAACCGGGCTCTCGGAGGGTTTCAGATTTGTCATAGGACCAAGGAATCTTCCCTTCCACATTCTCTCGACGCTCGCGTTCGCGCTTGGAATCTACATGGGCTATTACGTGTCTGTCAATGGAGTGGCAGGTTTCTTTCTCAGCTTAGGCTACAGGCCGGGGCACGGTAATAGTCTGCTGGCACAACTCCCTGTTCCTGCACTTCCTGTTCTTGGTATCGATATTTTTCTCAACAACTGGCTCGTTTCTATAGCCACGGCGCTGTCCGGGTTGGGGTTTGCTGCTCCGAGCTTTGTCACGATAATGTTCAACGGGTTCATTCTCGGGGTGCTCTGGGCGCCGCAGTTGTCGCCGAGCCTGACAATGTTTCTAGCGGCGATCTTGCCGCATGGGATTATCGAAATTCCCTCGTTTGTCTTGTCAGGATCTGTGGGGATTAGGCTGGGATATGCGGCTTGGAAGGCAAAGTTCCGGCGCAGTCCGGAGAATGATGCGTATCTGTCAAAGACTCTACGGTTGGCCGTGTATGTTGTTGTCGGGCTCGCGCCTCTGTTCTTCATTGCCGGCTTGATCGAGGCGGACATTACGCCGTGGATAATGCGGATGTTCGGCTGGACCTTCTAGCCAAGTCTCTTGTAGGCCGGAATAGAATATGCCAGTCTACTATATCGATGGACAGAGTCAGGGAAACGAGCAGAATAGCCTACCTCGAAAGGCGAAAATTGCAATTGCCTACGCGGAGTCCGATACGGTTGACCATGGAAAATTCAGAATCTACTGGCAGCCGATCGGAGACAGAACCAACAACGAGGCAGAGTACTACGCGTTGCTCAAGGCGCTAGAGTTGATTGCGGAGAAGACGACCGGAAAAGTTCCAGTTAACATCGGTGAGGCGCTCGTTCGTTCGGACTCAAAGCTTGTAGTAAACCAGGTCAATGGAGAGTGGCGGGTTGAAGACGAGAAGCTCATAGAGCTGAGCGAAAAGGCGAGGGATCTGATCAAGGACCTAGGCTCTATACGATTGGAATGGGTTCCAAGAGATGAGAATTATGCTGGTCTATGGCTGGAGGGGAAGCTGAAGCCGTTCAGTGTCGAGCAATTACGCTGGTAATCAAGACAAGCCTTCAGGTCTTATGTGACGCGTCCGGGGGTCCGACTCTGGTCGAGAAAAAGGTTCTATGACCATGAAGGATAGGGGAACACCATTCTCATATCGCCGGAGGATTTAGTGTTAACGTGAGGCGAGCGCGACCGGTCTGTCGAGCTGTTTCTGGGCTCGTAGATTGATCTTGGAGGATCGTGGGTAGACTTGGACAAGTTTTCTACTATTCGAAAAATCAAGTTATCCTACAAGATCGATCAGGTGGAGAACGGCTGGACGGTAACGACCATGGACGGAACGGTCTTCGTCTTCCCCGATGCTAGGGAGATGACCGAATGGTTCTGCATGGTCGTCGGTGTTCCCTTCCAATACAAGAAGATGGAGCTGGACCCGTTGGAAGAGGAGATTCGGAAGCTTACGAAGGCTACAGCCAGCCTCCTAGCTTGACACTTTCAGGGCTTCTGGTCGGGTACTGGAAAATAGATATTGTCGATTGCCATTGACGATCGCTAGAAGGTCGTAGTGTTGGCGAATGTTCCTTCTGACATTGTCCGTGTTCTGGGTCCCGGCGAGCAGGTTGAATTGTACATTCAGCAGAAGATCTATCATCCGAAGATCAATATTGACTCTGTGGTCTTGACCACGCAGCGGATTATTCTGCGTCACCCGCATGAGCTGGGGTTGAAGAAAGACTTTACCGATTTTAACTATACGGATGTTGCGAACGCGATTCTTGACAAGGGAATACTTCGATCAACGGTTAAGATTACTCTGCGGTTTGGCGGTGACCCGTTGAATCTCGCTGATCTTCCGAACGGCGATGCGGAGAAGGCTTACGGGATTATTCGATCGAATATTTCGCGGTTTCAGACGCCGTTCTCTACGGGTTACGCGGGGATGGCGCCGGTTATGCCGGCGGGTATGGTCCAGCAGCAGCCTCCTCAGATTCAGGGAATTGTCTGCGGTAAGTGTGGGGCGCGGAGTGCGGCTGGGACAAGGTTTTGCGGGTCCTGTGGCAAAGCCTTCTAGAAAAGACGCCTTCGAGCTAGAATAGTCTGATTGCTGGACCTTCCTATCTCAGCTTGGACGGCAATCTTCCATACTCTTTTGGACGGGACTGGTCGGCTCTCTCGATTACTCTGAGCGTTCTAGCGAGGAACGCTTGTTCTTCCATGTCTGTTGATAGTAGTATTTTCCAGTGGACTCTCTCTTTTTCGTGGCAGAGTCCGCAGAGGTAGAGGTTGGAGTCGTCGGCTTTGTCCACGTCTTGGAGGTCTCTTAGGCACTCGGCGCAGATCATACATGGACTAATGGTTTGGTAGCGGGATAAGTAGGGTAGAGACTGGAGAAAGGATTCTCTGGGATCTTCTCAGGGCGCGTTTGTCGGGTCCCAGGAGTTTCGAAAGTTCTCGTCCAGCGAGTCGAGTATCCCCATATCCTCCATTGTGAGGTTGTAGTCGAAGACCTGGCTGTTCTCCTTGATCCTCTCTTCTCTGACCGATTTTGGTATGGTTACGAGGTTGTGTTGGAGGCTCCAGCGTATCAGGACTTGAGCTGGGGTCTTGTTGTGTTTTTTGGCGATCTGCTGGATTCTTGGATGGTTGAGCTTTTGTCCCTGTGTCAGTGGGCTGTATGCTTCCACCTGGATCCTGTTCTTCTCGCAGTAGTCTAGGAGTTGTTTCTGGTAGAGGAAGGGGCTGAACTCCACCTGGTTCACCATCGGACTGATTTCTGATTTGTCGAATAGTTCTGTCAGGTGCTGGATTGTGTAGTTGCTGACGCCGATGGATCGGCATTTTCCATCCTTCAACAATTGTACCAATGCCTGCCAGCTCTCGTTTCTGATTTCTGGGACGGGCCAGTGGATGAGATAGAGATCCAGGTATTTCAGTCCAAGTCTTCTCAGACTCGCATCACAGG
>Ga0209160_1004469_pt1 | contig 11151 bp, 9 predicted proteins | sample GraSoiAngelo_153_FD_186167 | JGI IMG/M metagenome (GOLD analysis project Ga0209160, IMG submission 186167) | Grasslands soil microbial communities from the Angelo Coastal Reserve, California, USA - 14_1009_12_40cm (SPAdes) (version 2) | ecosystem: Environmental > Terrestrial > Soil > Grasslands ...
CTTCCTGAAAATTACTCGCACGCCATCTCTCCACCGCTCGTCAATGCCCATAAGCGTCCAGTCGATCTCGGGTGAGATGTAGCGCAACAAAGTGTCTGTGGCGGGATGAATATGCAGCGCGGGTGCCACAAGCAATAGGAGCGGCGGGTCAGGCGATAACTCACGTCCTGGAAAGTACCCGAAGCGCTGGAACTCGCCTCGCCTATGATGCCAGTCGACACGCGACCAGTAATCCACTCCTTGCAGCGGCAGGTGAATATCTTCATCGGCCTTCAGTTCAAGGACTGCCAGGTGCCCTTCTAGCGTCACGGCCAGCACGTCAATCATGGCACGGTCGGCCGCAGAAAAAGCCGGCAGCTGAGAATACGTGGACCTCGTATCAAGCCGTTCATCAATGGCGCTCACATCGTGCACGACCAACGACTCGAGCCAGCGTTCCGAATGCATCCGCCACAACGCGTGGTGGCGAGAGCCGTGGGAAGCGGATCTCAGCGGCGCGGCGCAACATGTCGGCGAATTCGCCGGCATTTTTTTCTCCCAGCACTCGTTCTTCGGCGCCCACACCAAAGACGATCTCCTGCGCATTGCGGAATGACGCCGCACCCTGCGACAGGAGCGCACGAGCAAAACTCCAGGCCTCAAAAGCGGAAAACGACTTCCGCTGACGAGAGTACGACAATCTCACACTCTGGCACCAAATTGCGCATATGCGCGATCGACTCCGCGAATCTTTCCCTGGCTGCCGTTTCGTCCGTGCCGTGCACCAGCCGGGTAGCGATATTGCCGCGGTCGCCACAATCAATCTCGCGCAATGACTCGCCCCGCTCCGCAAGTTCGTACAGCTGCCACTTAGCAGCCTCCTGGTTCAAATGCGCCATGCGTTCCCGTGTAAGCGCCGAGGTGCCGGCTGGTACAAAAAGCTTCAGTCCTTCGACGATTACTTTTCCGTCCTGCGCCTCCCGGCATGCATTCATCCATAGAATGGCGAAGGTAAGGGCCGCATCGATTGATGCCTGTGTCTCCTGCTGGTTCACTCCAAGTACAGCGAACGCCCCTTGCCCTTGGCGCAGCAGGCCCCGCGCATAAATGGGGCCAAAGGATCGCTCTAAATCCATCGCGCTGCTTAACTGCACCACCTTGAACCCTGCGAATTGCTGTTCGAGCACTCGTCGTAATTTTGTTGATAAGCCGAAACGCGCCGCCTTGCGAGCAGAAGGGGTACGGCGGTCGCGCTCGCGGCAAATTTCAAGTTTGGATAGCAGGCACTTCCCTCGTTCCCCGGAAATTGAATATTTGGACTGCGTCAGATCGAATGCGACCCCCCGGTTTTCCAGGATGACGGCATCGCGTGATCCTTGCAGAAAGTCACCCACCACGCGTACCAGGGATTCGGAAGTCACCCCTGAATTGTTACTCATGGAAGAGGTAGTGTCAGTGACTTGTGAACAGACCAACTCCACGTGGTGTGTGATAATAATGTTGCCACCGGAGTCATTCAGAATTCAGCAGCATCTAATTAATGTGAATAAAGAACAATTTTTCTTCGAGCATTACGGACTAACCCAACCAGATCTGGAACGCTATCTTGCGGCCGCCCTCTCGGCAGGCGGCGACTACGCGGATCTTTATTTCGAATACCTTACATCGACCTCCCTCATGGTTGACGAGTCGATGGTTAAGTCTGCCTCGCAGGGCATCTCTGCTGGGTGCGGAGTACGCGTTGTGGCCGGCGAGCGCACTGGATACGCCTACACGGACGATCTATCCCCGCAACGTATTCTGCATGCCGCGCGGACAGCCGCCCTGATCGCCAGCGGTCCTGCCAAGACTCCGGTAGTCGGTTATCAAGAGAAGCAGGCACGCGGTCTTTATCCAGTGACGTTGCCCTCCGTGGATTCCGAAATAACCGCCAAGGTCGAGCTCGTCATGCGTGCGGATAAGGCTGCCCGGGCGTACGATCCCCGAATTAAAGAAGTACGTGCCAGTTACGGCGACGAATTACGCAATATTTTGGTCGTCGCATCTGACGGGACGTTTGCCGAGGACGCGCAGCCGCTGGCCCGCTTGAATGTTTCCTGTATCGCGAAAAATGCTGACGGCATCTCTGGCCGCGGTAGTGGTGGCGGAGGCGGCCGAGTCGCCCTGGATTTCTTTTTTGGTGATAAGAATCCCGAACACTTCGCGAGAGAAGCTGCGCGTCAGGCAATTCTGCAGCTCGATGCCCGCGAAGCTCCGGCTGGAGAAATGGAAGTCGTGCTCGGCCCAGGCTGGCCCGGCGTGCTCTTGCATGAAGCCGTAGGTCATGGGTTGGAGGCGGATTTCAATCGCAAGAAAACATCGGCATTTGCGGGATTAGTCGGCAGGCGAGTAGCCAGCGAAAAATGTACGGTAGTGGATAACGGAACCATGCCGTGGCGCCGCGGCTCACTCAACATGGACGACGAAGGTCGTCCTACACAATCCACCACTCTGATAGAGAATGGGATTCTCAAAGGTTATTTGAGCGACAAACTGTCCGCCCGCCTAATGGGAATCGCTGACACGGGAAATGGGCGCCGTGAAAGCTACGAGCACATCCCCATGCCTCGCATGACGAACACCTACATGCTGCCTGGCGATGACGATCCCCAAGACATAATCCGTTCCGTAAAGCATGGGGTTTATGCCGTGAACTTCGGTGGCGGCCAGGTAGATATCACCAACGGCAAGTTTGTCTTCTCCGCATCAGAAGCTTATTTGATCGAAGATGGCCATATCACCGCACCAATTAAAGGCGCTACTCTCATCGGAAACGGACCTGACGTGCTCACTCGGGTCTCCATGGTCGGAAACGACCTCCAGCTCGATGAAGGAGTGGGCACCTGCGGCAAAGATGGACAGGCCGTGCCGGTGGGCGTCGGGATTCCGACCATCAAGATAGACCGCCTTACCGTAGGTGGCACAGCGAAGAGGGATGCCGGCAGCTTCATGCAGTAGCTCGCGACGAAGATTCGACGAATCAATTTTCCATGTCTCACACAACTCTAGAAACTTGTAACACCAAGGTCGAAACCGATCTCAAAGAAATCGCGGCAGACGTGGTGGGTCGCGCCATTTCTGGTGGCGCTACAGCGGCTGAGGCGGTCGTACGCGAGGGCGATGAGTTCTCTACCCTAGTGCGACTCGGCCAAGTCGAAACTCTCAAAGAGTCCGGCTCGAAATCCGTCGGGGTACGCGTATTTTTTGGTAAGCGCGCCGCCAGCACCTATTCCAGTGACTTTTCGGTTGCTGCAATCGAACGCATGGTGAGGTCTGCACTCGAGCTGGCGAAGGTAACTTCCGAAGATCCGCTCGGCGGAATTCCGGACGCCTCAGAGCTCGGATCGCTTGCTGGCGATCTCGATCTTTACCACGAAGATGTCTACTCGCTTCCCGGCCCAGCGCGCATCGACTATGCTCGCCGCACAGAAAAGGCCGCGCTCGATTTCGATCCCCGCATCAAGAATTCCGAAGGTGGGTCGTTCGATGCTGCCACGGGACATAAAGTCCTCGCCAACTCTCATGGATTCGTCGGCGAATACCGCCGCTCCTATTGCTCAGTCGCCGCGGTGCCGATTGCTCAATCCGAAAATGGCGCCATGCAACGTGACTACTGGTTTTCCGTTGCCCGTAGCATGAGCCGTCTGGAGCCTGCCGAGCAGGTGGGAAGAATCGCCGCTCAACGCACCATTCGGCGTTTGGGAGCCCGCAAAGTAAAAACTGCGCATGTTCCGATCGTATTCGACCCCATGGTGGCGAACTCGATCCTCGAACATATCTTCGAAGGTGTGAATGGCGATTCTGTGTACCGTGGCGCTTCCTTCCTCGCAGGCAAGCTCGGCCATAAAATTGCCGGAGATAACGTCACCGTGATCGACGATGGCACGATCCCCGGGGGTTTCGGAACCAGCCCGTTTGATGGAGAAGGCGTTCCCACCCGGCGTACGCTGGTAATTGAAAACGGCACGCTCAAGTCCTACCTGCTGAATACTTATACTGCAAAGAAGTTGGGCCTTCAGACCACAGCCAACGCCTCCCGTGGACTGGCCGGAACCCCTGGCATTGGTCCCGGCAATTATTTCCTGCAGCCAGGAACAAAGACGCCGCAACAGATCATCGCGGGAATTCAAGATGGCCTCTACGTGACCGAATTCCTGGGACACGGCGTGAATCTCGTGACTGGTGATTATTCACGTGGCGCTTCCGGGCTGTGGATCTCCGGCGGAGAACTGGCGTTTCCTGTCGAGGAAATTACTGTGGCCGGCAATCTCAAAGACATGTTCTTCAATATCTCCGAGATCGGCAACGACCTAGAGTTCCGTGGTGCCGTCGCATGTCCTACCATTCGGATCGACGGGCTGACCATAGGTGGGGAATAGCAAGGGCTGGGGAAATCCCGTCGGATAGTACAATCGTCGGCGCATGGGTACCCCTCGTCAACCGTCTTCGGAAACCGACAAGCGTGAAACCAACTGGACAACCATTGGCGTAGGGCTCGCCGCAGTCATTGTGGTCGTCGGCATCATTGCCTTGCTTTCGCGCGGCGAGCCCAAGACGCCGAAGGCACCTCATCCCTACGTTTCCAAAATCAAGCTATCGGACCCGAAGATGAGCGCGGCAGAAAACTTCGTCGGAGCGAGTGTCACCTACCTTGACGGAACCATCACGAATACTGGAGACAGAACAGTCACTCATGCCGTGATTCACGTCATCTTTAAGGACTCGATGGGCCAGGTCGCGCAGACTGAAGATGTCCCGCTGCATGTGCTCCAGACCAGTGGCCCATATCCTGATGCGGTCGATCTGAGTGTGTCTCCTCTGGCTCCCGGTCAGAGCAAACAATTCCGCCTGACATTCGAAAGTGTTTCCGCCCAGTGGAACCATGAATTTCCCGAGCTGCAAATCACCGACTTGACGACGAAATAGCCCGGGTCCTTAACTCCTCTCATCTCGAGAGATATGTCTGTTAACGGGTCGCGACGCCGTTACCGCGATCTGTCGTTGGACTCTCCATTACAATGACCGCATGCCTGAAGTAAAGCCATTCCGGCTGACGGAGTCGGTCAAAGCTGCGGGTTGAGCTTCCAAGCTGAGTCCGGCGGCGCTGGACGCGGTGCTTGGGAAATTAGCCCGGCAACATGACCCCAATGTCCTAGTCGGCTTCGATCACGCCGACGACGCCGGGGTGTATCAAATTTCAGCCGATACTGCGCTCGTCCAGACCGTCGATTTCTTTACCCCGATCGTGGATGATCCCTTCACCTTCGGCCAGATAGCCGCCACCAACGCGCTAAGCGATGTTTACGCCATGGGAGGACGTCCGCTCACGTCTCTCGCGCTGGTTTGTTTCCCGGAGAAAGGCGATCTGGATATTCTCGAACGTATCCTCGCCGGTGGGCTTTCCAAGATGATGGAAGCCGGTTGCACGATAGTCGGCGGGCACAGCATTCGCGACGAGGAAACCAAGTTTGGATATTCGGTCACAGGTCTTATTGATCCCCGCCGCGTACTCGCAAACTCCGGCGCCAAGCCAAGCGATGTGTTGCTACTTACAAAGGCTCTTGGTACGGGGGTAATTTCCACAGCGATAAAAAAAGGCACAGCTAAGCAATCCTGGATCCACGGTGCGGTAGCGTCAATGACGACCCTGAACAAGACCGCGGCAGAAGTGATCACCGGCGACGCCCAAACCGCCAGCAACAGCCACGACCGGCGACCGACTGACAAGCCGTTCTCTGTCCACGCCATGACAGATATCACTGGCTTCGGGCTGATCGGCCATGCGCGCGAAATGGCACTTGCATCGAATGTGAGTCTCCGCCTTCATGCCAGCTCTGTGCCGCTGCTCGAGGGTGCCCTGGATTGTGTTCGCGCGGGATACATTCCCGGCGGTCTGAAGGCAAATCGCGATTTTGCCGAATGTGTCGTAGCCTACGAATCGAAAATCCCCGATGACGTGAAGACTATGTTCTTCGACCCTCAGACAGTAGGCGGGTTGCTGATCTCGGTCGCCGCGGAAGATAGCGCGGAACTAACCCGCGCTCTGAAGGGCCGCGGAGTATCCGCGGTCGAAATTGGGGAAGTCTTGCCCACTCAGAAGCCACTCATCGTGGTGACACCTTAAAGCTGGACAATCCCTACTCAGGGAGAGCGTGCCCCCACAGCGTCCGGGAAACCCTGAGTTCCACTGCATCGTGTCCTGATGCGTAGGCATCTATTCATATTGAACTTGCCGTCGTGCCTGCTAAGTAGCTCGAGTCGAATCTCAGCCGCTCCCGCAGCCAATGCGAAGGACTCTTAACCTGCAATCCCCATCTTTTCTCCGGGAGGAATCATGAAAACTCGCCAACTAGGCCGCAGCGGCCTTAAGGTTTCTGCCATCGGGCTCGGCTGCATGGGAATGTCCGAATTTTATGGTTCGCGCGACGATAGCGAATCCATCGCCACCATCCAAGGGGCGCTGGAACTCGGGGTAACTTTCCTCGACACGGCCGACGTTTATGGACCGTATACCAACGAAGAACTTGTTGGAAAAGCTATTCGTGGCCGCCGCGAACAGGTCGTATTGGCGACGAAGTTCGGGATTGTCCGCGATCCCAAGAATCCCAATGTTCGCGGAGTCAACGGCAAGCCCGATTACGTGCGCTCTTCTTGCGAAGGCAGCTTGCGCCGCTTGGGAGTCGAGACCATTGACCTCTATTACCAGCACCGTGTGGATCCAAATACCCCGATCGAGGAAACCGTCGGCGCTATGGCGCAACTAGTGAAAGAAGGCAAGGTACGCCATCTGGGTCTCTCTGAAGCCAGCCCGCAAACTCTGCGCCGCGCGACCAAAGTTCATCCCATCGCTGCGCTCCAGAGCGAATATTCACTCTGGACTCGCGACCCCGAACAGGAAATCCTGCCCACCTGCCGTGAGTTGGGCCTTGGGTTCGTGGCTTATAGTCCGCTTGGACGCGGCTTTCTCACTGGTCAGATTAAAAGATTCGAAGACCTGGCGGCGGACGACTACCGGCGATTCTCCCCGCGTTTCCAGGGAGAGAACTTCCAGAAGAACCTCGACCTGGTGCGCCGCGTGGAAGAGATCGCCGCCGAAAAGAAATGCAAGCCCTCGCAGCTTGCGCTTGCTTGGGTGCTGGCCCAGGGCGAGGATGTAGGCCCAATTCCCGGCACTAAGCATCGCAAGTATCTCGAAGAGAACGTTGCCGCACTCGATGTAAAGCTTACCGAGGATGACTTACGCCGCATCGATGAAGTAATCCCGCATGACGCGGCAGCAGGATCGCGTTACCCAGAGCACATGATGCAACTGGTAAATCAGTAATCACGGTTCATCGTCTCTCGAGTAATCCGGTCGCAGGGCCCATTTGTGCATCCTGCCGATGCCATGGTTTGCCCATAGCACGCCAGCGGCCATGCCCGATGGATATCTAGGCTCCCTGCGGCTATCGTTGTACTCTCGGCAATCCCCCACAGCGATCCGTCCCAAAAGACGGCCCCCTCGCTCACAGAGGAGCACATCTATGGCAAGCGCAGGTACTGCCCCAGCACCGGTCAGCGATCGTCCCAGCATCTCACCCGCGCGATTGATGGCCGCAGCTCGCGTTCGTGCCGCTGCGAAATGGTTTTATTGGATTGCGGGACTCTCGCTGGTCAATTCCGGCGTCGTGATCTTCGGAGGCAATTTCCACTTTGTCATTGGACTCGGCATCACTGCAGTCGTGGACGGCCTGGCCAAGCAAGCCGGGCGCGCTGGCACCGTCCTCGATCTCATCATCAACGGATTTGTTGCCGGGTTGTTCTTTCTTGTCGGCAACTTCGCCAGCAAGGCACAAAAGTGGGCGTTCATGGTTGGCATGGCTGTTTATGTTCTGGATGGGCTCTTGCTGCTGGTGACCAGGGATGTTCTCAGCGTGGCATTCCACGCCTACGCTTTGTACGCTATCTATCGTGGCTTGCAGGCTTGTGATCAGTTCTCGAGTGCGGTGCCGAACCTGGCCACAGACGCACCCATTAACCCTCGGTAAGAGTGGATAGCATGAAAAAGGCGGTCATCAGGCCGCCTCTACTATTTAAGAATTGAAACGCTTTCTACGCTGGAGCCGGACGCTCCCCGCCCTTGGCCAATCCAGGACGCCCCGGCTCAGGCTTCAGTACCTGCTGCACACCGTCATCCCCTTTGGAAGGTGCCACCTTCACCGGAGGCAGATCGCTGCCTTCGATGAGCGCTTTGATTTCATTGGCATCAAGCACCTCGCGCTCCAGCAACGCGGCGGCAATCTTGTGCAACACTTCCTTGTTTTCCAAAAGAATGCCCTTGGCCGTCGTATAGCCCCGGTTAATGGCTTTGCGAACTTCTTCGTCGATTTGAACCGCTGTCGCCTCGCTGTAATCGCGGTGTTGTGCGATCTCGCGGCCCAGGAAGATTTGCTCTTCCTTCTTGCCATAGGTCAGCGGACCCAGTTCGCTCATACCCCACTCGCAAACCATCTTGCGTGCCATTTCGGTGGCGCGTTCAATGTCATTGCCTGCCCCCGTGCTCATCTGGCTCAGGAACAATTCCTCGGCCAGACGTCCGCCCATCAAAATAGCAATGTTGGTTTCGAGATATTCCTTGGTGTAATTGTGCCGGTCATCAATCGGCAACTGCATGGTGACGCCGAGCGCCATGCCGCGGGGAATGATTGTGACCTTGTGGACTGGATCTGAGTTCGGCAGCTTGGCCGCAACCAGCGCATGGCCGCCTTCGTGGTACGCCGTTACTTTCTTCTCCTCGTCGGAGAGGATGAGGGACTTGCGCTCCACGCCCATCAGGACCTTGTCCTTGGCTAGCTCGAAATCATATTGCAGCACCGCTTTTCGGTTCTGCCGTGCGGCGCTAAGAGCTGCCTCGTTGACCATGTTCGCCAGGTCGGCCCCAGAAAATCCCGGGGTTCCACGCGCCAAGACCGAGAGATCGACATCCTCAGCAAGCGGGATCTTGCGAGTATGCACTCGCAGAATCTCTTCACGCCCGCGCACGTCCGGACGGCTCACCACCACCCGCCGATCGAAGCGCCCGGGCCGCAGCAACGCCGGATCAAGTACGTCCGGGCGATTGGTCGCAGCCATTAAAATGACGCCTTCGTTCGATTCAAAACCATCCATCTCAACCAGAAGCTGGTTCAGCGTCTGCTCGCGCTCATCGTGACCACCGCCTAATCCCGCTCCTCGGTGACGTCCCACAGCATCAATTTCGTCAATAAAGATTATGCAGGGCGCATTCTTTTTGCCCTGCTCGAACAAGTCACGCACACGGCTAGCGCCGACGCCCACAAACATCTCAACAAAGTCTGAGCCTGAAATCGAGAAGAATGGAACATTGGCTTCTCCAGCTACCGCCCGTGCCAGCAGAGTCTTACCTGTTCCAGGAGGCCCTACGAGCAGCACACCTTTCGGAATACGTCCGCCAAGTTTCTGAAACTTCTGCGCCTCGCGTAGAAACTCGATAATCTCCCGCAGCTCCTCTTTGGCTTCGTCTACGCCCGCCACGTCCTTGAACGTGACCTTCTTCTGCTGCATGGAAAGCAGTCGAGCCCGGCTCTTACCAAACGACAAGGCCTTATTGCCACCCGTCTGCATCTGCCGGATCATGAAAAACCACAGGGCTGCCAGCAAGATGAGCGGAGCCAGGTTCAAAAGCCAGGTAGGCCAGCTGCCGTTGCTCACGTCGCGAATGCTTATGTTCACGCCCTTGTCGCGAAGGGTCTTGATCATCTCCGGATAATTCGCCGGGACCGTCGTATGGAAGCCGGAACTATCGCGGTACTTGCCGCGTAGTTCCATCCCGATGATGGTGACTTCCTTGACATTCCCCTGATCCACGTCGGACATGAACTGGGAGAAGTTGACTTCCTTCTCTTTTTGCCCCGCGGTACCGGACTTGACCACCTGCCATAGCAGGAAGGCCGAAAGCACGATTACCAACCAGAACACCACGGTTTTAACTGTCGAATTCAATCAGAACTCCTGTAACACCAGCAGCTTATCGCGGAGAAGATAAGGTGCAAGGTTCTTCTACCTGCATTAGATGCCCAAGCGAGAAATTGGTTAGATCAAATTCCCCTTTGGTCATTTTACCCGTTCTTGCGGAGAAATGGCGGGCGTTATTTGTGTAACTTAGGTCATTGCGGGAGGCGGTGCCGCCGCCGCCAAAAATGGCAAATTGCGTCCTGTTTGCTCGGGGCTTCCCAAACCGTAACCCACCACGAACACATCGTCCACCAGAAAACCAAAGTAGTCGGGCTGCAACGCCACCCGCCGCGCTGATTGCCGGTCCAGCAGAGTAGCCAGTTTAACCGAGGCGGCGCCCCGTCCGCGCAGATTACTCATCAGGAACTCACCCGTCACTCCCGAATGTACCAGCCCCTCGACCACCAAAACGTGCTGCCCGCGAATGTCCATTTCGTGACTGAAAAGGATTTCCAGCACCTCCGACGGCCCATCGCCCTGCTGCTTGCGGTAGCGTGGCTTAATGAACTGGCAGATCACCGGCACCTCGAGAGCCCGCACCAAGTCAGCCATGAACATGAATCCGTTCTCCAGTAGCGCCAGTGCATGAATGGTTTGCCCGCGGTAGTCATCGGAAATCTGGCGCGCTATCTCCTTAACCCGTTTCTGGATCTGCTCGACGCTGATGATCTGACGAAGAGGTTCGACTCTACCGCTTAAATTCTGCATGGCTCGTGGCGTGTCCTCCTAATTCTGCCTCAGACGCTTGCCAGTGGGACTTCTCGAATCAACATGGCCTCTCTTGCATTTCCTTTCGGCAGGAACCGGCGCGCGGCGGGGAAGCCGCGCACCCATACGATTTCCTCGCCACTTACTACTACAGGCCACAGCTTTCGCTCCTCGAGGGTTATGTGGTGCGTCTGTAATAATTCCTTAATTTTTTTTGGACACTTCGTGTGCGCTGGCCAGAACCGGTCCCCAGGACGCCAGTTTCGCACTTGTAACTCCTTTGATAAGGCTGCGGGGTCGAATAGATGGTCGGGATTATACCCTGCCATTGAGTTCCCCATGCCGACAGCTACAGCTTCAAACATGCTTGAAGTTTCAGACACTTCGACTCGGCCCGGAACACAGAGTGAATAC
>Ga0209160_1004471_pt1 | contig 11148 bp, 10 predicted proteins | sample GraSoiAngelo_153_FD_186167 | JGI IMG/M metagenome (GOLD analysis project Ga0209160, IMG submission 186167) | Grasslands soil microbial communities from the Angelo Coastal Reserve, California, USA - 14_1009_12_40cm (SPAdes) (version 2) | ecosystem: Environmental > Terrestrial > Soil > Grasslands ...
ACGAGTGCGAATGCCGGCACAAGTAGCGTAAAGGTCGGTGAGAAACCGGCCCGCCGTAAATCTTAGGTTTCCTGGGCTACGTTAATCGTCCCAGGGTCAGTCGGGCCTAAGCCGAGGCCGCAGGGCGTAGGCGATGGACAACTGGTTCACATTCCAGTACCACCTCGCGTTCGTTATACCGATGGGAGGACGAAGGAGGGTAGGCCAACCGGACGATTGGATGTGTCCGGCCAAGGTTGTAGGGAGCTCGGATTGGAAAATCCGTCCGAGCGTTAATCCTGAGAGCTGATGGGGAGCTGCCCGCAAGGGCGGCGTAGTGGCTGATCCCAAACTTCCGAGAAAAGTCTCTAGGAAGAATGCAGGTGCCCGTACCGCAAACCGACGCTGGTAGATGGGAAGAGGATTCCAAGGCGATCGAGAGAAATCTGTCTAAGGAACTCGGCAAAATAACCCCGTAACTTCGGGAGAAGGGGTGCCTTTGGCTGTGTAGGAGTTCACCTCCGAAGCAGTTGAGGGTTGCAATTAAGAGGCCCAACCGACTGTTTACTAAAAACACAGGTCTCTGCGAACCCGTAAGGGGACGTATAGGGGCTGACGCCTGCCCGGTGCCGGAAGGTTAAGGGGAGAGCTGCAAGGCTTGAACTGAAGCCCCGGTAAACGGCGGCCGTAACTATAACGGTCCTAAGGTAGCGAAATTCCTTGTCGGGCAAGTTCCGACCCGCACGAATGGCGTAACGAGTTGGGCGCTGTCTCGGACAGATACTCGGCGAAACTGCAATACCTGTGAAGATACAGGTTACCCGCGGCAGGACGGAAAGACCCCGTGGAGCTTTACTACACCTTGGCATTGGACTGGGGTTTAGCGTGTAGAGGATAGCTGGGAGGCTGTGAAGCTCGGGCGTTAGCCCGGGTGGAGCCAACAGTGGAATACCAGCCTCGCTGAACTTTAGCTCTAACGGTGCCCCTGATCGGGGTTCCGGACAGTGCCTGGCGGGTAGTTTGACTGGGGCGGTCGCCTCCCAAAATGTAACGGAGGCGCCCAAAGGTTCCCTCAGCCTGGATGGAAATCAGGCGCAGAGTGCAATGGCACAAGGGAGCTTGACTGTGAGACAAACGAGTCGAGCAGGGACGAAAGTCGGGCATAGTGATCCGACGGCCCGGTGTGGAATGGCCGTCGCTCAACGGATAAAAGTTACCCCGGGGATAACAGGCTTATCGGGCCCAAGAGTTCACATCGACGGCCCGGTTTGGCACCTCGATGTCGGCTCGTCGCATCCTGGGGCTGGAGTCGGTCCCAAGGGTTGGGCTGTTCGCCCATTAAAGCGGTACGCGAGCTGGGTTTAGAACGTCGTGAGACAGTTCGGTCCCTATCCGCCGTGGGCGTAGGAGACTTGAGGAGGGTTGACCCTAGTACGAGAGGACCGGGTTGAACGGCCCGCTAGTGTACCGGTTGTCACGCCAGTGGCAGCGCCGGGTAGCCATGGCCGGTTTGGATAAGCGCTGAAAGCATCTAAGTGCGAAGCCAACTCCAAGATAAGGTCTCCCACCGGGTTAACCGGGTAAGGGCCCTGGTAGACAACCAGGTTGATAGGCCGGAGGTGTAAGAGAAGCAATTCTTTGAGCTGACCGGTACTAATAGCCCGAGGGCTTGTTCACCTATAACTCACTCTTCAGATCACTGAGGATGGAGACAAGCCAACGCCAACAAGAAATTCGGATCCAGCGCATGAAAGCAAACTGGAGAATCTCGTAGACCTAATTCGGTTGTGCAATTGCTGAGCCGCACCCCCCTGGGCCACGCTCACCTGCTGTAATTCAACGCGTGGCTGAGCTAGGCACGACCCCCGACCTCGACGGGGCCGACCTGCAACTCGCGATCGTGGTCGCGCGCTCCAATGACGACGTCACCAACCGACTTCTCCGGGGCGCCCAGGAGGCGCTGCAGCGCCACGGCGTTCAGGATCCCGACGTTTTCTGGGTGCCCGGACCGCTCGAGCTTCCCGTCACCGCCCTCGCCCTGGCGGAGAAGGGCGGACACGACGCTATCGTCTGCCTCGGCTGCGTCATCCGAGGCGAGACCTTCCAGTTCGAGGTCGTGGCGATGCAAACGGCCGCCGGCCTGATGCAGGTCCAGCTCGACACGGGTGTTCCCATCGCCTTCGGCGTCCTGACCACCGAGGACCGCGACCAGGCCCTCGCCCGTTCAGGGCTCAAGAACAACAAGGGTGCCGACGCCGCTCAGGTCGCGATCGAGATGGCGAACGCGCTGAGGGAAATCCAGGGCTAGCTCGCGACGGAGATCGCGACGACCTTCTGCCCGGCGGGCACGACCAAAAACCCCTCGGTGGCCGCCGGCGTGCTGTAGCGGTTCGCCGCTCCAATGCTCGTGCTGAAGACGCTCTTTCCTGTCGCCGGCTCGAACGCGTAAAGCGTGCCGGTCGAGGCGTCGATCGCCCACAGCGAGCCCGCCGCGGTCACCGGCGGCGCCAGGGTCGGGCGGCCGACGTGCCATGCGACCTGCATCGAGCTCGCGCTGACCGACACCGCGTAAAGCCCGTCGCTGCAGGGCACGAAAACCATCGATGCGAGCCATGCCGTACCGCCCCAGGCGCCGCTGCAGACCTTCCGACTCGCCACCTGGCCGGCGACTCCGCCGAGCGCGCCCATCCGCAGCAAGTACCCGACTCCCTCCTTGCCGATCACGAAGGCCCGGTCGATTGAGGGAATCAACGCCACGCCGGTCGATCCCAGGTCGACGTCGCCGGCGTTCAGGGCGGGCCAGTTGGCGGGCGCGAAGTAGGACCTCACCGACCGCAGGTCGGGCGACAGCTGAAGCACCGAATCGCTGTATCCAAAGCCGGATCCGAAGGCGTTCCCCGTAACCACGTACACGCTTCCGTCCGAGCCGATGCTCGCCCCTTGCGGCGCCCAGATGCTCGCGCCGCGCCCGGCAGGCACCGCGAACACACGCGCCTGCCCGCCGCCCAGCGGCACCGCCACGACGTATCCCCGATATGCGCCGCAGTCGCCGAACAACCCGCCGAACGGAACATAGACGAAGCCAGACCCTATCGCCAGCGCGCCACGCAGCTGCTGCACCTGTGGCGTCGAACCCGCCGGATCGATCTCCTGCTGCCAGGCCACCGAACCATCGATCAGGCTCAGCGCGTACAGGACGTGGTGGTAACCCTTCAAAAACGCGACGACGTACATGCGCCGCGAGGCCGGATCCGCGGCGGGCGTGCCGGTGATCCCGGTGATCGGGGAGATGTTGCCGCACGGTAGCGTCGCGGCCACCACGGGGTCGCCGAGGTGCCGTTCCCACACCTTTGAGCCCGTAAACAGGTCGAGCGCGTAAACCGTGTTGTTCTCGGTCGCGACGATGGCGTGCCCGCCGACGATCAGCGGCGACGCGTAGACCGCCGCGTCCACAGCGAATGTCCAGGCGACTTGCGGCGAATGCACAGCCGGCTCAGCCGCACCGGCCCCCGACCTACCAGCGTCGCGGTGGTATTCGGCCCACTCCGTGGAAACGGACGGCGAAGCGCCTGGGGTGGTCGAGCCAGGCGACGGAGACGCAACGCCAGATGGGGTGGAGCTGCACGCGCCGATGGCCACGCACAAGGCAAGGCCGGCTGCTGCCTTTCGAATCAAATTCCCCAGGTGAACTTGTGGGTTGGGTTCAGGCGCGCCCGTTCCGGGGCGATCAGCTCCACGCGGCCCTGCATGGCGATGCCCCTCTTCGGACCCATCGTGTCCACGACCATCGCCGCGCGCGTTTCCGCGGCGAGGTTACGGAGCTTCACCCCGTCGACGTCGAAGTCAAGCGAGCCGTCGTCGTTCATCGTGTACATCACCGGCACAACGTGTGGCCAGCCCGTCGGTCCGACCGTCGCGAACCGCGCGATCCTCTGCGATCGCAAGAACTCGAGCTCCGCCTCACTGAACACGACTCACATCCTAGACTCAACGATTTACATGGCAAGAACCGCGGCGGACAACGTCGACACGATCGGCAGCTACACCATCACCCGGCGCGAACCCCTCGAGCGACTCGAGGGAGCGTACCTCGAGCTCGAGCATCAAACGACCGGCGCGCGCCACGTCCACATCGAATGTCCCGACGACAACAACGGCTTTGCGGTTTTCTTTCCCACCCCGCCCAGCGACTCCACCGGGGTCGCCCACATCCTCGAGCATGTGGTCCTCGCCGGCTCGCAGCGGTTCCCGGTCCGCGATCCGTTCTTCAGCATGACGCGCCGCTCGCTGTCGACGTTCATGAACGCGCTGACGGGTTCGGACTGGACGATGTACCTCTACAGCACTCGCAACGCCAAGGACTTCATGAACCTCCTCCAGGTGTACCTGGACGCGACGTTCTTTCCGCGCCTCTCCGAAGACTCCTTCAAGCAGGAAGGCATCCGCTTCGAGTTCGAAGACCCGGCAGACCCCAAGAGCGGCCTTCGCAACAAGGGTGTCGTCTTCAACGAGATGAAGGGCGCGCTCGCCACCCCGTCTGCCGCGGTCGATCGGGCCATCGGCAAGACCCTGTTTCCCGGTCTGCCCTATTCGTACGTATCGGGCGGCGATCCCGAGGACATTCCGAATCTGACCTGGGAGCACTTGCGCGGCTTTCACGCGCGCTACTACCACCCCAGCAACGCCCGCTTCTACACGTACGGCAACCTGCCGCTCGAGACAACCCTGGAGGCCATCGAACGCAACGCCCTGGGACGATTCCGGCGCATCGCGGTCGACTCTTCGATCCCCGACATCAACCGAAAAGTGAAACCGGCCTCCGCGGTCGAGCCGTACCCCGCGGTGCCTGGCGAGGACGATGCCAAGAAAGCGCAGGCGCTCCTCGCATGGGTGACCGTCCCGAGCGCCGACCCGTTCCGCGGCCTTGCCATGAAGGTGCTGTCCGAGGTACTTCTGTCCAACGCAGGCTCACCGCTGCGCAAGGCGTTGATCGATTCGGGCCTGGGCAGCGCGCTGGCTGACGGAAGCGGGCTGCACGACGACTTCAAGGAGTCGGTTTTCGGCGCCGGCCTGAAAGGGATCGCCCCCGAAGACGCCGCAAATGTCCAAAAAGTTGTGCTCGACACCCTCGAAGGAGTGGCCGACCGCGGCGTGGACCAGTCCATGGTCGACGCCGCCATCCACCACCTCGAGTTCGAGAAGCGCGAGCGCTCGAACGCGGGCTTTCCCTACGCGCTGCGCCTCCTGTTCGCCTCGATGCCCGCGTACCTGTACGGCGGGGACCCCCTCTCGGCGCTGAATTTCGACGCCGACCTCGAACGCCTGGAGAAGGCACGCCGCGAAGGACGCTTCTTCGAGAACCTCATCCGGGCCGAGCTCCTCGACAACCCCTACCGTGCTCTGCTCACCGTCGTGCCCGACACCGAGCTGGAGGAGCGGAAGGGCCGTGCGGAGCTCGACCGGCTGGCTGCCATCGAGGCGAGGCTGACCGAAGACGAGCGCGCTCAAATCGTCTCTGAAGCCCTAAGACTCAAAGCCGACCAGGACGCCAAGCAAGACCTCGCACTCCTGCCGACACTCGAGCTGAGCGACATCCCGATGCAGTTCGAGGACGTCCCGGTCCAGGACGCGGCCGTGCAGAAGGCCAAGGTCGAGTTCTATCCGCAGCCGACGAATGGAATCACCTACCTCGACGTCCGCAGCGACTTCTCGGTGCTGTCGGCCGAGCAGAAGGATCTGCTCCCCCTGTTCAGCCGCGTCCTGACGCACAGCGGCGCGGCCGGCGCCGACTACGCGGAGATCGCGGGCCGCATCGCGTCCTTCACCGGCGGGGTCGGAGCCGCAGCGCAGGTGCAGTCCCTGGCGGTGGGCGACGACTACCTCCAATCCTTTGTCATCTCGGGCCGCGCTCTGGACCGCAACGCGCAGCCGTTCATCGAGCTGCTGACGGACCTTATCTCGCGGCTGGAAATCGAGCCCCGCCGCCTCAAGGAGATCATCGCCGAGATCGCCACGCGCCTGGAGAGCTCGCTCGCCGGGCTTGGGTTTCAGTTCGCATTGCTGCGAGCGCACTCCAAGCTCAGCTCGGAGGGAGCGATCAACGACAGGCTGCAAGGCATCGGAATGCTCCACACGATGCGCAAGCTGGTGCGCCTCGATCAGGACGCGCTGGGCGACGTCATCGCCCAGCTCGGAGAGATTCGCAAGCTTCTCTTCCGCGGTGGGGCGCTGCGGATCGTGGTCACCTGCGAAGAAGCGATGGTGCAGCCGTACGAGGAGCTGCTCACCGGCCTGGTCGGATCGCTTGCCGCCGACGGCGCGATGGGCGAGCCGGTCAAGCCGGCCGCGCTGGAGCGGGCACCCGAGGCCCGCACGGCGCCAGTCCCGGTCGCCTTCAACGTCCGCGTGTTCAAGACGGTGCGCTACACGCACGAAGATTCGCCCGCGCTGCTCGTCCTCGCCAACTACCTTCGCGACACCTATTTGCACCGCGAGCTGCGGGAGAAAGGTGGCGCGTACGGCGCCTACGCCCAGGCCGGGGTTGCCAGCGCGACGTTCTATTTCGGCTCTTATCGAGACCCGAACATCGTCCGCACCTACGATATCTTCGACGCGGCCATCGGCTGGGTCACCGATGGCGACATCGAGGCGGAGGCGCTGAAGGAAGCGATCCTCGGCGCCTGCGGAGACGTCGATCCACTCGAATCGCCGGACATCAAAGGCCGCCGCGAGGCGACCAACCGCGCGACCGGGTTCACGCGACAGGCGCGCGAGCTCTTCAAGCAACGCCTGTTGCAGGTGTCAGCGGATGACCTGCGGCGCGTGACCCGCGCGTACCTGCTCGGTGCGCCCGCTGTGCAGACCACCGTCGCGGGCTCCGACCTGATCGACGCCGCCCGCAAAGAGCGCCCCGCCCTGTTCGAGGTGGTCGCGGCGATCTAGCTCTCGCCTCTACACTGGCGCGCGTGAGGCGAGACTTCTGGCGCCACGAACTCTTTTGGCCTGCGGTACTGATCCTGGCGGGCCTCTACTTCCTGGCCCGCAACCTGGGATGGTTGGAGTGGCTCCGTGCGGACATCTTCTGGCCCCTCGTCCTGATCGCGGTCGGCGCCTGGCTGATCCTCCGGCGCGGCCGCCGCTGAGCCATGTGGAACCGCAGCCCCAGCATCTTCTGGGGCATCGTCCTCGTCGTCCTCGGCGTCCTGTTCCTACTCAGCAACCTCGACATCAACCTCAACTGGAACATCATCTGGCCGGTCGTGCTGATCGCGCTGGGTGTCTGGCTGCTCGTCGCGAGGGTGGGGCCGGGCGGCGCGTCGGCCGACGTCGACAGCGCCGAGGCAAGGGACGGTCTGACGAAGGCGAAGCTCGAGGTGGCGGTCGGCAGCGGCCGCATCGAGGTCCGGTCCGCTGACATCGGCGACCAGCTCTTCCGAACCCACATCGAGCACGCAGGCACCGCGCCAGAGGTGAACCTCGACCGTGCCACGGGCACCGTCCGCATCAGCCAGCGACTCGATTGGTTTGCCGGCGCGCGGCGATTGCGGATCGACACGCAGGTCTCAGACGCGATTCCGTGGGAGGTCAGGTGCAGCACAGGCGCGATCCGCGGCGACTTCAACCTCTCTACCACCTCGATCACTGCTTTCGAATGCCGGACCGGCGCGAGCCAGGTGACCCTGGACGTCGGCGCCCCCAAGGGCATCGTGCCCTTGCGCATCGAGGGCGGCGCGCTGACCGTCAACATCGCCAGACCCGCGGGGGCCGCGCTTAAGGTCGAGGCATCGGGAGGCGCGGTCAACCTCCACGTGGATGGGTCTCACCACAGCGGGATTGGCAGCCGCGACTGGCGCTCCCCGGGATACGACTCGGCCGCGGATCGCTATGAAGTGACCGTCTCGGGCGGCGCGCTCCGAGTGAACATCAGCGCTCGGTAATGCGCTACACGTACCGCTACCGCAGCTTCTTCTGGCCCGCGATCCTCATCCTCGGAGGCGTCGTCGCGCTGCTCGTCAACACCGGGCAGATACCGGTCGATCGCCTCTACCAGCTCGTCAACCTGTGGCCGGTCGTCCTGGTCGTGATCGGCCTCGAGCTCATCATCCGCCGCACGGTCCACGGTCTCGCCGGCGACGTCGCCGCGGCGCTCATCGTCCTCATCGCGGTAGTCGGCGCCGCCGCTTACGTGACGGTCGGCCCGAATCCATCCGCGACCCACACCTTCGACGCGGCAACACCGGCCGGGGATCTCACCGAGGCAACCCTCGAGATCGACGCCGGCGCGTCTACGGTGACGCTGTCGGGCAGCACCGGCGTCGGGGCCGATCTGTACCGTGCGCACCTCGAGTACACGGGCCCCACGCCCACCGTGAACCACGACAGCTCTCGAGGCACGGTCCGGATCAACCAGCGGAGCAACAATTTCGGGATCCTCCAGCCGCTGCATTTCAAGGCAAACGTCCAGCTCAACCCGGGCGTGGCGTGGGCGATCCGCCTCAACAGCGGCGCGACGACGACCACCATCAACGTGGCTCATGTCCACGTCACCTCGGTCACGCTCAATTCCGGCGCCGGGCGCGACGACATCACGCTCGGCCCTGCTTCGGGGCTCGTGCCGGTGGAGATCAACGGCGGTGCGCTGACGGTCCACCTCCACCGGCCGAGTGAGACCGAGGCTACGATCGAGGTCTCCGGCGGGGCGGTCAGCCTCGACGCGGATGGAAGGAGCATGCACGCGATCGGGCATCTCACCTACACCTCGTCAGGTTTCTCGGGCGCCGCCAACGGCTACCGGATCAAGGTCAACGGCGGAGCGTGCACCGTGACTCTCGACACGACGACCGAATCAGGCCAGGCCCGATTCTCGCGGGCCAGCTTCTAGACAAGTCGGGCGTCGAGGGCCTCGATCCGGGCGCGGTAGACGGCTTCCGAGGCGGAGCTGACAGCGGCGCGCAGACCGCGCGCCGCCGCCCCGAGCAATCCGGCGAGCTCGACGTCGAGCACGTGCGCCGCCTCCAGCACCTGGATCAACGCAGCCGCGCGCTCCGCGCCCGCGAGGATCGCGTCCTGATCGACCGGCAGGCGGGCGAGCTCGTCGGCTTCCTTGCGCAGGCGCCGTGCGAGCGCAGCGAGCTCTTCGCCGCCTCGCTCCTCGCATCTCGTCGCGACCGCACTGGCGGCCGCCGACGCGAGCCTCCCCTCCAGCAGGCGGCCGTCCGCCGCCGGGTTGGCTGCGATCGCCGGGCACAGCCCGACGACCTGTTCCGCGCCCATCGCCACGCCGCGACGCGCGAGCTCCGCGATCGCGTCGGAAGGCGACGTCTCGTCGATGCGAAAGAGGTTCATGGACAGCTGCACCCGCGAGCCCGGGAGCTCAAAGGCCAGCGCCTGTACGCCGCGTAGCCCCGCCGACGATTCGCGGATCGAGCGCGCCAGCGCGCGCGCCCCGACCATGTCGATGTCGAACAGGATCACGTTGAACGCGACGAGCATCCGCCGCGCGCCCACGCAGACCGCGCCCGCGGTGGGGTGGAGCTTGGGTCCGCCAAGGTCCGGAACCGCTCTGCCCGCCCGGATGTCGGCCAGCGTCCGATCCTCCCCGTGCCCGTAGTAATAGACGGGGACCTGCAGCTCCGACCAGACGCGGCGCCCAACCTCGCGCGCGAGGTCGCGGCACTCGTCGAGCGTCGTCGAGCCGAGCGGAATGATCGGCACCACGTCCGCGGCCCCGACGCGCGGATGGACGCCGCGGTGGTCGCGAAGGTCGATGCGCTCGACCGCTTCCCCGATGGCGCCGGTCAGACCCTCGAGCAGGCGGCCCCGGGCGCCCGCCAGCGAGACGACGGCACGGTTGTGATCCGGATCGACATCGGTGTCAAGGAGGTAAGCGTCACCGGCGGCGGCCGCGATCGCCTTGATGACTTCATGACGGCGGCCCTCCGAAAAGTTCGGCACCGATTCGAAAAGTGCTGCTCGATCCATGCGAACCGTTAGCGTAAGTTGCCGTGTCGGGCCCGGTCGCCCTGGTCTACGGCGAGGCGCTCATGAAGCACCAGCTGTCGGACGAGCACCCGCTCCAGCCCATCCGAGTCAAGCTCGCTGTCGATCTGATCCGGTCGACAGGCCTCATCGAGCACTCCCACCTTCTTCCGCCGCGGCCGGCGACGATCGCCGAGCTCGAGCTGGTCCACTCTGCCGAGTACGTGGAGCTCGTGCGCATGCTTAGCGACCCCAAGCAGCGGAGGGAGGTGCCCCCCAAAGCGATCGACGCGGCCGGCTACGCATCCGCCGACAATCCGATCTCTGATGCGCTTCATGAAGGCACCTCGTTGGTGGTCGGCGCGTCCCTCATCGCCGCTGAGGCAATCCAGGGAGGTGCCGCGCTCCACGCCTTCAGCCCGTCTGGCGGGCTGCATCACGCGCACCGGGACAGGGCGTCCGGATTCTGCACCTACAACGACGCCGCCATCGCGTGCGCATGGCTTAAGCAGCAGGGCCACCGCGTCGCCTACGTCGACGTGGACGTCCACCACGGCGACGGCGTGGAGGAGATATTTCAGAGCGATCCAGACGTCCTGACGATCAGCCTGCACGAGAGCGGACACTGGCTGTTCCCGGGGACGGGGTTCCCGCAGGACAGCGGCGTGGGGAAGGGCAAGGGCTGCGCTGCAAACCTGCCGTTCGTTCCCTACGCGTGGGATGAGCCGTGGCTGTACGGGTTTGATCGAGTGGTGCCGGCGCTCCTGCGTGCGTTCAAGCCGACGGTTCTCGTGACCCAGGACGGATGCGACTCACATCACCTGGATCCTCTCGCCCACCTTGCAGCGACGACGCGGATTTGGCCACATGTCGGGAAGGTCTTCCACGAGCTCGCGCATGAGCTTTGCGACGGCCGGTGGCTCGCGTTGGGTGGAGGCGGCTACGCGATCTATGAGGTTGTGCCGCGTGCGTGGACCCTGCTGTTCGCGGAGATGGTAGAGCGGCCTGATCTCGCCGCCGAGGTCAACGATCCGACGACCGTGGTGCCGGGCAAGGAGGCGCAGGACCGGGTCTGGAGCGCCTTGCGCAAAGACCTCGACCGCCTGGGCGAGACGCACGGACTGAGTTTTAGCTAGACCGAGTAAGTCCTCAGGCACCGGGTGCAGACGCGCGCCCGAAAGGTCTTTCCCG
>Ga0209160_1004474_pt1 | contig 11143 bp, 7 predicted proteins | sample GraSoiAngelo_153_FD_186167 | JGI IMG/M metagenome (GOLD analysis project Ga0209160, IMG submission 186167) | Grasslands soil microbial communities from the Angelo Coastal Reserve, California, USA - 14_1009_12_40cm (SPAdes) (version 2) | ecosystem: Environmental > Terrestrial > Soil > Grasslands ...
TTGATTTCAGGCGGAGCAGAGCGATCGCGCGAGGTCCAGATTGTGCTGGAAGTAATCGCCGGAGGGCGTGTTGTTTGCATGATAGACCAACAGAGGGATGTCTTGTTCGTGCTCGGATCCATGTGAGCGAAGCCCGCTCGAGAAATTCTCTTGTTCGGTGTCCATTTCTCCGAAGAGTGTGTCCTTATCGCCGCACACGACCAGATCTCCAATGCGCGACGCCATCAGCCTGTATTCGTGGGCGGCCGCTTCGCGCGTAAGGACCCGCTCGCACCCTTTTAGCTGGCTCAGAATTGCGCGAACCCTCGCCGCATCCTGAGGACTCTTAAGGTAGACATATGCGGCTCCAGAGCAGCCGCGGTTGTGCTTCACGTAGCGGTCGCGGCCCGCGGAAAAGGCTTTCCGGAGCGAAACTCCGCGACGGGCGCAAACCTTCTCGAGATCGTAGCAGCGGGTTTTGGCGTTCATGCCATGGTCGGCAGTGAGAAAGAATGCCGCATCGGGAGCGGCGTTCATCGCCTGTCCGAAAAGTTCGTCCAGGCGCTCCAGGTGCTCTTTTGATTCGGGCGCCTCGGGAGGCCACATGTGCATGGCATAGTCCGTTGTGTGGACGTAAAGGCAACCGATATCCGGACGATTCCGCAGAATATCGATGGCGGCTCGCAGCAGCCAATAATTGATCTCCCTGCTGTAGATCATTGGCGCGGGGCCGAGCCTTCGCACCCATTCCGGAGTTGGCTCCTCGGCCGTCAGCACGATTTCCGCCCCTCGGAGGAGGAAGGTGACCGTCTTTGCCTTGCTCGAAAGGAGCGCCGACTTCACACCATGCTTGGCGGCTCGTTCAAAGAGCGTGGGAGCGAGCAGGAGTTCGGCCGATTCCATGTAGTCCTCTACCCCACGGTTTTCATCGAAGTATGAGTTTCCGGTGATGCCGTGCACCTCTGGCCAGACCCCACAGCAGATGGAGGCATTATTGACGTTGGTAACCGAAGGCATTAAGCCCTTTACCGATTTGTAGAGCCCGTCGCGTTTCCATTGTCCGAGAACGGGCATCTTGCTTTCCGCGAGGTACTCCGGCCCAAAACCGTCGAACATAATCACGACGTTCCTTTGCAGGGAACTCGGCGTACGTTGTCCTCGCGAGACACACCCCAAGGCCGCGGATGCCGCGAAGGCTGCCCCGTATTTGAGAACGCTTCGGCGAGTGGGGAGGTGGGTCATGGATGTGATCTGTCTGCAGAGTCGATGTCGTGGAGCCTCAATTGATCGCGAAGCAGTAGAAGAGGCTGGCGCCGCCAGTGCCCGTCAGAGATCGTGAACGTAGCGGCAACAGACACGGTTTTGGTCATAGGCCCTTCTCGCCTTCAGTTGAGCCAAAAGCCGACGGACTTCCATGAGCAAGGCGAAGGCATGCTTATTCTTCGCCCTGCCTCAGAAACGAAAAAGAGGATCACTGGGAAGAAGATCGAACGGCTCTTCTCCTCGCTGATTACCGATTCAATGAGACCTTTTGCCCTTTTTTGACTTCCACGAAGGCGAGGCGGTTCACGCCGCTCTCCGTCAACCACAGGTTGCCGTCCGGGGTATGGACCATGTTGCGTACTACCCCGCCGCCGCCCGGAATGGGCCAGCTCTGGAATTTATCCGTCTTGGGATCAAAGCGCACGAGCATGTTCGGTTGGCTGTTCGATTCTACGTACCAAATAATATTTCCGATGGCTGTAATGCCGTAAGGCTGCGACTTGGGCCCGCTCGGCGATGGCCACTCTCCGGTGACTTTGCCGGCCTTGGTATCCAACCGGCCCAGGTAGCCGCGAGAATAATCGGAGTACCACACCGCATCGTCTGGAGTGATGGCGATGCGCCGCGGCCGAGAATCTTCATGCGGCAAAATCCATTCATGGATCTCCAGTGTATCGGGATCAATGCTGGCGATCTTATTGCTCCCAAATTCGCAGAAGATGGGCACCCCTTTCGAGCTGATGACCATCCCGTAGGGATTCGACTTGGGAGTAGGCGACGTTGCTAGCTTGATCTCACCGGTCTTAGGATCCAGCCTTCCCACCATGTTGGCCGATTGCACCGTGAAGTACAGGTAGCCATTGGGGGCAAACAGCAGGGTGTGCGGATCCTTGGCTTGCGGATCCGGCATGCGGTATTCGGTGGTCTCGCCAGTCTTAGGATTAAACTTGCCGATGTAGCCCTTGAAGTTCGCGGTAAACCAGACATTGCCGTCTTTGTCGGAAATGATGCCGTGCGGACCGGAATTGGCCATCTTGGGGTGATATTCGGTGAACTGTTGCGTCTTGGGATCAAAGTGCCCCAGGATGTTGGCCATATGCCCGGAATACCAGGCCGTGCCGTCCGGGGCAAACATGGGATCATGAGGCCGCGAGCCTGGGGTGGGTACCACCCACTCCTTTATGGAGACGTCCGCGGAACCGGGGACGGTCACTCCCGGAGGCAGTGGCTTGGCCGGAAAGTTCTTAGCCAAATAATCGAGCACGGTACTGAATTTGTCTGGGGGAACCGGAGCGCCGACGTTGACCATCTGGTGCAGAACGGTGTCCCAGTCCTCCCTGTTGTGCCCGGCGTTGCTCACTTGATTGAGTGAGTGGCAAACGGCACAAGCCACCTGCACGATCTCCTTGCCGCTTCCCTCGGGCAATTGCGCTTCCGACTGATTTTGGCCTTGGCTCCACGCTCGGGGCGCAAGGCAGAAAAAGCTCACCAGCATCAAAGGCAGTAGCAATTTTGTTGACATAGCTTCTCCTGCGGTCAGAATCGGCTTCCGTCCAAACAACATCGCGCGTTTAGCATCGCCGGATACAGAAGTCAAGCGACAGTATATCCTAGAAGAGCAGGGAATCGAGCCGGTCGATGGCCCGCGGCCTTTTCACAGGAGAAGTCACGAGAACTTTTGTGAAGCCGGGACGTTATGCTCGACATCTTGATCTTGAATGAGGGCGGGGTCATCCCAAGGGCTTCGTCGCGCTGTGGCTGCATTCGTCAAGTGGTATTCTGATTTTCAAAGCTGTGAAAGCCGGTACGGTGCGGGACCGGACTTGGTGCATCGACTGACCCAAACGCGTAAGAACTGCCTTAGCCTGCTTCGGCAGGCCAGTACAACGCACTACATCTTCCTACAACGGAGCGAAGCACACCTTCTGAATGAAGATTTGCGAACCCACGCAACCAAAACAGAGTAGCGAGGCTTGACACATATGCTGAAACGAATGGAACTAAATATCGCTCGCAGTCTCGTACTGTGTCTGCTGCTGTCTGGAGCAGGCGCCCTGAATGCTCAAAACGTACTGGTGAAGGGCGGAACCCTGATCGATGGGACTGGAGCAGCGCCAGTCCCCGATGCCCGGGTTCTGATCGTCGATGGCGTCATCCAAAAGGTGTGGAGCGGCGAAGCGGGTTCCCCGGCTCTACCGCCGGGTACGAAGGTGGTTGATGCTGCCGGTAAGTACCTTATCCCCGGATTGATCGAATCTCACATTCATTACGCCTGGTACATGGGAGAGATGTTCCTGTCGTACGGCGTGACCTCCGTACTCGATCTGGGCGGAGGGCACTGGTCAGCCGCATTGAAAAGAGGCGTGGACCTGGGCCTCATCCGTGCGCCGCGCTACTACCACCACGAAACCCTGGGAGACGGCGGAAACGGCAAGACCGATCCTTTGGCCGGAACCGAAACCGCCAAGATGCAGGTCTACGCCAATGTGGATACGCCCAAGGATGCCGTGAAGGCGGTTGCCGCTCTGAAGGACAAGGCCGACATCATCACGCTGAACGAAGACTGGAAGGGCGACTATTTTGCGGCGGTTGCAAAGGCGGCGCATGCGCAAGGATTGAGTATCATCTCCCATTCCTTCAACGCGCTCAATACCTCTGACTGGGGAGTAGACGGCATCGAGCACATGACCGGAGTCGGCATTGCGGCCACTCGCAGCGAAGAAGGTAAGAAGGCCATCGCCGCAATGGGATTCTGCAAGACTGCTTACCCGCCGATTCTTGAACAGTCGTTGCCCTGCATCGCGGCCGGCCACAAGAATAGCCTCCTCTACCGATGGATGGATCCGACCTACTTTGACGAGATGATCGCCCACTTGGTCAAGAACCACACCTTCTTGAATCCGACGCTGGACTTTGAATGGGGTGGGATTATCGATCGTTCGCCGCAGTTTGAGGCAGAAGACGAGAAACTGCTTTCCAACTCCAATCTTCAGTATGTGCCGTATGACGAGCGGCTGGAGTTTCTTGACCAGTATCACTGGGCCCAAAAGCGTACGCCCAAGGAGCGTGCCGAGTTTCTGAAGGGCTACAAAAATGTTCAGGAGTTCCTCCGCAAGTTCGTCGCGGCTGGCGGCAAGCTTTACTCTGGAACGGACTCGGCCTCCGCGAATGTACCAGGACTGGCCATACATCATGAAATGCAGATCTATGTGGACGCCGGCATCCCGCCCATGCAGGCTCTGCAATCTTCAACTCTGTGGCCCGCGCAGATGGCTCGCATGGATAAGACGCTCGGCTCGGTGGAACCGGGTAAGTTCGGTGACGTTGTTGTCCTGAGCGCAGATCCTCTCAAAGATATACACAATGCGGAGTTGGTCGAGCAGGTGATCAAGGGCGGCGTGGTGCAGGACATCAGCTACCACGCCGACTACGACGTTCCGTTTCATACCTATGGGCCCGTGAGCAAACATCTTTATAGCCTGCCACCCGTTGTGTCGAATCTTTCGCCCGGTGTCGTGGTGGAGGGTAGCGACAAGTGGGTTACGGTAACGGGACAGAACTTCTCACCCAACTCCGTTGTTCTTTTCAACGGCGCGACTGTGCAGACCAGGTGGGTAAGCGACACGGAAATGTTGGCAAGACTGACGCCACAAAAGACAGCCAGTCCGGGAAACTATGTGGTCCAAGTCTCTACGCCTAAGCCAGGAGGTGGTGTTTCGCCGCCAACTCTGGCCATCGTGGTCGACTACAAGTAGCCAAAGTGGGTGTGCGACAGGAGGATTTTATGAAGCTCGGTCTAAGAAGCAGAAGATATCTTTCCAGTGCCTGTCTGGGTGCTGCGATCGCATCCGCTGCGGTGTCTGGCGCCGTCGCGCAATCCCAGAACCCAGAGCAGACCAATGCGGTCGTTGAGAAAAAGATTTGGAGCCTGCTGGACGACAAGAAGGCTGTTTACGTCACGCTGCCGGAAGCCGACTTCCGCGCGCTGGGTGAGGGCTTCGACTTGCCCGATGGCGGCAAGACGGTAACCGAACTCGCCAAGGCTGCCCCAGGTGGGGCCTTCGACCCGAGCGACCTGGAAAAGATTCCCGCGAAGACGCTGGGCTATAAGGCCGCGTGGATCGTGGAGCGCTACAAACACTACAACATGGACTGGGACATCACCGGCCTGAAACTGACCAGCCTGAACCCGGACGCGAATAGGTATCCGTGGTTCATCATCATCAACGGCGGCGCGGCCAACTGGTATGAGTTCTATGTCGACCTGAAGAACAATCCTGGTTGGGCTCAGTATCTCGCTCAGAAGATTAACGTGATGATCGTCACGATCCCGGGCAACTTCAAGTATGGCGGGTGGGAAGAGCCGATCGAAAGCATCAAGCGTCAGCCGCGGTACCTATTGAATACCGAGCTGCCGGACAGGGAGATCTATCTCCGCAATGTCCTGCTCAACAACCAGGTCGTGTTACAGGGCGTTCGACAGATCATCATGAAGAACACCGCCGGCGACATCCTGATCAGCGGTCATTCGACTTCAGGTGAGTTGGCCTTGCTGGCCTTCTCCGATCCAGAACTGGGTCCGCGCTTCAAGGGTCGCTACTTCGGATGGGGCAGCGGCGGTCCGGCGCGGCTTTCCCTTACACGCCCTTTCAATCAGCCACACAGCGTGGCCACGGGCGGTACTGGCGAGGGTGAGGGCGGTGGCGGCAAGCGTCGTCCGCTGGATATGCTGAGTCGCCGCGACGTGGCTAGCTATAGCCGCGGTTACAGCTTCTTCCTGAACCCGCTGTATGTGCCGGGCATGTCCATCAACCAGATTGCTGCGGCATGGCTGAACGAGGAAGCACGCAGACGTCCGCAGTTCAAGCAGCAGATTCAGGACCTTGAGCACGGAGCGGCCATCAGCGAGAAGGGCTACGTCGAGGCCGAGACGAAACGTCTGCTCAAGGAGTCTGGAAATCCCTGGAACATCAATTTTGAGGATGTCGATAAAGAACTCTTCTCAACTCAATACACGCGGATGGACGGTTACAAGAAGATGGTGTGGACTGTGGGTCACTTCGATCGGAACCACTGGCTTCCAGAAGACCCGATGAATGCGCTTGAGGTCTATGTGGCTACTCAATACCGGGAGGTGAACCCGGGTGCCGAGATTCGCCTGATCGTGTGGGATCCGCCGCTCACCCACTACGGCCATCTCGAACTGCCAAAGCAGAAGGCGGCTGCAGACTACAGCGTGATAAGGTGGCTGGTGAAATGACAACTCGAATTCGGAGCGCCGCCGGCGAATAGCACGCTGAGGTGTACGGAATGCGTAATTTCTTGCCTCAGGGTAGCCTGAAGACGAGCAATTGGTCCGACGGCGGACCGCCGCCGCATCCCAGAGAGCCACCCGTGAAATAGGCATACTGCCCGAACGCCCCTGCGCCGAAACCTTGCCGCCCCGCGGGCAGCGGCGCCAGTGTCAGCCAGCGGTTCGTCTTCGGATCGTAGGCTTCGTTCTCGGCAAAAGTGTCACCACCGCCTTTGGGATTCGGTCTCTGGCATTCGCCGCCGTCGTACAGGATCAGGCCATGATAGTAGACGGCCGCGCCGTTGCTTCGCGCAGTGGGAAGTGGCGCCGCCGATTGCCAGGAATTCGTCACCGGGTCGTAGACGTCGTGCAGAGACGTGTTGGGGCCGTTAGTCACCACGTCATAGGGAAGCCCACGGGAGGCCTGCGTTGGTTTCGTGTTGTCGGTGATGTGGTTAGAGATGCGCCCACCGATGACATGGATTCGCTCGCCCAAGACAATCACTCCGATATGGTCGCGGGCCGTGGGCAGCGGCGCAGCCTGGCTCCATTTCCCGGTCGCGGGGTCATAGACCTCGTGCGTGGCAACGGTTACGTTGTTGAGTCCGCGCCCGCCGATCGCGTGAACTTTGCCGTTTACAACTGCCACTCCCACCGAGCCGCGCGGGCTGCTGATGGGCGGAAGTTGCCGCCAGGTGTCGGTCGCGAGATCGTATTCGAAGACTTTATCGAGTGCCATCGCATGGACGCTGGCCGTAAAGCCGCCGATCACGTAGATCTTGCCATTGTACCCGGCGACGCCCGCATGGGTGACTCCTTGCGGGATGGGGGCGCGCTCACGCCAGCGATCTGTCGCCGGGTCGTACTCCTGGTTGAGCTGCGAAGCCGTCACGCCAGGGGCTCCCCCGCCGAGCACATAGATCTTGCCGTCCAGAGCCGCGAGGCCCACATCAAAGCGCGGGGTGAGAAGTGGCGCTCTCGTGGACCATACCCCTTGCGATCTGGCGGATTTGGATTGCGCTGGTCCGGCGGCTAGCGAGCACGTAAGGGCCAAGCAAGACGCCGCTACCCCGCCTAGGGCTGAAAGAGTCGCAATAGGCTTCATCGTCACCTCCAATGCATCTCGGCTCACCGGATTATGATCCAACCGTCGCAAATCTTAAATCAGATCAGCACATCGTTTATTTCAAACAGCCGGTCGGAGTGGTCGAAGGGCGCGGCGATCCGCCTCGGATTGATCGGTTGGATGCGCGGTAGATTCACATTTTCGGAATTTCTGATGCGCCCTTAGGAGGCAAAGAACCGGTTGCGTCCGGGACGTGGCGCTATCTCGCCTCTCCCGCTTGAGGGAAGTGGCACAGATACAATTCCATTGTTTTCAAGGTTGCCTGTGACTAGAATCTGGAATCACGAAGCCGCGCGAGGTGCCCCCATGCGAAAATCTCACTTGGTCTCTGATCGCCGTGATTTCCTGAAACTTGCGGCCACCAGCGCCGCGGCGATTGTTGCCGGAAATACGGCCAGCGCGCAACAATCCGAGACCTCGGTGGCCAAGCTCGCGACAGATGCGGCGAGTGGGGCCGAGCCGCTGAGCCCTGTTCGGGCCGGGTCCGATTTCATGCTCGACGTTATCAAGTCGCTCGGCTTCGAGTACGTGGCGGCCAATCCCGGGTCCAGCTACCGCAGCCTGCACGAATCCACCATCAACTATGGCGGAAACCGCAATCCCGAGCTTTTAACCTGCCTTCACGAAGAAGCTGCCGTCGCGATGGCGCACGGATACTTCAAGATCGAAGGCAGACCCATGGCGGCTTATATGTACGGTTCGGTGGGGATGCAACACGCTGCCATGGCGATCTACAGCGCCTATTGCGACCGCGTGCCGGTCGTCGTCTTTGTCGGTAACGATACCGACATGACTAACCGGAGCGACCGAACCGACATGGCCCACAGCGCGCAGGACGTGGGGCACCTGGTCCGCGATTTCACCAAGTGGGACGATACGCCGGTTTCGCTCAATCACTTCGCGGAGTCCGCTGTGCGTGGCTATAAGATCGCCATGACCCCTCCCGCCGGACCGGTGGTGCTGGCCATGGACAAATACCTGCAGGAGCGGGCGATCCCCGACGGGATGAAACTGCGCATCCCGAAGCTTTCCCCCACTACGCCGCCGGAGGGCGACTCCGGGGCGGTGGCCGAAACTGCGAAGCTGCTGGTGAATGCGGAGTTCCCCGTAATCCTTGCCGAGCGCGCCGCCCGTACGGAAGCCGGCTTGAAATACATGGTCCAACTGGCGGAACTCCTTCAAGCCGCAGTCGTCGATACGATCCAGCGGATGAATTTCCCATCGCGGCATCCGCTGAATCAAGACATCCGGGTACTAGCCGATGCGGACGTGATTTTGTCTTTGGAGAATCCGCTCCTCTGGAGCGCCGTGAATGGAGAGGATGAGCAGAGTCCCTTGCCTGGGCGATCACCTGGGCGATCAAAGTTAAAACCGGGTGCGAAACTCATTAGCATTAGCTCGCTCGACCTATTCAGCCGGAGCAATTACCAGGATCTCGGCCGGTACCAGGAAGTGGACCTGTCCATCGGAGCCGATACCGAGGAAACGCTTCCCGAGTTGATTGAGCAGGTCAAGCGCTTGATCACCCCGGACCGGAAAAGGGCGTTCGAGGCCCGCGGCGCCAAGCTGGCTGCGGCGCATCAACGCGCGCAGGAGCAAAACCTCTTGCGGGCGTCCTATGGCTGGGACGGGAGCCCGCTCAGCACCGCGCGCGTCGCCGCCGAACTGTGGGCGCAGATCAAAAACAAGGATTGGTCCCTGATCTCCCGCAGTGACGGTATGAGTGGCTGGGCGCAAAGGCTTTGGAATTTCGAGAAGTATTATCAGCATATCGGGCAGTCCGGATCAGTGGGCATCGGCTATAGTGCTCCGGCGGCGGTGGGCGCGGCGCTCGCAAATCGTAAGTATGGTCGAATATCCATTAATCTCCAGAACGACGGCGACCTCATGTACCAACCAGGGGTAATGTGGACGGCCACCCATCACCGGATTCCTATGCTGGCCGTCATGCACAACAACCGCGCGTACAACACCGAGGTAATGCAAGTGGAGCGCATGGCCGGCCAGCACCATCGCGATGTCGGAAGGTGCCGCATCGGCACGGCGATCGATGATCCTGCCATCGACTTCGCAAAAGTCGCACAAGGTTTGGGATGGTACGCTGAGGGCCCGATCACCGATCCAAAGGAACTGGGCCCGGCCATTCGCCGCGCTCTGGCGGTCGTCGAGCGCGGAGAGCCGGCTCTACTCGATACCGTCACGCAGCCTGTCTGAGGAGGCGCCGTGGGCCGTTCTTCCTTGTGTCGTTTTTCCGTACAGCTAATCGTTCTGGGGCTAGCGATGCTATTGAGTCTCGCCGTCGCAGCGGTTAGCGCTCGATCTCAGAAATCTGGCGCGCCGGCCGGCACGGCTCCTGCGGAAAATGTTGAAAACGGAAGAAAGGCGTTTATTCAACACGGTTGCTTTTCCTGCCACGGATTTTCGGGTGAAGGAGGAGCCGGGCCGCGCTTAGCCCAGAATCCCATCCCATTTCAGGCTTTTGTACAGTACGTTCGCCGACCCAAACTCACCATGCCTCCGTTTGGAACTCAGGTGCCGGACCAGGAACTGGCCGACATCTACGCGTTTCTCAAGTCGATCCCGCCGTCGCCGGATCCCAAGGGCATTCCGCTGCTGGCTAATCCTTGAATTAGGCTGCGCGTGCAGAGCCGACATTTCCAAGATCAAAAGCCCGATCGCCGGTCTGCGCTTCCACGATCTGCGCCACACCTGCATAACTAAGCTGGCAGAAGGATGAAAGAGATGGTGGGCCTGGGTTGACTCGAACAACCGACCTCACCCTTATCAGGGGTGCGCTCTAACCACCTGAGCTACAGGCCCGCGATGTCGGCGGCGATCCTTCCGACACCAGGGAGGAAATCGCCGAGTGTTTTTGTCAGGGTCCGGTCAGCCGAATGTGACCATCCCGAGCCCCGAGTGGCGCCATTTTATCATCACAGCCTAGGAACTTCTCCCGGCAATCGCGAACTTGCCTATATCTCGCTGACCTGTCACTCAGACAACTCGAACCAGAGCCATGTGCCGAAGTAGCTAGCCCCTTGCCGTGCCTGCTGAAGTTGCTCGGACATCGCTATAACAGGCGTCTCTGTCGTCGAATTTCGCTTTGCAAGAGCGATCCTCGCCACGACGCGAGTTTAGAATGATTCTATGCCACGTGTTTCCATATACTTACGATGGCCCGCCAACACCTCAAAATAATCGTCCGTCGGCGGTTGAATTGAACCCAACTTCTCGAAAGCCGCTCTAGAAAACTGTATCGAAGCTGCTAATAGTCCGTTCGAGTGCCGTTTGCGAAACAGTACTAATGGGCCATTCTGGAAACGCCAGCCATAACTCTATACCTAAGTAATTCGTAACGTTGAACTAGCTGATTTTCTGTGCCTAGTTCTCGATTCTTCGAAAGGGAAAAAACGCGTGCAGCGCGGCTGCGCGGTGGTTTGCAAGTCGGAGGGTTTTCAGGGAAAGACGGCACAAAGAGATGG
>Ga0209160_1004480_pt1 | contig 11136 bp, 10 predicted proteins | sample GraSoiAngelo_153_FD_186167 | JGI IMG/M metagenome (GOLD analysis project Ga0209160, IMG submission 186167) | Grasslands soil microbial communities from the Angelo Coastal Reserve, California, USA - 14_1009_12_40cm (SPAdes) (version 2) | ecosystem: Environmental > Terrestrial > Soil > Grasslands ...
CTCGACCGTGAGGCCGGTGAAGACCACGTCGTGGCGCGGGACGACGACGACGTCGCCGAGATAGAGGTTGTTGGTCGGGACGAAGACCGTCACCATCTCCGCATTGCCGCCCGGCGCCTCCAGCGTGAGCTCGCTGGTCACGAATCCGAACGCCCACGAGCCCTCCCGCGGATGCTGCACCAGCACCACGGCCCGGAACGAGCCCCGCCGCTCCGGCGAGAACGCGTCGATGAGCATCTTGATCGACGGGTAGAGCATCCGGAACACCGGCACCTTGAGGAGGATCGCGTCGCCCCACGCCAGCACGCGGCGGCCGACCACGTTGCGGGCGACGGTGCCCATCGCCAGGATGATGGCGATCGCCGTCAGGAAGCCGAGACCGGGCACCACGCGGCCGAACAGCTGGAAATACATCGGTGCGAAGAAGTCGTCGATCTTGCTCCAGAAGATCCACAGGATCCACGCGGTGAGGAACGCAGGGAGCGTGACGAAGATGCCAGCGATGAATCGGACCTTGAGCCAGTTCTTCATCTCGGACCGCTCGGTCATGTCCCTCCGATGATGACACGACCCGCGCGCGCCGACAATGAGTCAGGCGCTCACGGCCGTCCGGAAGCGATCGCGCAATGCCGTCGGGGCGTAGGGAATGCGCGGAACCTCGCCTTCCTCGGGCGTGACCTTCACCAGAACGAAATGCGGCCCGGGCGCCGCCAGCGCGGCGGCGAGCGCAGCCTCCAGCGCGAGGGGCTCGGTCACCGCGACCGTCGTGGCGAACCCGGCGGCGGCCGCCACACGATCGAGCCGCACGTCGCGCGACGGCGAGGCCTGGTTGCCGGTCGAGCCGTAGACCTCGTTGTCGAACACCAGGTGCAGCAGGTTCGGCGGCCGGCGCGCGGCGATCATCGGCAGGATCCCGAGGTTCATCAGCAGATTCCCGTCGCCGTCGAACACGACCGTGCGGCGCGCGGGTCGCGCCAGCGCCAGGCCGAGCGCGATGGCCGGGGCCAGGCCCATCGAGCCGATCATGTAGAAGCTCTGCGGGCGGTCGGCGATGGAAAAGCTCTCGCGACAGATGTACCCGTTGGCGTGAATCACCGCACTGTCCCTGATCGCCTTCAACGCGCTCGCGATGGCGGTCAATCTCGTCATCGTTGCAGGCGCGAGGGGGAGCGGGGCCTGGCCGGCTCGGTCCCGGCCGCCGTCCTCGCGTTGGCGACCATAGTTTCGGTGATCGGACGTGCTGCTCTTCGGCTGCGGGCGGCGGCCAGGCCCTCGCCCGCCACTCGCTCCCCCTCGCGACTTCGCGCATTGCCGGTTTCGACGACTTTCGGAGGAACGAGCAAGGCGATCGGAGACATCCACTCGTCCATTTCTCGGGCGGCCCAGTCGACGTCGGCATCGACGGAGTCAGACGCCAGGATCCGAAAGGGGATGCGGAGGAGGCGCAGCAGATCGGGAGTGATTTCGCCGGTCAGGAGGTGTTCGGGAGCGTCCTTGCCCCCGAAGCCGCGCCAGGTGATCAGGAGGAGAAGCGGGAGGCCGTACATCAGGGAGAGGGAGGCGAGGGCGTTGAGGCTGGTGCCGAGGCCGGAGTTCTGCATCAGGACAGCGGGGCGGCGGCCGCCGAACCAGGCGCCGGCGGCCACGCCGATCGCGGCATCCTCGCGCACGGCGGCGACGTAGGGCGCGCGCGGGCTGCGCTCGAGGACGGCGATCAGGTCCTCGATCAGCGAGCACGGCACACCGGCGAAGAAGTCGAAGCCGTGACGCTCGAGGGCGCCGGCGAAATCGCGTCCGGAAATCATCCTCGACGGCGATCAGGGCGCGACGCTGCGCCCGCCGCCCATCACGCGCAGGAAGTCGCCGAGCGACGCGAACCGCATGAACGGGTTCTCGCGCTTCTCGGCCCCGATCGTCGACGACGAGCCGCCGTAGTTGTGACCGGGGAAGAGGAGCGTGTCGTCGGGGAGCGCGCCGAGCCGCTGGGTGAGCGAGTAGTACATCTCGCCGGGATCGCTGCCCGGCAGATCCGTCCGGCCGCAGGAGCCGATGAACAGCGTGTCGCCCGAGATCAGCCGCCCGTCGACGAGGAAGCATTGCGAGCCGGGCGTGTGGCCGGGCGTGTGGAGGAAGGTCAGCTTCAGCCGGCCGACGTCGAGCGTGTCGTGGTTGTCGACCTTCACCAGATCGGAGCCGAGCCCCGGCAGGAATTCGCGCTCCGCCTTGTGCACGTAGACCTTGGCCGGCACCCGGGTCAGCAGCTCCTCGATGCCCGGGATGCGTCCGGGCATGCCCCACGAGGCCAGGCTGCCCCCGACGTGGTCCTGGTGCGTGTGGGTCACCAGCGCGCCGACCAGCGTCATGTCGTCGGCGGCGGCCGTGTCGACAATGGTGTCGATCTCCCACGCAGGGTCGACCACCACGCACTGGCGCGCGACGGGGTCGCCCACGAGGTAGACGAAGTTCTGCATGGGGCCCAGCTCGAGCTGCTTGAGGTAGAGGCCATCGTTCCGGGTCTTCACGACGGCTCATGCTACCGCACGCCCGTCGACTACGCTAGAATCGGCCCACTGAACGACCGTTCATTCGACGAACCAACTTCTTCAGTCACCTGAGCGCCGAGGAGCCGTGGTCGACGAGGGACGGCGCTACCGGGAGATAGGCTTGCTGGCCTAATCCAGGACGAGGAAGGCGTAGCCGACGGTGCGCAGCTCTTCGTCGATGGAGTGACGGGAGCGGCGCTGGCGGCGGCGCCGCTCCGGTGACGCGGCCGTGTCGCCCTGCCGGCGCTCGCCGGCGCGACGGTCCCAGATGACCTCGACGTTCTCGGCGTCGGCGAAAGTCTGGCTGAGATAGCGATAGAGGTCCGAGCGATCGCGGGCCACGATGAACAACTCCCGTCGCATGGCGGGAGACTCTACCTCATTTCACCCCTTGAAGTCGTCCGGGACTTTCGGCGTCGGGCCGAGCGAGCGGCCCTCGACGCTGTAGATCGTCGGCTGCGCGCGGGTCCGGACGTAGGCGAGATCGCCCTCGCGCTTGCCCACCACGACGGCCGCGATCTCGCCGCCGTCGCCCCGGAAGAGCGCCACCTCGAGCGTCGGCGCGTCCACGCCGTAGCGGGCCGCCTCCTGTCCCTCGGGCGCCACGATGTCCTTCCAGCGCAGCGACCGCAGGGTGTAGAGCAGATCGTCGACCTTCTGGGCGTTGGCGCCGCCCTTGGCCGGCTCCAGCGTGCGCCAGTCGGTCTCGCCCTTGCGCTCCAGCACGACCGTCTGGCCGCCGGCACGCACGCGCACGCGCTTGACGTCCCTGGGCTCGAGCGCGCCGAGCAGCCGCCGGTCGCGCAGATCGTTGACCGATCGGGCGAGGTCGCTCAGGGCCTTGCCGTCGACCAGCACGACGGGCCCCTTGCCGCCGACCGCGGCGTAGGCGCTCGGGACGCCGCCGCGCATCTCGGGCGACGGGGCCAGCAGCACCGTGGTGGCGCCGCCGCCCCGCTCGGTCAGCGTGACGCGGACCTCGGGCTTGGCGAGATACCGCGGGATGCCGGTGGCGTCGTCGCTGAGGAACGCCAGGGCCCGCAACTCGCGCAACTTGCTCACCACCGCGCCGATCTCGACCTGGTCGGCCGGCAGCGGCTGCGGCGTCACCAGCGTCCACTGGTCCTTCTCGCGGGCCGCCGCGACCGTGCCCTTGGGACTCTCGATCTCGACGCGGGTCACCTTGTCGCGATCGACGGCGACCACCACCTTGTTGCGCAGGACGGCGAGGTTCTGGGGCAGCTGCGTGTCGACCTCCTGGGGTAGCAGCAGGACGCTCGACTCGCCGGGGCGCATCGCGTAGACGCCCTTCTTGGCGGCGTCGACGCGGCCGAGCAACAGCGTGCGGCTCGCGCGCTCCTTGTCACGGCCGGTGTGGATCGTCAGCTTCGCCGGACGGTCGAGCCCGTAGGGCGCCAGCGACGGCGGCGCCTCGGCGACGAACTCGCGAACCTTCTGGGCGGCCAGCTTGTCCAGGAAGTCGGTGATCGTGTCGCTGTCGCCGGGCAGCGGCTGGGGCCGGGTGATCTGCCAGCCGCCGTCGCGCCGCTCGGCCGCCACCGTCTGCTGCGGCTGCGCGAGCTCGAAGCCGGTCACGTCCTTGACGTCGAAGGCCAGGATCGTCCGGTCGCGGAACTCCGCCACGGGGCGGGTGGCATCGCGCAGAACGCTCTCGCCGAGCACGAACACCGCCGGCTTGCCGCGCTCGCGCCCGTACACCCACACGCCGGTCGGGTTGCGGTTGCCGAGCTGCAGGCCGAGCGTCTTGCCGTCCTTGAGCGTCAGCGTCAGGTCGGCCGCCGGAGTCCCGAGACCGAAGTCGTCAGGCGACTTCGGATTGGCGTCGATCTCGCGGTCGATCTTGGCGGTGAGGACGTTGGCCAGCGTCTCGTCGACGGCGGGCCGGTTCCCGCGCGCGCGCACGGGCTCCAGCAGCTCCCAGCCGTCGCCCTCGCGCTTGAGGCGCACCGTCTCGCCCGCCCGCTTGATCGTGACCTCGGTGACGTCCTTGGTGTCGGCGGCGAAGACCCGCCCCTTGCGCGCGCTGGCCTCCTCCCGCCCGGGACCCAGGCGGATCTCGTAGACGTAGTAGAAGCCCCCGAGCAGGGCGAGCAGCGCGGCCAGGGCCGCGGTCGTGGGCCACCGCATCAGCGACCGCCTACTTGGCGCTGCGGCGACGCCCGACCGTGACGACCCCGCCCACCAGCGCCAGCGCCGGCAGGATGACCACGGGGACCCAGAAGACGAACTGTCCCTGTTGCGAGGTGAGGAAGACGGGCGACTGCTTCGTCTCTCTCGGCCGGATGGAAATCTGGTCCTCCTCCTCGGCGAGCCACGAGACGCTGTTGAGGACGAAGTCGCGGTTGCCCTGGAAGTTGAAGAACTGGTTCGTCGCCAGGGTGGCGGAGCCGTAGAGGACGATGCGGCTCTTGTCCTTGGTGGCGACGGCGGCCAGCGTGAGCGGCCCCTTGGGATCCTCGGGATCCGGCTTGACCTGGCGCTGGGCGAGCGCGGTCAGATCCGTCTCGCCCCACGAGTCGGGCGTCGTCTTCGCCAGCGGCTGGACGGTGACGCCGGCCGGCAGCGTCTTGGCGGCGCCGACGCTGCGCGTGACCGGGAAGCCCGTCATGAGATTCGTCATGTCCCGCGTGATCGGGTGCGGCTCGTACTGCTGCACGATCGGCACCATCGCCCCGGTGCCGAGCAGCTGGCCGACGGGATTCAGCTCGATCACGACGTCGTCGTCCAGCGTGAAGCCGTACCCCGCCAGCAGCTTCTTGAGGCTGTCCGGCTGGGTCTTCTCGGGGAAGGGCGGGTTCAGCATGGCCAGCAGCTTGCCGCCACGGCCCAGGTAGGCGTGGAGCGCATCGGTCTCTGGCGCGAGGAAGTCGGTGCGCGGCCCCGGCACGACCACGACGGCGGCGTCGTCCGGCACCTTGCCCTGCCGGGCCAGGACCAGCGGCTTCACCTCGTAGTTGGCCTTCTCCATCGCCGCCTTCGCCTCGCTGAAGCCCGAGCGCTCGGTGGTCCCGAGGTCCGACTCGCCGTGGCCCTGCACGACGTAGACGACGCGCTTGCCCTCGCGCGTGACCTTCAGGAGCGCGTTGGTGAGCTTCTCCTCCTGGTCGGCGTCCTGGACTTTCTCGGTGCGCCCCTTGGCCTCGAGCACGGTGGTGCCGTAGTTCTCGACGCCGAGGGCCCGGGTGACTGCGGGCTCGAGGTCGGGGTCGACGACCTTCCACGTGAACTTGTCGCCGGCGTAGCGGGCGTACTGCTTGAACAGATCCTCGATGATCCGCTTGCCCGGCTGGTCCGTCCGGTAGAACGCCACCGCGTTCACCTTCGTCTTGAGGTCCTTCAGCAGCTGGATCGTCTGCGGCGCCAGGCTGTGGCGACGATTTCCGGTGAGGTCCGCCCGGGCGTTGTGGCGGTAGGAAAAGGCCTCGACGAGGCCGGCGATGGCCAGCACGAGGACCACGACCACCACGGCGTTGGCGCCGTAGCGCAGGTTGCGCTGGTTCGCCCGGCGGGCGGCCTGGCCGACGGGCGGCAGAAAGGACAGGAAGATCAGCACGCCGCCGGCGACCACCGTCGGCCACCACAGCCAGTCCCAGCGGGCGCCGAGGAAGGACCAGCCCAGTCGGCCGCCGAACGACCGCGCGGTCGCCGCCGCCAGCAGCACGAGGCCGAGGTAGAAGGCGATGTCGGTGAGCCGCCGCATCGTCCTAGCCCTTCCAGCGCCGGCTCTGCAGCGAGAGCAGGCTCAGCAGGAGGAAGACGGCGCTGAGGAGCACGAAGTAGACGACGTCCCGCGACTCGATCACGCCCTTCATGAAGTTGTCCAGATGCTCCGACACGGACAGGTCTCTCAGGATGTCCCCGACGGCGCCGCCGGCGTTCTCCGCCCCCCAGCCGATCGCCCACAGGATGAGCAGGAGCATGAACGTCCCCAGGGCCGCGATGATCTGGTTCTCGGTGACCGACGACACGAACAGGCCCACCGCCATGAAGGCGGCGCCCAGGACGAACAGGCCGAGGTAGAGCGTCGCCAGCGCGCCCCATTCGAGGGGCGTGAAGTACCAGATCATCGCCGGATAGACGAGCGTGGCCGCGAGCATCACGGCGTAGAGCGAGAGCGCCCCCAGGAACTTCCCGAGGACGATCGCGCCGTCGCTGACCGGGTAGGTCATCAGCAGCTCGAGCGTGCCGTTGCGGCGCTCCTCCGCGATGAGGCGCATCGTGATCGCCGGCGTCAGCGACAGGAAGAGGATGACGCTGAGGAACCCCGAGAACAGCGGCCGCATCACGTACTCGGTCACGGTGAGATCCCGCCCCATGCCGGGATTCATCGCCGACTGCATGGACAGCCGGGCGAAGAAATTGAAGTACAGGTTGAAGAAGAATCCCATGACGAGCATGAAGACGAAGAGGATCGCCCACGCCAGCGGCGTCGTGAAGTACAGCCGCAGCTCCTTCTTGTAGATCGGCCAGATCCTCACCGGGTCGCCACCTCCGTGGCCACCGCCGGGTCGGTCCCCGCCGGCGTCGCGCCCTCGCGCTCCTCGCCGGCCACGACGCGGATGAAGACCTCCTCCAGCGTCATGCCCACCTGGCGCAGCTCGAGCAGGTTCCACTTCTGCTGGGCGGCCAGCTGGAAGATCTCGCCGCGCACGTCGCGGCCGCGCGCCGACTCCACCACGAACCGGCCGCCGCCGTTGCTGCCGTCGCCGCTCTCCTCCACGCGCACCACGCCGGGAATGCTGCGCATCCCCTCGCGCACGGCCGCCCGCGGCCCGGCGATCTCGACCTCCACCCGGGCGGTCGGGAAGAACTGCTCGACCAGGCGATCGATCGGTCCCTGGGCGACGATCGAGCCGCGGTTGATGATCACCACGCCGCTGCACACCATCGCCACCTCGGGAAGGATGTGGGTGGACAGGATCACCGTGTGCTCGCCGCCCAGCGACTTGATGAGGGCGCGGATCTCCTTGATCTGCGTCGGGTCGAGGCCGATCGTCGGCTCGTCCAGAACCAGCACGGCCGGATCGCTGACCAGCGCCTGGGCCAGCCCCACGCGCTGCCGGTAGCCCTTGGAGAGATGGCGGATCAGGCGGTTCTGCACGTCGGCGATCAGGCAGCGGTCCATCACCTCGGCCACCCGCCGCTTCCGCGCGCTGCGCGGCACGCCCTTGGCCTCGGCCACGAAGTCGAGGTACGGCGCCACCCGCATGTCGTTGTAGAGGGGCACGTTCTCCGGCATGTAGCCGATGCGCCGTCGCACCTCCATCGACTCGCGGAACACGTCGAAGCCGGCCACGCGCGCCGAGCCGTCCGAGGCCGGCATGAAGCAGGCGAGGACGCGCATCGTCGTCGACTTGCCGGCCCCGTTGGGGCCGAGGAAGCCGACGATCTCGCCCGGCGCCACCGTGAACGAGACGTCGCGGATGGCCGTGACGGGGCCGTAGTGTTTGGTCAGCTTGTCGACTTCGATCATATCGGGCCGAACCGGCTGGCTATTATACCCGAGTCTTCGGCGTCAGCCGCGTCAGCGCCGTGCACAGCTCCTCGGCGTCGACCGGCTTGGCGATGTGGCCGTCGTAGCCGGCCGCCAGCGCCCGCTCGCGGTCCTCCGCGCTGGCGTACGCCGTGAGGGCGATGGCCGGCAGCCGCGAGCGGCCGCCCCGCTCCTCCTGCCAGCGCACCCGGCGGATCAGGTCGAAGCCGTCGGCGCCGGGCATTCCGAGGTCGCTCACCAGCACGTCGACCGCGCGCTCACGCAACACGGACAGCGCATCGGCGACGGCCGGCACCGCGATCACCTCGGCCCCGCACGACTCGAGCGTCAGCGCGATCGTCTCGCGGGAGTCGGCGTGGTCCTCGACCAGCAGCACCGTCAGCTCGTCGAGCCGGACGGCCGCTGGCTCGCGCGGCTCCACGACGGCCGGCGGCTCCGGCCGCCGCGAGATCGCCAGCAGCGGCAACTCCACCGTGAAGGTGGCGCCGGCGTCGCGACCGTTCTCGGCGCGCACCGTCCCGGCGTGCGTCTCGACCAGGTGGCGCACGATGGCGAGGCCCAGGCCGAGGCCCTCGTGGCGGCGGCGGCTGCTGCTCTCGGCCTGCCGGAACCGCTCGAACACGTGCGGCAGCACCTCGGGCGCGATTCCCGGCCCCGAATCGGTGACGCGCAGGCGCGCCCGGCCGCGGTGACGGTCGAGCGACACGTGCACGCGCCCCTCGGCCGGCGTGAACTTGAGGGCGTTGGCCAGGATGTTGCCGACCACCTGCTCCAGACGGGTGACGTCGCCCAGCACCGGCGCCGCCGCCGGGTCGATGGCGGTGGTCACGTGGATGCGCTTGGCCTCCGCCTCGCGCTGGGCGCTCTCCAGCACGCGGGTGACGACGCCGGCCAGGTCCACCGACGACCGGTCGAACTCCATCTTGCCAGCGACGATGCGCGAGACGTCGAGGAGATCGTTGATGAGCTGGGCCTGCATGCGGGCGTTGCGGTCGATGACGTCGAGGGCATAGCGGGTGCGATCGGCCGGCAGCCGACCCGGCCGCAACAGCGCGATCCACCCCAGCATCGCCGTGAGCGGCGTGCGCAGCTCGTGCGAGAGCACGGCCAGGAACTCGTCCTTGGCGCGGTTGGCCGCCTCGGCGTCGGCGCGGGCGGCCCGCTCGGCCGCGAGCAGCCGGCCGATCTCGGCCTCGGCGTGGCGCCGCTGCGTGAGATCGCCGAGGGCGACGATGGTGCCGACCGGCCGGCCGTCGACGAGGAGCGGCTGGGCGGAGTACTCGGCCGGGAACGAGGTCCCGTCACGGCGCCAGACGATGTCGTCGGCGACGACGGCCGCCACCGAGTCCTCGACAGCGCGAAAGATCGCGCACTGGTCGCGCGGGCACGGCTGGCCGTCGGCGCGGCGCGGGTGCAACAGCTCGTGCATGTCGCGCCCGAGGGCTTCCTCGGGGCGCCAGCCGAGCATCTCGCCGCTCGCCCGGTTCATGAACGTGCAGCGCCCGTCGCGGTCCATGCCGAACAGGCCCTGGGCCATGCACTCCAGCAGCGCCATCCGCTCCTGCAGCAGTCGCCGCTCGGCGGCGGCGGTCGCCTCCAGGCGGCGGTGGTAGCGATGGGCGGACTCGCTGGCCAGCGAGATCGCCACGCCCACCACGACGAAGAGGCACATGGCCACCACCTCGCCGACGTCGCGGCCGGTGATCTCGAACAGCGACTCCAGCCAGAAGTAGTCGACCACGATGCCGAGCCCAGCGTCGCCACGATGCCCGCCCGGAAGCCGCAGCACCACGCGGCGAGCATGACGGCCGGGTAGAAGGTGAAGAACGGCAGTCGCGCGCCCCACAACGGCTCGAGCGCGACGCGGACCTGCGCGGCGACGACGACGGCGAGGATCGAGATGCCGTACGGACCGAGCACCGCGGAACGGAGCAGCGACTTCTGACGCGACAACGTCCCTGCATGGTACGCGCGAGGTCCCAGGCGCGCCAGCGGAAATGGGCGCCGCCACGGTGCCGATAGAGATTTTACAATCGGGCGTTCAGGCGCGGTCGACCACCGGCATGATCGCCACCAGCCAGTCGGGGACCGCGATCATCCTGCTGGTCGCCGGGTCCCAGCAGGCGTGGAGCGTCGCGCCCGACGCCACGGTTTCGCCGCGCTCGTTGAGGATCTCATAGGCGAAGCGGAAGCTCGCGCGCTTGCGCTCGCTGACCCAGCAGCGCACGTCGAGAAGATCGTCCAGCCGTGCCGGCCGCACGTAGCGGACCGTGGCCTCCACGACCGGCAGGTGGACCTTCTGATCGACCTCGGAGATCGGAATCCCCTGCTGCCGCAGGAACTCCACACGCCCCACCTCGAAGTACGTCAAATAATGTCCGTAATACACGACCTTCATACAATCCGTCTCCTGATACCGCACCCTCACCTTCGCCGTCGAAATCATCGGGAGACGAACCGTCCAACGCCTCGTGCTTCAAAAACCTCGCGCCGCCGTAGGCCGATCAAAAATGGCCAGATGTCATGGGTCGACCGCTTCGAGCGCGGGCTTCGCCCGCGCAAGTTCTGGGGGAGGCCTCGGAGGGGGTCATCGAGACCCCCTCCGACGAAACGTCGCCGATGGCCGTTTTTCATCGGCCTGATCAGAGGTACTGGCCGTAGCGGATTTTTTCGACGACCCCCCGCACCCGCTTATACGCATCGATCGACACCAGCAGATCGTCGGTCGTCACCAGCCCCGGCTCGGTGCCGGCGCCGGCGTGGTGGACCTTGGTCTCGAGCGCGCGGCGGATGATCTCCGAGATGTCGGCGCCGCTCATGCCGCCCATCAACGGCAGCACCTTGCGATAGTCGATCGTCTCGAACAGGGCGCGCCCGGCATTGCGCTCGGCGCGGGCGCGCATCAGCTCCAGGATCTCGCGCTGCGCCTCGGCATCCGGCAGCGGCACCTCCACGAGGTGATCGAGCCGTCCCGGCGCGACCAGCTCGGCGTCCACGGCATCGGTGCGGCTGGTGGCGCCCACCACCAGCACGCGGCCGTCCGCCCGCAGCGCGTCGAGCTTCTCGCACAGCGCGGCG